>MKWU01000388.1_pt1 | contig 84081 bp, 76 predicted proteins | sample 809101 | NCBI WGS metagenome assembly MKWU01 (sample SAMN05860141, study PRJNA318959) | sponge metagenome | host: Aplysina aerophoba | place: Slovenia: Piran, Adriatic Sea, Gulf of Piran | collected 2013-05-07 | reverse complement strand
CGCCCTTCATACCCGCGGCTGGCTGGCGCCGGCGGCACTGCTGGCGGCGGCGGCCGGAATCATCCTGGGAGCCACGCAGGCGCCCGATTGTCTCTTCACGGTCCTCGCCACCACGCGCCGGGCAGCCGGAGAGCGCCGCCGGGCCCGGTCCAATCTCTACGGCAAGGCGGATTTCATGAGCCGCGGCGACCGCCGCCGCCTGTCGCGGGGAGCGGGCCTTCTCCTCGGCCAGGCGGGGCCGGGCGGACACTCGCCGCTGATCGCCTGGCCCCTGGAAGGCTCCGCGATCACCGTGGCGCCGCCCCGCACGGGCAAGGGGGCGACCATCGCCCTCAACCTGCTGTCGCCGGCGGGGAGGGGACCTCAGGGGTCCACGATCCTCATCGATCCGCGCGGCGAGACCTTCTGCGTCGTCGCCCGCCGCCGGCGGCTCATGGGCCGCAACGTCGTCCTCGTCGATCCCTTCGGCATGATCGCCAACCACGCCGCCCAGTTCGGCGATCTCCACCTCCCCGACACGCGCTCCGCCCTCTACAACCCGCTCGATTTCATCCGCGACGACGAGGACAGCGCGGTGAAGGACATCGGCGTGCTGCTCGATGCCCTGCTCACGCCGCCGGCCTCCGACAACCACGCCACCTCCCAGCACTTCCATGCCTCGGCCCGGGAGATCATCGGCGGCTACATCGCCTGGGTCCGCTTCCAGGAGGCCGAGGCCGACCGCAACCTGGCGCGCGTGCGCGAACTGATCTCGAAGTCGGGCAACTCCTTCAAGCGCTTCGCCAGGCGGGTCAACGGCACGAAGCCGTTCTGCGCCGGCATGGCGAAGACCGCGGTCGAGCGCCGCCTCTCGGTGGGCGACGAGGAGGCCGGGAGCCAGGCCTCCACCATCGCCAACCAGCTCTCCTTCCTCACACTGCCGGAGATTCGCCGGAACACGACGGCGTCGACCTTCGATCCCGCCTGCATCTCGGACGGGAAGACGGACATCTTCGTGGTCGTGCCCGACGACGCGATCGACCAGGTCAAGGGGTGGCTGAGGATGTGGATCACCATCCCCAACGCCATCCCGGCGCGGCGCGCCCTCGAGCGCGACATGCTGCTCATCATCGACGAGATGCCGCGCCTCGGGTTCCTCAAGCCCGTCATGGACGCCTACAACCTCGCCGCCGGCAAGGGCATCCACTTCTGGTGCTTCGCGCAGTCGATCTCGGCCCTGGATTCGAGCTGGGGCCGCGAGCCGCGCAAGACCCTGATCGACCTCGCCGAGGTGGTGCAGATCCTGGGCTTCCCGCGGGCCGATCCCGAGGGAGCCGAGGGCTTCGCCAAGGCGATCGGCCATGCGACCTTCGAGAGCGCCTCCGAGAGCCGGTCCGGAACCGTGTCGGAACAGCGCGTGATGATGGCGTCGTCGCAGATCCAGACCGGGGAATCGACCCAGCTCGTGCGCGAATACCTCGTGCAGCCCGACGAGCTCATGACGCTGGGCCCGGACGAACAATACGTCATCGCCGCTTCCAAGGCCGTGTCGCGCAACGCGCTCCACATGCGCCACGCGCGCTACTGGCAGCGTCCGGACGCCAGGGCCCATGCCGATCCCAATCCCTTCGTGCTGCGCAAGGAACTGGGGGCGCTGCACGTCACGAGTGAGTCCCGCTTCCGGGGACTGCCATTGCCCTGGCGCCGCGAGGCAGCTTCCGGCGCCACCTCCCGGGAAGACACCGGCTCCCGGGAAGACACCGCATCGTCGCGGGAAAGCGACTCATGACCGCCAGGGAGCGGGACCGGACTCTGGAAGACGGTACCGATCTCGAAGACCTCGCGGCCATGCTCGACGAGCAGTCGGTGCTCCTGCAGCGGCTCGTCGAGATGGCGGAGAACCGGCCCGCGGACGCAAGCGGCAAGGACGGCACGGAGTCCGGGGACGGACCGACGCTCGCGACCCTCGATGCGTCCGTGCTCGAGGTCCTCAAGAACCTCAAGGCCCAGTCGAAGACGCTGAACAGGCTGTCGCGGACCGCCGGCGCGGACGCCGGCGGGAAGGATGATGCGAAGTCCGGGGAGAAACCGACGCTCGCAACGATCGATGCGGGTCTGCTCCTGGCCCTCGATGCCCTCGATGCCCAGTCGAAGATGCTGGATGATCTCATGCAGTCCCCGGCCGCCGGCGGGGGGGCCGCACCGGGCGGCCCGGGGCCGGCCGGGAGGCGGCAACGGCCGGCGGGGAGACGGCCGCGGCCGTGCGCACGGCCGCGGCGGACATCGCCCGCGCCGCCTCGGCCGAGCGTTCCTGGCGCCGCGTCCTCGTGTGGGCCGTCCTGGCGCTCGCGGCGCCGGGCGCCCTGGCGCTGGGGCTGCTGGCCCAGGCCTCCCTGGGGATCCTGCCGCCAGGGGCGCCATAGACATGGAGGCCGTCCGCCGCACCGCGCCAGGCGGTCGACCGCCGCCCGCCTTCTGGTAGGCGGCCCCTGTTCGAACCACAACCGGAAAAGGAGGACAAACCGTGTCGTCTCGCAAGCTCAAGGGAGATGGCGGGTCCGCGTTCGCGCGGACCCGCCATCGATGGGTTGCCGGACTGACGGACTAATGGATTGCATCGTCGGCGCGCCGGATTGCCCTTTGGCGCGCCGACGCCCATCCCCGCCGGCCACAGGCCAGCGCTGAGTGCGATGGCCGGGATCACCGTGGGTGGTTCGTGCCTGCCCGCGAAAGGCCCCTCCACGGGCTTCCATGGCGCTCTGTGGCGCGACAAGCGTCCGGATGCACGGTCGATCGGGATTTCAGGCCGCGACACGCTGGGGATTATGGAACATTCGGCCGGAAACGGCGTCAGCCGCCCCTTCCCGGAGCTTCCTCACAGGAATTGATTTCATCCCTCGAACTGGCGCGGTCGACGCCGGTCGGGACTCTGCAGGAGCTGCGCAGGCCGCCCTCGAGATGCAAGAGCGGGCGATATCGATTCCTGTGAGGAATCACGGCCAGAGCTGGCGTTCCCGTGACAGGTGCACGTCGCCGGCCAACGGTCGAACCCGGCGCGGCAGCGACATATCGCTGGAGCCACGGGCGCCCTCCCGGTATGATCCTGCCATGACTGCAACCGCCTTCGACACCCTCTCCGCCGCCCGCGAGCTCGAGAACGCGGGCATGGACCGCAAACAAGCCGAAGCCGTCGCCGGGGTCATCCGCGCCGGGCAAGGCGATCTCGCGACGAAGGCGGACCTTGACGCCGTGCGAAGCGACATCAGCGGGCTGCGCTGGATTGTCGGTGTCAACGTCGCCATCAGCCTTGCGACGCTGGCCGCTGTCCTGGCCATGGCGTTCTCGCCATGAGCGCGGACCTCACCGCCGGGCTGATCGTGCTGGCTCTGCTCCTCGTGTTCCTGGTCTTGCCGCTCGTGGCCGTTCTCCGATGGCTGGCGGCGCAGCGACGGGAGGCGAACGCGAAAGCAGAGTGGTATCGGAGCCGTGTCTCCCGGGGTGACCGGGAGCCGACACTGTGACCGCGTCCCCTTGCACAGCACGAAGTGACCGCCGCAAGGTGATAGCCGCCTCCCGCCGAACTTGTGCATGTCTGACCGCAACCAGGCGAAAAGACCGATGACGAGGGCGGCCTGCGCACAGGCGACCATGGCATGATGAATCGGCCCTCGGAAGATCCCCTCACGTATCGGTGAGATTCTCAGGAGCGCACGCGGTCTGCGTCAGGCCCCGCTCCTCGTCGCTCTCAAGGTCACCACCGCGGCCGCCGGGGAAGTAGCTGTAGAGCGTCGCCCGCGACACGCCGACACGGCGCGCCACCTCGCTGATCGGGATGGAGGGATCGCGCAGCAGCGCGCCGGCCACGGCAATGGCGCCGTCGTCGAGCGCTGCCGGCCGGCCGCCAACGCGGCCGCGGGCCCTTGCGGCCTCGAGGCCGGCCCGGGTCCGCTCGACGATCAGGTTCCGCTCGAACTCCGCCAGGGCGCCGAAGACATGGAAGACCAGGCGTCCGCCGGAGGTTGTCGTGTCGATGGCCTCGGTGAGGGACCGGAACCCGATGCCGCGTCCGCCCAGGTCCTCGACCGTCTCGATGAGCTGGCGGACCGAACGCGCCAGCCGGTCGAGGCGCCAGACGACGAGGGTGTCGCCCTCGCGCATCCAGTCGAGGGCGGCCGTGAGCTGCGGCCGTTCTCGTTTTGCGCCCGACGCGGTTTCCTCGAAGATGCGTCCGCACCCGGCCGCTTCCAGCGCATCGCGCTGCAGGGCCGGGGACTGGTCCGACGTCGAGATCCGTGCGTAACCGACAAGCATGGGCGTGTGTCCGGAAAACCGCCGGCAGGGTAGGTTTCCGGACCCGAGGTTACAAGACGGGTTTCTGGACGCCGATGCATGCTCAGGCTGGCCTGGTTCGGTTGACCGGCATCAGGTCTGGATAACGGACGTTTTCCGGACTGTTGCACCGGCCGCCGGATTCGGCATGGTGGCATGACACCGCCAGCGCCGTGTCGTCGTCATGCCCAAGCCGATCCCCGTCAGCACCCTCGCCAGGTTCGCCGCGGACCCCGACGGTTTCCGCTCGCGCCGGCGGACCGGTGCGGCCGCTGCACGCCACGGCATTCGCTGGCATGAGCGTCTCGCATCCGCACCGCGCCCGGTCCGCATGGGGCCATGGCTGGCGATCGCAGCCCTCGCGGCTGCCCTCGCCCTCGTCTTCACCGCCGGCTGAGCCGCCGGCCTCAACGCCGTGGATTGTACCGTCCCGCCCTGCTACAATCCTGCGGTCCCCGACACAGGCTGAAGAGCCATGGAAGACATCACGTCCCGGATCGTCGAGGTTGATCGCCTCGCCAGCGAGACCGGCATTCTGCACATCGGCCTCGACGCCACCACCTGCAGGACCCTCGAGCGGGTGTGCCGCACCGGTGCGCCCGTGGAGGTGTCGAGCCAGGGCCCGGCGCCCGCCGAACTCGCGCGCGACGCGGCGGGTCTCGTTGCCGACTTCGCCGTGCTGGCCCGCAAGGGCACCATGTCGACGGCGATCCCGGAGGGGGCGTACATTCACCGCGGCCAGATCGCGACAATGACCGGTCTTGCGCAGCTTTCCATCTACGAGGTCCTGATGGGGGGCGAGCTCAGCTACGAGGAGATGGATGACGAGCTCACGGTGCGTTACGACGATCTCGTCGCCTTCATGGAGAAGCCGCACGGAACCAGTGGCAGCCCGCCGCGCCAGTCCGGCGTGGCCTTTGTCCTGGCAACCGGCGAGGCCAACCGGGCGGCCGTGCAGGCGGCCGATGTCCTTGAGCCGGTCTGCGAAAGCGGCGAGGCGGTGGCGTTCCGCAACAGATACGGCCTGACGGCCGAGCTTGACCCGGAAGCGGCCGGAGTCCTCGCGCGTTTCCTCCACCAGCTCGCCATGGCGCGCATGGTGACGGTCCTGCCGAAGCATGCCCGGCTCACCCGTGACCAGGCCGGTGCCGTCATCGGTGGCATGCCGCATTACCTTGACGAGATCCTGGCCAGCGGCGAGCTGCGCTCGATCGACGCCGACGACGGCCACATCGTCCGGTACAGGGACATCATGACGTACGAAGACGCCTACTACCGCCGTGCGCGGGAGGGCATGAAGGAGATCCAGCGCCTGGGCGAAGAGATGAGGATCGAGATGGAGGAACGCGACTCCCATGTCGCCGCAGCAAGACGCGGGACAACGTTCGCGCGCAGTCCTTGATACCAGCGTCCTCTTCGATCCCTATGTGCGCGACGTGCTTCTCAACCTTGCGCTGGACAAGAGGTACGAGGTCCATTGGAACACCACGATCCTGGAGGAACTCAAGCGCGCCCTCGCCGGACGCGTGCCGACGCACAAGATCGCCACCACCATCGACGCGATGAACGCGAAGTTCCCCAGAGCCGTCGTCAAGGGCAGGCATCCCGTCGCCGCCACGCCACGCCTGCCGGATCCGAACGACCGACACGTCCTCTCCGCCGCCATGGCGTCCGGCTCCACCATCATCGTCACCAACAACCTGAGAGACTTTCCCGAGGACATTCTCGGTTCCGTCCGGATTCGGCCGATGTCGGCGGATGGATTCCTGACGTGGCTCTACAGACAGTCCCCTGCCGAGACCCTGCGCGTGGTGAAGCAACAGTGCCTTGAATATTCCAGGCCGCCGGTCAGGACCCTCGGCGAGTTCGCCGATCTGATGGAACGCCGTGGCGTCGATACCTTCACCCGTTGCCTCGCCGGCCAGCGCACCTCCTGGAGAGCATCGCCATCGTTCCGGTGATCTGCCGGTCCCGCGCTGCCATGGATTGTGCTGTCCCGCCCTGCTACAATCCCGCGGTCCCCGACACAGGCTGACGAGCCATGGAAGACATCACGGACCGGATCGTCGAGGTGGATCGCCTCGCCAGCGAGACCGGCATTCTGCACATCGGCCTCACCCCGGCCGTCGGCAGGACCCTCGAGCGGGTGTGCCGCACCGGTGCGCCCGTGGAGGTGTCGAGCCCGGGATCGGCACCCGCCGAACTCGCGCGCGACGGGGCGGGCCTCGTTGCGGACTTCGCGGTTCTGGCCCGCAAGGGCACCATGTCGACGGCGATCCCGGAGGGGGCGTTCATTCACCGCGGTCAGATTGTCATCATGACCGGTCTTGAGCAACCTTCCATCCACGAGGTCCTGATGGGGGGCGAGCTCGCCTACGAAGAGATCGATGGACGCCGCCAGGTTCGCTACGACGATCTCGTCGCCTTCATGGAGAAGCCGCACGGAACCAGTGGCAGCCCGCCGCGCCAGGCGGGCGTGGCCTTTGTCCTGGCAACAGGCGAGGCCAACCGGGCGGCCGTGCAGGCGGCCGGTGACCTGGAGCCGGGCTGCGGAGGCGGCGGGGCGGTCGGGTTCCGCAACAGATACGGCCTGAGGCCCGAGCTTGAACCGGCGGCGGCCGGGGTCCTCGCGCGTTTCCTCCACCAGCTCGCCATGGCGCGCATGGTGTCAATCCTGCCGAAGCATGCCCGGCTGACCCGAGGTCAGGCGGCCGCCGCCAGCCACAAGCAGCCAAGCTATATCGACAAGGTCCTGGCCAGCGGCGAGCTGCGCTCAATCGAGGCCGACGACGGCCACATCGTCCGGTACAACGATCTCATGGCGTTTGCCGAAGCCTATCGCCGCCGTGCGCGGGAGGGCATGAAGAAGATCCAGCGCCTGGGCGAAGAGATGAGGATCGAGATGGAGGAACGCGACTCCCATGTCGCCGCCGCAAGACGCGGGATATCTCTCGCGCGCAGTCCTTGATACCAGCGTCCTCTTCGATCCCTATGTACGCGACGTGCTTCTCAACCTCGCGGAGGACGAAAGGTACGAGGTTCGCTGGAACGAGACGATCCTGGAGGAACTCGGACGTGCCCTCGCCGGGCGCGTGCCGGCGCACAAGATCGCCACCACCACCGCCGCGATGAATGCGGAGTTCCCCGATGCCCTGGTCGAGGGCAGGCATCCCGTCGCCACCACGCCGCGCCTGCCGGATCCGAACGACCGACACGTCCTCTCCGCCGCCATGGCGTCCAGAGCCGGCTTCATCGTCACCAACAACCTGAGAGATTTCCCTGAAGCGATCCTTGGTCCGATCGAGATCGAGGCGGTCTCCGCCGACGCCTTCCTGACGTGGCTTTACAGACAGTCCCCTGCCGAAACGCTGCGCGTGGTGAAGGAACAGTGCCTTGCCTATTCCAGGCCGCCGGTCAGGACCCTCGACGAGTTCGCCGAACTGATGGAACGCCGTGGTGTCGATACCTTCACCCGTTGCCTTACCGGCCACCGCACCTCCTGGAGAGCGTCGCCATCGTTCCGGTGAACGGCCGCGCGATCCCGGGAACCAGCGCCGCGATGCGCGGGCATCATGATCGCGCTCCCTGAAACCTTGCCCGCGCTCGCCGCGGCTGTCGCCGCCTTCACCGGAGTCGCGATCCTGCTGCTTGCTCGTCACCGCCGGCGGTATGCATCCCGCATCTGCCGGCGCTGGGGGCTCGATCCCGGTGACGTCGCGATCCTGTCGAGCGATCTCGGCCGCCAGCGTTCCGATCGCCGTCTCATCGCCGACGGCCTCGTCGGTTCGCCCGACGTGCTGTTCCGCGATCGCCGCAGCCGGCAGATCGTCGTCGGAGAGGCCAAGAGCCGCCACTACAGGGGCGCGGTCACGGCCTACGAGCGCTACCAGGTGACCCTCTATTGCGGCATGGCCCAGCGCCTCTATCGCCGGCCCGTGAGGGCGATCATCCTCTACGGCAACGGCCGCCGTGTCCCGCTGGCGTTCGATGAGGGTCTCTACCGCGAACTGCTCGCCATCAGGGGAGACTGCCGCCGGGCGATGGACTGATCCGGATCCCGCCTCGCCCTGCGACACCTGGCCTTTGTGGTTGTTGCCGTGTTTCCTCACAGGAAACGAAAATGGCCGGTTTTGCGCCTCGCGTCCGGATCGCGGAGCTCCTGCAGGGGCCCGATCGGAGGCGATCGCGCCGGATCGAGGCCCGAAACCGATTCCTGTGAGGAAACGCCGGGATGGCCCGGATGACGCCGACACGGCCGCATGTTCCATAATCCCACGCGTGTGGCGGCCTGAAATCCCGATCGACCGTGCAATCACCCGTTCGGACCGCCACAGCGCGCCATGGAAGCCCGCAGAGAGGCCTTTCGCGTTCAGGCACCGATCACCCACGGTGGGTGCGGTCATCACATCCAGCGATGTCCTGCGGCGGCCGAGGCGAGCGCCCATCGCCGCAGGCCATGCTCAGTGGCTGATGCCGCCCCGGCTGATCTGCCTCGTCCGCGCCATCCGCTGCTCGGCCAGGCAGCTGGCGACGTCGTCCTTCACCAGCGCAACGAAGTCCTCTGCCGTCCGCGGCAGCCGCCCCGCCTCGTCGCCGCCGGCGCTGAACCGCGAACGGATCACGGCAGCCTCGATCGCCCGGGCGACGGCGCCGTCCTTGAGGTCGAGCCGGTCGGCCGCCGAACGCAGCGCCCGCGCCTCGGCCGCCGGGTTGCTCTTTTCGGAACGTTCCCCGCGTTCCAGGAAGTCGATCGCCGCCGCGACGAACGCCCGCGCGTCCCGTGCGGCGTAAAGGGAGGCGACAGGGGTGGCCGACCGGAAGAGAGTGCCCTGCACGGCGCCGGCGGGCATGCCGAGCGTCCGGGAGCGCTCCTCTTCGACCGCCACGGGGCCCACGGATTCCGTGGCGATGCTCTCGCCGCCCTGCATCAGGCGGTATCCCGGCGCTTTGGCGTGCAGCCAGGTGACCGCCTTCGCCGCATGACTGGCAGCGCGGAAGATCGCCTTGTTGTCGTCTTCAAGAACTCTCAACCAGGCGCCGATGTAGTCGGCGTGGTCCTCCCTGACGGCGGGTGCGATGCCGAGTTCCGCCGAGAGGAAGGCCGAGCCGATTTCGGCGACCAGCTCCTCCTTGGCGTAAGGCACCTGGTAGCTGCCCCTGAACTTGCGGTCGAGGCGGCTCGCATGGCGCGTCCAGTGGACCGATTCGTGGGCCAGCGTCGTGTAGTAGGCCTGCGAATCATGGAAGAGTTCGAAGGGCGGCATCTGGATGTAGTCGTCGGCCAGAACGTAGTAGGCTTCCGTGCCGCCGTGGCGGATGTCGACGCCGAGGGCGGCGAAGAAGCCGTCGAGCCTCTCGCTCCGCCGCTCCTGGTTGATCGGGTGGATCTCGGCAAAGGAGCGGTGCCAGCGTTCGCCGAGACCGTCGATCTGCTCGACGTTGAACACCCGGTAGCTCTTGAGGAACCCGCGCGTCTCCACCTCCTCCTCGCCGGTGGCGGGGTCCGTCTTCCGCCTGGGCCAGGTCTTCGCGTAGACGACCGTCTGGCTCTTCTCGCCCTTCCTCACGGCTCCGCCGTGGCGCTTGGCCTGGTTGAAGGTCATCCAGGTCGGCGCCTTGTACCCCTTCGCCGCCGCCGCCGACCACAGGACGAGGACGTTCACCCCGTTGTAGGGCTCGCCGGTGTCGCGCAGCGGCAGGCCCACGCCCGCCGGCGCGCCCTTCTCGCCGTCCTCCCAGGGCCTCATCCACGGCCGGATGCCCTGGCGCAGCTGCTCCAGGATGGCGCCCGTGATCTCGGCGTGGAGGTCAGGCCTGGCCATGACGTTCGCCCTTTGCCCGCGCGCGGAGGATGTCGTAGACCGCCGCCGACCAGTCGTCGACGTAGAGGTCGCTGCCCGCCTCGACCCCGGCAATGGATGTGTTCTCGGCGTTGTACCAGTGGACCGCCACCCGCCGCCCTGTCAGGAGCCCGGTCACCTCGCCCCAGTCTGCCGGCCCGTTCTCATCGGCGATTTCGAGTTTCGTTCCGACCATCACCCGGCCCACGCCCGGCACGTCGTAGTGGTCCACCGCCGCCGGCTGCCACAGCAGCCTCCTGCGCTCGGCCATGAGTTCGCGGACTTCCGGCGACCAGTCGTCGACGTAGACCTCGCCGCCATCGGCTTCGAGATCGGCGACAAACGCCTCGTCCTCGTCGAACCGGTCGATCACCACCTGTCTGCCCGGCAGCACCACCGCCACCGCGCCCCAGCCCACCGGCCCGCCGTCCATCCACAGCTCGACCTTCGTGCCGGCAGCGACCTCTCCGAACCCCGGAACCGTTCTCGACCATTGCGTCATGTCCATCACTCCTTCGTGTTTACATGCGGAACCCGCGCCCGCCGCGGGTCTGCTTTTCTTCCAGGTCCGTCCCCAGCTGCGGCGCGGCGAGGGGCCGCAGAAGCTCGCGCAGCTTTTCCGGGTTGTCCAGAAGGTCGTCGTTGACATCCTTGTCGGGGATGATCCGCTCGAGCCGGAGCCGGGACGATGCATGGCGTTCGTTAAGGAGCGACCACGCCCGCTCGCCGGCGTGACCGGGATCCTGAAGCAGGACGAGTTCGCGCGCCGTCGCCGGCAGCTCGACATGGTGCACCCGTCCGGCCCCGATCGCGGCAACGATGGCGAGATCCTCCATGGCTTCGGGACCCACAGCCTCCATGGCGGCGAGCGCGTCCTCGATACCCTCGGTCATCGCGATTCGCTCAGCATCGCGGTTGCCGAACCAGACGCCGCCCCTGGGCATCGAACCCAGGTGCTTCTTCGGCGAGTCCATGGCCGCCTTGCGCCCGGCCCGGTCGAGGAAGATCCGCGCCACGGCCTCGAAGTCGCCGCCCGGCCGCTCGATCCGGGCGAGAAGAGCGGGCATCCGCTTCAGTTCGCCGTCCACGTAGGTGGCGCACGACGCGTGCCACCGCAGGCTGGCGCAGGGCTCGGGGTCGAGCCCGCGCCGGCGGAGATACCGCATTGCGGGATTCATGGCGTTCGTGCCCGAGATGCCGTGAAGGGGATCGCTCTCGTTCCAGATAGACAACGCCTGGCTCCGGCGCTGCCGTCTGTCCTCCCGCCGTTCCTGCAGATCCTCTCTCGCCGAGGCCGTCCGCGTCCTCGCCGGCGACGGTTCGGATCCCTGGAAGCGCCCGGCTTCCTTCAGCGCCTCGCCGAGGCCCGGCAGGCCCATGGAACGCTGGATGATGTCGAGGAGATCGCCGCTTTCACCGGTGGCGCGGTCCTCCCAGTGTCCCCGCGCGGGCCCGCCGAGGAGGACGAAGGTCGATTCGCCTCGATCGCCCTCGGGATTGCCGATCTTCCAGTAGTTGCCGGATCGCGTTCCGGCAGGAAGGTAGTGGCGGCACACGTCTTCTGCGCGCTCCGCCAGCTGGTCGCGCACTTCCCGGGCCGTGGGGAGCGGATCGCGCTCGCCGTGCCGCATGGACGGCTGCTGCCGGTCGCCCGGCCGGCCGGAATCCGGCACGCTCGAGGTCCGCGCCCGCACCGTCTTCGCGTCGTCCGGAACCGTTGGTCCCCATGGCCCGACCCTGGGCGGGGCCTCGCGCTCACGGTGAGCCTGCGGACCATCGGCCTGCGTGGTCTTCGGTTCCACCGCCACCTTGCGGACCTGCGCCTTCTCGCCCTCGCCACCGATGTCGGTACGCACTCGTTTCACGTAACTGGCCATCATGTCCTCCGCCTCGTCCGATACCGCCCCTGGCGGGAGGACGCCGGCGCGCGCCGCGCGCGCCGCGATCATCGTCGCAGCCGCGGGTTGCCACGGCGCTCCTTCGTCCGCCTCGATGGCGTCCGCCATCGCGCGCACCCGCGCGATCTCCTCGACGGTCGCCCTGCCGGCGCCAGCGGCCGCCCTCACCGCCTCGGCATCGCGGACGAAGACCTCGGCCCTCTTCCAGGCATCGAGCGCCGCGGGAACCTCGCGGGTGAACGCCTCGAGCTGACCGTAGGCCCAGCCGCGGCGCAGCTCCTCGGGCCATCCTTCGACGACGGGACGACACTCATCCATCACTGCCACCAGGCTCCGCCGCCTCGCCACGCGCCAGCGTTGCGGGTCCTCGCGGATCCCGGCCACTCGCCCGGCAAGGCGCACGGCCGCCGCCTCGGCCGCCTGGGGCCGTCGTGCCCAGAGCCCGCTGCCCGTTTGGCGTTGGCCGGACGGCGCGTCGTCTCTGCCGCCACCGGCCAGCAGGAGCCCGCGCCTGACCATCTCCCTCTGTTCGCGGACGAACGCCTCGAACTGGCCGTAGACCCAGTCCCGGTCGTCCAGCTCCTCGGGCCAGTTGTCGACGGCCGCCCGGCACTCCTCCAGCAGCGCCAGCCGCTCCCGCGCCCGCTCGCCCGTGGTCGCCATCCAGTAGTTCGGGTCATCCCGGATCTTGACGACCCGCCCGGCAAGTCCCGAGTACGGCTCCCACGCCGCCGCGCGCGCGGCGGCGGCGCTCACCCGCCTGAATTCCGCCGTCTGCTCGCGGACGAACGTCTCGATCTCGCCGTAGCCCAAGTCCCGGCCGCCCAGCTCCTCGGGCCAGTTGTCGACGGCCGCCAGGCACTCCTCCAGCAGCGCCAGCCGCTCCCGCGCAGGCAGCCACTGCCCCGGTCCCTCCCGGATATCGATGAGTCGTCCGACAAGCCCGGTGCGTGCGAGGTAGCCCTCCACCTCGGCCGCTCCAGGCCGGTCCGCCCAGAACGCGGCGCCTTCATTCTCGTCCGTCCCCATCTCCGTCATGCTCATCGGCGCACCCTCCCGGTTCCTGTCCGCCTTGCGTGCAGCGGCGTCCTTCGCCACCTCGGAACGCCACCAGGTCACGCGTTCCCGGTAGCGATCGCGGAAGTCCACGGCCTCCTCGAGAGCGACGCCGCCGGCGTCCTCCCACAGGGGCCGGAACCGCCTGGGGTTGTCGACCAGGGGCTCCATCCGGTCGGCGACGGCGGCGTGCCTGGCGAGCTGGTCGCGGTAGTCCTTCGCGACGTCGGCGACGCGCCCCGTCTGCGCCAGGCGCTCCTCGAGCGCCTGGCAGGTCGCATCGATGTCGCGCATCTCCGCACCACAGGCCGCCACCCGTCGGCCGTAGCGCAAGCGATCGGCCGTCGAACGCATGGCCTGGCCAACGTCGCGCAGCACGCCGCTGCCGTTGTCGTTGGCCGCAGCCCATGCCGGCCCGCCTTGGCCGCCGGCGTTGGTGGACCGGGCCCGGATCATCCGCTCGGACATGTGGTCGTGCGCCGCCACCTTCGGGTCGACGCGCGACCAGGCGCGCGCCAGGTGCTCGTGAATTGCCTCTTTCGAAACGGCCTCGTCGGCCTGATCCTCCGGCCGCCATTCGCGCAGCGTCGCCGCGATCGGCGCCTGGTTGACATGGATCGAGAGGTGGTCCCGGTGGCGCGTGAACGCGGGGTAGACCGTCGGCTGCGCCGCCCGGTCGTCGGCCAGGACGAAGGCCGCGTCCACCGTGCGCCCCTGGGCGCTCGCCACGGTCATCGCGTAGCCATGGTCCAGCCGGATCCGGCCGTAGAAGTCGACGATCTCGTCGACGAAGAAGCTGACGCTGTCGCCGTACTCCGAGCGACCGCTGATCCGGACGCGTTCGTTTTCGGCGCCGCGGTTCACGACCTGGAAGTCATCGACCTCGACGATGGTGCCGTTGAAGAGGCGCTTCGCCCACACCGTCGTGCCGATGCGCAGCAGGTCGCCCCGCGCGATCTCGAGAGGCACGGCCCGCGTGTCGTCGGCCCGCGCACGGCAGGCCTGGACGACAACGCGCTCGCCGTCACCGGTTCCGGCGAGGGTGCGTTCCCGCATGAGGTGGGAGAGAACGCGGATCTCGTCGTGGGTTCGCGCGATCACCGTCGACGACCGCCCCGGGTTCGCCTTGCGCCAGGCCTGCCAGTCGTCGACGAGGTGCGTCAGCGTCTCCTCGAGATCTTGCCCGAGATGGAGTTTGTCCCGTGCGGCGTAGGCTGCGATCGTCTCCGCGGCATCGCCGTCGCGCAGCGCCTCCGAGGCGGCGATCTGCCAAGGAACGAACGACGGCTTCATCGCCATCGCCTCGTACTCCGCAACGACGCGCGCGCGTTCCTCGTCGCCCATGAGCCCGCCGCGGAACCGGGCGTCTTCCTCCGACAGGCCATGGACATGCACCAGGATGTCCTCGAGATCCGGACGCTGCCGGCGGATCTGGTCGACGCGCACGCCGCCCGCGGCCTCGCGCATCAGGCGCAGACCCGGTCCGGCGCCGATGGGCTGGTGCTGGCGGGTGTCGCCGGCGGCGATGACCTTGCAGCCGTGTTCCCGCGCGAACTGCAGGATGTGATGCGCCTGGCGCGTCGACAGCATCCCGGCTTCGTCGACGACGATCACCGTCTTCGCGTCGAGGTTGAGCGCGCCGCGCGCCACGAGGCGCAGCAGCTTGTCGACGGAGTAGGGAGAACACGCGCAGTCGTTGCCCAGGCTGACGGCCGTGCGCCACGCGACGGCCGTCGCGATCACCGTGTAGCCGTTCTCCCGGTAGAGATCCGTGATCGGACGCAGCGTGGTGGTCTTGCCCGCGCCCGCGGCCCCTTCGATGATGGCGAGCGCACCGCTCGCCGGCCCGGCGCCGTAACGGATCGCGGCGACCTGTTCGCCGCTGATCGTGTAGCCCTCGGAGACGAGCCGGTTGATCTGCGCTTCGATCCTCGCCGCATCGAGGCTCGAACGGCGGTCGGCGGCGGCCTCGGCGGCCATGCGGCCAACCGCCTCTTCCATGCCGATCTCTTCGCGCGTGGAGAAGACGCGCGTGTGCGTGAGGCCGGCATCGGCCTCGATGGAATGGGTCGGCATGTCGAGCTCGACGACCTCGCCGTGGCGCAGCACGCGCTCCGTCGCGGTCCGCGCGGCCATCGGATTCATGACGCCCGCCGTCGCGTTCATGGACCTCTCGACGACGTCGGGAACGCGGAAGACGGCCTCGTGTTCCGTGAGGTCGGCGGGCAATCTTTCGAGACGCGCGGTGGCTTCCCGGAGCGTCTCCTGGTCGAGCTGGATGTCCTTGCCCGTGACGCTGGCGATGAGGGACTCGCGGTCTTCCACGAACGCTTCCGCCTCGAGATCCCAGGCAAGGTGACGCATGTCGTCGCCGTCGCCGGAAGTCTTGGCCTTGCGCGTCATCTTGTTGATCGCCGCGGCGGCAGCCGCGTTCGAGTTGGTGGCAAAGCCCATGTCGTCGGCCATGGCCTCGATGGTGCGCCGCCGCTTGGACCACTCGCGCACGAGATCCTCCGGCATGCCGGCGACGCGGGTGAACGCGCCGTCGCGGCCGTACCGTTCCATCTCCACGCCAAGGCGTTCCTGCAGGTGCCAGGCCAGCGCATGGCGGTAGGTGGCGCCGGCGGCCTTCATCCAGCGGAACATGGCCGGCGTGTAGAGCGCCCGGTACTTGCCGTCCGCGGCCCGCGTGGCGTTGAAGATCAGACAGTGCGTGTGGAGCTGGGGATCGTCGGACCGCGACGTCCCGTGCTGAAACATCGCGCCCACCAGTTCGGCGCGGACGAGCTCGATGTCGCCGCCGCCGGGCCGCGTACGCGTCCAACCGCAGTGCGCCCGGACGACGTCCTCGAGCGCCTGGCGGCAGGCGTCGTTGTGCGCCTGCGCGATCTCGTCGCGCATCTCCCTGGGCGCGATCGCCCAAAGGGCGCTGATCGACTTGTCGGCCGAGAACGTGATGTCGATGCCGGGCGAACGTGTCTTCGACCCGGCATTTCTGGTGAGGCGCTCCTCGCTCCGCGGGTCGAAGCCGTGATAGAGCCGGGTGAAGTCCGCGGCGTCGACGGCGTCGCCGTCGGCGAGGCCGAGAAGACCGGCGGGGTTCCACCACACGCCGTCGGGTTCGTCGCCCTCGATGTAGTAGCCGGTGGCCGCATCGAGCCCTCCCGCGCCCGTCCCGGCGCCCAGTCCCTGCGATTCCGTCGGCCGGAAACTCCTCTGCGATTCGAGGTAGTAGCTCGCCACGGCCATCCTGCCCAGGGTTGCGACCATCAGCGTTCCCCGGCGTACCCGTGCGGGAAACAGCGTGCGTCCCGTCCCGGACCGGACTGGTCAAACGCCGCTGCGCACGGCAATTTCAGCGGCATATATGAGTCATATATGGTCACGTCCCGGCCCGGCTCTCACTGCAAGTGATAAGGTGTGATGACGATTGTTCCTTTCGATTGCCGTACCGTAGGTCGGCTCTTCGGGCGATGTCAAGCCAGGTCCGGCACCTGCACAGTGCGAGCTTTCGCCTCGCCCATGGTCCTGACCTGCGCGATCGGCTGGTTCGATGCAGGAGCGATGCGAACGGACTGCGCATCGGAACGCGGTGCCCGATGACCGACTGAAGAGGACGCGGGCGGCGTTGACACGACGGCGCCCACTGCGGCAGTTAGAGCGCTGGACGGCACCATGGAAGGAGACAGAATGCCGCGCACGGAATACGTCGAGACACACCTGGACTTCGGCGCCATCGCCGATGACCTGGGCGCCATCGAGCCGCCGAAGATCACTCTTCGTCAGATCCTCGAGCGCATCCGCCCGCAGCTGGAACTCAGCCGCAAGAGGGGCGCAACGTACGAACAGATGAGCAAGACCCTGAAGGCCCACGGCATCGTTGCCTCCGCCCGTGCGATCCGGGAATTCATGGAGGGCACCGCCACGAAGAGGTCCGCCGCCGGCGCCGACAGGAGGACCGCCGATGCGGATACGCCGCTGACCGCCGCCGCCCTCGGCGAGTAGGCCGCCGCCGTCACACCGGCAGCCCCGCCACCTGACGATACCCGCGCCGGATCTTGGCCCGGGCGAGCGACGCCGCCGCGCGAACGGCCTTCTGCCGCTCGTCGAAGAACACCAGGCGCCGCTGACCGCCGCCGCCGAGCCGGCCCCATTCCCTGACCAGGGTCACGCCGCCGAAGAGATTGTCCTGCAGGTCCAGCAGGTAGTAGCGCCGCACATTGGACTCGTTGCGGATGCGCACCAGGACGCACGGCACGGCGTCCGCGCCGCCACCGGGCCATCCGTCACCGGCGTCGACAGGCATGCCCGCCACCGGCGCGGTTCACGTCCTCTCCCGCCACACCGTCGAGGTCGCCCGCGGCCTCGCAGGCACTGACCTGCTCGACCGCCACCAGGTGATGCTCGCCGCAGTGCGGGCAATCCTCCAGGACGCCAGCCCGGAAAGGCCACGTCGATCCGCAGACAGCGCAACTGTGAATGAACGCACTCACCCGGCCCCTCGTCCCGGCTGATCCCGGCCGCGTGCAGACGGCCGCGCCCGACAGTCAAAAGACGATGCGGTCATCGAAGACCCGCCCGCCCCAGGCGATCACCTCGCCGCCCAGCCAGCGCGCCAGGTACTTGTCCGGATCGGCAAGTTCGGCGACGCTTTCGTACCAGCACTTCCGCCAGTCGTCGGCCCCGTGGCCGGCGAACAGCATCAGGTTCAGCGGATAGGCATCTGCGTCGGCGCAGCGCCGGATATCGTCCCGGAAAAGGAACACAGGCCTCCAGCGGGCGACGGCGTAGCCGATCTCGAAAGCCACGCCCTCGTCGGGCGGGCAGCCGTTGACCACGGCGAAGACGGCGTCGGCCGCGCACAGCAGCTCGACGTTGCGCTGCCCGGTCCGCCACGCCCACTCGGGCGAAGCGGGATCGTGGCTCTCCGCGCACATGAAGGGCTCCTGGACCTCGGCGCCCAGCTCCTCGAGCGCCCGCACCAGGTCCTGCAGAGGCCCGCCGGCGAGACTGGCCGAGAACCCGTACGGGTTGGCGAGATAGATCGTTCGCTTCGTCATCGTTGTCCTCTCCACCCCGGCCATGTCCCGGCGCACTCCAGCATGCCCCGGTGGGCCCGGTCGTTGTCGGCGGCCGGGATCCGGTTCCAAACCGACCGCCATCCGTTCGAGATCAGCGCCCTTCGCGTTGTCATCGTGCAGTCCTTTCCGTTCGCATCAGAATTGGATCCCATCGAGCAGCCGCGCGAGACCCTCTTCACACAAGTGACGAGCGGCGATCTCCCGCACCTTGGGGTCGGTCCGCCACCCGCCACCCACATCCGTCTCCGGGCCAACGTGAAACCAGTGCGCGATCTGGTTGGCGTAACAGTCGCGGGCAGTCGCCCGCGTTGGCGCCCTGAGAAGACGCGCCAAGTCACCTTCCTCAACATAGCCGCCGGTCATGTCGTTCGCCGGGCCGTATACCTTCCACAGGTATTCGTGATCCGCCCGCACCACGGCATAGGTGAGTGTGTCAGCCACGACGGGATCCCTCCCAAGCTGTCATGCGCGCCAGGTCCAGACAGGCCGGACGGGCTACCGCCGCGACTTCCGCCATCCCGCCGCCCTCGCCTCACTCTCGGAACAAAACCACCGTTCGCCGCGCCCGGTGTCGATACCGGTCCGATCGTAGAAGTCGCCACCCGGCACGTGGTAGATGCGCTCCCCGTCGCTGGCTATGTTGCCCTTGATGACGCATCCCGCCGCCCCGGGCAGCACGATCGCGCCGGGATCGGGGGGCTGCGTCATGGCCGGCAGCCGCTCGCCCCTCCGCCAGTCCCAGGGCGCCACGACCCTGCCCCGCCAGATCCCGCGGTCCGCCGCCCGCGCCGCGATCTCGTCGGCCACGTAGCGCAGCGAGTAGGTGCGGTAGGCGAAGGCCCAGCCCTCGCTGACCATCCAGGCGTTCACGTCCTCTCCCGCCACCCGGCAGACGGCGACGATGCGCCCGTAGCGGTCCCGGTCGCGTTCCTCGCAGGCGACGGGCTGCGCGCCGATTCGTCCGGCGAGCGCACGGCTGGCGTCCTGGCCGCAGGGCCAGAACTGCGCGGCCGAGAGACAGCGCTGCGCGCTCTCCGGTGCGTCGATGCCATGGAGGCGCACGCGCATCCCGCGAACCTCCAGCGTGTCGCCGTCGATGATCCGTGCGGGGCCGGTGAGCGCAGCCCCGGCGGTGTCGCCGTCGAGCTTCTCGCGCACCGTTCCGGCGCCGTCGGCGAGCCAGTCCACCGCGCTCCCCACGCCTGCGGTCACGCTGTCGAGGGCCGGCACAATGTCGCCGGCACGGTCCGCACCTGTCACCAGTGCCGTCGCCACGGCGCCGGCGGCGGCGCCCAGAAGAAACGTCCGGACCCGGCCCCTCACCGCTCGGCACCCTCGCAGTGCGCGAGCGCCATTGCGAAAGCCTCCGACGCCCATTCCGACGGAGACATGCCACGCGCCTCGGCAGCCGCTGCCACCGCTTCCGCCATCGGCGCCGGAAGCGCGTAGGACACCGTGCGGGTCTCCCGCTCCTTCTGCCGCTCGACATTGCGGATCATCGCGGCGACGCGGCCCGTCATCTGGCGCACGGCATCCGAGCCCGGCGGCAGCGCCGCCTTCCACCGCCCCCACAGTCCGGGCGGGCACCGCCATGTCTTCCAGGCCTTCGGGTCTTCCGCAGCCACCTTCGCGTCATCGCTCATCGTTCAGTCCTCCGGTTGCGTGTCGTCGTCGAACTCCAGGGGCACGTCGATCAGGACTTCCAGTGACAGCAGGAGCCGGTCGCACTCGAGGGCAACATCCGCCAATGTCGCGTAGAGGCCGGACTCTTCCACCTCGCCCTGGGTACTCTCCCGTCCAAGACCATCCGCCCGCCACTCGATCGCAGCGCGCAGATAGTTCACCGCCCTCCTCGCCGCCCACAGCGCCACGACCATGTGGCAGATGGTCTCCCAGCGTTCCAGCAGCGGCCGCAGGCAGAGTTCGTCCATCTCATTCCCCACACGGGGAGAACCCGCTCCGCCGTCCGCACCCGCGGCCATGCCGATCCATCCCTTGGCGGCGAGACCGCGCTCGGCCTCCACGACCCGCCGCGCATCCATCTGGCGGTGCCTGGCAATGTCCACCGCCCTCGCCCGCACCCGCGGCCATGCCTTCGTTCCCCGCCATTCGCGGGTCTGGGTCACCGCCACCAGGAAGGAGAGCACGCCGACCTCGTCGGCGGAGAGCCCGCAATCACGCCCTACCAGCATGATCACGGAGCTCAGGGCGTCCTCGCCCACGCCCGCCGGCAGACCACCCGCCGCGTCGAAGAAGACACCCGGATCTCCCGACTTCAGCGCCCGGTCGATCCGCTCACGCATCCTCATCGCCATGCCACCGCCCCTTCCGATCCCAAGATCACCGTCACCTCACGCGCATTTCGAGTAGCCGCACGACGTGCACATCGCGCAGCCCTCCTGGTGGATCAGCGACGGCTGGCTGCACTTCGGGCACCCGGCGGGCGCCCTGCCGCCGCCGCCTGCGGAAATCGCGACGACCTTCGCGTCCGATCCGCCGGAGAGAGCCGGCCCGTCGTCGGCCGCGATGAAGCCGATCCGCTTCATGTGGGTCTCGAGGACCTCGCCGATGGCGGCCAGCAGCGACGGCACGTAGCGCCCGTTCATCCAGGAGCCGCCCCGGGGATCGAAGACGGCCTTCAGTTCCTCGACCACGAAACTGACGTCGCCGCCACGGCGGAACACGGCCGAGATCATCCGGGTGAGACCCAGCGTCCAGGCGTAGTGCTCCATGTTCTTCGAGTTGATGAAGACCTCGAACGGGCACCGCCTGGCGTCGCGGACCACGTCGTTGACGGTGAGGTAGATCGCGTGGTCGCTCTCCGGCCAGCGCAGCTTGTAGGTCTGCCCCGGGAGGACCTCGGGCCGGTCGAGGGGCCGGGTGAGGTGGATGACCCCGGCGGTCTCCATCGGGCCGTCCGGGGTTTCCGCCGGCTGATCGCCGAGCGGCAGTTCCGGCTGTACATCCTCCTTCGGCCCGGTCTCGAGCACTGCCCCGGTGACGTCGTTTGGCCGGTAGGTCGTGCAGCCCTTGCAGCCACGTCGGTACGCCTCGAGGTAGACGTCCTTGAAGTCCTCGAAGGGAATGTCCTCGGGCACGTTGATGGTCTTGGAGATGGAGCTGTCGATGTACTCCTGGACCGTGGCCTGCATGGCCACGTGATCGGTCGGACGCAGCTGCTGGGCGTCGACGAAATAGTCCGGAAGCGGCGCATCCTCGCCGCGCAGGCGCCGCCACAGGCGAACCGCGTAGTCGGTCACCTCCTCGCTCCGCCTGGTCCCGTCGGGGAGCAGGACGTGGCGCGTGTAGGAGAAAGCGAAGACCGGCTCGAGACCCGACGAGATGTTGTTGGCGAAGAGAGAGATGGTGCCGGTCGGGGCAATCGACGTCAGCAGCGCGTTGCGGATCCCGTACCGGCCCAACGCCTCCCTGACGTCGTCGTCGAGCCCGGCCACCGATTCGCCGCCCAGGTAGGCGTCGCGGTCGAAGAGCGGGAACGGTCCCTTCTCCGAGGCGAGCCGGATCGACGCCAGGTAGGCCTGCCGGCGCAGCCTGGCGAGCCAGGTCCCGGCCATCTCCCGGGCCCGCTCGCTGCCGTAGTGCGCCTTCATCATGATGAGCGCGTCGGCAAGACCGGTGATCCCCAGGCCGATGCGGCGCTTGGCGAGAGCCTCCTGGCGCTGTTCCTCGAGGGGGAAGCGCGAGACGTCGATGACGTTGTCCATCATCCTGACCGCCGCCTCGACCGTGCGGGAGAATGCCTCCGCGTCGAACCGCGCCTCATCTCCGAAGGGGTCGGTGATGAACCGCGTCAGGTTGATGGAGCCCAGCAGGCAGGCGCCGTAGGGCGGCAGGGGCTGCTCGCCGCACGGGTTGGTGGCGGAGATGGTCTCGCAGTAGTTGAGGTTGTTCCGCCGGTTGATGCGGTCGATGAAGATGACGCCGGGCTCCGCGCAGGCATAGGTCCCGCGCATGATCCGCTCCCACAGCTCGCGCGCCGGGACGCTCTGCCAGGTGCGCCCGCCGAAGGTGAGCTCCCAGGCGTCGTCGGCCGCCACCGCCGCCATGAAGGCGTCGCTCACCAGCACGGAGAGGTTGAACATGCGCAGGCGTCCCGCCTCCTGCTTGGCGTCGATGAAGGCCTCGATGTCCGGGTGATCGCAGCGCATCGTCGCCATCATGGCGCCGCGCCGGCTGCCGGCGCTCATGATGGTGCGGCACATCGAATCCCAGACGTCCATGAAGGTGAGCGGCCCGGAGGCGTCGGCGCCGACGCCCAGCACCGGCGCGCCCTTCGGCCGCAGGGTCGAGAAGTCGTAGCCGATGCCGCCACCGGCCTGCATGGTGAGCGCCGCCTCCTTCAGGTGGGTGAAGATCCCGCCCATGTCGTCGGGGATCGTCCCCATGACGAAGCAGTTGAAGAGGGTGACGTTGCGCCCGGTGCCGGCGCCGGCGACGATCCGCCCGGCGGGCAGGAACCGGAAGCCCTCCAGGGCCTCCCGGAACCGGGTCTCCACCTCCGGACGGACGGCCTCGTCCTCGACCGCGGCGAGAGAGCGCGCGATGCGCCGCCAGGTGGCCTGAATGTTGGCATCGCCGCCGTTCCCGCCTGTATAGCGGTACTTCATGTTCCAGACCTGGAGCGCGATCGGCGCCAGGCTGGTCGTCGGTTTCTGGCCCTTCGCCATTCCTCATTCTCCCTTCCGCGCAATTGCGCATTTGCGCAAATGCGCAATTGCGCAAGTCCTCATCGCCCGTCATTCCGGGCAGGCGTCCTCGATCAGATCGCGGACGATGTCGGCCATCGACCTGCCGTCCCGGGCCGCAGCCATGCGCAGCCGGCGGTGCTGGGCCGGCGTGAGCTCGACCGTGAAACGCTTGAGCCCCTCGCCGCCGCCCATCACCCACTGTTCGGAGGCCTGCGCGTCCCGGCCCTGCCTCGAGCGCCGCGGCCGCGGGTCGATGCTGACGATCTTGCGCCTCATGCCGCCGCCCTCCGGCTGCCGGCGGTGAGCGCCATCACCTCCCTGACGAGCGAGCGCACCTCGCCAGCCGCCGCCGAGCCGGGCGCGGACTCCATCACCGCCAATCCCGTGGCGGCGCTCTCGGCAAAGGCGACGCGCTGCGTGATGTGGGTCTCGAGGACCGGTACCGGCCACTCGCCCAGCGCCTCGGCCACGTCACGGCCGATCACCGTGTTGGCGATTCGCCGGCTGACGACGAACCGGGCATCGATGCTGTCGTGATCGAGTCGCGCCTCGTCGACGAGCTCGACGAGATCGCCGACAGCCCAGACGTCGTAGGGCGACGGCTGCACCGGGATCAGCACCAGGTCGGACGCCAGCATCGCCGAGCGGGCGATGTTGGCGAGTGACGGTGGTCCGTCGATCACCACGGCGTCCACGGTGGCGGCGAGCCGCGGCAGCTGCCGGTGGAGCACCGGCCGCGCGGGGGGGGCGGGGTGGGGGGGGGAGGGTGGCCCGTCGACCACCCGGGCGTCCCGGGGGGCGGGGAGCCGCGGCAGCTGCCGGTGGAGCACCGGCCGCGGCATCCCGACCACGGCGAAGAGCGGAGGCTTTTGGCGCGCCGCCAGCCAGTCCAGCGCCGAGCCCTGGGGATCGGCGTCGACGAGGATGACGTCGAGACCATCGAGCGCGAGGCCCGCGGCCGTGTGAACGGCGAGCGTCGTCTTGCCGACTCCGCCCTTCTGGTTCAGGAACGAGATGATCATGGGAGGCTCCTTTCCGTTGGTGTCGGCGGTTGCGCAATTGCGCAAATGCGCAAATGCGCAACGGGGTCATGTCGTATCGGCGGAGTTGCGGTCTCGCCCCGCGCGGCGCGACCCGCTATAAGGGCGTGCGCCAGGCGGTGGGGGGAGACGCCGGCGCCGCGGCCGGTTGCGGCCGCGCCGTCGCCAAGTGCCGGGGTTTCAGTGTGATCGACATCACGGGCAAGCGCGTCGCCCTCTACGCCCGCCATTCCACCGCCGGCCAGGAGCGGTCGGTTCCGGCCCAGCTCCACCGCCTGAGGGAGGCCGCCCGGTCCAACGGGGCGGTGGCGGTGGGGGAGTACGCGGACGAAGCGGTCACCGGCGCCATCCTCGCCGGCCGTCCGGCGGTCCAGACCCTGCTCGCCCACGCTGCCGACGGCGACTTCGAGGCGGTCCTCATCGAGGACCTCTCGCGGATTTCCCGCGACCAGGCCGACGTGGCGACGATCCACAAGCTCCTCGACTTCCACGACGTGGCCCTGGTCTCCGTTACGGAGGGCGAAATCGGCGCTCTCCACATCGGCCTCCAGGGGACGATGAACTCGATCCACCTGAAGCAACTCTCCGACAAGGTCCGCCGCGGTCAGCTCGCCGCCGTCCGGACCGGCCACGTCCCGGGTGGGCGCGTCTACGGCTACGAGCTCCACCGCCCGGAAGGCTCCGTGACGCGAGGGCTGCGGCGCATCGACCGGAAGGAGGCCGTGGTCGTCCGCCGCATCTTCACCGAGGCCGAGCAACGCAAGGAAATCCACAAGATCGCTGCGGACCTCAACCGCGACGGCATCCCGTCGCCCAGGGGAAAGAAATGGTCCACCAGCAGCATCGTCGGCGACCGGCACCGCGGGAGAGGAATCCTGCGCCAGCCCATCTACGTCGGCCGCATCGTCTTCGGCCGCGTCCGCATCGTCCGGCACCCCGTCACCGGCAAGCGCATCCACCGCCCGCAGCCACAGTCGGACTGGCTCGTCACCCCGGCACCCGGCCTCGCCATCATCAGCCAAACGCAGTGGGATCGCGTTCAGCAGATCATCGGCAAACCCGATTCGGCGCCGCCGCCACGCCGCAAGCGCCCCCCGGTCCATCGCGCCGCCAACCCCAATGCGCCCCCCCCGCCCCGCCGCAAGCGCCCCGCGGTCCATCACGCCCCCCCGCCACGCTACCTGACGACCCGTCGCACCCGGTGCGCCAGCTGCGGCGGGAGAATCTCCACCGTGCACAGCGGCTACCTCGTCTGCCGGAACTGGAAGGAGCGACGCGGCTGCGAACAGCGCCACCTCTTCCGCCGCGAACAGATCATCGAGGCGACGCTGGACTACCTCGCGTCGCCCCGGTGCGAATCGGACATCCACACCTCGTGCGAACAGCTTGTCCGCAACGCCGAGGCCGCCACCGCCGCCACCCACCTTGCGATCGACACGGTCACCGACCTCGTCATGCGCGCCCGCAACGAGGCAGACGCTCTCGCCGCCACGCTGACCGCCACCGTCGGCATGGCCCGCGTCAGGGATCAGCTCGCCATCACCACCACCGACATCACGACGCTGTGCGACAGTCTCGAGCGGCTGCGGTTCACGGCCACGGGCACCCTGCCCGTCCTCAGGTCCCGCAGCATTGCCGCCGCGGCCCAGACCCTCGCCGCCGGCGCCGTGGCACGGATCCGCGCCGGCACCGCCGCGCCGGACGACGACAAACTCCTCGAGAGCCTCGTCGAGAGCATCCACGTCGCCTTCCGCGGTCCGGGCCGCCAGGGCCTCGAGGTGACACCGACCGTGGCAATCCACGAGGCCTACCGGCTCGGTCTGGCCGAAGTGGCCCCGGCCCTGCTGCGCGAGCCGCCGCGCCGGCGTCATCGCACCGCCTCGCCGCCGGACCGAGGGACGGCATAGGCCCACCTCGCGTCCCTCCACCGGAGTGTCCGCTCGAGACCCCAGACCGATCGGTGGAGGTGGAGGTCACCCGTTTCGGCCCGTTTGACGCAGCCCACCACGAACCCGCTGGGGTTCCAGACGAAACTCGCCTTGTCCTGGCAACGGCCGTCGATGACGGCCACCAGCACCACCGCCGCCCTGATGCCCAGCACGTCGATCGCCCGCCGCCAGGCCCTGTCGTGGATGCCCAGCGCCAGACGTTGCTGCTCCCCGCCCCACCTGAGTTCCCGCCATCCGGGGTCGTCGCCGACGATGCGCCCGAAGGCGGGGCTCGCCACCGCCGCCACCCGGCCCGGCTGCAGGTGCTGGACGCCGAAGTCCCGTTCGATATCGATGGTGTCCGGTCCGCCCTCGCCACCGCCGTCCCGCCGGGGTTGGTCCCGTCCCGGCCCCGTATCGCCAGCCGGGTCAGGCGGGCCGTCGGAGCAGGCATCGACGGCCGGGTCCGCGGTCCCGCAGGCTGGCGAGGGGCGATTACCGTTAGGTACCGATTCACTGTGTACTAGTATGTGCGGGACGAAAACTTCCCCCTCCGCGGGACTAGAACGTCCCCCTCCGCGGCCCGCGGCCTCCCCGCCGCCGCCCGCCATCGGCGCCGGTTCACCACATCGGCACCCGGTCTCGCCGGCACCGTGGCTCTCTTCGATTTCACACCCGCCCAACGCCGACCTGTCGCCGCCCGGACCCGGAAACTCCGCGATCAGGGCATCCCTCAGCTCCAGGAGGCGGTCGCGCTCGGCAACGAGCGCCGCCCGCGCTGCGGTGACCTCGAGCGGACGTGCACCCAGATCGCACTCCCGGCCCGCCGCCGCCGCGATCTGCCTGACCTCGAAGCGCAGCGCCAGCAATTCGCCGCGCACCGCCTTCCTGCTCCGCTCGTCATCTGCCGCGGCTCTCGCCGCGTCGTCGAACTGCTCGTAGAGACCAGCCAGCGGCCGCAGATCAACCCCGTAGGCTTGCGTCACCCTGCCGGTCTCGGGATCGCGCCGGCCCCACCGCCGCCGGGATCCCCAGTCCCTGTGGGCGATCGCGCCCTTGGCGGCGAGACTGCGCTCGACCGCGCTGACCTGCCGCCGGCCGATCCCGAGGTCTTCCGCCATCACCGCGACGCTCTTCCACACGACCGGCAACCCGTCCCCGTCCTGCCAGTCGCCACTCCTGGTGTGCCGCACCAGATAGACGAGGCGCCGGACTTCGGCCGGGGTGTACCCGCACCCCGGTGCTCCCTTCCGGATCGCCCGCTCGAGGTGGCTCTCGTCCACCCCGGCCGGCAGGCCGTCGAAGTGCGCCGCGGCCCTGCGGCCCGCGATCGCCTCTGGAGTGATGGTGCGCAGGCCCGGCGTGGCACTCTGGTTCGTCATGTCTGTCCCCGCGATTCGGGGAGACGCCCGGATGGATTTTCGCAGGAGCGGGGTTGACATTGCCGCCCGCCGGGGGGCAAACTACGAGCCTCTTGTACTCGTGTTTGCCTCCCCGATTGTGGGAAAGCGAAGTTAACCAATCCCCGACGGCCTCCGTGTAACCGCACGGAGGCCGTTTTCCTTTGGTGATTCCTGTTCGTGCGCCGCCCCCGTTGACGTTGGGCGCGCTCGACAAGGGCGTGGAATCAGCGGGTTGGTTTAAGCCATTGCCACCCGCCGACCGCATCGGTATCATGACGGGCATGAAACCGCTGCATTATAGGGTGGGCAGATCAGTGACCCGTCAGGGTGCAGCGGCCGACGATCAGCCGAACCGTGGGCGTATGCCATGTCCAGTCGACGTAGTCGTCGGAGGTGTAGTTGAGCTGCCACGGCGGCAGGATGGCGCGCAGTTGCGCCTCACCCTCCTCCGGACGGCAGAGATCCGTCATCTCGGCGAGGATCGGCTCCTCCACGGGTTCGATCCCCAGATTCTTCTGCAGTTCCCGGCAGAAGGACCTGGCCTCGTCATCCCATTGCGGTCCGCCGACCAGCTCGAGATTCGCATAGGCGAGACGGGCCATCGCGTGGTTGGGCAACCCTACCCGCGTACGCGTCACCCAGTGAGATTCCAGGCGGCAGTGGGTCATGGCGGCGACATGTTCGGCATTCCGGTCGAGCACATCGGCGATTCGCTGCTGCATCTCCAGCGTCGGCGACCTCCAGGAGTACTGGATCTGGCTGAACCGCGGCGCCAGGTTGTCACTCGTCGCATTGCCGGTCGCCAGCAGTGCTTCGTTCAGTGTCCACGTGCCCGTGTGCGGCAGCATCGACTCCTTCGTGTACTTGGTGGTCGTGTACATCAGGCACAGCGCATCATTGGCCCCGGGCGCCCGGGCGATGGTGTGGGAGGTCGATGGACCGGGGGCGCCGACGCTCCGCCACGTCTCCGGGGAATCGCAGATGAAGCTGTAGATGCGGCTCCAGTAGCTGCCGCAGTGGGTGTCGAGAATGCAGGTGTTGGTGCGCAGGGTCCCGTAAGAAGGATGAAACGAGACCGCCGCGTCCATGTCGTCGTAGTAACCCTTCGCCGCATGGACAGGCTTGGATCCGCACACCTTCTCCGCCGGTTCGCCCATGAACTTCAGCCGCCCTCCGGTGCCGTGCCGTTCCATCGCCGCCTTGGCCGCCAGAACGCCACCCAGAGCCGACACACCGAGGGCGGAGTGGGGATCGGTGTGTCCGGCGGCGGCATGATGGGTGCCGTCACGCAGCTTGCGCCAGGGAACGCGATCCTGGTTGTTGCCGGGAACAGCGTCGTACTCCGCATAGGAGCCGATCGTCGGTCCGTCACCGTTGGACCAGGTGGCGCAGAAGGCAGTCGGCATGCCCCCGGATCCTTCCTCGACCTCGAATCCCTCGCGGCGCAGGCGATCGACGTACCAGGCCGCCGACCGGTACTCCCGCCAGGCCGGCTCATGAAGGTCCCAGATTGTCGTGTGCCAGTCGGAGAGCGATTGACGATGGCCATCGACCCAGTCGAGTGCCGAGCGTTTGGCGTCAGATATGTCCATGGGTTCCTCCCTGGTTCAGGCTACCGGATGCCGTGATCCGGTCGGGCACATTGGCGACGATGCAATCGGCAAGGGACCGCGGTCATTCCGGATCCGCCTTCCTGAATGCGAAACGAGCCTCGAAGGGCTCAAGCTGCGGCGTGCCGAGAATCCAGTCGGCGGCCCGCGAGGCGATCATCTGGGTCGGCGCATTGAGATTGCCGCTGACCACGCGCGGCATGACCGAGGCGTCGACCACTCGCAGGGCTTCCATGCCGTGAACCCTGAGTTCTGAATCGACCACGGCATCGGCGCCATGGCCCATGCGGCAGGTTCCGCAGGGATGGAAATCCGTTGTGGCCAGGGCACGCACCGCCTCTGCGACCTCCGCGTCTGTCTGCACGTCGGGTCCGGGCGTGAGTTCGGCACCACGCAGTTCGCCGAACGCCGGCTGAGCGACGAGATCCCGCATCTTCCTGACGGCCTCGACGAGTTCCCGCAGATCATGGGAATTGCTGAGATAGCGAAAGAACATCGCCGGGCTTGCACCGGGATCGGCGGACTTCAGAGCCACGTGCCCCCGGCTTCTCGGCCTGAGCTGATCGACCTGGAGCATGAACGCCTGCTTCAGCCTGAGCTTCGTTCCTTCGTGCTCGTAGCCGATCGGCCCGAAGTGGTACTGCAGGTTGGGATAGGCGACGTCCGGATTGCCTCGAATGAGGCCACCGGCCTCGAAGTGGTTGGACGCGGCAAGCCCCCCGCGCGTCAGGAACCATCCGGCGCCCGCAAGCAGCCTGTTGAGCGGACGGTCGACCCGGTGCACCGGAAACGAGCGGGTGCATGCCCACGTGATCGCGACCGAGACATGGTCCTGCAGGTTCTGGCCGACTCCCGGAAGATCGCACCGGACCTCGATGCCATGCTCGCGCAGATGGTCGGCCGGTCCGATGCCCGACAGCATGAGGATCTGGGGTGAGTTTAAGGCCCCGCCGGACAGGATCACCTCCCTTTCGGCCTCGACCGTGCGGCTTTCTCCACCGTGAGAGAACGTGACCGCGCAAGCACGATTTCCGCTGACGGCAATCCGTTCGACCGTTGCGCGTGTGATAAGAGTGAGGTTGGCGCGCGAAAGCGACGGATGCAGGTGGGCCATGGCGGCGCTGCACCGGCGCCCGCTCCGGGTGGTGCGGTCAAGTCGGGAGACTCCTTCCGGCTCGTAGCCGTTGGGATCGTCGGTCGTGCCGTGACCGGCCATCGCGCCAGCCTCGAGGAAGGCGTGATAGAGCGGATTGTCGGAAGTGCCCTTCGTTACGCCCAGCGGTCCGTCGCCGCCCCTCCAGTCGCTGGCCCCGCGATCGCTGGTCTCTCCTGCCCTGAAGTAGGGAAGGCAGTCTGCGTAACGCCATGCCTCAAGGCCGAGTTCGTCTGCCCACAGGTCGTAATCCAGTGGATGTCCCCGCATGTAGACCATGCCGTTGATCGACGACGAACCGCCGACCACCTTGCCCCGTGGCATCTCCACCTGACGGCCGCGAAGCCCGGATTCGGGCTCCGTCAGGTAGTTCCAGTTGATTCGGGGATCCTTGTAGGCGCTGTAGAATCCGGCCGGAATGTGGATCATCAGGTGGCGATCCATCGGGCCTGCCTCAAGAAGGAGAACGGAGTGACGCCCGTCGGCACTGAGCCTGTTGGCGAGCACGCAGCCCGCGGAGCCCGCGCCAATGATGATGTAGTCACAAGCCTTCATGCCGCACGCCACCAGTCACCGGAGGCTCATGCCCGAGGCTCTGCCTCCGGTCATGTCGCCTTGTTGGGGACTATTGCACGCTCCCTCATCCCGGGCGAACCGGTCGGTGAGTCTTCTGTGGCTTCCGGATGAGGCGGACCGACGGCACGAGAGATCGGCGGTGACCATGGCCGCATTCATGTGGTGGAAGGCAGCGGGTGAGGCACACCTCGAACTCAACGTTATCGATGGCAAGTATCCCTCAACAGGACTATCCGGCTAATGAACTTCAAGAGTACTGTACACGAGGCTCATCCCGTCGATCCTGGTGTTCAAGACAGGGAAATCCGGACATGTCGGAGAACATCCATGTTGCCGATGAAGTCTGGCTCGCCGCCGCGAGCCTTCACCGCAATCATCCCGAGAGAGAGGACTTCACCATCAACGAGATCATGGAACAGGCGGAGACCGCCAACGTGACCGGTCATCGGCCGCTGCGGCCCGGGGTCAGGGTCCATGTCTGTCTCCATTGCGTCGCCAACAAGCCTCCCAATCCTGGACGCTATCGCATGCTCCTCGAAACGCGGTCCGGCCGCCGGCGTCTGTTTCGCCCGGGGGACCCCTGCCACCCCGGCAGGGCGGCCGGAGAGCACATGCCGAAACGCCATGAAATTCCGATAGGCCACGGCGAACTCCTCGACTGGTACGTTGCCGAGTACGTTCCCCGGACTGGCGCAGACACCCTGGACCCCATCCTGGCGCTATGCGGACTTGGAAAGGGTCTCTGGGCCAACGAAGCCGCCGATGACTACGTGCAGCGCCAACGGTCAGGCTGGCAATGAGCAGGACATTCCGGGACACGAACCCTACTTGAAGGCATGACGTGCACGCGCAAGGGCAGGAAGACGTGTCGTCGCGCCGGCGGACGATCGGGCACAGTGACACCTGGCCGGGACCGGCACTCACGGTTAAGCGGGTGACCCGACCCATCCTTGAGCACGCCGCCTTGGGGAGCATCGGCAAGATGCCTGGCGCACATCCCTCCACCCGGGATTCACGGACATGGGGCCGGGTGCCGGGGCGCATTTCTGACACGCCACCTCTTCGGGACGCTGGCGCCGTCCGGCACTGACGCAATCCGGGCGCTGCACGATCCCGTGACACGTGCATGGGTTGAAGCCAGACTGCGGGCCGATCGTCGGAACACTTCAGGGGACCCGAATGCACATGCTGACACCGAGTGTGACCGCATGATCGACTTGAGCGCCATCGGGGGCATCCTGTTCGACAAGGACGGAACGCAGATCGAAATGGATCCGATGTGGCTTCCGGCCTGGGAAGACGCCGCGCGCCAACTGGCGACGCGTGCCGGACAACCCCTCCTTGCCGACGCCATGTTGCGCAAGACCGGTTATCATCGCGCCACGGGAACATTCGATCCGGATGCCACGCTCCTCACAGGCACGGTGCTCGACATCATCGACGCCTGGAGAACAGTCCTGGACAACAATGTGCCGGGCGATCTCGAATCCACGCTGCTGAAGGTGTTTGCCGAAGCCTCGACGCGCGATCCTGTGCCCGTCACCGATGTGAAGGCACTTCTGGGGTCCCTTCGCAGGCAGGGCTACATTCTGGGCGCGGCCACGAACGACAGCACACGCAAGATGCAGCGGACGGTCGATTACCGCGACCTTGCCGACGACCTTGCCTTCCACTGCGGCGCCGATGCCGGGCACGGGGCAAAGCCCGATCCGGGCATGGGACTGGCGTTTTGTGAACAGACCGGGATCCCGCCCGAGCGTGTCCTCATGGTCGGCGATTCGATCGTCGATGCCCTGATGACCAGGGCCGCAGGATTCGGAGCGGCCATCGGCGTGCGCGCCGCAGGCACAATGACGCAGGATCAGGAGCCGTTCTTCGACATCGTCATCGACGCCATCGACGACCTGCCGGCGCTTCTGGGCCGTGGCGTCGTCGATGCATGATCAGCCGGGCACATCCGATTCGGGCTCGGACGCCGGTTTTCGGCTATAGTCGCATCGCAGGGTCCGACGGCTCGCGCCGGAATCACATGCATTGTCGTAAGGAGGCCCCTTGATGACGTGGTTGGCGTACGGAACAGTCGCTTCTGGACAATGATGGAGCTGCTGGTTGACATGCCCGGCAAGGTGGATCCGTGGGACAGCAGGCAGCCGTGCTGAACATCGAGGGCCTGACACGGCGATTCGGCGGCCTGACGGCGGTCGACAACCTCACCTTCACCGTGAAGGAAGGCGCGATCCACGGACTCATCGGGCCAAACGGCGCCGGCAAGACCACGACCTTCAACGTGATCTCCGGCTTCTACAGGCCAACGAGGGGACGCGTGATCTACGCCGGACGAGACATCTCGGGCATGGCGACCCATGCCATCGCCGCACTGGGCCTGGTTCGCACGTTCCAGGCGACGACCCTGTTCCACGAACTCACTGTCGCCGAGAATGTTCTCGCCGGTTGCCATCTCGGCGCAAGGATCGGGCTCGTGAGCGTCCTCCTCGGCCGGCAGCGGGAACGCCAGGAGGAGGCCCTGGCCCGGGTGGAGGAGATCCTCGCATTCATGGGTCTCGACGGAGTCTCCGATGAATCGTGCGCAAATCTCCCCCATGGGCTTCAGCGCACTCTGGGGGTCGCCGTCGCGCTGGCCGCAGAGCCGCGACTGCTCCTGCTCGACGAGCCGTTCACGGGCATGAATCCGGACGAGACACGCCGCATGATGAATCTCGTGCGCCAGGTGCGGGACCGAGGGGTCACCATTCTCCTCGTCGAGCATGACATGCAGGCCGTCATGGGTCTGTGCGAGACGATCACCGTGCTCAACTTCGGCACCCTTCTTGCCGAGGGAGACCCCGAGGCGATCCGCGCCAATCCCGAGGTTGTCGATGCCTATCTCGGGACCCCGATCGAGGGCGTGGCGTGACTCTCCTGGAGGTGACGGGACTCGAGGTTCACTATGGCAAGGTCCAGGCCATCAAGGGAATCGACATCCGGTTGCAGGCGGCAGACATCATCACCCTGATCGGCGCCAACGGAGCTGGAAAGTCGACGACCCTGCGAACCCTGTCCGGGCTCAATCGTCCCACCGCGGGGACGATCATGTTCGAAGGCGAGAGAATCGACGGACTCGAGCCCGACCGTATTGTCGCCCGCGGCATCGCCCATGTCCCCGAAGGCCGCCGCGTCTTTCCGGAACTGACGGTCCTGGAAAACCTGATGACAGGCGCCTATCTCCGCCATGACGGCCCGTCGGTCCGGTCCGATCTCGACATGGTTTACGGCCACTTTCCACGGTTGCGCGAGCGGCGTGGCCAGTACGCCAAGACATTGTCGGGCGGTGAACAGCAGATGCTGGCCATGGGGCGCGCCCTGATGGCGGCGCCACGGCTGCTGCTGATGGACGAGCCCTCGATCGGGCTGGCGCCCCTGATGGTGCAGGAGATTGCCGCGATCATCGGCGATATCAACCGGAAGGGCGTTCCCGTCATTCTCGTCGAGCAGAACGCCAGCCTGGCGCTTCACCTGGCAAGTTACGGCTACGTGCTTGAAACCGGCCGCATCGCGCTGGACGGACCGACCGATGTGCTGCGCGAGAATGAACACGTCCGCCGTGCCTACCTCGGAGGCTAGGGAAGACCGCTCGGGTTGGCGCCTGGGAGACGAACTGTGGGTGGACTGGATGGCGGGAGCCCGCGCCGCATGGCTCGACGATGATCCGGCCCATGCGGCAGCGTGCTGCAGTCAGGCCGACGTGCTGGCCTCGGGCTTCGAGCCGGACGACCCGAGGCGGGCGGCAACGTCGCACGCTCTTGCCCTGATGTCTCCGGGGCCGGAGGGTGTCGAAGCGGGGCTTGAAGCCGCACTCGAGGCATGGCAGGCCGCCGGTCCCTGGGTCGAGAGGATGGCGCTGGGCGTCCGTGCCCGCAGCTCGCTCTTCCACATGCGGCTCGAATCGAAACATCGCGGTGTCTATCCCGACATCGCGCGCCAGCGATGCCGCAAGATGCTGCGCGCGGGCATGGCCCTTGTCGAGGCCGAACGTGCCGCCCGTCGAGGAGACCGGCAGGCGATGGAGGCGGCCCTGGCCTGCCGGCGCGATGCCTTCGGACATCGCGAGTCGGCGGCCGCGGCCATGGCGCACTGGCTTGGAGAACTCGTGCGGGGCCGCGAGATCGACCGCTTCGCCGAACACCCGCCGGTGGTCAGGGACGACGAAGCGCGCCTTTACGCCGCAGCGCTGCTCGTGCCGCCGACGCTCGACCCCGCGCGGCGCCTCAACGCTGTGATGCGAGGAGCTTCGCGCGTCTGAAATGCCGGACGAGGCGTGCTGGCAGAGTCTCGAGACCGTTCGGCAGAAACAGCATGGCGAGAACGAGGAGCACGCCATAGAAAAGGGGGCGCAGTTCGTCGTATCCGATATCCCGCAGCAGCACCTCGTTGATGGCGGTCAGCGTGACGAGCCCGATGATGGGCCCCCAGATCGTCGCCGTGCCTCCGACAATCACCCAGATCAGCACGAACACCATCTCGTGGACCGCAAAGCGGTTGGGATTGACGGTGGTGATATAGTGCGCCAGCAGTGCGCCGGCGAGACCGGCGAAGAACGACGCCAGGACCAGGGCCTGGGTCCTCGTCCGCCAGGTGTTGACACCAACCGCGCCGGCGAGCTGATCACGCCAGTGAACGGCATGAAAGGTCAGGCCGACGTGCGAATGCTCGATACGCCAGAGGATCCAGATGGAAACGGCTGCGATCACGAGTATCAGGTAGTACGAGGCGACCGGTTCCCAGAAATTGATCTCCCAGGCGCCGATCTCGATGTCGGGAACACCGGGAATGCGGGAGATGCCCTTGGGACCGATGAAGGCCTTCCAGAGCAACCTGATGGTCTCGCCTGCGGCAAAGGACCCGATCAGGAAATAGAACCCCTTCATGCGGAACAGCGGAAAGGCCAGGACGAAGGCGACGAGGCCTGTGAGACCGGCGGCGAGGATGATCGAAAGCGGAACGGGAATGGCGAGCTGCTTGCTGAGCAGGGCCGATGCGTAGGCCCCGAACCCCATCATGACAACATGGCCGAGCGAGAACTCGCCGGTCAGCGCAAGCAGCCGGTAGCTCACCACGACCAGGGTGTTGATGGTGAGGAACACGAGGAGTTCCTGCTGCGAAAAGGTCACGACGTGGGGTGAGAGTGCAAGCACGGCGGCCGACGCGAGAGCGAGCCCCTGCCACCACCAGCGGCGGTGCGGGCCACCGAGTTGTGGATCAAGACTGAGGGCCGCCGCCGCCAGCGACAGCGCAATGAGCGCCAGCCAGATCGCGTAAGTGACAACACCCATCATCAGGCGCGCTCCGGCTTGCCGAGAAGGCCGTGCGGACGCACGACGAGCACGATGAGCATCAGCACGAGGCCCGTGATGTCGGCAATCGTGCCATCAAAGAGCGTGGTGACGAAAGTATGGGTAAAGGCATAGAGCACGGATGCAATGATCGCACCCTCAAGGCTGCCCAGACCTCCGACGATAATGACGATGAAGGCTCCAATGATGACCGGATGTCCCATGTAGGGGCCCGTCGGCACGATGGTGGCAGTCAGCGCCCCGGCGGCTCCCGCCAGCGCGGCGCCGAGAACCATCGCGAGCATCGAAATGCGGCTGATCGAGATTCCCTGCAGCGCCGCCGCCTCGGGATCCTGCGCGACGGCACGCAATGCCCAGCCGAACCGGCTCTTCCGGAGGAAGGCCCACAATGCTCCAAGGAGGATGACGGCAAAGGCGATGACGACAAGACGCTGGCCGGAAATGGTCAGGGCGTCGACCCCGAACAGTGTCACGGCTTCATTGTAGGGACCGGCAAATGACTTCTTGCGGACGCCGAAGAGAGAGACGGCGCCGGCCTGCAGGACCAGCAGCGCGCCGATCGAGCAGATGAGACCTCCGAGCGGGTTGTCCTTCATGGGCCGGAACATGGTTCTCTCCAGGAAGAGTCCGACCGCGGCCACGACGAGAACCGCGACCGCGACGCCCGCAAAGAAAGGCAGTTCGTTCTGGTAGAACACCCAGAACAGGCAGTAGGCACCGGCCATGTAGAGTTCGCCGTGGGCAAAGTTCACGACCCGCATGACGCCGAAGATGAGGACGAGGCCGACCGCAACGAGCGCCAGATAACTCGACGCATAGGTCGCGTTCAGGCAGGTCTGCAGGAAGACAGCGATGTCCATGGGCTAACGAAACGTCCGGAAAGACGATACCGGGCCCGGCACGAGGCCGGTCCCGGTATTGCGTGCCGCCGTGCCACGCGGGCCGGCGGGGAAGGTGATCAGGCGCGCTGGTACCACATTTCGCCCATCGCTTCGAAGTGCTTGATCATGGTCGCACTGTGTTCGCCCCACCACTCGGGGATGCTCTTGAACTCGACGATCACGGCCTTCCCGTTCTGGATCTGCACCACGGGCCAGTTGCCGACAAGCGCATTGTCGATTCCGAACAGCTCCTCGCCCCACCAGTTGGCCTCGCCGAAGGCGTGGGCGCCCTTGCCACCCTGCTTCATGCCACCAAGCACCGCTGCCGGTTCGATGGAACCCGCTTTCTGGGCGCCATCAAGCCACAGATCGAGGATTGATGCGTACTCCCAGGATACCGCACCCCACTGCCCGGGATGACGCTCGTTGTAGACCTCGAAGAAACCGTTGGGATCGTTGAAGTTGATGTCCTCGCTGTTGAGCGCCGGATCGTCGAAGTCGGGGAACTGGAAGATCACCCCCTCCATGAACTCCTCGGACGTGTTGGCGATGATGTCAGCGTAGAAATCCGCTGTGCAGGAGATGATCTGGCCACCGTAGTTCTGCACGAACGCCTGCTTGCACAGCTCGTTGACAAACTCCGCATAGGCCGTGTCGAGGCACAGGATATCGGGTTTGTGAGCCAGCATCGCGGTCATGACGGGCGCGAAGTCCGTTGTCGAGATGTCGAAGAAGATCGTGTCCTTGACCTCGATGCCGTGCGCTTCGAATGCCGCGAGGTAGGTTGCCACGGAGGGCCTGCCAAGCGCGTCATCCTGGGCGCAGATCACTGCCGTCTTCGCTTCGGGCATGTTCTCTGCCATCCACCAGACGCCCGTGAGATTGTAGATTGGATGGACTTCCGCGGGCGCGACCAGGAAGGGCGTGTCCGGCGAGAGGTCCGAGGGAAGAAGCGTCGAGACGAGCATCTCGGCGCGATTGGCGATCGGGGTCACGGCAGGCATGGTGTCGCCGCCGAGCATCTCGATGAACGATACGCCGTCTTCGCTGATCAGCTTCTGGGCGCCGGTGCGCGCCTTGTCCGGAAGGTACTCGTTGTCGTACGAGACGATTTCGACGTTGTAGGACGTCCCGCCGATCTCGACGCCTCCGGCGGCGTTCTTCTGTTCTGCCCAGATTTCGCATCCATAGAGTCCGGGCAGCCCCCAGGCTGCGACACCGCCTGTCAGTGGTGCGAGAAATCCGATGCGGACCGTCTCCTCGGCGCGCAGTCTACCCGGATGCACCGTGGTGGCCGCAGCGGCGCCAGCGAGTGCCGATGTGCCAATGAACCTGCGTCTGTCAACGGAGCCAAAAGTCATGATCTGTCCTCCTTGCCGTTTTCTGGTTCGGGGAGATCCGACATGTGACGCGGTGTCTCCCCCGCGTATCTCCTCTGTTATCCCGCCATCATCCACTATCGCCTTCGTGCAGACAACATCTGTCTGAATCTTGTTCCGGAATGCGCCTGGGCAAACTGGCTCTGGCCTCCATGCCAATGTCGTTTGGAACACGCTGACCGAGTGAGAGTATCCGCGTCCCTTGCCCGCTGTCGGGTTGCCGGATCCGGATGCCGACGCCCCTGCCGGAAGGCCAACGTGCCGGGGAAACACGTCCCGACCTTGGACGGCCAATGTTCCTGAAGCCCCGGACAAGGACTTCAATCCACCCCTTCCACGTGACGACTGCCGGCCAATGGCGCGAGTTGGCGATGAGGCTGCTATCCCGGGACTGTCCGGGCTACGGAGTCACGACGCGGTGAACCGGCCGAGAACGTTGGCGACTATGCGCTCGACAAAGGGATCGCGCAGTTCCAGCGCCCGCGGCCATTCCGTCGAGCCGCCGTTGAACACCTCTCCCCTGCCGCGGGTGAAGGTGGCGATCATGCCGGCGCCGCGTCCCTCGTTCTCGCGGCAGTGAGCCGGCAGCAGGTCGCCCAGCGCCTCCATGATCTGCTCGGCCTCGTGCAACGGACCATTGAGCGGGACAGTGCCGCCGAAACGGTCCTCCTCGCCGCGTACCGCGGGCGCCAGGGCGAGGATTTCCAGGGATTCCGGGGCGCCATCCTCGAAAGTCGGGAACGGCAGCCCGCGGCGGAAGGTGTATTCCACCGCATCGAGTTCGAAAGTCGCGAGATTGACAGGCGTACCGCCCAGGAGATCGCCATAGTAGAGATCGGTCCCGGCGAAGGCCCAGTGCCGCGGCCGGTAAACGGTATAGCCTCCCGAAGAGCGGGGCGCCGCCACTCCGTATCGGTTGTAGGTTCCGGACATGCCCGTCAGTCCCATCGTCGTCGCCGCCGGACGTCCGATCAGGGTGCAATCCCATGCGGTGGTCGCAAGGTGCGGCGTGGTGGACGTGGCGGGATCGGCATCGGGAACCCGGTAGCAGTACTGCGTGGTCCCGTCATCGGACAGCCGCACCTGCCAATAGAAGTTCCCGGCGAAACGGGCAAGGCCGCCACCGCGATCAACGAAGTCGTCGACCCGGTCGCGCATCTCCCAGGTCCAGTACTCATCGTGTCCGATGATCACCAGCGCATCAAAGCCCTCGAGGCTGCTCTCGTCGAAGTGAAGGTCGTGCTGTGTCAGATAATCGAGTTCATAGCCCCGGTTCTCGGCCCACACGGCAAACAGTCTCTCGTAGGTCGCCCAGAAGGCATCGGCATGATGCCTGCTCATGTCGTAGAGACGCGCCCATTCGTAGGAGGGATAGCGGGGCTGCCAGCCGATCGGCGGCGAGAAGGCATGGGATTCGCGCGGCGCTTCGGCCGGCTTTCGCAGAAAGCCGCGGCCCACGGGACGCTGTGTCGACAACACCGGCGAAGCGATGTCGTCACGCGGGTCGTTCCCAAGGCCGCGATAGTGATTGGCGCCTCCCCAGTCATTGTAGGCAATCAGGGTGCTCGTCGTCAGCATGAAGCCGATCTTCCGCCGTTTCCGGGCCGGGCTGCGCACGACAAAGAAGGCATCGGACTCGAAGTGGTCCGAACCGTCGCCAATGCCGAGGACAACAATGTAGAGACCCGTCGGCCAGTTCTCATCGACAGGGATGGTGAGAGCCACGGGCCAATCGCAGCCCGAGGCATAGGCGTCGTCGGGAACGGCGTGGCGCAGGCCGGGCAGGTCCTGGCGCTGCAGGACACGCTGCGGCGATGCCCCATCGCGGTAGATCGTCAGCGACCAGAAGGCACGTGTCGCGCTGACGTGGAGCCTGATCACGTCACCCGCCTCGTAGGACATGCGATCCGTGTAGCCCCATACTTCGAGGGCATCGTCATCTGTGGACTGTCCCGGGGACGGCCAGTCCGGCATCGACCAGGCATAGGGCGCCTTGCGTTGGCCTTCGCGTCCGCTCATGTGTCTCTCCTCACTCCGGCATGATCGAGTCTATCCGGAAGACCACCCGCAATGCGACAGCCTGAGGCGGTTTCATGGCGTCAGAAGGTGGCACGCTGCCACATGACCGTCGCCGACACGCTGCGGGCGGGGCCTCGTGTCATGACACAAGGACCAGGCACGGGGACACCGGGTGTGGAACCGGCAACCGCGGGGCCGCGACGCGGGACCGGGGATCATCCCCGACAGCGGCCGATGAACCTGCCGCTTCGAGGGATCGACAACAGGTGTCGCCGCCATCAGCGCCTGGGTGTAGGGATGGCGTGGTTGCCTGAAGATCTCGTCTCGCGGCCCTTCCTCGACGATTTCGCCAAGATAGAGAACGGCGATGCGGTCGCTGACATGCTCGACAACGCCGAGACTGTGGGAAATCAGCATGTAGGTCAGGTTGTGCTGCGCCTGCAGGCGCATGAGGAGATTGAGAATCTGCGCCTGAACGGAGACGTCGAGAGCGGATGTCGGTTCATCAAGCACCAGCAGCCGCGGGTTGAGGGCAAGGGCGCGTGCCAGCACGACCCGCTGGGCCTGGCCACCGCTGAGTTCATGGGGATAGCGGGCGAGGAATGACGGATCGAGACCGGTTTCGCCAAGCAGGGCCTCGACCCGTCTGCGGCGCTCGCCGCGGCCGAGCCTGGTGTGTGTCACGAGAGGTTCGCTGACGATGGTGTGAACGGTCATGCGCGGATTGAGAGAGGCCAGGGGATTCTGGAACACGAGCTGCATGTCCCGGCGCCATGCCCTGACACCGGCGGCGTCAAGCCGGAGCACGTCACGTCCGTCAAACAGGATGTCACCGTGGCTGGCGATCACGAACCCCGCCAGCGCCATGGCAAGGGTTGACTTGCCGCACCCCGATTCGCCGACGACGCCCAGGGTTTCGCCACGCCGAAGCCGCAGGCTGATGTCCTCGAGAACCCGCACATGTCCGCGTCGCCTGCCGAAGATGCCTGTTCCTGTTGGATAGTCGACCGCGAGGTTCATGACGTCGAGCAGGATGTCGTGTTCCATCGTCATCGCCCGCCCTCGAGATGGCAGGCACTGCGATGACGATCCGAGAGCCGCCGCTCCGCAGGGTCCTCGAGACGACACGAGTCCATGGCGAAGGCGCATCGCTCGCGGAAGGCGCATCCCGTTATGTTCGCGGCATCAGCGGGCACCGAGCCCGGAATGACGGCAAGCGGCGTGCGTTGCGTCTGTTCGCCCGGCCGTGCCTTCAGGAGTCCCCTCGTGTAGGGGTGATGCGGCTCGAGGAAGATATCCTCGGGGTCGCCTTCCTCGACTATCCGTCCGAGATACAGCACCGCCACCCGGTCGCAGGTCTGGGCCACCACACCGAGATCATGTGTGATGATGACCAATGTCAGGCCGCGCTTCTTGCGCAACCGGTCGAGCAGGGCGAGAACCTGGGCCTGGATGGTGACATCCAGCGCCGTCGTCGCCTCGTCGGCGATCACCAGGTCAGGATCGCCGGCAAGGGCCATGGCGAGAAGGACCCGCTGCTGCATGCCGCCGGAGAGTTCGTGGGGATAGCGATCGAGCAGGGCGGCGGGATCGGCCAGTTCGAGCTCGCCAAGCAGGGACACCGCACGCTGCCGTGCCTCCCTGGATCGGGCCCTTCCGTGGCGTCGCATGATCGCCTTGATCTGGCTGCCGATCGTGAACAGGGGGTTGAGAGCGGCGCCTGGATCCTGATGGACCATGGCGATATGCCGGCCACGCAGTCCGGCCCAGGCACTGGGGTCTCCGGATACCAGGTCCTGACCGCGGTAGGCGATTGTGCCGCCGGCTATCGACCCTGGCGGTGGCACCAGGCCAAGAATGGCGTGGGCCGTCATCGACTTGCCGCATCCCGACTCGCCGACGATGCCATAGGCCGTGCCCTCCTCGACCTCGAAATCGATTCCGCGCAACACCAGGCGGCGCCCCCCGGGCGCGGGAAAGCCGACCCTGAGGCCGCTGACGGCGAGGAGCGGCGTGTTCATGCGTCCTGCATGGCACGGCCGCGCGGGCTGGTCGCCATGTGCACTGCATCACCGGCGAGATTGAACGCCATGATGGTCACGAAGAGCGCCAGGCCGGGAAAGGTCGGCACCCACCAGTGGCCGGTCTGCACGTAGATCCGCCCCTCCGAGATCATCGCCCCCCAGTCAGCTGTCGGCTGCGGCACACCCAGTCCGACGAAGCCCAGCGCGCTCACGGTCAGGATGGCAGCGCCGAGATCCAGCGTCGCCTGAACCCATACCGGAGTCATGACATTGGGCAGGACATGGCGAAGGACTACCATCGGGTGACTGACACCGATGCCACGCGCCGCCCTGACATAGTGCCGTTCGCGCAGCGAAATCGCCTGCCCGCGCGCGATACGCGCGTACCACGGCCACCAGGTGATCGCGATGGCCAGGATCGCATTCTCCAGACTGGGCTGCAGGACCACGGCGACGGTCATGGCCAGCAGCAGGGGCGGAAAGGCGAGAAACACGTCGGTGACGCGCATGATCGCCTCGTCGAGCCAGCCTCCGACATAGCCAGCCGTGGCCCCGAGCAGCGTCCCCGCCACCACCCCGATCAGGACGATGGCAAGACCCGAGGCGAGTGCCGTACGCGCCCCGAAGAGGACACGGGCCAGCACGTCGCGGCCCAGGGCGTCGGTGCCGAATGGGTGAGCGAGTGAAGGCGCCAGGAGCTTGTCCTCGATGCTCGTCGCGCCGCGTCCCTGGTCGGCATGGGGTGTGACGAGGGGTGCCGCAACGGCCAGCATGACAATGACCGCAAGGGCCACCAGGGCGCCCGCAGCCAGGCGGTCGCCGAGGACATGCCGGCGCGCTGATCCCGCCGGCGGGTTGACGAGTGCCGCCAGCAATGTCCTTGCGGCCCCGGAAGCCGGCCTTTCAGCCGACACTGCTCTCACCGAGCCGAATTCGCGGATCAAGCCCCGCCTGCAACAGGTCCACGAGGAGATTGATGACAATGTAGATCACGGTCACGACCAGGGTGACGGCAAACAGCACCGGAATGTCGTCGTTGAGAATGGCATCGAGCATGTAGCTGCCCAGGCCCGGCCACTTGAAGATGCTCTCGATGAGGACGGCACCGGTGATCGAGAAGGCGAACACCAGTCCCAGAACCGTCAGCGTGGGCACAATGGCGTTCTTCAACGCCAGGCGGAACAGGATCTCGCGTTCGTGCAATCCCGCCGCACGGGCGGCGGTGATGTGGGTTTCCGCGAGCACGTCGAGCATCGATGCCCGGGTCATGCGCAGCGTGAGGCTGACCGGAAAGGTCGCCAGCACCACCACCGGCAGGATCGCGTGGGCCACCGCGTCCCGCCACGCCACCCAGTTCCCGGTGAGTGCGGCATCGACGAGATGGAAGCCCGTCAGCGTCGTTACCGGATGCAGGAAGCTGGTGGTCTGGCTCAGACGTCCGCCGAGCGGCAGCAGGTCGAGCCACAGGAAGAAGAAAAGTTGAAGCAGCAGGGCAAGCCAGAAGGCGGGCATCGACACGCCGAGAATGGACACCACCCGCATCACGCGGTCAAAGCCGCTGGCGAAGCGCGCAGCCGCAAGGACACCGGCGGGAACGCCGACAGCGAGAGCCAGGATGGTGGCAAGCACCACGAGTTCCATGGTGGCAGGCAGGCGCTCGGCCAGATCCTCGATGATCGGCCGCTTGGTGCGATAGGAGTAGCCGAATTCTCCCTGGACGGCGTTGGAAACGAAGCGCACGAACTGCACGGGCAGGGGATCGTCGAGACCAAGGTCGGCGCGCACGGCGACAATCGCTTCCTCACTGGCACGGGCGCCCAGATAGAGGCGTGCGGGATCGCCGGGAATGACATGGGAAATGGCGAAGGTCACCGTCAGCGCCCCCAGCATCACGAGGAGGGCCAGAACCAACCGCCGCAGGAGGTAGCGGATCCCGCTCATGGCCGCACCTTTTCAATGAACGTGCAAACGCCCGACATGACATTCGCGATTGTGCGGTCGCGGACTGCGTTTGACCACCAAATTCCCGGCGCAGGCGAGACGCGAAATCACGTGTTGGCAGACATGGTTGAGGCAACCATCGACAAGGTGCACACTTCAGATACCTGAATCTGTCGATGCCATGGGGAGGATCACGATCATGAACAGGTATGTCCGCGGACCGGTCATCGCCGCCGTCACCGCACTGTCGGTCGGCATGGGGCCACTCGAGGCACAGGACATCACCGAGAATATCGCCTTCCAGGCCATTCCCGGTGAACTGCCCTCGCTCGATCCTCCCTATATGCTGAGCTGGGACACGACGCTCGGCTTCAACGTGTATGAGACCCTCACCCGCTGGACCGAGGACGAAGGCATCGTCGGGGTGCTTGCCACGTCCTGGGACTCCAATGCCGAGGGTACCGAGTGGACGTTCACACTGCGCGAGGGCGTCACATTCCACGACGGATCGCCCTTCACGGCCGCTGACGTCAAGGCATCGCTCGATCGCAACATCGCGGTCGGCATGGTCGCCTACGACTTCATCGGCATCGAATCGATCGAGGTGGTCGACGACATGACGGTGCGCTTCATCGCCAGCGAACCGCGCAACGTGCCGCTCATCGTGTCGGCGCAGTACGGCATGTTCATCTACAAGGCCGAGGCGGTGGACCAGCCTCCCGAGTGGTGGGCCGAAGGAAACGATGCCGGTACGGGTCCCTACGTCGTTGCCGGCTTCGAACCCGGAACCCGTGCCGTTCTCGATCGCTATCCCGGCTACTGGGGAGGCTGGGAAGAGGGCCAGTTCACCAAGATTGTCTACCTCATCGTCGAGGACCCGACTGTGCGCGATCAGCTCATTCGTTCCGGCGAGGTCGACCTGACAACCCATCTTCCCTTCGATTCGATAGCCAGTCTCGAGAGTGTGGACGATCTCGTGGTCCTGCCCTATCTGCCGCTGGCGCAGCTCATCTTCGCCTTCGATCACAGCAATCCGCCGCTTGACGACCGGTCGGTGCGCCGGGCTCTGGCGATGACCTTTCCCTATGGTGATGTCCATGAAGGGGTGTTTCTCGGTCACGGCCGGGTCAGCGCCGGCTCCGGACCGACAGCGTTGTGGACACCCCCGGACGACTTCCCCTCCTGGAAACAGGATCTCGATGCCGCCGGTGCCATGCTCGCCGAAGCCGGTTTCGGTGACGGGTTCGAGCTTGATCTCGCGGTCTCGGCCGGTTCCAAGGAAGTGGCGGAGGCGGTACGCCTGTGGCAGTCGGCCCTGGCCGAAGTCGGGGTGACACTCAACATTCGCCAGCTGTCCGGTGGCGCCTTCTGGGACAGTGCCTTCAACCCCGACAACGAGGACTACGACGTCTTCGTGGTCGCCGCTTCCGGTGACGTGCCCTCGCCCTACGCCTGGCTCATCATCTTCACCAGTTCGCCCTACGGCTGGTTCCCGGCCATTGGCTACAACAATCCCGCATTCGACAGCCTCGTGTTCGAGGCCTGGGGGCAGGAAGCCACGGACGCCGGCGCCGCCGACGCGACGTGGGTGGAAGCGCAGCGCATCCTGCACGAGGAAGCGGTATCGATCTTCGCCATGGATGCGCCGCTCATCATCGCCCACGGCAGCGACATCGAGGGCCTGGTACCCGTGCCGCCCTATTCGGCGATCGTGTTCTGGTACGAGATGACGCGCCAGCCGTGACGCGTGATGGTTGACACCGGGGGTTCGGCGCTTGCCGACACGTTCCGGCGTGACGGCTTCATCGCCGGTGCGAGGGTTCTCGAGGCGGATGCCGCCGCCGCCGTCCTCGAGAGGGTCGATGCGTTCGCGCGGACCCATGCCGCCGATTTGCCGGTGGCCGAGATGTTCCGCACGGGAAGCCACCTCGTCATGCGCTGCGTTGACGACATGGTGCGTCATCCGCGTGTTCTCGACGTGGTGCGCCAACTGCTCGGTGACGATCTCATCGTCTGGGACAGCGATGTCTTCATCAAGGAGGCCCACTCGCAAGGATATGTCAGCTGGCACCAGGATCTTCGCTACTGGGGGGTCGATTCCCACGATGCCGTCACGGCGTGGGTCGCCCTGACCGACGCCACGGGCGCCATGGGATGCATGCGCTTTCTTCCCGGATCACACCGGGCCGGTCTCGTCGCCCACGAAGACACCTTCGAAACCGACAACCTCCTGACCCGGGGCCAGAACGTGAAGTGGGAGATTGACGAGAGCCGGGCGAGAGTCGGTGAACTCAAGGCTGGCGAAATGTCCGTTCACCACGGTCTCACCATGCACGCATCCGACCCCAATCGTTCGCCGCACCGGCGCGTCGGCCTGGTGGTGCGTTTCGCCACTCCGGCGATGCGGCCGGTGGTCATCGAACGCGACCATGCTCAGCTCGTTTGCGGAGAAGATGCCTACGGTCACTACACACCGGTTCCAAGGCCCCGCACGGACGCCTCGCCGGAAGCGGTCGCCCTGTGGCGCAAGGTGACCGGAGAACGCGCCGGCGCCTACTTTTCCGGCGTGGCGGAAAAGGACCGCCGGTGGACCGGAGGCAGGGCCGCCAACCGAAACTGAGACGGCCTCAGACGTCGGCCGCGCGCAGCAGTGAGCGGGCCGCCTCGTCGTGTTGCGCCATCAGACGTTCGAGATCGAGGCCGACGACGGCGCCGTCGATGACCCGCCACCGGCCCGCCACCATGACCCGGTCGGCCCGGTGGGCGCCGCACAGCACCAGTGCAGCCAGCGGATCGTGGGCCCCGGAGAACCGCGGTTCATCCAGCGTGAAGAGGGCCAGATCGGCCTGGCGTCCCTTTTCAATCCGGCCAATGTCGTCGCGTCCCAGGCATGCGGCGGAGCCTTGCGTTGCCCAGCGCAGCACATCCTTGTGGCTGACCCTGGAGGCTCCATAGCGCAGGCGTTCAACCTGAAGCGCCAGGCGCACTTCCTGGATCATGTTCGACGCATCCTGGGAAGCCGAACCATCGACACCGATGCCCACGGGAGATCCGGCCTCCTCGAGTTCAGGCGCGCGGCACAGCCCCGATCCCAGGATCATGTTGGATCCCGGGCAGTGAGCGATGCCGGCACCGGCCCTGCCCACCCTTGAGATCTCGTCATCGGTGAAGTGGATTCCGTGGGCAAACCACGCCCGTCCGGTCAACCAACCCAGGCTCTCGACATGGTCGAGCGGACGGCACCCGAAGGTCTGTTCACAGAAACGGTTCTCGTCCAGGGTTTCACCGAGATGGGTGTGGAGACGGACCCCCTTCTCTTCCGCCAGATCCGCCGTCTCGCGCATGATGTCGGGGGTGACGGAAAAGGGGGAACAGGGCGCCAGCGCAATCTGCACGAGGGCTCCCTCGGTCGCGTCGTGCAGGGTGTCGATCACCCGTTCGCTGTCTGCGAGAATGGCGTCGCGGTCCTCGACAATGCTCCGCGGCGGCAAGCCTCCATCCTCCTCGGCGAGATTCATCGATCCCCGCGTCAGGGTCACCCGCACTCCCAGGGACCGCGCCGCGCCGGCCTCGATGTCGATCGCTTGCGCGAGGCCGGCGGGAAAGACGTAGTGATGGTCTGCCGCCGTCGTGGTTCCCGACAGCAGCAGTTCCGCCAGCGCCAGGCGGGCCGCACAGTCGAGGTGGTGGGGATCAAGGTGCGTCCAGACGGGATAGAGCGCCTGCAGCCAGTCGAAGAGGCCGCGATCGAGGGCGAGAGCTCGCGTCAGCGTCTGGTAGAAGTGGTGATGGGCATTGACCAGTCCCGGCAGGACCACGTGCCGGGAGGCATCGAAGATACCGTCACATGCACACGACGGAGCGCTGCCCCGTGACAGGCACTCGACGATCCTCTCATCCTCGACGACGACACCGCCCTCGCAGTCATCGGCGAGAATTGCCAGCGGCGACCTGATCCACGTTCTCATGGCGGTGACCCTATGGTCCGGCCGGCAGGTTGTCGACGTTGAAGGCCTGCATGCGCCGGATACACGTGCCGGCAACTGCCCCGAGGCGCCCTGTTGAGATCAGGGGTGCTCCCGAGGACTTGGCGCCGCGCCAGGCCGGTGAGGATCCCGCGGCCTTCGTTGCCGGTTTCGACCGCTTCGTCGACGATCTTCCGGCACCCCGTTCGGATCACGACTCGAGGGAGCTCTCCTGGTAGTCGGCCCGCTGCAGCCAGTCCGGGTGAATGTCCACGCCCCAGCCCGGCGTATCCGGCACGGTCACCCTGCCATCCTCGATGCGGAAGGGATCGCCGACAAAGAGACCCTGCTGCCAGGGATAGTAGTCAGCGCCCTCGATGGAGAACTCCAGGTACTTCCCGGCGTTGGCGAGGGCGGGCAGAAGATGCATGGTGCAGACGGTCACGAGGGTCAGGTTGGCGCAGTGCGGCGTGCAGGGCAGTCCCGCGGACGCCGCCATGCCGGCCACGTCGAGGGTGCGCGTCAGCCCGCCCATGTACATGATGTCGGGCTGCACGATATCGACAGCACGGGTGTCGATGATACGCCGCCACTGGGCCAGGTCGCAGTCCTGTTCTCCGCCCGTGACGTCGATCGCCAGTGCCCGCGTCACCTCACGCGTTTCGTCGATTTCCCAGTAGGGGCACGGCTCCTCGAAGTGGGACACACCTTCCCCCTCCAGCATGGACCCGACCTCGATGGCCCGCGCCGGGGAAAAACCGGAGTTGGCATCCACCAGGCGCGCCACACCATCACCAAGGGCCCGCGACACCACGGGTACAATCTCCTCCGTGCGCCCCGGCCACTCGTCCACGTCGCGGCCGCACTCGGCACCAACCCGGAACTTGAAGGCATCAAACCCCTTCTCGTCACGCAGGCGACAGAGCCGGTCGGCCTCGTCCCGCGGCCCGATCTGACGCTTCATCGAGCTTGCATAGGCACGCAACGGACCCGGTGTGCCGCCAATCAGAACGGTGACCGGCTTGCCCTCGAGTTTGCCGGCGAGATCCCACAGCGCGGTATCGAGACCGGCCATGGCGCGTCTGAGATAGGATCCCGGAAACTTGTGCTCGCGCAAAGGTATCAGGTCGATGAGTGGGGCAAAGTCACGGGCGTCGTGCCCGAGGGCATGGGGTGCGATCTGGCGGTGGAAGACCCCGGCCGTGATGTCGGCGTTGTAGGTCGACATCTGACCCCAGCCCTCGTCGCCGGTATCGGTCGTCACCTTCACGAAGCCGACCCAGCGGTTGGAGAACGTTTCCAGGCGGGTGATGATCATGGCGGGTTCTAAAACGGCGCCTTGAGGCCGGCCATCAGCTCGTCATCGATGGCATTGGCGCGGCGGCAGGCGTCCCGGGCGCTCAGTCTCGCCCAGTAGTCCTCGAAGGCCGGGCGTTTGTCGACGGTACCGTACTGCATGCCCCAGCCGATCTGGCAGCCGACGTAGATGTCCGCCGCCGAAAAATCCCCGCCGGCGACATGACCGCCCCCTGCCAGGGTTTGTTCCAGGACGTCCATGACCAGGTCCCAGGTGCCGTAGCCGATCATGCCGATGCCATCCTCGGGCACCGTGAACCCGAAGTGCCGGTTCGTGGTGGACGCTTCGAGCGGTCCGGCGCCGAAGAAGAGCCACCGGTAGTAGGGACCGCGTGCACCCGGAGGGGGCGCCAGACCGGCCTCGGGGAAGGCATCGGCAAGGTAGGCGCAGATGGCCGCCGCTTCCGTGACGACCGCGGGCCCGTGCCTGAGTGCCGGAATCTTGCCCATGGGATTGATCGCGAGGTAGTCGGGGGACTTCATCGGACGCCCGTACTCGATGATTTCGGTGGTGTAGTCGATACCGATTTCTTCCAGCATCCAGCGCACGATCCGTCCCCGCGACATGGGATGGGTGTAGAACACGATCTCTGCGGCCATGGGGTCACTCCCTGATCAGTTCGCCTCATTATGTGGCCCGCCCCCGGGCCGAATTCAGTCCATGCGTCTGGCTTGTTCGAGAACGCGTTCCATGGCCCGCAGCACGGGCCTTTCGATGAGCTTGCCATCGATCACCACCAGACCCGTGGCGGCCTCGTCAAAGGCCTCCACGATACGGCGCGCTTCCTCGATTTCACCTGGTGACGGGCTGAACACTTCGTGAATGACAGGAATCTGGCGAGGGTGAATGGCTCCCTTGCCGACGAAACCGGTTGCCCGGCTCGCCTCGGCTTCGGCCTTCATGCCGGCCATGTCGTCAAGGTCGAGCCAGGGAACATCGATGGCGTCAAGACCGGCCAGGGCCGCCGCCTGAACGACCCTGGAACGCGCAAAAAGCATCGCCTCCCAGGTGTTGCTGGCCCCGATGTCGGAGGAATAGTCGATGGCGCCGAAGAAGAGTGACTGCAGCCGCGAACCCGATCCGGCAATGGCGGCGGCGTTCTCCAGTCCTTCGGCCGATTCGATGATGACGTGCAGCGTGGTATCGAGACCGGCCGCATCGAGGTGGTCGGCAACGAGGGCGACCTGCTCCCGGTTGGCCACCTTGGGGAGCATCAGGGAGGGAGGGCCGCACCGGCCGGCATCGATCACGGCGCCGAGGTCCTTGAGGCCCTCGCTCGAGGCAAGGGAGTTGATCCTGAGCACGATCTCGGTGACGCCTGACTCGGGGAGCGACGCCAGGAGTTCGAACGTGCGCTCCCGCGCACTCGCCTTGTCGCGCGGATGGATCGCGTCCTCGAGATCGATGCATACGATATCGGCGCCCGACGAGACCGCCTTGGGGAACATCCCGGGTTTGAGGCCGGGCATGAAGATGAAACTGCGTCTCGATCTGGCAGCGGTCACAGGCGGCACTCCGGAGCTTGCCTCTCGTCCCATCTTCGCCTCACTGCCCTCCCCCGCGCAATGTGCTTGCGTTCACCGATCCGGTCCGGGTGATTTCTCGATCCGTGCCCCTCCCCGCTCAATGTGCTTGCGGCCACCGGCGGCCGTGGTGTAGGGATGCGTTCCGGCTTGTGACCGGGCGGGCGTAGCTCAGGGGTAGAGCACAACCTTGCCAAGGTTGGGGTCGTGGGTTCGAATCCCATCGCCCGCTCCAGGTTTGCGACAGCCATGCAGGAACCGTTGCAGGGAATGACTGCAAGCCGCATGTGATCCAGAACTTGAGGAGGACGATCATGAAGAACCTGACCATGAACAGGCGGGAACTGGCAAAGGCGATGGCGGCGGTCGGCGTAGGCGTCGTGAGCTGGCCCATCCTGTCGCGCAACGCCCGTGCCGCCGGGGAAGTCTCCGGTCATACGTGGGCCGGTTACGATCTGCCCGAGCTGATGGGTGGTTACATCGACAAGTACGGTGGCCCGCCCGAGTTCAGCTACATTGCTTCGGACGACGAGTCCTTCGAGAAGATCCGTGCCGGCTTCGCCCCGGACTTCATCCATCCCGGGAACTACATGATCCAGCGGTACTACGATGCCGGACTGATCCAGCCGATCGACACCGGCCGTCTTTCCAACTGGTCGACCATCGCGCCGGGCATCGCCGACATCGACGGCTCCATCATTGACGGCACCCGCTGGTTCGTGCCCGCCGAGTTCGGCAACTCGTCTCTGATCTATCGCACCGACCTCGTTGCCGAGGAGTATCTGGAGGAGAATACCTGGCAGATTCTCTACGACGAGCGCTACAAGAATCGCCTCGCCTGGTATGACACGTCGGCTGCGACCGTCGCCGTATCGGCCCTGGTGGCGGGGTACGACAACCTCTGGACGCTGTCGGATGACCAGCTTGTCGAGGTCCAGAAGCTGATGGAGAAACAGCGCGACCTGACACGCTTCTACTGGTCCGACGTCACGCTGATGGAACAGGCCATTGCCGCTGGCGAGATCGTCGCCGCCTACTCGTGGAACCAGTCCTTCGTGAACCTGCAGAACGAGAACATTCCCGTGGGATACATGGTGCCCAAGGAAGGGATCTTCGCCTGGGGGTCGGGCTTCATCATCCACAAGGACGCGACGGACCTCGAGGCCGTCTACACCTACATCGACGCCTGGATCTCTGCGGAATCGGGGGCCTGGCTGATCGACAACTACGGCTACGGCAGCGCCAATCTCGCGGCCTACGACCTGGTGCCCCAGGAGCGCCTCGACCAGCTCGGCTTTGCCGATCCGGAGTCGCTGATCGCCAACACGATCTTCTTCCCGGCTCTCGAACCGGAGTTCGAGAGCAAGTACGAGAACCTCTATCAGGAGGTCCGCGCCGGGGCGTGAGGTTCGTCACGAGGGGACCACGTCATGAGGGCAGCCGTGTGCCGCGCCTTTGGCGAGCCTCTGGTTATCGAGGATCTTGATCTTGATCCACCGCAGGACGGCGAACTTCGCGTGAAGATCGCCGCCTGCGCCATCTGTCACAGCGACATCCACTACGCGGAAGGGGCCTGGGGCGGCACGCTGCCGGCGGTCTACGGCCACGAGGCGGCCGGTGAGGTGGTCCAGGCAGGACCGGGGGTCGACTCTCCCGGGGTTGGCGACCCCGTGATCGTGACCCTGATCCGATCCTGCGGCAACTGCTTCTATTGCGACCAGGGCATGCCCTACCTGTGCGAGGCAGAGTTCCCCGTGGACCGCAAGGGACGCTTGCACACGAAGAGCGGCACGCCGGTGCTCCAGGGCCTGCGCACCGGCGGCTTTGCTGAAGAGGTTGTCGTGCACCATTCACAGGTGGTGGCGGTGCCGCGGTCCATGCCCCTTGAGAGTGCCTCGCTTCTCGCCTGCGGCGTCATCACCGGGTTTGGCGCCGTGGCCGGGACGGCGCGAATTCCCGCCGGCTGCAGCGTCGTCGTCATCGGTGCCGGGGGTGTCGGTCTCAACAGTATCCAGGGGGCGGCCATCTGCGGTGCCCGCCAGGTCATCGCCGTGGATGTCCTCGAAGAGAAGCTCGAATCGGCTCTCTCCTTCGGCGCCACGGCGACGGTGAACGGCGCCCAGGGCGATGTCGGCGCAGCGGTGCGACGCCTGACGGGTGGCCGCGGGGCCGATTACGCCTTCATCACCGTCGGCAATGCCCGGGCCATGGAAGAGGCGATGGACGTGATCCGTCCGGGCGGCACGGCGGTCATCGTCGGCCTGCCGGCGGTTGGTGAGACCTCCGCCTTCGAAACCCAGGCCATTGCCGGCACCGGCCAGAACATTCTCGGCTCGAAAATGGGCTCGACCCGGCTCCGGGTGGATGTGCCGAGACTGGTCGATCTCTACTGTGAGGGCCGGCTCAAGCTCGATGAACTCATCACCCGCACCTATCCCCTCGACGAGATCAACGAGGCCATCGCCGCCGTCAAGCGCGGCGAGGCCCTGCGCAACGTCATCGTCTTCTGATTGCGGGCAGACAATGCTCACCGCCGATCCGGCTCCTGTTGCCCGGCGCACGCCCCGCTCTGCCGGGATTCTCCGGGAACGACGGCTTGCGGGCGCCGGAGGGACCGAACCATGAAGGAAGAGTTCTGGCTGGAGCGCTGGCAGGAGGGCAGCACCCCCTGGCACGAGGGCGTGGTCAACGCGGCGCTCAAGCGCCACTTCAATTGTCTGGAACTGCGGCCCGGGGACAGCGTTTTCGTGCCGTTGTGCGGGAAGGCGGAGGACATGTGGTGGCTCCATGAACGCGGCCTCCACGTTCTCGGCGTCGACCTCAGCCCCATTGCCGGGCGCACGTTCCTGGAGGCTCACGGCCGCGACTTCACCGAGACGCGGCACCGCCGCCATTCCGTCCTCGAAAGTCCCGGTTTCCGCCTGTTCGCGGGGGACTTCTTCACGCTCGACGCCGCCGACCTCGAGGGCGTCAAGGCCGTCTATGACCGGGCCGCTCTTGTCGCCGTGCCGCCCGACATGCGGCAACGCTACGCGCGGCGCCTCGGCGAACTCTTCGAAGCTCCGATACTCCTGATCTCCATGGTCTACCCCGAACACGAGATCGACGGTCCCCCCTTCCCGGTGGCCGAACCGGAAGTGCGGGCGCTTTTTGACGAGCGACGCCGGGTACGGCACCTGGGGGAGGAAGACATCATCGGCCGCTCGGACCTGCGCAAGCGTGGCGTCACCCGGCTCGTGGAGCACGCCTACCTCATCGAGTGACAGATCGCCCCTTCCACCAGCACGGCACCCCGCACAGGACAAGATTGAGAACCGAACACGCCAGCGACCGGCTCCGGATCGCGGACATCGTCCGGCGCAAGTTCAAGCGCCTTGCCGAGGCAGCGGTTGGCATCCCGAATCTGGCCACGCGCACTCCCGGCGACCTCGGCGCCATCCTCGAACGGGTTGCGACAAAGGACATCGGGACGCTGCCGCGCGAGTTGTCGGTCTCGGTGGCAGCGTGGGCTCGCAACTACCGAGACCGACATTCTCACATCATCTGCTACAACTTGCCGGCCCACCAGTCGGCCAGCACGAACGCCTCCTTCGCCACGTCCCGCTCTCGACCGGTCACCGGCCACCGTCGCCCATCAGAACCGGACGCCGAGCTTGAACCGGATCGCGATCCCGCGCTCGGGCTCCGTCCCGGCGTCGTTGGCGGGCTCGGTCCGGGTCGCCTCGACGCCGAGCTCGAATGACGACGGCCCGCCCTGCATTCCGGCGACGTCGTGCTCGTCGATCTGTCGCGGAAGTCTCCCACCCCGCCAGGTATCTTTGTCCTGTTCGACGGAATGGGGCTAGTCGCCAAGCGGCTCGAGAACATCCCCAACGATGATCCGCCCAAGGTTCGGGTAATCCCGGACAACACCTTCTACAGCGCCTACGAACGGACGGCGGACGAGGTCAACATCATCGGGCGGATCCGCTGGTTCGCGCGGGAGACTTGAAAGCGGTTTCCCGCACCACCTCCATTTATGCCGCATGGCCCGAGGAAACCTGTGGGCGATGATCCAATGGCAAGGTCAGCAGCACGGCTGCCAAAATCAACCCCCCTGACATCCAAAGGCAGGCAACGAGCCCCCCAGCCTGATAGACCAGGCCAGACAACAATGTACCGCCGAGGCGTCCGATGGCATTAGCCATGTAATAAAATCCGACGTTTAGCGCCACCTTGTCATGGTCCGAATAGGCGACAATCAGATAGGAATGCACTGACGAGTTCACAGCGAACACCACACCGAAGATCAGCAATCCGCCAACAAGAATGAGCGGCGTCATATCAGGGCCGACCAAGATCCCGACAGTCTCAAGAAGTTCCGGACTGACCCCCAAGGCGATTAGGGCCGGGATCAAGGCCAGCAGTGCGCCCCATTTCTTCGCAGCCAACGCCCCAGATTCTGCTCCCGTCGTTCGGCGCAGGAATTTCGGCACACTTGCCTGAACAATCCCATATCCCACCACCCAAGCGGCCATGAACGCACCGACCTGGTCGAACGACCACCCGAACGTGCTGTAGAGAAACACCGGCACACCAACGACGAACCAGATATCGCGGGAAGCAAACAGAAAGATGCGAGCCGCCGACAGGTAGTTGATTTCACGGGTCTTGGAAAACAGGTCCTTGCCCAGGATTTTATCCTTCGCCTTGCCCAACTCGCCTCGCACCACCGCCAGCGCGAGGACAAGCACAACGGCCAACATGCCGGCCATCGACCACAACGCCACCTGGAACCCCAACCAGGACAGCAACACACCCCCAAGAAAGAAGCCAACGCCCTTGAGGGCGTTCTTGGACCCCGTGAGCAACGCAACCCACTTGAACAGAAGGCCGTGTCCCTCTTCCTTGACCACGAGCTTCACGGCACTCTTGGAACTCATCTTGGTGAGGTCCTTGGCCACGCCGGAGAGAGCCTGAGCACCCATCACGTAAGCGACGGAAAGCGCCAGCGTCCATTCGGGCTCAACCACCGAAAGGGCAGAAAGCGCGATGATCTGGATGGCCAGTCCCGCGAACAGGGTCACCTTCAGTCCGAACCGCGCCCCGATCCATCCGCCGAACAGATTGGTGACGATGCCCATCGCTTCGTAAAGCAGGAACATAAAGGCCAGGTCAAGTGGGCTGAATCCCAACTTGTGGAAATGCAACAGAACCAACATCCGCAAAGCGCCGTCGGTCAGGGTGAAAGCCCAGTACGCGGCGGTCACAGCGGCGTAATTGCGGATATCGGCCATCAGAGTGGACTCGCCACCATCTTGGCGATCTCCATCATCCGGTTCACGTATCCCCACTCGTTGTCGTACCAAGCGTAGACCTTGAGGTGCGTACCATCAACCACCATGGTGGACGGTGCATCGACGATGGACGAGCGAGGGTCGTTGACAAAATCTGTGGAAACCAACGGGCGCTCCTCGTAGCCAAGAATGCCCGCCAATTCTCCATCAGCGGCTTCCTTGAACAGGGCGTTGACCTCCTCCGTCGTGGTTGGACGCGTCACCTCGAAAACGCAGTCTGTAAGCGACCCATTCAGAAGCGGAACGCGCACGGCGTGACCATCCAGCTTGCCCTTGAGTTCGGGGTAGATGACCGTGATCGCCGTTGCCGACCCTGTGGTGGTGGGGATCAATGAGTTCAGCCCCGAGCGGGCCCGACGCAGGTCCTTATGGGGCGCATCGACCATGACCTGGCTATTGGTCACATTGTGGATGGTGGTGATCGAGCCGCGCACGATTCCGAGCTTGCCGTGAACGACCTTGACCACGGGAGCAAGGCAGTTGGTGGTGCAAGAGGCCGCCGTCAGGATATCGTGTTGCGCCGGATCATAGAGATCGTGATTGATGCCATAAACGATGTTGAGCGCACTGCCGTCCTTGACCGGACAGGCGACAATCACCTTCTTTGCGCCATTGTCCAAATGGGGGTGTATGGCGTCACCGCTCTTGAATTTTCCAGTGCTTTCGATGACGATATCTACGCCGAGACCGCCCCAGGGAATATCCTGGGGCTGCGCATATTCAGAAAACTCAACTTTTTTGCCGTCGATGACAAGGGCGTCTTCCTCTGCGGCAACGTCATGGTTCCACTGCCCATGTACCGTGTCGAACTCGGTCAGATGTCCGGCGCAGGTGGCACCGCCCTTGATCTCGTTGACGTGAACGATCTCGAATTCCGGCCAGTCCCAAGCCGCCCGTAGCGCCAGGCGTCCCATGCGCCCAAACCCGTTGATGCCGACACGAATGGTCATGATGCAGTTTTCCTCTCGTACCAATTCTTCATTTTGTTGACGATGCGGACCACAGACAGCATCACCGGCACCTCGACGAGGACACCGACAACCGTTGCCAATGCCACACCGGAATCGAAACCGAACAGGCCGATGGCCGTCGCCACGGCGAGTTCAAAGAAGTTGCTCGCCCCGATCAGAGCCGATGGCGCGGCAACGCAGTGGGCGACACCGAACTGACGGTTCAGGAAATAGGCTAAGCCCGAGTTGAAACAAACCTGGATCAATCTCGCCCACCTCAATCAACAGCAGAAACACGTCCAGCCGCGGTCCATGCGCCAATGAGGCTAACATGCGTACCACTTGCTCACGATTCATATTTTGAAGATATTCGAAATGAGATAATGTGGAAAGTGAACATTTTTATGACAATGGTGGTCAAGATAATGTACGCAGATTTGCGCACCCTCTTGCTTCCACAGGGACGATGACGTGATTATCGTCAGAATCAATAAGCCCGTAGCCATTTGAGGTCACGGTCTAACTTGGTTGCGGGGCAGGATTTGAACACCGGACGTTCACTGGATCGGGAAACCCAAACGTTGGACAACGACGGTCCTGCCCCGGCGGAGGTCAATTGAGGGTTGCACGACCTGCTGGCTATGCTGTTGGCATGAAAACCGCAGTATCAATTCCCGACGACATTTTCGAACGCGCGGAATGCCTGGCATCGCAAGAGCGGCGGTCCCGAAGCGAAGTCCATGCGATGGCGCTCCAGGAACACCTCGTACGCCATCTGCGTGACGAGGTCACCGAGACGATGAACCGCGCATGCGATCGGGCTCGATCGCATCGAATGGTGATCTCCCAAGGGGGCGCCCGGAGCCTGATCGCGACGGTTGCCGGCTATCTGCGCTGGTCACCGTGCTGTTGCCCATGGGAACGTCGGGCATGGCCGCTTGTCCCCGGAAGCGCTTGCGAGAGGGGCCGCAGCGCCAATCCACGTTCGACACTGAGCCGGCCGCGCTTGATGCCCTCGACCCGTTGCCGTCCGACCCTATTCAAGCAGGGTTTCTGGCGAGCGGACGCCAGGCTTCCGCACCACCGGTCGGGGGCGCGATTCAAGCCGGGACAAGGAAGTCCCTTTCAGTATAGGTTCCGGGGCGCGTTGCCCCGATGGGCAGAGTCGCTGAAAGGAGACCCCATGAAACGTATCAAGCTTGTCGCCGTGGCGGCCGTCATTCTGGTCAATCCCTCGTTGGCCCTTGCGGAACCCGAGGCGGAAGTCCTGCACTGGTGGACGTCGGGCGGCGAGGCGAAGTCCGTGGCCGTGCTTCAACAGGAGTTTGCCGACAATGGCGGAACCTGGACCGACATGCCCGTCGCCGGCGGCGGCGGCGACGCCGCGATGACCGCCCTTCGTGCACGCGTTCTCTCGGGCAACGCGCCGACAGCGGTCCAGTTGAAGGGTCCGGCGATTCAGGAATGGTACGAAGAAGGGGCTCTGGCCGACATTTCAGCCGTGGCCGAGGCGGAGGGCTGGGCCGACGTGCTTCCGGCCTCGATCGCCGACCACATGCGATGTGAGGACTCCTGGTGCGCCGCACCGGTCAACGTTCACCGCGTCGACTGGATCTGGGCCAATGCCGACGTCCTGAAAGCCAACGACATTTCCATGCCGGGCACATGGCAGGAGTTCAACGCGGCCGCCGAAAAACTCCAGGCGGCAGGCATCATCCCTCTGGCCCACGGCGGGCAGGCCTGGCAGGACGCCACGGTGTTCGAAGCGGTCGCCCTGGGCATTCTGGGTGCCGACGAATTCCGCAAGGCCTTCGTTGAACTGGACGAGGCAGCCCTGACGTCGGATGCGATGGTTGCCGTTTTCGACCAGATGCGCACGTTGCGCGGACATGTCGATCGCAACTTCTCGGGCCGCGACTGGAACCTCGCCACAGCCATGGTGATGAATGGCGAAGCCGCCTTCCAGATCATGGGGGACTGGGCCAAGGGCGAGTTCCTGGCCGCAGGAAAAGCGCCCGGAGTCGACTTCCTCTGCGCTTCAACGCCGGGCGACGGGTTCCTCTACAACGTCGACAGCTTCGCCATGTTCAACGTGGACGGAGAGGACAGGCAGGCCGGTCAGGCACTGCTGGCCAGGCTGATCGTCGGCAAGAACTTCCAGAAGGTGTTCAACCTGAACAAGGGCTCCATCCCGGCACGCACGGATGTGCCCCTGGATGAGTTCGACAGCTGTGCGCACCTGTCTGCCGACGACATGTCGGCAAGTTCGCAGAACGGATCCCTGTTACCCAGCTACGCCCATGGCATGGCCCTGCGCGGAGCGCAGGCCGGTGCGATCACCGACGTGGTGACGGCACATTTCAACTCGGACATGTCGTCTGCCGACGCGGTCAACATGCTGGCCGCGGCAGTCGCCAACTCGATGTGACGCGCTCCGGTCCCGTGCCCACGGCCTCGTGGGCACGGGACCGGTCTTTCCGGGAAGGCCCCCTTCCATGGCCGATTGGCTGGAACGCAACGTTCCGAGAATCCTCCTCGCACCGTCCTTTCTGATCGTCCTCATCTTCGTCTACGGATTCATCGCCTGGACGGCCTGGGTGTCGATGACACGTTCGCGCCTTCTGCCGAAATACGAGATCGAGGGGTTCATTCAGTACGACCGGCTGTTCGCGGCACCGCGCTGGGATACGGCCATGAACAATCTGTTCATCTTCGGTGCCCTCTTCATCGTGGTCTCGATGATGCTGGGGCTCCTGCTGGCGATTCTTCTCGACCAGAAAATCAGGATCGAAGGCACGCTGCGCACGATCTACCTCTACCCCATGGCTCTCTCGATGATCGTGACCGGAACCGCCTGGAAATGGATCATGAACCCGGGCCTCGGGATTGAGGCCGTGGTACGCGGCTGGGGTTTCGAGAGCTTCGTTTTCGATTGGGTCATCGACCCGGACATGGCCATTTACGCAATCGTCGTCGCCGCGGTCTGGCAGGCGAGCGGTTTCGTCATGGCCTTGTTCCTTGCGGGGCTGCGCAGTGTGGACGACGAGATCATCAAGGCGGCGAGGGTCGACGGCATTCCGACATGGCGCATCTATTCCGCGATCGTCATTCCCTCGATGGCTCCGGTCTTCCTGTCCGCCTTCATTGTCCTGGCACATCTGGCGATCAAGAGCTTCGACCTCGTCATCGCATTGACGGGCGGTGGTCCGGGTTACGCCACGGATCTGCCGGCCACCTACATGTATGCGATGGCATTCTCGCGGGGCGACATCGGCCAGGCGGCCAGTTCGGCCATGATCATGATGGCGGTCGTCTTTGCCATTGTCGTTCCCTACCTCTATTCGGAATTGAGGGTGAAACGTGGCTGAACCGACCTCAATTTCGTTCCTTCCTTCCCGCGCCGGCGACGTGGCCCTGCGCTGGTTGTTGTTCGCGGTTCTCGCGTTGTTCGCCCTCTTCTATCTCATGCCGCTCTTCGTGATGATCACCACATCGCTGAAGAGCCTGGATGAAATCCGGACCGGAAGCCTGATAGCGTTGCCGGAGAGGGTGACCTTCGAGGCCTGGAGCACGGCCTGGTCGAGCGCCTGTTCCGGCATCCAGTGCGAAGGGCTCCGGCCCTATTTCTGGAACTCGGTGGCACTGACGGTGCCGGCGGTCGCGCTCTCGACCCTGCTCGGCGCGGTGAACGGTTACGTTATCGCGCAGTGGCGGTTCCGGGGCGCCAATCTGATCTTCTCGCTGATGCTCTTCGGTTGTTTCATTCCCTTCCAGGTCGTCCTTCTGCCGATGGCGCGAACGTTGGGGTTCATGGGCGTGGCGGGGACCATTCCCGGGCTGGTCCTTGTTCACGTGATCTATGGAATAGGATTCACCACCCTGTTCTTCCGCAACTACTACGTCACCATTCCAGTCGAGCTGGTCAAGGCAGCAAAGGTGGACGGTGCGGGTTTCTTTCGCATTTTCTGGTCCATTTTCATGCCGCTCAGCCTGCCCATCCTGATGGTCACGGTGATCTGGCAATTCACCCAGATCTGGAATGACTTCCTCTTTGGCGTGAGCTTCAGCCAGGCGGGAACTCAGCCCGTTACGGTGGCGCTGAACAACATTGTCAATTCGACCACGGGCGTGAAGGAGTACAACGTGAACATGGCCGCCGCCATCATCGCCGCGTTTCCCACGCTGTTCGTCTATGCCGTCGCCGGCAAGTACTTCATTCGCGGGCTGACGGCAGGGTCCGTGAAGGGGTAGTCCGATGGAAGCGATGCTGGAAGTACGGGACCTCGACAAGAACTATGGCGCGACGGAAATCCTGAAGGATGTGAACGTCTCGGCGGAACCGGGGGGTTTCCTGGTTCTGGTGGGGCCTTCCGGCTGCGGCAAGTCCACCCTGCTGAACTGTATCGCGGGGCTGGAGTCAATCTCCAGCGGTTCGATCCACATCGACGGGCGCGACATGACCCATGTCAGCCCCAAGGACCGCAACATCGCGATGGTGTTCCAGTCCTACGCCCTCTACCCCACCATGAGTGTGGCCGGGAACATCACCTTCGGCATGAAGGTGCGCGGCGTGGATGCCGCGACCAGGGCCAGCAAGCTGCAGGATGTGGCCCGGCAGCTCCAGATCGAACAGCTTCTCGACCGACGCCCCAGCCAGCTCTCGGGCGGCCAACGCCAGCGGGTGGCCATGGGTCGGGCTCTCGTTCGCGATCCCCAGCTCTTCCTGTTCGATGAGCCTCTGTCGAATCTCGACGCCAAGCTGCGAGTCGAGATGCGGCTGGAGATCAAGAAGCTGCATCACGACCTCGGCGCCACGATGGTCTACGTGACCCATGACCAGATCGAAGCGATGACGCTGGCGACGAAGATCGTCGTTCTCAAGGATGGCGTCGTGCAGCAGACCGGTTCGCCGGCCGAGATATACAGGCGTCCGGCAAACCTGTTCGTCGCCGACTTCATGGGCAGCCCCGCAATGAACCTGATCCCGGCCAGAGCGTCGCGCGAGGGCAGCGGCACAAGGATCCAGATCGAACGGGCTGACGGGGCGCCGGTCGAGTTGATCGACACCGGCAACGGTGATCTGCCCGAGGACGTGATCCTCGGGCTGCGGCCTGAAGACATCGCGGAGGCCGGTTTCCGTTCAGGGCACCACGTCCACGAGGTAAAATGCCTGATCGACATGGTGGAACCGGCCGGGGCGGATACCTTTGTCGTTTCCCGGCTTGGCGGCAAGCAGGTCACGGCGAGGCTCCATTCCGACACGATGGCCCGCCCGGGTTCGACACTTGATCTGGTCTTCGATCTCGACAGGGTTTCCTACTTCGCGCCGGATACCGGCGAGCGCCTGAACTGATCGATGCCTGACGCGTTCCTGATGATGGTGACCGGCTGCCGGCGACGCCTTCCGGCGCCGCGGAAGTCGGCCGGCGCAAGGTGACGCGGCTGGCCGGGGCCGGATCATCCGCAGCCCGAACGGACGCTCCGTGGTGAACTCGGCGCCATCATCGATTGGGCCGGACGAATCCCGCAGATCGCAATGTCGGCCCCGGTCGCAGGGAGAGGATTCGCGGCGGCGACCCTCAGGTTGCAGAACAGGGACCGGTCAGCAGACGCCGGCTTTCCGCAAGTCGGCAAGCTCCTCGCCTTCGATGCCGATTTCGGCCATCACCGATTCGAGGTGGCCGGCAAGGCCGGGGGCGGCGGCTGCCAGGGGACTGGCGCCGGCGACCCGCACCGCCGGACCGGGAGCCGCGACAGGCGTTCCGGCGGATGTCTCACAGGAGAGGATGTAGCCGCTCTCGCGCGCAAAGGGGCTGTCGAGGGCGCCCTTTATGTCGTGCACCGGTGCGGCCGGCACCTCACCGGAGAACACTGTCATCCATTCGTTCGTGGTCCGTCGCCCGAGCGCCCGGTCGAGCAGCCCGGTGAGTCGGTCGCGATGGCGCAGGCGTTCGGCGAATCCGGCATAGGCCGGATCATCGGCAAGGGCCGGCTCCCCGATGGCCGCGCACAGCCTTGGCCAGAACTTCTCCTTGTTGCACATGATGAAGATCCAGCCGTCGCGGGTACGGAAGAGCTGGCTCGGGGTGAGGCTGGGGTGCGCCGAGCGGGGGGTGCGGCCGGTCTGGACGCCGGCCGAGAGATACCAGGTGGCGACGTAGGCAAGGCTGGTGACGGCGGCCCCGAAGAGGCTGACATCAAGGTCCCCGCCCCTTCCACGTGTCCGGGCGCCGATGATTCCGGCGAGGAGGGCAACAGCACCCTGGAGACCGGCAGAGAGATCCACGAGGGAGAGCCCCACGCGTTGGGGCTCGCCTCCGGGTTCGCCCGTCACCGAGAGCCAGCCGCACTCGGCCTGCATGAGATAGTCGTATCCGGGCCAGCCGGCACGCTCGTTCGCCCGGCCGTAGGCCGAGAGATGAACACAGACGATCTCCGGCCTCACCGCGCCGAGTGCCTGGTAGTCGAGACCGAGCGATTCGGGCAGATCACCCCTCAGGTTGTTGAAGACCGCGTCCGCGCGTCCGACAAGGCGATGCAGGATGTCGCGTCCCCGAGGGTGTTTCAGGTCGAGCGTGATGCTCTTCTTGTTCCTGTTGAAGGTCTGGTGAAACAGGCTGTCCCCCTCGGCGGAAGTCTCATCGGCGAGGCGAACGCGCCGGCCGATGTCTCCGCCATCGGCCGGGTTCTCGATCCGGATGATCTCGGCGCCGAGATCGGCGAGCGGCAGGGTGCCGAAGGGACCGGCGGCGTACTGCTCTACCGAGAGGATCCGCAGGCCCTCAAGCGGGAATTCCATGGCGCGATCAGTCCGGATGACGGGCGACAAGCTGACGGGCGATGATGATCCGCTGCAGCTCGTTCGTTCCCTCGCCGATGACCAGCAGGGGGGCGTCCCGGTAGAGGCGCTCGATCTCGAACTCCTTGGAATAGCCGTAGGCGCCATGGATGCGCATGGACTCCGTCGCGTTGAAGAGCGCGGTCTCGGTGGCATGCAACTTGGCCATGCCGGCCTCCATGTCGCAGCGTTCTCCGGCGTCGAACGCCGCAGCCGCGGACCGGGTGAGATGCCTGGAGGCCTCGAGTCTGGTCGCCATGTCGGCGAGCTTGATCTGGATCGCCTGGTGATTGGCGATCGCCTTGCCGAATGTCTGGCGCTGCTGAGCATAGGCAACGGCGAGGTCGAGTGCCCGCCTGGCCACTCCGACACCCCGCGCGGCGACATTGATGCGACCGAGTTCGAGGGCGCCGAGGGCCTGCTTGAGACCAAGACCTTCCGTGCCGCCGATCAGCCGGGTTTCCGGAATCCTGAAATCCTCGAAGACGAGCTCCGCAGTATCGACTCCGCGGTAGCCGAGTTTGCGGAGCTTGCGGCTTGCCGTGAATCCCTCGCCCTTTTGCGCGAGGAAGAGACTGATGCCCCTGTGGCGAGGTTCGGCCTCCAGGTCGGTCTTGACCAGCAAAGCCACGCAATCCCCGTAATAGCCGTTGGTGATCCAGGTCTTGGTCCCGTTCACCACGTAGTCGGTCCCGTCCCGCACCGCACGCGTGCGGATGGCCTGCAGGTCCGTGCCGCATCCGGGTTCCGTCAGCGCCAGACCGCCCCGCATCTCGCCGCTGGCGAACTTCGGCAGCCACGTTGCCTTCTGCTCCGCGGTGCCGCACGCCTGGACGATCCAGGCCATCAGGAGATGGGTGTTGAAGATGCCTGACAGGGACATCCAGGTCTCGCAGATGCGCTCGACAATACGCACATAGGTCGTCACCGGCAGGCCTAGGCCTCCGTACTCCTCGGAAATGACACAGCCGAAGAGACCCAGTTCCTTCATGCCCTCGACGATGTCGCCTGGATACTCGTCGGCATCCTCCAACGCCATGACATGGGGTTCCACCTCGCGGACAAGGAAGCGGTCAAGCGCCGCCAGAATCTGGGTTTCGGTCTCCGGGAGGCCGGCCTCGGCTGGTTCGGTCATGGGTCCTCTCCTGTCCGCCCGATGTGATGTGGCTGATGTTCCGGGACCGAGAAGCGGACACCCGGTCTCCTTATCCCACGGCGATCAGTTCGAGTGGCGTCTTCGAAAGCACCCTCGTTCCGTCCCTGCCATAGACGAGGGTGTCGATGAGGTGGGTGTCAAAGAGGCTCTCGAAGTTGGTCACCATGTTCTCCTCGAACACCCGGTCGAGATAGCGGTCATCTCCCAGGTGAAAGTAGAAGTCCCCGACCCAGTCGGGCGGCAACGACCAGCCGAGCTCATAGCCCAGCGCCCAGCCCTCGTCCTCGGACCACAGGCCGGTTTCCTCGTAGTAGGAGCGCAGCAGGCGATTGACGTCCCGCACCGTCATGCCCGCCTTCACGTCGCTGGCGATCACCCCGAACACGCCGCCCGAGAGGCGGTAGCGCTCCACGAGATCGGGTGGGGGATCATCGCCGACATAGTATCCCCGCAACGCATTGGCATGATAGCGGTTGAACACGCCGCACAGGTCCGCGGCCAGGACTTCCCCGGCGTTGATCACCCTGCGCGATGCCATCGAATGACCGCTTGACATCGGTTTCGACCCGGCAAGCGGCATGGCGTTGAAGACCGGGATGAGAGCCGAGAATTCACCGCCAGCCGCCATCATGGCGGCCATCACCCTGCCGAAGAGATCGAGCTCGGTGATACCGGGCTCAAGGTTGTCGACGATCGCCTGATGTCCGATGTCGCAGATCTCCATGGCTCGCTCGATACAGGCGATCTCGGCTGCGGACTTGACCCGCCGGGCCCGGCGCACCATGGCGCTCATGTCGACCGGTCGGGCGCCGGCAGCGAGAAAGGCTCCCTCAAACATGGTGCTGATGGCGCGATTCGGCAGATAGCTCCAGAACTCCATGCCGACGGTGCCGGATAGCCATCCCTCCCTCGTGAGTTCCTCGACAATGAAGGCGATGTTGGGTCCCGCCTCGCGATCGGGAAGCCAGCGGTTGTCCCGTGACCGCGAGGTCAGGGCCAGGACCGGTTCCTCGGTCGGGTTGTCAAAATGGATGAACCGGCGGCTGGCGACATGAACGGCGGTGCCATAGCACTGCGGGTAGCGCATCGGCGCCTGGCCCTTGTACCACGAGGCGGTGAACCCGTGGAGCCAGGCGACACCCTCGGGCGACGTCACCCAGAGAAGGTCGATCCCCTCGTCGGCTGCCATGGCGGTGAGCTTCTTCAGGCGCGCGCAATACTCCTCCCCGGTGAACGGCAGGTCGACCGGCGCCATGCCCGAGGCGTCGAAGTGTCCGGGGCGCAAACCGATACTGGTCATGACAATCTCCCTTCCCGGTGCGTGACCACACCGTCGGCCGAAACCCTGGGGCACATGGCACACCATGGACAGTCTCCCGGTTCCACGCCGTAGCGGGCGAATTCCGGCAACCAGTCCGGCGAACAGCCCCCCGGGCGGGTGGTCACCCGGATATCCTCGCCCAGCCACTGGAACGACAGTGTCCGTCTTCCCAGCCCTTCGGGCAGGTTGCCCGATCCGCCGTGGACTGTCATGCCGTGAAACACCACGACGTCGCCGGGTTCCGTGGGCCAGCCGATGACCTGGTGGATGTCACTGGCCGCGAAATCCGTGATGGCAACGGTGTCGCCGGAGCCGTCATCGCGCACCCCGCCAAGCTGCTCGTGTTCGAAGAATGGCTGCGCGAGAGGGCGGTCCCACAGATGGGATCCGCGGACAAACTGCAGCTCGGTGCCCGCCGGCACCGGATCGAGGGACGTCCAGATACTCAAGGCCTGGCGGCCTTCGGCACACCAGTACGTCTGGTCCTGGTGCCAAGGGGTCGGCGTCGACGTGCCGGGTGAGCGAAGGAACATCGACACGTAGAACGCCAGGGCCGTGGGCGACTCCATCATCCGCGCCGCAATCGGGCCAAGCGGTGAGGCGGTCATGCAGGAGGCGAAGAAGGGATTGTCGGGCACGAGGGCCGCATCGAAGAGGACATGATCGCCGGTCGCATCGTCACGGACCCAGTCCACCCTGTGGCGGCCGGGGTTGCTCCTGAGGGCGGCGATGCCCCGTTCGAGTTCCCGGCGCCAGCCGACGTCGAGAACACCTTTCAGCACCACGGCGCCATCACGGCGAAAATCATCAATCGCTTTGCGGGGAACGGGCACCACGTCGGCATGCGGCATCCTGCGCGACCTTTGCTTCCGGCGACTTGACTCGACAGACCCGATCGGGAGCATGAACGTCTGTCGGATCCCGTGAGGAGGATACCATGAAGGCTGCGGTGCTGCATGAGGTCAATACCCCCCTTGTCGTCGAGGACGTACCGATCTCGAAGCCAAAATCCCGTGAGGTCCTGGTCCGCACGGCGGCCTGTGGCGTCTGTCACAGCGACCTCCATTACATCGAGGGCAAGTATGCCGCACCGTTGCCGACGGTTCTCGGGCACGAAGCCGCGGGCGTCGTCGAGGCCGTCGGTTCCGAGGTGCGCCATTTCAGGCCCGGCGACCACGTGATTTCCTGTCTCAGCGTCTTCTGCGGCCACTGCGAGTACTGCACGACAGGCCGTCCCTTCAGCTGCCAGAATCCCGAGGTGTCACGCGCCGATGACGAGGAACCGCGTCTCGGCAATGGTGTCGGCCAGTTCTACAACCTGTCCGCCTTCGCCGAGATGATGCTGGTGCACGAACATGCGCTCGTGAAGATTCGCAACGACATGCCCTTCGACCGCGCCGCGTTGATCGGCTGCGGCGTCACCACCGGATTCGGCGCCGTGGTCAACACGGCGAAGATCGAGGTCGGCAGCACGGTGGCGGTCATCGGCTGCGGTGGAGTCGGGCTTTCGGCCATCAACGGTGCGGCCATCGCCGGCGCCGGACGCATCATTGCCGTCGACGTCAAGGGAACCAAGCTCAACCTCGCGCGCCACTTTGGAGCGACAGACGTGGTCAATGCCGCCGAGAATGACCCGGTGGAAGCGGTGCGGGAGATGACGGGGGGCGGCGTCGAGTACTCCTTCGAGGCGCTCGGTCTCAAGCAGACCAGCGAGCAGGCCTTCCGGATGCTGAAGGTCTCCGGCATGGCCACCGTCATCGGCATGGTGCCGGAGGGTGACATGTTGGAGATTCACGGCGCCGACCTGCTCGACGACAAGGTGCTGCGTGGCTCCAACATGGGCTCCAACCATTTCCGGGTCGACATGCCGCGCTATGTCGATTTCTACCTCGACGGCAAGCTCAAGCTCGACGACATGATCAGCCGCCGAATCAGCCTCGAGGAGATCAACGACGGCTTCGACGACATGAAGGCCGGCGAGGTGGCCCGCAGCGTCATCGTCTTCGACACCTGACCGCTTTCCGCCTCGATGAGGGTGAACGTCCCTCCCGTCAGGCTTGTTGCGGACCTGTCAGCCATGGGATGACTGCGGCGCGGGGAGCGTGGCCCATACGTGGGCATCGATACCGCCCGCTCCCGAACTCGGTCGTCACAGTGCCGAGCGCGCCATTCGGGTCCGTCCCTGTCTGCCGGAATCGCGAAACTCAGGGGGCGGGGTGGCCGAGTACACGGTCGCGGATTGACTGGCGCCATTCGCGACCCGTGTCGTCCTGCCACCAGACGCATGCGTGGAACCACGGGGCGCACTCATAGGGGTTGATGTTGGGATTCTTCTCCGAGTGCCACTGGCGGGCGAGTTCGGGATAGAGCGCACGGAAACTGTGCCGCGCATCACAGCGCCCGGCGATGTCGCGCGGACTTTCGACCATGGTGCCATCCTCGAGCCAGGCATCCATGCGGTGCCAGTAGAATCCCACGTGATCCTTCAGGCGAGAGACCTCCCTGTGCGGTTCGTCATAGGCCCAGATCACGTTCTCCTCGACCCTGGAATCGACCTGAAGCGTCCAGTAGCACGCAAATCCCTTGTACTGGCAGTAGGTGGAGTGCGTGTTGGCCGCAAAGCACGACCAGTCCACATCGTCCCTCGGCATGTAGTAGACAGCCCCGTGCCCGAGTTCCATGACCGTGAGGGTGCGACCGCTCGCCGCAACGGTGGCGCCCGCACATCGGGCCTCGACGCGGGCGGGCACGATGGCAAGATCGATCTCGTATTCGGGGTTGCGCCTCCAGCCAGGTGACTCATCCGCTGATATCTCCTGGAAGTCCTCCGGCGACTTGCTGTCCACCGGCGCCTTTCCGGCTGCCGCAATGGCCCGGCCAAGGGCCTGACCCCTCCTGAACGACTCGAGATCCCGCGTGTCGATCCGCCAGCCGCCATCGACCTCGACGCCCATCATCTGCCCGTAGTCGAGACGGTAGATGACCTCCTCGACGGTCATGGAGAGGCGCCGCGCCGCCTCGTGTTCATCAATGATGTCGGCCATGGGAATTCCTTCCTGGCAGGTGTTTTGACATCTGAAGGCCGCTTCGATAATGCACCGCCACGACCGGACAGGATGGCTGGCAAATGTCTGATCTGAAGGATGTCACGAGAGGTGATCAGCTGAAAGCCCTGGGCTTGAGTACTTTCGCCTTCACCGTCTGTTTTGCCGTCTGGACGATCTTTTCCATCATCGGCGTGAAGATCAAGCAGGACCTCGGTCTCTCGGAGACGGAGTTCGGAATCCTGGTCGCCACGCCGATCCTCACCGGGTCGGTCAGCCGCATCTTCCTCGGCGTGTGGACCGAGCAGTTCGGTGGCCGCCTGGTGTTCACCCTGCAGATGCTGACGACCGCGCTGGCCTGCTGGCTCCTCTCGGAGGTGAGGACCTACGAGGTCTTCCTTGTCGCCGCGCTTGGTGTCGGTCTCGCCGGCGGATCCTTCATCGTCGGCATTGCCTATACATCGCAATGGTTCGACAGGGAGCACCAGGGAACGGCCCTGGGTTTCTTCGGTGTCGGCAATGTCGGCGCTGCCGTCACCAATTTCTGCGCCCCCTTCCTGGTGCTGGCCTTCGGCTGGGAACAGACAGCGCAAATCTATGCCGTGACTCTGGCCGTCACCGCCCTTGTCTACTACGTGCTGGCACGCCCTGACCCGGGGCAGGTGTCGCGCAAGAAGAAGGGCCTGAAACCGGTCTCCACGGCCGAACAGCTGGCGCCCCTGAAGAACCTGCAGGTCTGGCGCTTCGCCACCTACTACTTCTTCGTCTTCGGCGGGTTCGTCGCCCTCGCCTCCTACCTGCCGCGATTCTACGTCGGCGCCTACGACTTGCCGCTGGCAACCGCCGGCATGCTGGCCGCGGCGTACTCGATGCCAGGCTCCGTGTTCCGGGCGCTTGGAGGCTGGATGTCGGACAAGTGGGGGGCCCGCGCCGTCATGTACCTGACGTTCCTCGTGTCGCTGGCCTGCCTCTTCGCGATGAGCTATCCGCAGACACGCTATGTCGTTCAGGGCATCGAGGGCCCGATCGAGTTCACATTCGGCGTCAGCCTCACCGTCTTCGTCATCCTGAGCATTTTGCTCGGATTCGTCATGTCGCTGGGCAAGGCCGCCGTCTACAAGCACATCCCGGTCTATTATCCAAATCACGTTGGATCGGTCGGTGGGCTTGTCGGCATGATCGGCGGCCTGGGAGGCTTTGTCCTTCCCATCACCTTCGGCATTCTCAACGACTGGTTCGGAGTCTGGACAAGTTCCTTCATGCTGCTGTTCGTCATTGTGGCGGTGAGTACCGTGTGGATGCATGTCGCCATCCGGCTGATGGAGCGCCGCCGCTATCCCGAGCTTGTCGACGAACGCTATCTTTCCGATGTGCCCGATAAACCACGGGTGTCACCGGACTCCGGCCACGAGAGCCACACACCGCGCTGAGGATACCCTTTCCATGGCCAGAAACCTGACGAACTGGAACCCGGAAGACGAACGTTTCTGGCAAAGCGAGGGCAGGCGCACGGCGACACGCAACCTGTGGATCTCGATACCGTGCCTGCTGTGCGGGTTTGCGGTGTGGCTCTACTGGGGGATCATCACCGTCCAGATGATCAACCTGAAGTTCCCCTTCTCCCAGGCGGAACTCTTCACCCTCGCCGCCATCGCCGGTCTGAGCGGCGCCACGCTGCGCATCCCGTCGTCCTTCTTCATCCGCATCGCCGGCGGACGCAACACGATCTTCCTCACCACGGCTCTGCTCATCATCCCGGCCGCCGGCACCGGGTTCCTTCTGCAGGATCCGGCGACACCCCTGTGGCAGTTCCAGATCATGGCCCTGCTGTCGGGTTTCGGTGGCGGCAACTTCGCCTCGTCGATGTCGAACATCTCCTTCTTCTTCCCCAAGAAGGTGCAGGGCTACTCGCTGGGAATGAATGCCGGCCTCGGCAATTTCGGCGTCACCACGATGCAGATCCTGGTGCCGCTTGTGATGACCGTCGGAGTCTTCGGCGGTTCGGCCCTCGTCCTTGCCAACAGTTCGGGCACGCTGATCGGAAAGATCCCGGCCGGTACCGAGACCTACATCCACAATGCAGGCTACATCTGGGTCGCCATCCTGGTGCCCCTGATCATCGCCGCCTGGTTCGGCATGAACAACATCACCGCCGATCATGTCTCCCCCGGTCTCAACTCGACCGCGGGCGCCTTCGCCAAGATCCTCGGCATGCTGGGAATTGGCCTCGTCACGGCCGCTGCCGGATTGTGGCTGCTGCTGCCGGCCGATGCCGGCGGATCGGGCCTCGAGATCAGCAAGTGGCTGGTCCTCCCCCTCGTCGTGGCGGCGACGGTCTTTGCCCTGCGATTGATCCCCGGCACCATCCGCCGCAGTCTCGATCAGCAGTACGCCATCTTCCGAAACCGCCACACGTGGGCGATGACGGTCATCTACACCATGACCTTCGGTTCCTTCATCGGCTTTGCGGCCACGTTCGGTCTCGCCATCAAGGTCGTTTTCGGCTTCCAGCACATCGAGGTTGACGGGGTGCTCACCCACACGACCATCAATCCCAACGGGCCAAGCGCCCTCATGTACGCGTGGACCGGCCCCTTCATCGGCGCTCTCATTCGTCCCGTCGGCGGCATGATCTCGGACCGGTTCGGCGGTGCGCTGATCACGCAGATCGTCTCCGTCGTCATGGTCGCCTGTGCGCTCGGCGTTGCCTGGATCCTGTCCCTGGCCTACGTATCGCCGACGCCGGAAGACCATTTCGTACCATTCCTCATCCTTTTCCTCGTCCTCTTTGCCGCCACCGGCATCGGCAACGGGTCCACTTTCCGGACCATCGCCATCGTCTTCGACAAGGTGCAGGCCGGCCCGGTCCTTGGCTGGACATCGGCTGTCGCCGCCTATGGCGCCTTCATCATTCCCAAGGTGTTCGGGGAACAAATCAAGGCGACCACCCCGGAAAACGCCCTCTACGGCTTTGCCGCCTTCTACGCGTTGTGCATCATGATCAACTGGTGGTTCTATCTGAGGCCGAACGCCTACGTGAAGAACCCCTAGAAGAGGAGTCGAAGCCGATGAGCCATTTCCTGGATCGACTGACCTTCTTCACGAAGACGATCGACACCTTCTCGGACGGACACGGGGTGGTCACAGCCGAGGACCGCACCTGGGAGGATGCCTACCGGGCGCGCTGGAGCCATGACAAGATCGTGCGCTCGACCCACGGTGTGAACTGCACCGGATCGTGCAGCTGGAAGATCTACGTCAAGGGCGGGATCATCACCTGGGAAACGCAGCAGACCGACTATCCCCGCACGCGGCCCGATCTGCCCAACCACGAGCCGCGCGGCTGCTCGCGCGGCGCCAGCTACTCCTGGTACATCTACAGCGCCAACCGGCTCAAGTATCCGCTGGTGCGCAGCCGGTTGGTGCGTCACTGGCGCGAGGCGCGCCGGACCATGGACCCGGTGGCCGCCTGGGCCTCGATTGCCGGTGATGAAAGCAAGCGCCGGGACTACCAGAAAGTCCGCGGCCAGGGCGGATTTGTCCGCTCGAACTGGGACGAGGTCAACGAGATCATCGCCGCCGCCAACATCCACACCATCAGGACTCACGGGCCTGACAGGGTCATCGGCTTTTCGCCGATTCCGGCGATGTCGATGGTCTCCTATGCTGCCGGGTCGCGCTACCTGTCGCTCATCGGCGGTGTGTGCATGAGCTTCTACGACTGGTATTGCGATCTGCCGCCGTCGAGCCCGCAGACCTGGGGCGAGCAGACCGACGTGCCCGAGAGTGCCGACTGGTACAACTCGACCTTCCTCATGATGTGGGGCTCGAACGTGCCGCAGACGCGCACACCCGACGCCCATTTCATGACCGAGGTCCGCTACAAGGGCGCCACGACGGTGACCGTCACGCCCGACTACAGCGAAGCATCGAAGTTCGCCGACATCTGGCTCAATCCCAAGCAGGGCACCGATGCGGCCCTGGCCCTTGCCATGGGTCACGTCGTTCTCAGGGAATGGCATCTCGAATCGAAGAGCCCCTACTTCGAGGAGTACTGCCGGCGCTTTACCGACATGCCGATGCTGGTCGCCCTGAGGAAGACGGATGACGGCTGGGTGCCGGACCGCCTGCTGCGCGCCGCCGATATCGAGGGCGCCCTGGGTGAGACCAACAACCCCGAATGGAAGACCGTCGCGGTGGACGAGAGTGCCGGGGATGCCCTCGTGTGTCCGGTGGGATCCGTCGGATTCCGCTGGGGAGAGAGCGGCAAGTGGAACATCGAGGAAAAGGAGGGGGCCCGGGGAAATGCCACAAGGCTGCGTCTGAGCCTTCTGGAATCCAGAGACGACGTCCTGTCAGTCGGGTTCCCTTACTTCGGCAACGCCCGACACGACCATTTCACGGGCACGGATCACGACGACGTGCTGTGGCGCCATGTTCCGGTGAAGACGATTGCCACCAGGGATGGCGAAATGCCGGTTGCCACGGTCTTCGACCTTCTTGTGGCCAACTACGGCATCGACCGCGGGCTTGGCGGCGACAACGTGGCGCAGACATTCGACGACGACGTGCCCTACACACCGGCGTGGCAGGAGCGCATCACCGGCGTGGGGCGTGACAAGGTGATCGCCGTGGCCAGGGCCTTTGCCGACAATGCCCACAAGACCGAGGGGCGCTCGATGATCATCGTCGGCGCCGCCCTCAACCACTGGTACCACATGGACATGATCTATCGCGGCATCATCAACCTCCTGGTGATGTGCGGCTGCGTCGGCAAGTCCGGTGGAGGCTGGTCGCACTATGTCGGTCAGGAGAAGCTGAGGCCGCAGACCGGCTGGTTGCCGCTCGCCTTCGCTCTCGACTGGAACCGGCCGCCGCGCCACATGAACAGCACATCGTTCTGGTATGCCCATACCGACCAGTGGCGTTACGAGAAGCTGGCTGCCAGCGAACTGGTCTCGCCGCTGGCGCCCGACGGCGAATGGTCGTCACTCAGCCTCATCGATTTCAATGTCAGGTCCGAACGCATGGGCTGGCTGCCCTCCGCTCCGCAGCTCGAGGCCAATCCCCTGGAGGTGACGCGGGCGGCGGGAGAGGGTGACCCGGTGGCGACAACCGTCGCCGGCCTCTCCTCGGGCGATCTACGCCTTGCCGCCGAAGACCCCGACAATCCGAAGAACTGGCCGCGCAATCTCTTCGTGTGGCGCTCCAACCTCCTTGGTTCCAGCGGCAAGGGCCACGAGTACTTCCTCAAGCATCTGCTGGGAACCCAGCACGGAGTGCAGGGCAAGGATCTGGGTGAAACGGGCGGATGCAAGCCGGTCGAGGTGGACTGGCACGAGAGTGCACCGGAAGGCAAGCTCGACCTTCTCGTCACCCTCGATTTCCGCATGTCGACGACCTGTCTTTACTCCGACATCGTCCTCCCCACGGCGACCTGGTACGAAAAGAACGACCTCAACACCTCGGACATGCACCCCTTCATCCATCCGCTGTCCGCAGCCGTGGACCCGGTGTGGGAAACCCGCAGCGACTGGGAGATCTTCAAGGGAATTGCGAAGACGTTCTCCGACCTCGCCGAGGGCACACTCGGTGTCGAGCGCGACCTGGTGCTGGTGCCGACCCTGCACGACACGCCCGCGGAACTCGCCCAGGCGACCACGGTCAGGGACTGGAAGAAGGGCGAGTGCGAGGCGCAGCCCGGCAAGACCATGCCGGGCATGGTGGTCGTCGAGCGCGATTACCCGAACACATACCGGAAGTTCACGGCCCTTGGCCCCCTGCTGACGAAAGCGGGCAATGGCGGCAAGGGCATCACGTGGAACACCGATGACGAGGTTGCCTTCCTGAAGCGGCTGAACGGCGAGGTGCGCACGGAAGGCATCACTCAGGGCATGGCCCGGATCGAATCCGATATCGATGCATCGGAGGTCGTTCTGACCCTGGCCCCGGAGACCAACGGCAAGGTGGCGGTCAAGGCCTGGAAGGCCCTCGGCAAGGCGACAGGGCGCGATCACGAACACCTGGCGGCGGCCCGCGAGGAGGACAGCCTGCGCTTTCGCGATCTCCAGGCCCAGCCGCGCAAGATCATCTCTTCGCCCACCTGGTCGGGCGTCGAGTCGGAACATGTCACCTACACGGCCGGCTACACCAACGTGCACGAACTGATCCCCTGGCGCACGCTCTCCGGCCGCCAGCAACTCTACCAGGACCACCTGTGGATGCGTGCCTTCGGCGAACAGCTGTGCGTCTACAAGCCTCCCATCGACACGAAGACCATCTCCCCGCTGATCGATGACAAGGACAACGGCAACCCGCAGGTGGTTCTCAACTTCATCACGCCGCACCAGAAGTGGGGCATCCACTCCACCTATACCGACAATCTCCTGATGCTCACCCTGTCGCGTGGCGGACCGATCATCTGGATCAGCGAAACCGATGCCGCACGCATTGGCGCCGAGGACAATGACTGGGTCGAGGCCTACAACGCCAACGGCGCTCTGGTCGCCCGGGCGGTCGTCAGCCAGCGCGTTCCGGAAGGCATGACGCTGATGTATCACGCCCAGGAGAAGATCGTGAACATGCCCGGAAGCGAGATCACCGGTCAGCGCGGCGGCATCCACAACTCCGTCACCCGCGCCACGGTCAAGCCAACCCACATGGTCGGCGGCTACGCGCAGCAGTCCTACGGGTTCAACTACTACGGCACTGTCGGCTCGAATCGTGACGAATTCGTGATCGTGCGCCGTATGCGGGAAGTGGACTGGATGGACGATCCACTCCCGGCCACTGCAATGGAGGCGACGTCATGAAGGTGCGCGCACAGATCGGCAAGGTTCTCAATCTTGACAAGTGCATCGGCTGCCATACCTGCTCGGTCACCTGCAAGAACGTGTGGACCAGCCGCGAGGGCATGGAGTACGCCTGGTTCAACAACGTCGAGACCAAGCCCGGTGTCGGCTATCCCCGCCAATGGGAGAACCAGGACGTCTGGAACGGCGGCTGGGTGCGCAAGAAGAATGGCCGCATCGCGCCGAAGATGGGGGGCAAGCTGCGCATCCTGGCGAAGATCTTCGCCAATCCGGACATGCCGCAGATCGACGACTACTACGAGCCCTTCACCTTCGACTACGAGCATCTCCACAACGCCCCGGAATCACGCACACCGCCGACAGCGCGACCACGTTCCCTGATCAGCGGCGAACGCATGGACAAGGTGAAATGGGGACCGAACTGGGAGGAAATTCTCGGTGGCGAGTTCGCCAAGCGCAGCCAGGACGTCAATTTCGAGGCGATGGAAAAGGAGATCTACGGGCAGTTCGAGAATACCTTCATGATGTATCTGCCGCGTCTGTGCGAGCACTGCCTCAATCCTTCGTGCGTTGCCGCCTGTCCCTCCGGCGCCATCTACAAGCGCGAAGAGGATGGCATCGTCCTCATCGATCAGGACAAGTGCCGCGGCTGGCGCATGTGCGTGTCCGCATGTCCCTACAAGAAGATCTACTACAACTGGCGCTCGGGAAAATCGGAGAAGTGCATCTTCTGCTATCCGCGCATCGAGGCCGGCGAACCGACGGTATGTTCGGAGACCTGTGTGGGTCGCATCCGCTATCTCGGCGTCCTGATGTACGATGCCGACCGTATCGAGGAGGCCGCTTCCGTCGAGGACCCCCAGGACCTCTACCAGGCACAGCTCGATATCTTCCTCGATCCCCATGATCCCGATGTCATCCGCCAGGCACTGAAGGACGGCGTTCCCCAGGCGTGGATCGATGCCGCGCAACGCTCGCCCGTGTGGCGCATGGCGATGGACTGGAAGGTCGCCTTTCCGCTGCACCCGGAGTACCGCACCCTGCCCATGGTGTGGTACGTGCCACCGCTCTCGCCGATCCAGTCGGCGGCGGAAAACGGCATGCTTGGCTCACAGGGGCTCATCCCGGACGTCTCCCAGTTGCGGATTCCCGTCAGGTATCTCGCCAACCTGCTCACGGCCGGAGACGACAAGCCGGTCACCCTGGCGCTTGAGCGGATGCTGGCCATGCGTATCTACATGCGCGCCAGGCATGTCGAGGGACGCCGTGAGACGGATGTTCTCGACGCCGTCGGTCTGACAGAGGCGCAGGTCGAGGACATGTACCAGACCATGGCGATCGCCAACTACGAAGACCGTTTCGTCATACCCACCACCCACCGCGAATACGCCGAGGAGGCCTTCGACCTGCGCGGCGAATGCGGATTCAGCTTCGGCGACGGGTGCAGCGGTGGAGGCAAGATCGATCTCTTCAGCCACGAGGTCCGGGTGGGACCGAGCGCCGGCGGGCGTTCCGGCGTCCATGCCGGTGAACGATGATGATCTACCGGGCCCTGGGCGCCCTGCTGCATTATCCGGACGCCGACCTGGTGGAGGCGGCGGCAGAGATCGGCGTGGTTCTCGACGCCGACAGGCGCCTGACGGCGACGACACGGGCGGCTGTCAGCCGGCTCGTCGCGCGTCTTGGCGCCAGCGATCTCATCGAGGCACAGGAAATCTATGTCAGCCAGTTCGACCGTTCGCGCAGCCTGTCGCTTCACCTCTTCGAGCACATTCACGGTGAATCCCGCGATCGCGGCCAGGCGATGGTCAATCTGGCGGCTCACTATGAAGCGGCAGGCTACCGTATCGACACGCGTGAACTGCCGGACTACCTGCCGCTCTTCCTCGAGTTCCTGTCATTGACCGCGGATGATGAGGCCAACAGCCTTCTCGGCGACGTCATCCACATCCTCTCGGCCATCCGCATTCGCCTGGAGCGACGTGGCAGCGACTATGGCGCGATCTTTGCGGCACTCGAGGACCTGGCCGCAAGGAAAGCGCCCCGTGCCGCAGTGGAGAGCCTTCTCGAACACGACCGGGCGCCGGCGGAAGAGGCCGCGGCCATCGACGAGGACTGGGAAGAGGTCCCCGCCTTTGCCGGTGACGGGTCATGCCCGGCAGCGCGGGAAACTCTCAACCGCATGGCGGAATTCGCTCTTCCCACGGACCACGCACGGGACGGAGTGTGACGATGGGCGACTGGTTCCACATCCTGGTCTTCGGCTACTACCCCTACCTGGCGGCGACGGTATTCCTGGCGGGGAGCCTGATCCGCTTCGACCGCGAGCAGTACACCTGGCGCAGCGGCTCCAGCCAGCTTCTGCGCCGGCACCAGTTGATGATGGGGAGCGTCCTCTTCCATGTCGGAATCCTGTTCCTCTTCTTCGGGCACCTTGTCGGTCTCCTGACACCCAGGGAGATCTACCACGCCGTTGGTCTCACCTCGTCGGCCAAGCAGGTGATGGCGATCGTCGCCGGCGGCGTCGCCGGAGCCGTGTGCTTCGTCGGCCTCACCATGCTGCTTCACCGGCGCCTCCTCGATCCGCGCATCCGCAAGACGTCAAGCGCCATGGATATCGCCATCCTGGTCATCCTGTGGCTGCAGCTTGTACTCGGCATGGTGACGCTGCCGTTTTCCTGGGCGCATCGCGAAAGCGGCGACGTCATGGTGACGCTGTCCCTGTGGGCGCAGAAGATCGTCACCTTCCAGGCCGATGCCGCGCTCCATGTGGTTGACGTCTCCTGGGTCTACAAGGCGCACATCGCTCTTGGACTGACGATCTTCCTCGTCTTTCCGTTCAGCCGCCTGGTCCACATCTGGAGCGCTCCCGTCGGCTATCTCGGCCGCCGCGGCTACCAGGTGGTGCGCAGCCGCGACCACAAGCGGACGGCCTGACCGTGACCGGCATCCGGGTCAACGATCAGCACATCAGCGAAGACGACATCCTGCGGGAGATGCAGTATCACCCGGCGAAGAGTGCCGACGAGGCACGCCAGGCCGCCTGCGAGTGGCTGGTGATTCGCACCCTCATTCTCGACCGGGCGCGGGCCATCGGCATCGAGGGTGACGATGACAGCGGGACGTTCCAGGCCCTGATCGAACGCGAGGTGAACGTTCCCGAGCCAACCGACGAGGAATGCCGGCGCTACTATGGCAACAACCGGGTACGCTTTCGCAGCCCCGATCTGGTGGAGGCGGCGCACATCCTCTTCGCCGCACCAGCCGACAACGCGCAAGAGCGCACACGCAAGAAAACCGAAGCACAACGCGCCATCGACACCCTGAGCGAATCCCCCGAACGCTTCGGTGAACTGGCACGGACCCATTCGGCCTGCGATTCACGTCACAACGACGGCAGGCTCGGCCAGGTATCGCGTGGTGACACCGTGCCTGAACTCGAGACCTTCCTGTTCAACCTGGACGAAGGCCAGCTCTCGCCGGTGCCGGTCAGGAGCCGTTACGGCATCCATGTCGTGCGGGTCGACAAGCGCATTTCAGGACGTCAGCTCCCCTATGAGGCCGTCGCCGACAAGGTTGCCGACTACCTGAAGGAGGCTTCCTGGCGCCGCGCCTTCCGGCAATACGTTCAGCTTCTGGCAGGCAACGCCAGCATCTCGGGCTTCCGGATCGCCGCCGCGGACACACCCCTGGTCCAGTAAGCGCACGGGTCCGCATCGTTGGAGAACCGGGCCGGGTGCCGACATCGGAGCCCGGTGTCACTGGCAACGGGTGGGGGTTCGCCTGATCCCCGATTTCGCGATCGACCGTGGACAAGAAGACGGCCGGTGCCGTCGCCCGGCGACGGTACCTGATCCTCTCAGGCCGTCAGCAGATGTCACAAGGAAACAGGGCATCCCTGCGCCAGCAGTGCGCTTCATCCGGAGTCCTGATCTCCGGAACCGGATGGTCCCGTGCACGAACGCTGCGCGGTGGCCGGTCCATCTCCAGGGTGGTAGCGTCCCGCGGGGAAATGCGTATGTTCCTGGCTGTCGACAGGTTCGCCAGAGCTTCAGGGGTCTCCCGGACGCCGCGTCCACCTGATCAGAAATCCGTTCGGGGATACGGGGTGCAGGGATGACGAAGGCGATGTTGAAAAACAGCGAGTTCGTGCCGCTGGTCGCCCTTCTCATGGCGCTTTCGGCACTGTCGACCGATGCCATGCTGCCGGCATTGCCCGATATCGGTGTCGACCTGGGAGCGGCCGAACGCAACGACGTGCAGTACGTCATCACCGCGCTCTTCCTCGGAATCGGCGTCGGTCCCCTCCTCTTCGGGCCCCTGTCGGACAGCATCGGCAGAAAGGGCTCCATCCTCATCGGCCTGGCGATTTTCATGGCCGGTTGCGTCATCTCCATCGCCGCCACGGAGTTCTGGGTCATGATCGCCGGCCGCGTGCTCCAGGGGGTGGGGGCCGCCGCGCCCCGCGTCGTTTCCATGGCCCTGGTGCGCGACCAGTACGAGGGACGCCTGATGGCACGGATCATGTCCTTCGTGATGGCTGTCTTCATCACCGTCCCCATGGTCGCCCCGGCCATGGGACAGGGGATTCTGCTCGTCGCCAACTGGCGAGCCATCTTTGTCGCCCTATTCGTCGTGGCGGGGATCGTCGGCCTGTGGCTCCTGCTTCGCCAGCCGGAAACCCTGCCCCGCCGCCTGCCGTTCTCGGTGACGGCGATCATCAGATCGGCCGTCATGGTGGTGCGAACCCGCCAGGCCTTCGCCCACACACTGGCGCTGGGCTGCGCCTTCGCTCCCTTTGTCGCCTATCTCAGCACCGCACAGCAGGTCTTTCAGGACACTTACAACGTCGGCCTCCTCTTTCCCCTCTACTTCGGAGGCCTCGCTCTTTCCTTCGGTATCACCGGTCTCATCAACGGTCATCTCGTCATGCGCTACGGCATGCGCCGGCTGTCCGTCATCGCGGCCATCATCGTGACGGCCAGTTCCGCCGTGACCTGGGGGCTGACCTTTGCCTTCGATGGTGTTCCGCCGCTGTGGCTGTTCCTGGCATCACTGTTGCTGGTCTTCGGCGGGGTGGGGCTGCTGTTCGGCAACCTCAATGCCCTTGCCATGCAGCCATTGGGCAACATTGCCGGCGTCGGAGCGGCAATCGTCACGCTGATCTCCACTCTCGTCGCCGTGCCCCTGGGAAGCCTGATCGGCTATCTCTACGACGGCACCCTCTTCGTACTCCTGGGTTCCTTTGCCCTCTCCGGTGCGGGAACTCTTGCCTCCATTGCCTGGGGGGCACGCCACTGAATCTCAGCCGGGAAGCGCACTGCAGCTCCGTCACGCTGGTTCTTGAACCTGAAGGTCCAGGATGTTCGAAGCCCATGGTCATCGTGTTGAATGGGCCCGCTGCTGAAACGGCATCCCGCCCTTGCCACGATGACGGGCTTGTTCGAAGCGGGCAAGTCCGCAAGAGCGTCGATCACGTCGAACACAGTTGTCTCGAGGTCAGCCATTGTCTCACCGTCGGCAGAGACCGAGATCCCGGACCCGGACAGCACTTTCCATGCGCATCCATTCGGAGAGCATCGCCCGGAGCCGTATGCTCCCGGGCTTGCCGGTCAAGATCAGCAAGCGCATCGCCGGCATGCCCTCCTTGGCCAAGCCAATCAGTTGGTGGCCGGCGACGACGATTCTTCCGTCAATGTTCTCCCCCTTCCGTTGCTTGCCGCAAGGGGTTCAGAATCGGATTCCCCCCGAAGTCCCTTTCGTTCCCCGTGACCACCACGCAGTCGTTCGCTTCCGCTACCGCGGCGAGAATCATGTCAAGAGCACCGCGCGGGTGGCCCTGGGCCTTGCCCTCTGCCATCAGGCGCGCCCAGATCAGGCCGGCCCTGTCGTCGAACGACAGTATTCGCCCCGCAAACAGCGCCTGTGGCCCCTGTTCGCCTGTAAACCAGGCTTCAAGGTCATCTCGCTTCTTGCCGCTGGGCAATTCCAGAATGCGGCGCTGGACTTCGGCGATGGTCAGCGAGGCGACAAACAGATCTTCGTCCAGCTGCGCAGCCATCCAGTCGAACAGAGGCGCCGATGGCTGCGGCTTTACGGCATTGCTGATGATGTTGGTGTCAAGGAGATAGCGTGTCAAAGATCGACCCTGCGCCCTTGAACACGCGGCCGCGACAGGTCGAGATCAGCTCCAACCAGCGGCGAGCGACGCAGCGCCGCGAGACTCCCGCCTGGCTTTGGCGGTTCATCAGCAATCAACGCCTTGACTGCAGCCCGCGCCTGATCCGCTTCAGGCCCACTTTCGGCCAGGCGACGTGCAAGAGTACGCAACAGATTCCGGTCGGTTTCGAGAGCCAACACCTCGAATCTCTTGAAGCCGCGCTGCTTCAGACGCGCTCGGTAGTTCCTGTTCGCCCTTTGCTGTGCGGCATTCGCCATGGCCGATCTCCACTCTATAGTCGGGTACATATACCAGAGTCATATCTGCGGCAGCCGAGGGACGAAGACCTTGATCTCCATGCCCGATACTCACCATTGTCTTTTCGCCGGATGACAACGTGTCTGCCGTAAGCCCTCAAGGCTCCCGCCGCACCCGGGCAAAGCGAAACTCCTCCATCTCTTCACCGCGCCCGTTTGCGAGCATCTCGTCGCACAATGCTGTCGCGAGAATGCGCGTGTACCGGGACATCCGCTCGATCTGCCGGGTCAGACGGCCATTGGAACCGGCCACCGCAGGTCGTTCCCCGGCGGTCGCGACAGCGGCAGCGTACATGAGTTCAGCTGTCGTCATCCTCCGCCTGAACACCTGGGCATCGATCCGGTCGCGTTCGTGGGACCAACTCTCGCGCAGCGAGGACTTCCCGCCTCCATCGACCTCGTCACCCGCATGTGATGCCGTCTTCCGCTCCATGGACTGCTTCTCGCATCCGCAGGGTTCGACACCTGCACCAGGACGCTCTCCCTGGGCCGAAGTCTGTTGAAAGCGACCCGAGTCTGCGAATATGCAGATGCATGCGCCAGATCTTCCATAAGCAGGCCATCGCCCGAAAGGTCCAGCCGGTGCAACCCGAACGCTCGCCCACCCGGCTTCCCGTCCCGCCAATCGACGCGCAATCCCCGCCGGACCCGCGCAACGGGCACCCTTCGTGACCGCCGCGGCGCACGCGGAGCAGGCCCCCGGCGGTAGGGGCGCACCGATGGACCGGCTCGCGGAGGCGGTGCGCTCGGTGCTGGCGCGTGCTGTCGTCGCAGGCGAGCGCTGGCGGACCGGAGTGGCCTACAACCCGCTGTCGGCGGACATGGTCCAGAATCCCTATCCGGTCTATGCGGCGCTGCGCGCCCGCGGCGCGATACATCGCAGCCGACTGATGAACGCCTGGTTGTTCGCGCGCCACGCCGATGCCGACACGATCCTGCGCGATCACCGCAACTTCGCCAACGACCCGCGCCTGGGCACGCTGACCCGCCGCCAACAGGCCATGCTGCCACCGGCGGACGAGTTCTCCATGCTGTTTCTCGACCCGCCCGACCACAAGAGGCTCCGGGCCCTGGTGAACAAGGCCTTCACCTCCCGCGCGGTCAA
>MKWU01000386.1_pt1 | contig 84244 bp, 85 predicted proteins | sample 809101 | NCBI WGS metagenome assembly MKWU01 (sample SAMN05860141, study PRJNA318959) | sponge metagenome | host: Aplysina aerophoba | place: Slovenia: Piran, Adriatic Sea, Gulf of Piran | collected 2013-05-07 | reverse complement strand
CGCGCGAGCGATGCCCGCCTTCTCTACGACATTACGGACCCGGACAAGGCGGCCGCTCCAAGGATGCCATCGATAAAGCAACCTGCGTGTGCCGGTCCTATGGGCGGTCTCGCGCTCGGTTGTACAACGCCGTGCGCCCGCACAGCAGCCTGGGATACCGGCCGCCGGCACCGGAGACGATCGTCATGCCAAGCTGGCCGCCCGGCTCCGCTACGCTCCGCCGGCCATCCAGCTTGGCCGAGAAACCGTCAATGCACTAACATTCCAAGTGGACCAGTCGTCGGGGGCAGGTCAATCGCTCCAAATCGTTTTTCAGCAGCCTGCTAATGCTCTAGACGGCGTGGGCAACCGGCTCCGTGGTTTCCGCATCGGATGCCTCGACGCCGAAGCCCGGCTCGGAGCCCCACATGCAGAGCGAGAATTTTTCCGGTGGGAATTGCCGTGGTCGGTAGGTCGCCTCCTGCTCGGGAAGGATGTGTTTCACGCCAACGGAATACTCGTAGGTCACGCCGTCCGGTCCTTCGAAATAGACCATGATCGCGGTCGATACGGGGTGCCGTCCCGGTCCCCAGACGATGCGGACGCCCTGCTGCTTGAGGAAATAATAGGACTTCATCACGTCATCCAGATCTTCCACCTGGTGATTGATGTGCTGAATGCCGCTGCGGTTGCTGGGGAACAGCACCAGCGAATGGTGGACGGTGTTGATGCGGAAGAACGGCGCCTCGCCAACCCAATCAGAGACCCGGGCGTTGAAGACGCCGGTCCAGAAGGCTTCGTCCCGGTTCGCATCGGTTGAAAACATGCCGATATGGCTGAACTCGGTGACGCCGGCGTCCCGGCCGGGGTAATAGCGCACGCCGCTGTGATAGGGGCGGCCTACGATCTCGATATTGTTGCCCGATGGATCCGTCGCCATCACCAGGTCGCGAACGCGGCGGCTCACGCACTCTTCGGGCGTGCCCGCGCGGACCGGGAAACCGGCATCGTCCAGCGCGCTTGCCACCGCATCGATCTTCGACGGGTCCTTGAGCTCAAAGCCGATCCGATGGTCCGCCGGATCGCCTTCCGTGTAGACCAGCGTGTGATCCCGGGTGTCGCCACGCACCTCGACCTTGTCACTCCGGAAGTAGGCGGACTTCCCCTCCCGCCCGACAAGCTGGAGTCCCAGAATGTCGGTGCCGAATGCGATGGCGCTGTCCAGATCGGCAGTGCCGACGCGCACGTAGCGGATATCCTGAAGATCGATCATGGCTCAAGCTCTCCCTGGTTCTGGCCGACCGGTGCAAGCCAAACTTGCCGGGGACCGACTTCCACTCGGCGCGGTCCATGAACCACCAATCGGGGACCGAGTCCTGATCGGCCTTGTCCGGCTCGTCCATCCAGATCCACCCCAACCCTCAAAGCCCGGTGATCGAGTAGCTCCCGACCGCCGCCCCCGGCGGAACGGCGGTCTGGCCCGGGACATGGGTGCATCGGCCCTCGGCATTGGAGCGCAGGCCGCGACATGCCACGCGTTACGAAGGAACATCGCCGCCGTCCTCAGCGTTTGGTCGTCAGCCCGACTTCCTCGTAGCCGCCGCCGGTTTCGTCGGGCCAGTTGGCCGCGGCCTGGAAGGCCGGACGCTGGCCGATTGCGGCGAACCACGCGCCCACCAGCGGCCTCGCATCTTCGGCCCACATGTCGTCCCGCCCGAGCGCCAGCAGGCGCTGAAAAAACGGCGCGATCGCGATGTCCGCGAGCGTCAGGCGCGTGCCCATCAGCCAGGGCCCGCCCGAGGCCGCGATCGCGCGCTCCATCTCGTCCAGGATCCCTTCCATGGTGCGGTTGCACTGCTCGATCTCCTCGTCGGAGATCTCGCCCCTGACGCCGCGGCTGTGGACGTCCTTGAGGAACGCGGTCGGCCGGCGCTCGGCCTGCTTCTTGAGCTCGTCCTCTCCCCAGCGGTTCTTTAGCTTGGGCAGGATGTATTTGACGAAAGTCGGGAAGACGATCGCCGGGAACTTGTCGTCGGTGATCCGGATGAACTCGCGCATCCGCGCGCGGGCCATCGCCCCGTCGGGCTTGAGCGGCGGCCCCTCGAACGCCTCGTCGACATATTCGATAATGATCGAGGATTCGCGCACCGGCTCGCCGTCATGGACCAGCGTCGGCACCACCCCGTCGGGGTTGAGCGCCAGGTACTCCGGCGTCAACTGGTCGAAACGGAAGATGTCGGTGTACCGGCTTTCCCAGGGAACGCCCTTTTCTTCCAGTGCCATCCGAGCCTTGACCGAGCACACCGAAGACCAAAAGTGATAGAGTTCCACCGCCATTGTCCGCCCTCCCTGTCGCCTGCGCATTGAGATCCGACGCCTCGATCATACGATTGCCATTGACATCGTTGCAATAACAATTAAGTTGTTTGCAATGAAATTTCGGGTCAACCACCGCACCGCGGACCCAGGCATGGATTCTAACGTTGCACCGCAGCCACGGACGAACGGCGCTCCCATGCCCGGGGCGGGGCCTGTGCCGTTCGCGCTCGGCGACTTCACGCCCTATCTGATCGCCCGGGTCGGCGCGCTGATGGAGCAGACGATCACGCCAACGCTCAAGCCTGCCGGGCTGACGATTGACATGTGGCGCGTCCTAATGGTGCTGCGATTCAACGGGCCGATGAACCTGGTCGCGCTGTCGCGCAATACCGGCGTTACGACGCCGACGCTGTCGCGGATGGTCGGGCGGCTGATCGAGCGGGGGCTGGTGTCGCGGCGCCGATCGAGCGGCGACACGCGCGCCGTGCAGGTCCGATTGCGCGCCAAGGGTGAGGCATTGTTCGAGAAGCTGTGGCCCAAGGTATCCATGCTGGAAGCCCTGGTGACGTCCGGCTTCGACACGGTCGAACTTGCCCGGTTCAAATCGGACCTGAGGTCCATCCAGACGGTCCTGCTGGCAGAGCTCGAAGACGCCAGGATGGCGAGGGGAAGACGATGAGCACCGCACAAGCCGTCGCCGCGAAAGTGGACGGTCCATCCCGGGAAGACCTCGTTGCGCGGGCGCACGCGCTCGTCGCGGATATCGACGCCCGGGCGGCCCAGTGCGAGGCCGACTGCCGGGTCTCGCCGGAGATTGTCGACCGGTTCAAGGCGGCCGGTCTCCACCGGGCGAACCAGCCGGCTGCCTATGGCGGGTACGAGCTGGGGTTCATCCCGCAGCTCGAGACCAGCTTCGCCGTCGGCAAGGTCTGCGCATCGACGGCCTGGGTGTTCGGCATCTACATGGCCCATAACTGGCTCACCGGGCTGTTTCCCAAACAGGCGCAGGACGACGTGTGGGGCGATGATCCCGATGCGGTCGTCTCGGGCTCCTACGCGCCTATCGGCAAGGGCAGCGTCGTTCCCGGCGGCTTTCGGCTGTCGGGACGGTTCCCGTTTTCCAGCGGCTCGCCGGGCGCGGGCTGGAACCTGTGCGGCGTGATCCTGCCGGTCGGACCGCAAAGCAAGCCGATGCCGTGCTTCGCCATCGTGCCCAAGGACGACTACACGATCGACTGGCAAAGCTGGAATCCTGTCGGGCTTGCCGGCACCGGCAGCTTCGACGTCGTCGTCGATGACGTCTTCGTGCCCGAACACCGGGTGCTGCGGATTCCCGATGCGGCGCAAGGCACGGCTCCGGGCGCTGACAGCAACCTCAATCCGCTCTACCGGGTATCGCTTTTGACCGGGGTGGCGTTTGCGCTGTCCATGCCGTCCGTGGGTGCCGCGGCCGGCGCGCTGGAGCACTTCATCCAGGAAAACCGGGTGCGCGAGACCCATGGCGCGATCGTGCTCGGCGGCAAACAGATCGCCAGCTATCAGACCGTGCAAAAGCGAGTGGGCGAGGCGGCGGCACGTATCGATGCCGGCCGCACGCTGGCGCTGCGCGATGCAGAAGAGGCCGAGATCGAGGTCCGGCGCGATGGCGCGAGTTCGATGGACCGGCGTCTGATCAACCGGCGCACCCAGTCCTTCATGACGCACGAGGCGCAGACGGCGATGAACCTGATCTTCGATGCCGTCGGCGGCCGGGCGCTCCAGCACGATCACCCGATCCAGCGCGCCTGGCGCGACGTGGCCGCGGTCAATCACCACATCAGCCTGAATTTCGACGCCGTCATGTCGATGTACGGCCAGCACGCCTTCGGCCTGCCGCTGGACGGCCAGTACTAGGCCCAGGCCAGGCCACAAGCGCCGCAGGCCCAATCGGATCCGGGTTCGATCGGCTGTTGCTGTGAACCAGCTCACACCCTCTGTCGGGCGCCGTCCCCACGTCTTCGCGAGAGACCACGAAAGCTGGCCGAGGCGGGGAGATGGAATGGTCGTTCTGGGTGCTGGCGGCGATCGCGGGCATCCCGCTGCTGTCGGTGATCCCGCTCTTGATTTCCGGCGTGCCGAGCGCCTATTTCGTCTGCAATGACGAGTTCTACGGGACGCTCTACACCGCGTGCGCCCACCGCTATCGCGTCGATCTCCTGACCACGGTCCCGGTGCCCGACTGGTGGCTGTTCCGCGCCGCGATGCCCGTGGTCCAGAGGGGCCGGCGCGAACCCGGCCCGCCAGCCCGCGGCGGGTCTTCAGCGCAAGGCCCTTGAGGAAGAGGGCGTTCATCGTCCCCCTGGAGCCGACATGGAGCTCACCGAATTCGCCTTCGGCCAGGGTGACCAGGCGGAGGCGCTGGAGAAGATGGAAGCCGGGGGGCTCCGATCCTCGTACTTCATGCCCGGGCTCGCCCGGGACAAAGAGGACATCTTCGGCTTCGCCCGGCTGCGCGATCAAGATACGCGCCGCCCGACGCAGGTCATGTGGGGCTAAATCGATCCGACGGCGACGCTTGCCCGGGGCCAGGCGCTTTTCGACGTGATCGCCGCGCGCGGATGGTCGTGCTCGATGTGGCGGGTGATTTCTCGTTCCGCGAGCATGTGGAGGCGTCCAACCATGCGCTGCGCGGGTTGATCGACGGTCTGGGACCTGTCGGCGGATCCTACTGACGGGCCTTTCGGGTGCGCACTGGACCGTCCAACCGGCGTCCCGCGCTATCTTGCGCCGTCCCACGCCCATCCTCACAACCACACCTCGTCCAAGTGTAGACAACGCCGGTTGCGGGCCGTCGCAGCCACTACGATCCATTGAAATCACCGATGTTTTTCAAGGTTTCCGATCCGTGCACAAACCGCGTTGGATGTGAGTCGGCACTCGATCGACACCACGATGCGGGCCCGAGCCGCGTGTCGCCGGTGACGAGATCAACGACCGAGCTGTCCTCGGCGACGCGCCTTGGTTCCGCGGTCCGACGCGGGCTCCTTGCCGCCCTGGCTCAACGCCATCAAGTCCGACCTGAGCGCCCGCATGAACCCTTCGAGGATAGCGGATCGCTGTCGGTCGCGCGGGAGCAGCAAGGCGACCCTGAAGGTCACGCCAGGCTCGAATTCGCAGAAGGCGATGTGGCGGTCCCGATGGCGTCGAGCGGTCAGCGGATCGACCAGCCCGATTCCGGCGCCGTGGCGGACATAGCCACACACCGATTCCATCGTCTGTGTCTCGATCACGACGTTCCATCGGGCGTTTTCGGCAAGGAATGCCTGCTCCGTCTGCGCATGGACCGCGTGCTCCGGTAGCAGGGATATGAACGGCGTGCCGTCGAGTTCGTCCGGACGGACGGATTTCCGCTCGGCAAGGGCGTGGTCGCGCGGAACGGCGCAGACGCAGCGAAATGCGAACTCCTCCATCTGCACCGAGGGATGGTCGAGAGAGGTTTCGACGACCGCCAGATCGTAGAGCTGCGTCGTCAGGAGTCCCTGCATCATCTCCGATCGGCGCGCGAGCACGGTGACGCGCAACTCCGGCCGTCCGGCGCGGAAACGGCTCACGACGCGCGGCAGGAAATCGATCGCGATATCGGGATAAGCGGCGACGACCAGGTTGCCGAAAGTCTGGTCGCGGATCTGTCGCGCCCGCTGGGCGGTCAACTCCACGCTGTCGAGGGTGCGTTCGACATCCGACGACAGGTACCGCGCCTCCGGCGTCGGCGCCAGGCGGCCCCGGACCCGGCGGAACAGCGGGAAACCGAGCTCGCGTTCCAGATTGGCGATCAGGCCGCTCGCTGACGGCTGGGAGATGCCCAGCGCCTTCGCCGCGCCGGTCACCGTGCCGGTTGTCATGATTTCGCGGAAGCACTCGAGCTGGCGAAAATTCAAGCTGCCACCGGCGACCCCATGTCATAGGAAGACCCTATGATACACGGAAAACAAACTATTGTTCACTATGTCCGGCGATCCGCTACCTTTTCCACTTCGGCGCGTGGGGACAACGAATCCTCTGAATGTTCACACGGTCGCAACAGGCCCGACCGTGATCGGTCCGGACCGTCATCTGGGGAGACATCGGATGAAACGCAGAGCCATCGTTTCGGTGCTCGGAGCAGCGCTGTTCGCCGCAATCGCGGGGCCATTGGCGGTCTCGCAAACCGCCGGGGCCCAGGGCATGAAGACCGTCCGCGTCGGCATGAGCTGGATTCCAAACGTGGAATATGGCGGGGTCTGGCTGGCCCTGGAGAAGGGGTATTTCGCCGACGAAAAGCTGGACATCAAGTATTTCCCGGGCGGGCCCAACGCGCCCAAGCCGCTGGTGACGCTGTCCGCCGGGAAGGTCGATATCGGATACGGCGGCTGGCTGCCGTTCCTCGATGCGGTGTCGCGCGGCAACGACTTCGTCCTGGTCGCGGCGACCTTCTCGGTCTCGCCGCTCGGCATCCTGTCGCTGGGCGGCAATCCGATCACCAAGCCTGCCGACATCGTCGGCAAGAAGATCCTCGCGCAGGGAGCCAAGGAGCGCAAGGCCATCTCGGCGACCCTGAAGCTCAACAATCTGCCCGACAAGTGGCAGGCCGTTCCGGCCGGCTACTCGCCGGAGCCGTTGCTCAACAAGCAGGGCGCCGGCTACACCGCCTTCGGAACCAACCAGGCGGTATCCCTCGAGCTGAAGGGCCTGAAGCGCGGCAAGGACTTCCACTTCGTATCGTTTGCCGATCTCGGCTACCGGTCCTACGGCACCATCATCTTCACGACGCGGGCCTATCTGGAGTCCAACCGGGCCACGGTCGTCGGTTTCCTGCGCGCGCTTACGCGCGGCTGGATCGACAACGCCCGCGATCCGAGCGTCGCCGCCCAGCTGGCGGTCAAGAAATACGGTGCCGATCTGGGGCTGAACCCGAAGCAGCAGCTTCGCCAGAACCAGATCCAGATCGAGATGATGAAGGATCCCAAGAACCCGGCGCAGAAGATGCTGGTCATCGATCCGGCGACGATCTCGGGACCGCTCTACGCGGCCGCCCGGGCGGCGGGACGCAAGAACCTGCCGCCCGTCTCCAGGCTCGCCGATGCCACGCTGATGAAAGAGGTCTACGACAGTCTCAAGTAGACGCATGATCGGCACACGGGAACGGGGGCCGGATCGTCCGGCCCCCGCCACTCGGCGGCGGATCCGGGATAACGTCACGTGACGGATCGGCAGCGCCAGGCCGTGGACCTTCTGATCCGCGGCGCGGACATCGTGTGCCTGGACGAGGCCGGAACGGTCGTTCCCGATGGCGCGATCGCCATTGCCGGCAACCGCATCTGCTGGATCGGGCCGAGCGAGGATAGCGGACGGCTGTTCCATGCGGGCTCGACCATCGACGGTTCGGGCGGGATCGCCATGCCGGGCCTGATAGACACGCACGTCCATACCGCCCAGCATCTGTTGCGGGGCAAGATCGCCGAGATCGCGCGCCGCGAGCGGATCAAGATCCCGATCTGGAAAAACTATTACATCCCGTTCGAGGCGATGCTCGATCCGGACGACGTCTATCTGAGCGCGCTTGCCTGCTACGCCAACATGATTGCCGTCGGCACCACGTGTTTCGCCGAGGCTGGCGGACCCCACCCCGAGGCCATGGGCCGCGCCGCACTCGAGACCGGCATACGCGGCTTCCTGGCGCGCTCGACCATCGACCAGGGAGAGGCCTTCCCGGATTCGATGCGATCGTCGACCGATCGCGCCCTGGAGACCAATGTCGAGCTCGTGCGGCAATGGGCGGCCCAGGACCGGGTACGGGCCTGGCTGTCGCTGCGCCAGATCATCACCTGTTCGCCGCCGTTGATCCGAATGACGGTCGAGGCGGCGCAGGATCTCGACACCCGGATCCACGTCCATCTGTGCGAGGGCTCCTACGAGGTCGACTACACGATGGAGCGGTTCGGCAAGAGACCGGCGGAATACATGGAGAGCATCGACGCTCTCGGAGATTTCCTCCATACCGCCCATTCGACCCTGGTCTCGCCCGGCGAGCTCGACCTCTACGCCGAGCGCGACTGCTCGGTCGGCCATTGTCCGTTCAACAACTACCATGTCGGCCCCCACCCCCTGCTGCGCATGTGGCAGCGCGGCATTCGGGTCGGGCTGGGCACCGACGGGGCGGCCTCGTGGAGTTCGCTCGACATTTTCCGGGCGTCCCACGCGGCGCGCATCGGCCAGCAGGCCGTGGCGGGCACGCCGCTCCACTTTCACGACATCATGCCAAGCGAACAGTTGATACGCGTGGCGACGAATGGCGGTGCGGCCGCGCTCGGACTGCAAGCGGAGATCGGCAGCCTTGAGGTCGGCAAGAAGGCCGATATCCTGATCCTCGAATGCGGCGAGCTGGACCAGCTGCCGCGCTACGATCCGCTGTTCGCCGTTGCGGCCATGGTCGTCGGGCGCGACGTCCGGACGGTCGTGATAGACGGTGGCGTCGTCATGAAGGATCGCGAACTCTTGACGATCGACCGCGACAGGCTGGTTCACGACCTGAATGCACGTCTGCCCGATATCATGGACCGTTTTCAAAGCGTCGCCGGCTGAGACGCGACGCCCGGGGAAGACGGCATGACCGGCGCGGCGATCTCGATCGAGCACGTCACCAAGCGATTTCCGCTCAAGGGGCAGAGCGCGGGCGTGATGGCCCTCGAGGACATCTCCATCGCGGTCGAACAGTCCGAGTTCGTCGCCCTGCTGGGGCCGAGCGGGTGCGGCAAGAGCACGCTGTTGCGGCTGGTCGCCTCGCTGGAGCGCCCCACCGAAGGCACCGTGAGCATCGGCGGGGAAGCGCCCGGCAGCCTGGCGGCGCGTCACGCGCTCGGCGTCGCCTTCCAGGACCATGCGCTGCTCCCCTGGCTCAACGTGCACGACAACATCGCCCTGCCGTTCAGCCTGGCCAACAAACCCGTCGACCGCGAAGCGGTCGGCGGCCTGATCGACCTGGTCGGGCTCAACGGGTTCGAAACCGCGCGTCCGGGACAGCTTTCGGGCGGCATGCGCCAGCGCGTCTCCATCGCTCGGTCGCTGGTTCTATCGCCCGAGGTGTTGTTGCTCGACGAGCCCTTCGGCGCGCTCGACGCGGTCACCCGGCGTCAGATGAACATAGAGTTGCAAAGGATCTGGTCGCGCCAGCGGATCACCACCGTCCTGGTCACGCACTCGGTCGACGAAGCGCTGTTCCTCGCCGACCGCGTTCTCGTCCTCAGCGCGCGGCCCGGCCGCATCATCCGCGAGGTGGCGACGCCGTTCGACCGCCCGCGGGATCCTGCGGTCATGCGGAGCGCCACCTTCCACGATCTGGTCGACGACCTGACCGACGCCCTGCATCCGACCGATGCGACGGCCCATGCCGGGCGCTAGCTCGCGGCTGATCGCGATCGCCTGCGGTACCGCCGGCCTGGCGGGTTTCTTCGCGCTCTGGCAGGTCATCGGACACTACCAGCTTGCCGGCCTGTCCTGGCCGCCGCTGACGGCGGTGCTCCAATACCTGTTCGATCCGGACAGGCACGCCTTGTTCCTGCGCGCGATCGACGCGACGCTCAGATCGACAATTGCCGGTTACCTGATCGGCGCGCTCACCGGCATCGGGCTGGCGAGCATTGCCTATACACTGCCGATGCTGCAGCGCGGTTCCGACCGCTTCGCCGCGGTGGTCAATTCGATACCCTCGATCGCGCTCGGGCCGATCTTCCTGATCCTGATCAGCCGCGAAGCGACCCCCGCCGGTGTCGCTTCGATCCACGTGTTCTTCATCGTCTACGTTTCCATGAATTCCGGCCTCGCCAGCACATCGCAGGCCCATGAAGATCTGTTTTCCGCCCTTGGCTCCAGCCGGTTGAAGCGTTTCCTGCGCCTCAACTTTCCATCCGCCGTGCCGGCGATCGCGAGCGGGCTGCGCCTGTCCTGGCCGGCGGCGCTGATCGGCGCGATCATCGGCGAATGGTTCGGTGCGCCGCGCGGCATCGGAATCCTGATCATCAACTCGATGCAGAACTTCCAGATCAACCTGCTGTGGTCCGCGGTTCTCCTGGCCGCCATGGCGTCGCTTTTCTTCTTCGGCATGCTGACGCTCGTCGAGCGCGCGGCCTATCGCCGTTTCCGGTAGCGGATCCAGTGGCGGCGACTCTCGACGGAACGGGATCGGCGGAACGGCGCAGCGTCGTGGCTCGCTTCTTCGTGCTCAACTGGGGAATCCTGCTGATCCTCGTCGCCTGGGAAGGGTGGGTCGCGGCGAACGACTTCAACCCCATCGTCATGCCGTCGCCGCAAGGCGTGTTCATGGACATGATCTCGAACCCGGGCATCTACGTGGAGAACACGTCGGTGACGCTGTTCGTCGCCGCGGTCGGGCTGGCGGGCGGTCTCGCGGTGGGCACGGGTCTCGCCATCCTGACCTGGTCCTCGCCGCTCTTGAGCGGCATCGTCAGCCCCACGGCGGTGCTGTTCAGCTCTGTACCGGTCGTATCCCTGATCCCGATCATCGCCCGCATCCTCGGCTACAACATGGCGACCGAAATCGCGATCGTCGTGATCATCACCTTCTTTCCGTCGTTCGTCTTCACCACGGCGGGGCTGCGCGACCTGCCGCATGGCAGCCAGGACCTGTTCTCGGTCCTCGGCGCATCGCGGCGCGCCACCCTGCGGCGGCTCGCGCTCCCCGCGGCAGTCCCCAACATGGCGATCGCGCTCCGGCTGGCGGCCGCGCACGCCATCCTGGCCGCGATGATCGCGGAGTTCCTGATGGGAACCACCGGGCTGGGCTATCTGTTCGCGGTGACCAAGCAGGAGTTCCTGACCGAACGGGCCTTCGGGACCAGCGTCGTCGCAACCGCGATCTCCGTCGCCGCCTTCCTCGCAACGTCGCTTCTCGAACGCCGGATTCGTGCGCGCTTCACCTGACGGACCTGCAATACCCGTGACGCGGAAACCCCTCCTGCGAGAGTTCGTGACCGAGCAGGTGCCCCTGGTGGCTCTGGTCCTCGCTCTCGGGTTCGGCGCGGCGGAGCTGCAGCACGGGTTCCTCCCGGGCGGCGATGTCGCGTTTCCGCTCGCCGGCGTGAAAGTGCCGGTCTGGCATCTGGTCTGGATGGGTTTCTGGACCGGTTACACCATGGCGGTGGTGGGCGAGGCCGCCGGCATCTTCGCGTTGCCGTACACGATGTCGATCCTGCAATTCGCCACGCCGAGCGTGACGCCGACGACGCAGCTGCTGACATTTCTCAACCCGTTCGGCGCGCTGTTCGGGTTTCGCCGCAGCGGGCAGTTCAACCGCGACCTCGCGCTGTGGGTATGCCTCGGCGGCGTGGCGGGAGGGCTGATCGGGCCGTTCATCCGGGTCACCGTCCTGTTCGACGCGAGGCCGTTCACCTTCGTCGTCGGTCTCGCGCTGGTCGTCGCGGGGGGACATCTCGGCTGGGCGGCGATACGCGGGTTCCGTGCCCGCAAGAGCGGGTCAGGGCTCGAAGCCCGTTTCTACCGCGAATCCGAGGATCGGCGGGCAAAGGGCCTGGCGCCATCGGGCATTCCGGAGGGCGAGCGGATCGCGACGCTTTCCCGGGACGCCGGGCGCATCGTCATCGGCTACTGGGGCGAGGAATGGCGCCTTTCCCGGGCGGCGCTGACGCTGACCGGCTTCCTGGTCGGGATCGTCTCCGCCGCGCTCGGGGTCGGCGGCGGCTTTCTTCTGGTACCGATCTTCTCGGCGATCTACCGCCTGCCCATGTATGTGCTCGTCGCGGCGACGATTCCCTACGTCATCGTGCTGTCGGCGGTCGGTCTCTTCACCTATTCCGTGATCGTGCCCAGCGTGACCGGCACGCTCGTCGCGCCGGAATGGGCGTGGGGTTGCTTCGCCGCCGCCGGCGGCATTCTCGGAGCCTGGTGCGCGGCGAAGACGCAGCGCTTCGTTCCCGAGCATCTATTGAAGCTCATGCTGGGCGGCCTAACCGGGACGGTCGGAGCGCTCTATGTCGCCGGGTTCTTCTTCGACCTCGGGTTCAGGCTCTGAGTGGCGGATGAAGTTCCTGCGCACATTTCTGCCCTATTTGCCCTTCATCGTGCTGGGTCTCGCCGTCCTGGTCGCGATCGCCCATGTCCGGTGGTACTGGTGACGATTCAGTGCGCTCGGCTATGCTGACGCGGCAGGGCTTCGACGCCACAACGGGGAGGACTCACCATGAAATGGAATATGCCAGCGGTCGCGCGCAGGGTGGCGATCGGGCTGTGCGCCCTGGCCGGAATTTCGGTCTTTGCGGGGCCGGCGCTGGCAGCAGCGTATCCCGACAAGCCGATCACCATGCTTGTCGGTTTCCGCGCCGGCGGCGGCGTCGACACGGTCGGACGCCTGATCGCCAGGCACATGGAACAAACGTTCGGCCAGCCGGTCGTGGCGACGGCCAAGGCGGGCGCCGGCGGCGGCGTTCTCGCGGCGGCGCTGGCGAAGGCGAAACCCGACGGCTATACGATCGGCATCGCGGTCACAAGCACCTGGTCGTTCAACCCCGTGTTCGCGAAGAAGAAGCGCTACGGGGTGGACGACGCGACCCTGCTGGCTTCGATCGCCCGGGCGCAGTGCGCGATCTTCGTTGCCGCGAAATCGCCATACAAGTCGCTGCAAGACGCGTTCGCGGCGGCCAAGGGCGGCGAGGCCCTGTCGGCGTCCTCCCCGGCGCCGCCGGCGACCTTCCTGCTCCGGCATCTGGCAGGGCGGAACGGCGTCAAGCTTCGCGTCGTCAATGTCAAGGGCACGCCCGCCGTCATCCAGCAGATTCTGGGCGGTCATGTCGACCTCGGCTGGAGCGGCGGCCACCACATTCCCTATTTGCGCAAGGGCGAGGTACGGGTGATCGCGGCGACCGATGACCGGCGGCTCAACGCGCCGTCGAAGGACGTTCCGACGCTCAAGGAGATGGGCTACAAGATTTCCTTCTGCGGCGCCTACATCATGGCGGCGCCCAAGGGACTGCCGGGCGACGTGAAGTCCAGGCTGGACGCGGCGCTCAAGGCGGCGATCGGTTCGGAGCCCGTCCAGACCTTCATCGAGCGCCGCAAGCTCGCCGGCAATTACCAGGGAAGCGAGGCGCTGACCGCCGAAGTGCGCGCCGAAGCCGCGGCCTGGGCCAAGGTGAAGGCCGGGCTGAAGAAGTAGCCCGCGCTTCCGCCGCCGCCCGGAGCGGCCCCGGATGCGGGCGATCGATTGCGCGGCTGGCGCGCTGCTCGCAGCGGCGGGGTTCGCGACGATATTCGTCTTCATCCCGATGACGGTCGACGATCCGGGATTGGACGATCTGCCGCCGGCCTTCATGCCCGAAATCGCCGCAATCCTGATGACCGCGCTCGCCGTCCTGCTCGCGCTGCGCGGCCTGCGGCGGCGCGAAGCGACGGAAGAACCGGCGCTCGACCGCCGCCACGCGAAATTCGTCTTCCTCGCGATGCTCTGGCTCGCCGCCGCCTTCGCAGCCGTGGCGCTGGCCAGCTATCTGGTCGGCGGCGCCGTCGCCATCGTCGGGGCGATGCTGCTGATGCGGATCCGCCGTCCCCTGGTGATCGGCGGCGTGGCCTGCGCCGCGCCGCTCGTCCTGTGGGCCGTGTTCTGGCAGGTCCTGACCATACCCCTGCCCTAAGCAGATGGAAGCCGTTCTGGAGGGCCTGGCCCAAGCCCTGACCCCGGCGACGCTGGCCTTCGTCCTGTTCGGCGTCGTCCTCGGGATCGCGGTCGGCGCCATTCCCGGGCTGAGCAGCCCGATGGCGATCGCCATCGCGGTGCCGCTGACCTTCTACATGTCGCCGCTGGCGGCGATCGCATTTCTGCTGGGCGTCAACAAGGGAGGAGAGTTCGGCGGCTCGATTTCCGCCATCCTGCTCAATACGCCCGGAACGCCGGAAGCCGCCGCGACCGCGCTGGACGGCCATCCGCTGGCGCGCCAGGGCAAGGCGGGAAAGGCGCTCAAGACGGCGCTCTATTCATCGGTCGCCGGCGACACCTTCAGCGACGTGGTGCTGATCCTGGTCGCCGCGCCGCTCGCCGTCATCGCCCTGAAAATGGGCCCGCCGGAACTGCTCGGCGTGCTGATCTTCGCCTTCACGTTCGTGACCGCGCTGCTCGGCAGGTCGATGATCAAGGGGCTGATCGCGGCGGTGCTGGGCGTTCTGCTCAGCATGGTGGGGATCGATCCGGAGGCGGCCATACCGCGGCTTACGTTCGACGTTCTGGAGCTGGAGGACGGGCTCTCCTTCGCCGGCGTCGCCATCGGCCTGCTCGCCTTCTCGGAAGTCGTGCTGCAGATCGAGCGGTCCCATTTGCGGGAAAGCGGCGCCGGGGACGGCATGGTCTCTTTCTCGCATTCAAGGGAGGATAACGCCTTCACCCGCGGGGACTTCCGGCAGGTGCGCGGGACGGTCGCCCGTTCGGCGGTGATCGGAACGGTGGTGGGCGCGATCCCCGGGCTGGGCACCAGCCTGGCCGGGTTCCTCGGCTACGGCGCCGCCATGAAGGCATCCAGACACCCGGAAGAGTTCGGCAAGGGCCGGCTGGAAGGCGTGGCCGCCACGGAGGCGGCCAACAGCGCCGTCGTCGGCTCCAATCTCATCCCCCTGCTGACCCTGGGGATCCCGGGCAACGTGGCGGCGGCCTTGCTGGCCGGCGCTTTCCTCATCCACGGTATCACGCCCGGCCCGATGATCTTCCGCGATCACGCCGTGCTGGTCTACGGCATGTTCGGCTGCCTGATCGTGGCCAACGTGATGAACCTTCTGGTGGGCAGCGTCGGGCTGCGGGTCTTCGCGCTCGCCGTGCGGGCGCCGCGCAGCGTCGTCATGCCGTCCGTCGCCCTGTTGTGCATCACCGGGTCGTTCGTCGCCGGCGGCGGGCTGTTCGCGGTGGCGACGATGATGGTCTTCGGGATCCTCGGCTACTTGATGCGCAAGCTGGATTTTTCGATCATCGCCTTCATCCTGGGGTTCATCCTGGGGCCGATGGTCGAACGTTCGCTCCGCCACACCGTGATCCTGCTCGACGACGCCCAGGCCCTCCTCGGCCATCCGTTCCTGATCCTCATGCTGGCGCTCAGCGCCGTTGCCGTGTTCTGGCTGGGCCGTCGTCCGCGCCGGGGGCTCGGGCAATGACCGCCGGCGCAGGGCCGTTCCACCTCTGGGCCAATGGCTGCGCCCATGTCATCCACGACAAGTCGTGCGGGCGGGAGAGCCTGGCCGACGCGCTCCGCCAGTCCGAGCGCGGCAACGATCATGGCGCGCCTCCGTTCGACTGGGACATTTGCGTCAATGTCGGCGACTACAGCGCCGCCTTCGGCCCGCCCAACGACGAAGAGGGCGCGGAGATCGTCCGACAGTTCGGCGCGTTGCAGGATCATCGGCGGGAGCAGATTTACAGCGTCTGCGGCAACCACGACCGCGACCCGCTCGACCGGCCGGACGGGCGCTGGTTCCGCAAGTGGATCGATCCGATGGGCGAGAACCCGGCGACATCGGGCGTCGACCGCGGCCGCTATCCCTATCCCGTCCACGGCACGTGGGAACGCTACTGGTTCGACGCCGGCAACATCCGCTTGCTCATGATGAGCGACGTGAACGAGCGGTCGCAGCCGCTCGGCCGCGGCCCCCTCGGCGGCAATCCCGGCGGCGTCGTAACCTCGGAGACGTTCGACTGGTGGGTCGACATGGTCGAGCGCAGCCGAGATCGGATCGTGGTGACCGTGCACCACTACGTCCTCAAGGAAACCACCGTCGCCAGCGGCGAATGGGAAGGGATGAAGAAGGGCCCGGACGGCGCCTGGCAGACCGACTACCACGGTTACTACGCCGAGGGGACGCCGAATGGCGCTTCCTACCTCTATTGGGTCGGCGGCGCCCCGGATTCCGGGCGTTTCGAGCGCTACCTCGCCGAGCATCCCGGTGCGGTCGATCTGTGGTTCGGCGGCCACACCCATACCGATCCCGACGACGAGCGGGGCGGCAAGTCCCATATCGAAACGCGCTATGGCGGCACGACTTTCATCAACGTCGCGGCCCTGACGCGCCATTTCGTGGAGGACCACGCCATGCCGCACAGCCGGCTTCTGACATTCACGCCGGGCAGCCGCGCGGTTCGCCTGCGCTGCTACATGCACACCGACGAATGCCGGCCGGCCGGATGGTATGACGCGAAGGAACGGACTCTCTCGCTCACCAGACCGTTTTCCTGGACGCCCTGAACGCCGCCGTCAGCTCGCCATGTAGCGCGCGATGTTCTCCTTGAGCGCCGCCCGGACCGAACGGTCCCTGGTCGAGAACACGTGGTAATCGTTGACAAGGTCGTTCTGCAGGACGCCGACGATGATCTGGAAGCAGAAGCTCAGCCGGATCGTCGCTTCTTCCGGCGTGAATTGGGGAAAAGCGTCGGAAAGCGCGGCGTGGTAGTGGGCGACGATCCGCCTCGCCGAGGCCCGCATCGGCGCCCAGGGATCGTCGGGCTCCAATATCCGCAGCAGCGCCTCGCGCAGCACGCCGCGGAACCGCCCGGAAAAGATGTCGGCCATGAGGTCGACCAGCTCGTCGAGCGCCCGGTCCGGCCCCATCTCTCTCAGCAGGTCCGCCGACACGCGCGCGTCGATCTGGCGGTTGCAGTCGGCGATGGTCGCGGCCGTGAGTGCCCGGAAATAGGCTTCCTTGTCCTGGAACCGGGTGTAAAAGCTGCCGACGGAGCACTGGCAGGCCTGCGCGAGGTCCGCAATCCGCAAGTCCCTGAACCGCTTGACATTGAGCGCTTCAAAGCCGGCCTGGATGTAGGCGTCTCTTATGCGGATGCTGCGCTTCTGCGTCGCCCTGAAGACACCCGGTACGTTGTCCTCGATCGCGGGCGGCTCCGCTTCCAGCTCTTCGATCCCTGGCCGTTCGATCATGGATCCAGGCTAGCTGGCCACCCGCCGGCCGGTCAATCTATATATGAATTCATATTCATTTTTGTTGACAGCACCCCGGCAGCCGCCTAGGTTCGGCGCCCGGTCGGAAAAATGTGGGCCGGGACGAGCAGCGCCGCCTGAACGACAAGACGCGGCGGGTCGAAGGGAGAGACAGATGACGAGACTTGGCTTGGCGATCGCCGGCGTGGCGACCGCCGCGATTCTTGCCACGACACACGGCAGCGCCGCGGCGACGAAGCTGCGGGTCGCAAACTGGCTGCCGCCGGTCCATCACATGTCCGCAACGTTGCGGGCCTGGGCGGACGAACTCGAAAAGGCTTCGGGCGGCGACCTCGAGGTCGAGGTGATGACCGCGCCGCTGGCCAAGCCCGACGGGCAGTACGACCTCGCGAAGAAGGGGGTCGTGGACATCGCCTGGAGCGTGGCCGCCTATCACCCGAAGCGCTTCTGGAAGCTGATGGCGGTGGAAACACCCTTCGCCGCCCCCACCGCGGAAGCCGCCGGCGTCGCCGCGTGGCGCTGGTACGAAAAGCACGGGTTCATGGCCGACGACACCAAGGACACCAAGCTTCTCGCCCTGTTCGCGCATGCGCCGCATCTCTACCACAGCGCCAAGCCGCTCACGAAGCTTGCCGATTTCAAGGACCTGAAGATCCGCACCGGCGGAAATGGCGTGAAGATCGCCAGGATCCTGGGCGCGGTGCCCGTCTTCATGCCGCCGGGCGCCACCAACGAGTCCCTGGCCAAGGGCACGCTGGACGCCTCGCAATTCCCGTGGGAATCGGTGAAGGGCTTCCGGCTCGCCGGCGTGACCAGCCACCACCTGAAGATCCCCGGCGGAACCTATGCCGGAATTTTCTTCCTGACGATGAGTCCCAAAACCTGGAACAAGCTGTCGGCGAGCCAGAAGGCCGCGGTCGAGAAGGTCAGCGGCCAATGGGGGTCGCGGTTCATCTCGAAGAAGTGGGACGCCGCCGAGCAGGCCGGAATGGAAGCGGCCAAGGCCGACGGCAACACGATCACCGTGCTGAGCGGTGCCGAAACCGCGAAACTCCGGGAAATGGTGCAGCCGATCACCGATGCCTGGGTCGCGAAAGCCGACAAGGCCGGGCTCGACGGCAAGGCGTTGCTCGCGGATTACCACGCCATCGTCTCGGCCCTCTGACGATCGGCCAACGGGGTGTGGTCCCCTTTCTGAACCGCGGGATCGGGCGGGCCGCATCGGGGCTCGCCCGGTTCGCCGCCATGGTGCTTGCGGGCATCATGGCCCTGACCTTCCTCGATGTCGTGGGGCGGACGTTCTTCGGGCGCGCCCTGGTCGGCACCGTGGAGAGCGTCGAGCTGATGATGGGTATCCTGGTGTTCTGCGGCCTCGCGATCACCGAGATCAATCGCCGGCATATCGTCGTCGAGACCTTCCAAAACCTGTTCCCCGGGCCGGCCCGCCGCCTGTCGGAGATCGTCAACTCCGGGCTCGCGGTCGCCGTGACCGGACTGCTCGCCTGGCGGCTCTTGGTCAAGACCGGCGAGATCATCGACGAGCAGGAATACACCCAGATCTGGGAGCTGCCGTTCTGGCCCACGGCCATCGTCATGTGTGTCGGGATTTGTCTGTTCCTGCTGGCCCTGGTCGCGCGCCTGATCGAGGACCTGCGCGGTTCGGCGGACCGGGCCCGGAACTGAACGTCATGGAGACCGGGCTTCTCGTTCCCCTGGTGTTCGCGCTTCTGTTCGGCGCCTTGTTCCTGGGCGCCCATCTCGGGCTGGCGATGTCGGGGACCGCCATATTCGGCACCGCGATGATCGTCGGGCCCGATGCCGCGCTCTCGCTCGCCGGGATCTCGGTTTTCGAGTCCGCCCAGAGCTTCGACCTGGCGGTGATCCCGCTCTTCGTTCTGATGGGCGATTTCGCCGCCAGGTCCGGCATCAGCTCCGACCTCTACGCCGCGTTCAATTTGTGGCTTCGCCGCTACCGGGCGGGTCTCGCCCATGCCAGCATTTCGGCCTGCGCCGCGTTCGGCGCGGTCTGCGGGTCATCGCTGGCCACGGCCGCCACAATGGGCCGGGTGGCGCTCCCCGAAATGCGGCGCTTCGGATACAGCGACAGGCTGGCGACCGGGGCGATCGCGGCGGGCGGAACCATCGGCATCCTGATCCCGCCCAGCGTCATCATGCTGATCTACGGCATCCTCACCGAGACCAGCATCGGCGACCTCTTCATAGCCGGAATCATCCCGGGCCTGCTCCTCACGCTCTTCTTCATGATCACGGTGCTGGTCGTGGTCCGTCTCGACCCGTCGAGCGCGCCCAGGGTCTCCGACGAGCCGGGGACAGGTTCGGACACGGGGATCCTGGGAAAGATCTGGTCCACCCTGGTCCTGTTCGTCCTGGTGATCGGCGGGATCTATGCCGGCATCTTCACGCCGACCGAGGCGGCGGGCATCGGTGCGGTGGGCGCTCTGGCGATCGGCGTCGCCATGCGCCGGCTCGGCCTGTCAGACATTCTCCATTGCCTGATCGACACGGTGCAGACGACGGCGATGATCTTCCTCATTCTCATCGGTGCGATCCTGTTCTCCGGCTTCCTCTCCCTGAGCGGCACGCCGGCGCTGCTGGGCGGCTGGATCGTCGGCCTCGATCTCTCTCCGATCATGACCGTGGTCTTGATCATCGGCATCTACATCCTGCTGGGCGCCTTTCTCGACACGATGGCGATGATCATTCTCTCGATCCCCATCTTTTTTCCCATCGTCTCGGGCATGGGTCTGGATCCGGTCTGGTTCGGGATCATCGTGGTGATCGCCGTCGAGCTGGCGCTGATCACGCCGCCGATGGGGATCAACGTGTTCGTGATCCGCGGGCTGGCATCGGACGTTTCCCTCGCACAGGTATTCCTGGGCGTGCTTCCGTTCTGCGGCGCCCTGGTCGCACTGATCGCGCTCGTGGTGGCGGTGCCCGAGATCGTCACCGTGTTGCCGACGCTCGGACGCCGATGAAGATCGTCAAGAACAAGTCCGGCCAGCGCGTCGAGGAAATCCTCCGGGATCCGATGCCGGCGGAGACCGACCCGGAGCTCGCCTGCAGGAAGTTGATCGCGAAATTCGAAGAGGGGTTCACGAGGCAGGACCTGAAAACGATCGCGGACTGCCTGCTGCCTTCATTCGAGTGGCGGATGCCCAACGGAGAGGTCGCCTATGGAAGGGAAAACGCCCTCGCCGCCATGGAGATGCGGTTCGCCATGCCCAACGGCCCGAAATTCAGCCGTTCGGTGTGGCGGTTCAGAGGACGGACCGTGATCCAGACCTACCGGGTCGAGTACCCGGGGCCCGACGGGCGCTGGCGGAAATCGCGGGGCTTGGATCTCTACAAGATCCGCAACGGGCTGATCGCCCGCAAGGATGCCTACTGGAAGATGATCCCGTGAAAGAAGGGTCGGGGAGAGCGTCATGAAAATCGAATCCGCCGCGGGAGAGTTCGAGTTCGATATCGAGACGCTGAAGGTCGCGGGGAACGATGTCGTCGTCGTCGGCAAGATGGGGGTGTGGGAGGCGGAAACCTCGATGAGCCGCGACGACGTGCTGAAAATGCTGCGCCTCACGATCGGCAACCCGGCTTTCTGGCGGTTCTCGCTGCGCCTCATCCCTTACGCGGTGTTCGGCCGAAAGCGCAACACAGGGAGCGCGACGAATGAGTGACCCGAAACCCCCGGGACTGCCGCCGCAGGCCGACGCCGCCTGGGACTATCCCCTGTTCGACGCGATCATGGGGCGGCGCTCCCGGCGTTTTGGCCTCGGCATGGAGATGACCAAGGGGCCGTTCCGCCACCGCTCCGACAAGGAACCGGTGGGTCTCGACGACCTGGAAACCGCGATCCTGGTCGCCGCCGCCACCGCGACGACGGGGCCGATCCTGGCGGAGACCGAGCTTCCTGGCGGCATGGTGAAAACAATCGGCAAGCCCTACCCGTCGGCAATGGGCTCGCATCGTGCGCGCCTTTTCTTCACCAACGACCACGGAGTCTATGTCGTCAACGCCGACCGGGCCGCGATGACCGGGATGCGCGAGTACGAGAGCCCGGCCGACCGCGAGAAGGTGCTCGGGTTCTACGAGACCTGCGTCGAAAAGCTGGATGACGCGCGCATGGACCTTCCCGGGGTGGAGCCCGGTGTGTGGCCGCACAACCAATGGGTGACCAACAAGCCGGGCACGACCCTGTTCATGCCGGTGATCGACGTCACCAAGGACATGATCAAGCTGGTCCTCAACCTATGCGACTCCAAGGCCGGCCGCTACGCCCGGGACGGAGGCTACTACATCGTCGACGACCGCAACGGCATGCGCCCCTGCGGCAATCAGGCGTGGGTCGACAGCGGTTTCCTGTCCAGGAGAAAGGTTCTGCCGCTAACGCGGCTCGAGAAGATGCTGTCCGACGGGATGCTGGCCGAGGGCGCTTTCATGGGCCAGCTGATGACGCTGGCCATGCAGGCAACCGGCATCGGCGGCTGGCTCTATGGCGGTTTCTCGTCCCTCGTGGTGCTTGGGGGAACGCCGACCTGCCGCGGGCTCGGCTTCCGCTTCGTTCAGTCGCGCTCCGACCCGTTCCCGGTGCCGGTCGGCAGGGACGGCGTCTTCGAGGCGTTCTGCCCCCCTTACCACGCCGACATGGCCGCCGCCGTCGACGCGGCAATCGAGGGCATGACCATGAGCATGGACGATTGGGAAGGTCGGGGGATGCTGAAGCCGCATGTCGCGGCCAACGCGGAATTCGACGCGGCGACGGTTCAGGCCTCGCCGGAGGGTGTGCAATGCGTCAAGGACATCTGCGGCTACATCCTGGACACCTTCGGCAAGTTCCCGGCGACCGTCGATCCGATCCAGCTGACCCTGATGATCCAGGCGCACCATCTCGATCTCGACTTCTACGACGCGCACATGAAACCGGGCGCCTATCTGGAGACCCACCGGCACCACTTCCGCGACTGGCACGGCGGTGTCGAGCCGCGAAAGAGAAACTGAGGGAGCCTCGAAATGGACCCGTTCCGTCTGGTCATCGACGGCAGGAAAGTTCCCGCCAAGCGGTGCTTCGAAGTCCTCAACCCCGCCAACGAGAAGCGGGCGGGCCTGGCGCCGCTGGCGCGGAAGAAGGACCTCGACGCCGCCGTTCGGGCGGCGCGCAGGGCATTCGGGAAATGGCGCGACGTTCCCGAAGCCAAACGGCAGGCGGCATGCCTGAAGATCGCCTCCAGGATCGAGAAGAACGCCGAGGAGCTCGCTCGACTCCTGACCGCCGAGCAGGGCAAGCCCCTGAACGGGCTCGGCTCGCGCTGGGAGATCGGCGGCGCGGTCGCCTGGACCCGCTACACCGCCGGCCTCTCGCTGCCCGTGAAGGTGCTCCAGGACAACGACGAGGGCCGGGTCGAGCTCCACCGCAAGCCGATCGGGGTCGTCGGCTCGATAACGCCGTGGAATTTTCCGGTCCTGATCGCGATCTGGCACATCGTGCCCGCGGTGCTTTCGGGCAACACCGTGGTCTGCAAGCCCTCGCCGTTCACGCCCTTGTCGACCCTGCGCCTCATCGAACTGATGAACGAGGTCTTGCCCAAGGGAGTGGTCAACTGCGTGACCGGCAAGGACAGGCTGGGCGCGGCGATGGCATCCCATCAAGGGATCGGCAAGATCGTCTTCACCGGTTCCTGCGCCACCGGCCGGAAGATCATGGCGCGCGCGGCGGATACCATGAAACGCCTGACGCTCGAGCTTGGCGGCAACGACGCCGGTATCGTGCTTGCGGATGTCGATCCGAAGGAGATCGCGGAAGGTCTGTTCTGGGGCGCCTTCATCAATGGCGGTCAGACCTGCGCGGCGCTCAAGCGGCTCTATGTCCACGACGACGTGTACGACGAAGTCTGCGATGAGCTCGTCGCGTTCGCGCGCAAGATGAAAATGGGCAAGGGGACGAACGAAGACGTGGTCATCGGGCCCATCCAGAACCGGAAACAGTACGATGTCGTTGCCGGCCTGGTGCGGAGCGCGAAGCCGAAGGGCCGCGTGCTCCTCGGGGGCAAGCCCGGGAAAATCCGCAATAGGACGGGCGGAAAGGGATACTTCTATCCCCTGACCATCATCGCCGATCTCGACAACGGGGACCGGCTGGTGGACGAGGAGCAGTTCGGGCCCGTCCTGCCCGTAATCCGCTACCGCAGGATCGAGGATGCGATCGACCGGGCTAACGACAATCCGAACGGCCTCGGCGGCTCGGTCTGGAGCCGCAACCCCGAAAAGGCGAAGCGGATCGCGGACAAGCTGGAATGCGGCTCGGTCTGGATCAACAAGCACGGCATGATCCAGCCCAACGCGCCCTTCGGCGGGGTCAAGCACTCCGGCTTCGGGGTCGAGTTCGGCGAGGAAGGCCTGGTGGAATACACCGACATTCAGGTCGTCTTTTCCTGATCGGTCCGGGTGAGAAAGTCAGCGCGCCATCGATGATTTTGAAGGCGTGTCATCGGTCGCAGCGGTGAGGTGGCCTCGCCTTTTCGGACAGCTTGGCGGCTGAGTTAAGGTGTATTCCGGTTGAAGTTCAGGCCGCCAGAATCCTCTTGAATCGATCTTCCTGTTGCTGCTGTTGCGCCTGTGGGTATGTGGGCGAGGATGTGCGAGCCTAGATTGGGGATCTCGATCCAGGGCAATATCAGGAACCGCGGGTTGTCGATCACCAGGGGGAGGTTCTTCTCGCGCATCTCCGGCGTCCATCCGATGAACCTGTCGCGCGGGGCGAGCTTCCAGGCGGCGGTGGAGAAGCCGAGCATGGCCGGCGGCCAGCCGTTTCGGTCGTGGACGGCGTAACGCATCTGGGCGCCGACCAGGGTCCTGTACGCCCTCGGCCGACGGATCGATGCGCGGCCGACCCTTGCGGCGCTGACCGCCGCGATCGAAGGCCGCAGCCCGCCTCCCGGGTGTATCCACCACTCGGACAGGGGCTCGCAATACGCCGCCCAGGCCTGCCGCACCCGGCTCGGCGAGCACGGCCTGGTGGGCTCGATGCGACGCCGCGGCAAGCCTTACGACAACGCGATGATGCGAAGCTTCTTGAAGACGCTGAAGGTCGAGGGCGTCTATCCCATGGCCTTCGAGCGCGCCGGGGACGTTGCCGAGCACCTGCCTCGCTTCATCGACAGCTACAACGAGAGGCGCCTGCACTCGGCGCTTGGATAGCTGAGCCCCAACCGCTTCGAGGAGGAACAGCCCCGCACCCCGGTCAAAACCGCCGCATGAAACTGTCCGATCCCAGGGGCCCACTCCAGTAGGGGGTCACTCTTCCACGCCGATCGACAGGACCGGCCGGCCCTCCATGATGTCCATGTGGCAGAGATCGTGCTCCAGCGCGAGGTTGCCGTGCCCGGCCCGGTCGATGACTTCCAGCGCCTGTTCGCTGGTCGACAGCAGGAGGCCCCGCCGGTCGACCGTGTTGACCGCCTCCACCACCACGCCGATTCCGATCTCGCCCATCGCGTCGGCCGCGACCCGCAAATTGTCAGCCAGGGTGTCCAGGCGGCGCGCGCGGTCGAAGCCGTGCCGTTCGGGATAGCCGGCGAGCACGTTGACGTTGCCGCGCCCGAGCGCCGCCGCCACCTCGCGCGCGGCCTCCAGCGCCTGGCGAAAGTCCTCCTCCCGGCCCGCCCGACAGCATGTCGCCCACCGGCGGGCTGACGACCCAGACCGCGAGCCCCGCCCCCTCCCGCCCGCCCCACAGCCTGTCCCCCCCCGGGGGGGTGACCGCCCGAGCCCCGGCCCCCCGCCGCTTCGACCGCCCGCCGCCAGTCTTCGACCGGCCGGTCGTAGGGGAGCTGGATCTCGACCGCCCCGAACCCGGCGGCGGCCGCCGCCGCCGCCGGCCGGTCGAGCCAGCCACGCTCGGCGAACAGCATCGAGATATTGGCGGAGAAGCCGGGCATGCCCGGGCGGGTCTGCCACAGAAACGGTTTCGGTTTCGCCGCCTGGCGCGGTACCTATCGGCGTGTCGGTAACCGGGATGCGCCGATGGATCGGGCGACCGAGATCGAACTGCTGGAAGAGCTTGTCGGCTTGCGCAAGGCGCGCGCCTTCTGGCTCGACGATGACGTCGCGACCTCGCCGGTGGCGCGCTACACATCGCCCGAGCGGTTCGCGCGCGAACGCGACGGCCTGTTCCGCGGCTTGCCGGCGGTGGTCGCGCATGGCAGCGAGCTGGCCGGGCCGGACGGCTTCCTGACCCGCGACTTCGCCGGCCTGCCGCTGCTGCTGACCCGGGACGAGGGCGGAGCCGCGCACGCCTTCCTCAATGTCTGCCGCCATCGCGGCACGCGGCTGGTCGATGCGGCGAGCGGCTGCGCGCGCCGCTTCGTCTGCCCCTATCACGGCTGGACTTTCGACAACCGGGGCGCGCTCGACGCCATCACCCACGAAGCCGCCGGGTTCCCCGGGATCGACAAGGGGAGCCTCCATCTCAAGCGCCTGGGTTGTGCCGAGCGCTACGGCTGGATCTGGGTCGCCGCCGATACCGGGACGGCACCCGACACGGACACTTTCCTCGACGGCCTGGCGGCGGATTTCGCCTGGCTCGACGCCGGCGGTCTGAGCGTCGTGCACGAGGATACAGAGGAGCGGGCGGCGAACTGGAAGATCCTCGTCGAGGGCGGCATCGAGTCCTACCATTTCCGCATCGCCCACAAGGATTCCATCGGCCCCCATTTCCAGGACAGCCTGTCGAGCTACCGGGTGTTCGGCCGGCATATCCGCTCGGTCCTGCCGCGCGCCCGGCTCGACGCCATGATGGAGGAGCCGAAGGAGAGCTGGTCGCTCAGGCGGGCGGCCAACCTGGCCTATACCGTCTTCCCGTCCGCCCAGCTCCTGGTCCAGGAGGACCATGTCGTCTGGATCCAGCCCCTGCCGCTCGCGCCCGACCGGACCCGGCTCAGGATCGCCACCCTGGCGCCGGCCGGTTCCGGAGACGCGGAGCACTGGCGCAGGAACCACGACATCACCGTCCGCACCCTCGCGGAGGACTTCGCGATCGGCGAGAGCATCCAGCGCGGCCTCAACTCCGGCGCCAACGAGGAGTTCCGGTTCGGACGCTTCGAGGGCGCGCTCGACCGCTTCAACCGGACCGCCGAACGGGAGATCGGGGCGGGCTAGTCTCGCCCCGCGCCCATCCATGCGGGAACGAGTGACGATGCACGCCGCATTCCGCCGGCTTCTCCGCCGGGCCCCGATCCTCACCGCGCTCGGCCTCGTCCTGGTCGCGAGCTGGGGGTTGGTCGCCTGGATGACGCTCGACATGGCGCACCCGCTGGTCCGGCTGACCATGCCGCTCGACGCCGCATGGTCGGCGGCGACGGCGGCCGCCGTCCTCGTCATGTGGGCGGGGATGATGTTCGCGATGATGCTGCCCTCGGCGGCGCCGATGATCCTCGCCTTCGATACCGTCGAACGCGGCGATGCGGGCGACGGGCGGGCGACGCCGCGGACCCTTGCCTTTGCCGGCGCCTACCTGCTGGTCTGGACCGGCTATTCCGCGCTCGCCGCCGGAGCGCAGTGGGGGTTCCAGGCGAGCGGGATGCTGACGCCGATGATCGTCAGCCGCTCCGACTGGCTCACCGGGGGGCTGCTGGTGCTTGCCGGGCTCTACCAGTGGACGCCGCTCAAGCAGGCCTGCCTGAGGCATTGCCGCACGCCGCTCGGCTTCCTGATGGCGGAGTGGCGGGACGGGGTGCGGGGCGCGTTCGCGATGGGGCTGAGGCACGGCCTCTACTGCGCCGGGTGCTGCTGGGCGCTGATGCTGCTCCTGTTCGTCGCGGGCGTCATGAACCCGGTCTGGATCGTCTTCCTGACCTTTCTGGTGGCGCTCGAGAAATGGCCGGTCCTGCCGGGCTGGCTCGCCCGGGCGTTCGGCGCGGTGCTGGTCTGCGCCGGCGCCGCGATACTCCTTTGACCCGCCCTACGGCCCGGTCCAGTCGAACGGGATGTGCTTGGCCGAGTTGACGCCCCAGGAATATTGGAAGCCGAAGGCGTCCACCCGGCAGACGGTCGACTTCCCCCAGGTGACCAGCTGCGGCCCGGGCCCGGTCTCCGAGCCCGGCGCGTTGGCCATCCGGGGATATTCGCCGGGATTGCTGGTCGGCCCGGTCAGGGCCTCCGCCCAGGCGGTGACCTTGTCCCCGATGTCGACCCCCCAGCGCGACTGGTCGGGCGCGATCTCGAAGGAGATCTTGGCGCGCTCGACGCCGACGACCTCGCGGCCTTCGGCGAACATCGCGGCCACCCTGGACATGAAGCCGCCGGCGCGGCCGCCGATGATCGCCGCCAGCGCCTCGGCTTGCGCGTCGTCTGCGCGCTCGTCGATGAACACGCCGGCCTTGCCGCTCGCCTTGCCGGCCCACAAATCGCCCTCCCAGCGCCCGACCCGCACGAAGACCAGGTCGTCGAGGACGGTGTCCCCGTAATTCCCGCGCGTGACGTGCCACAGCAGCACCCCTTCGCACCAGCCGTTATCCGGCGCCTGTGCGAAGGTGCAGGGGCAGGCGATGTCGCAGCTGCAGTTGTCGAACCAGTCGCCGACGATGTGCCAATCCGGCGTATCCGCCATGAAAGCCTCCCAGACGGTCGCAACCCGCCCGCGGATGGTATGCGATGGCGGCGGCGGCGCACAACAGGCATCGCCGGTGGGCGGCGTCCTTCGATACGCGCCCCTTCGACAAGCTGAGGGCGGGGTCTACGGGCGCTACTCAGGACGAGGGGTGGGCTGGAAGGACGCCTCAGAACTCGATGACGATCTTGCCGAAATGGCCGGCGGCTTCCATGCAGCGATAGGCCTCCCGCGCATCGGCGAAGGCGAAGCGCCGGTCGATGACCGGTGTCAGCCCGCCGGCCTCGATGGCGGCGTTCATGTCCAGGAACATGGCCCGGCTGCCGACATAGATGCCGTCGAGGCGGATCGACTTGCGCAGGATCGGCGTCGGGTCGACCGCGCCTTGCGTCAGCACGCCGATCATCGCGACGTGGCCGCCGAGGCGGACCGCGTCGATGGATTGCGCGAGCGTGCCGCCGCCGCCGACCTCGACGACATGGTCGACGCCTGCCCCGCCGGTCATCTCCCGCGCCGCCGCGGCCCAGTCGGGCGTTTTCGCATAGTTGATCGTCCGCCATGCGCCCATGGCGCGGGCGCGGTCGAGCTTGTCGTCGCTCTTCGAGGTGACGATTGCCCGCGCGCCCGCGAGCACGCAGATCTGCAGCGCGAAGATCGAGACCCCGCCGGTGCCCAGCAGCAGAACCGTGTCGCCCGCCTTGAGCCCGCCCTGCACGACCAGCGCGTTCCACGCCGTGAGCGCGGCGCAGGGCAGCGTCGCCGCCTCCGCGTCGTCGAGATGCCGGGGCACGGGCACGACACCGTGGGCGTTCAGCACCGCCTCCTCGGCGAGCATGCCGTCGAGCGCGCCGCCGAGCGCGCTCGCCATCGCGGCGGCCGAGATGCCGCCCGCCGCCCAGCCCTGGAAGAAGCAGCCCGCGACCCGGTCGCCCTCGGCGATGCCGGAGACCCCGGGGCCCACCGCCGTCACCTCGCCCGCGCCGTCGGAATTCGGCACCCGCGGAAAGGCGAACCCCCGCTGCGCCGGGGCGCGCACGGTGCTGAGATCGCGGTAGTTGATCGAATTGGCCCGGACCCGCACCCTGACCTGCCCCGGCCCGGGCTCGGGGGAGGGCCGGTCGGCCAGCTCCAGGGCGTCGATGCCGCCCTCGCCGACGATCTGCCAGACTTTCATGGCTCTCTCCGTGTTGGGCGGGCAAGGATATTGGCTGTTGCGCCATCCGTCATGGTCGTCCTTCGATTCCATCCGCCGCGGACATGCTCTAGGCTGGGGGCGCAACCGGGGTGACACGAGGGACGACCGCCATGAGCGACCGGACGATCGCACCGTTTCTGAGGAATGCCTGGTACGTTGCCGCCTGGCCGGAGGAGATCGGCGAAGAGCCGCTCGCCCGGACCATCATGAACCAGCCTATCGTGCTGTTCCGCGACGCCGACGGCAGGGCGGCGGCGCTGGAGGACCGGTGCTGCCACCGCGGCGCGCCGCTGACCCACGGGACGGTGGTCGCCGACGGCATCCAGTGCGGCTATCACGGGCTGGTCTACGACCGCACCGGGCGATGCGTCCGCATCCCGGGCCAGGAGCGGATCGCCGGCGAGGCGCGGGTGCGCTCATACCCGGTCGTCGAGCGGCAGCAATTCGTCTGGATCTGGATGGGCGATCCGGCGCTCGCCGACCAGGGCACGATCCTCGATTACCCCTGGCACGACCAGCCGGAACGCTGGCCGCACCGGCGCGCGATGTTCCGCATCGCCGCCAACTACATGATGATGATGGACAACCTGATGGATCTGTCGCATCTGGGCTATCTCCACGCCCGGACCATCGGCGGCTCCCCGCTGGTCCACTCGACCGCCGAGATGAAGGTCGAGCGGAGACCGTCGGGCGTGATGCTGATCCGCGAGATGCACGACATGCCGCCGCCCCCCAGCTTCGTCAAGGCGGTCGGCTTCAAGGGGCCGATCGACCGGCGCCAGGAGTTCGAATACGTCGCCCCGGCCGCGGTTCTCCAGTGGGCGGGCGCGGTCGATACCGGCAAGGACGTCAAGGACGAGAGCGATCCGGGCGCCTTCCGGGTCCGGCTGTTCCACGGCGCGACGCCGGAGACCGAATCGAGCTTCCACTATTTCTGGTCGTCGGCGACCGGCTTCCGCACCGACGACCCGCGCGCGGTCGAGGACTTCTTCGAGGAAGTCCATCGGACCTTCCACGAGGACAAGGCGATCATGGAAGCCCAGCAGCTTCGCATCGCGCTCGATCCCGGCCGCGACCTGGTGGCGATCCGCGCCGACAACGCCCTCGTCGCCGCACGCCGGCACCTCCAGCGCCTGCTGGACGCGGAGAACGCGGCGCATTCGATCGCGGCGGAGTAGCGGTCCGGCGGCCGTCCCCCGATACGGCGCTTCGAAGGACGGCGTCGGCCGCATCGGCGGTGAAAACCCGCCCCGGTCTGGAGATGCCCGGCACCGTGTGGCACCTTGGCGGGCGCTTTGCGGAGAACACGGAATGGCCGGCTTCGCGGACTACGAGGACCGTGGCGCGCTCGGCCGCGCGAGACGCCCGGGCGCGGTCCACGCCGCGCGCGAGGCAGCCGCGCTGACGCTCGCGGAATACGACCGCATGGCGGAAGAGTTCCGGGACGGCACCGCCGACCACGACGTGAGCCAGAACATCGCCGCCCTGCTGGACGCCATCGAGGGCGCGCCGCCGCATGCGATCCTCGATCTCGGCTGCGGGCCGGGCCGCGACCTGCGCGCCTTCGCCGCCCTCGGCCACCAGGCGACCGGGCTCGACGGCTCGGCGGCGCTGGTGGCGCTGGCACGCGCCGCTTCCGGCTGCGCGGTGCTGCACCAGGACTTTCTCGACCTCGACCTGGCGCCCGCGAGCTACGACGGCATCTTCGCCAACGCCGCGCTGTTCCACGTGCCGAGCAGCCAGATCGCCCGCGTGCTCGCCGAGCTCGCCGCCGCGCTCAAGCCGCGCGGCGTGCTGTTCTGCTCGAACCCGCGCGGGGACAACGAGGAAGGCTGGATCGGCGGCCGCTATGGCTGCTTCTACGACCTGGAGACCTGGCGCGGCCTCGCCACCGGGGCGGGCTTCGCGGAGCTCCGCCACTACTACCGCCCGCCCGGCCGCCCCCGCGCCGAGCAGCCCTGGCTCGCGACGGTGTGGCGCAAGGGCCAGACGAGCCGGCCGGTGCAGCCTCCCCGTTCTGCCCTCAAATGATATTCACCAGCGAGCCGGTCGGCGCCTCGAGCTTCATCAAGGTGAGCAGCCCGTGCGCCGCGGCGAATATGACGGCGCCGTAGATCAGCCCGGTCAGCGGTTTCATCCCGGCGCAGTAGAACAGCATCCAGGCGAGCAGCACGCCGGTCGCGATGTTGAAGCCGATTGCCCAGACCAGGATCCCGTATATTACCAGGGCCAACAGGAAGAACGGTTCGCGGTACTGGGTGACGCCCCCCGGCCGCCGTTCCGTGCTGGCGAAACGCCGGAGCTGCCCGGCGAGGACGAGCACCGCGAACACGAAGCCGGGCATGATCGCCAGCGACGGCAGGAGCCTCGAATCGGCGGCGAATCCGAGCATTTCGATGAACGCATAGGCGAAGGCGACAACCATCGCCGCGGCGAGGCCCAGCTCGACATATGGGCGTTCGGGATGGCCCGCGGCGGGCGAGGCGGGCGCCGCCGTCTCCGTGGCGATGTCCGCCGCGGCGCCCCTGCGCGACGCGGTCGTCCGGCGATAGAACTGAACGAGCAGGGGTATCAGGATGAACGAGGCGATGATCAGCACCCCCGGACGCACCAGCCAGGACCAGCCGTGCAGTTGGTTCGAGAGCCAGAAATATTGCTCCATCGGCTTGGCGAGGACGTAGCCCACGAGCGCCGGCGCGCGCGGCCAGTCGGCTTGCTTCATCATCCAGCCGACCACGCCGAGCACGATCAGCATCGCGATATCGCCCGTCGTGTTGGTCGCCTGGTAGGCGCCGATGATCATCACCAGGAGCAGGGGCGTGGCGAGCAGCGCGAACCGGATGGTGGTGAGACGGGCGATATAGGGCGTGATGGCGAAGCAGAGCGCGGCGCCCACGACCGAGGTCAGCGCGACGCTCCAGACGATCAGGAACATCAGGTCCGGGTTCTCGCTGACCATCCGCGGGCCCGGGTAGTAGCCGAAGGTGAACAGCGCGCCAAGGAAGATCGCGGCCGCCGGCCCGCCGGGCACGCTGAACAGGAGGGTGGGGACAAGGTCGGAGATGATGGTGGCGTTGTTCGCGCCCTCGGCGGCGGCGATGCCGCGGATCTCCCCGCGTCCGAAACGCGAACGGTCCTTGGTCGAGCGCCGGGCGTGGCCATAGGCCACCCAGGTCGAGGCGCTGGCCCCGACGGCCGGAACGAAGCCGCCGAAGATGCCGATGATCGACGCCCGCAGGACCAGCCACCTGTTGCGCCAGAAATCCGCGAAACCGGTGCCCCATCGCGTGAGCACCGTCGCCTCCGCGGATATGCCGCCGCCCGAGGCCAGCATCGCGATCACCTCGGCGATCCCGAACAGGCCGAGGGCGACAATGGTGAGGGAGAAGCCGTCCAGCAGATATGCCTGGTCGAAGGTGAAACGGAAATCGGCCGCCGCCGGCGCCGGCCCGACGACGCCGAGCAGGAGCCCGAAACAGGCGGCGCCGAGCCCCTTCGCCCAGTTCCTGGTGATCATGCTGGCGGCGTAGTAGAGGCCGACGACGGCGAACATGAAGAGTTCGGGGGTGGCCAGAGACAGGACGATCGGGCCAGCTACCGGAATGGCGAAGAGCAGGATCACCGCGCCCAGGACGCCGCCCACCATGGACGCGAGGAACCCGACGCCGAGCGCGCGGGCGGCCTGCCCCTGTTTCGCGAGCGCGTGGCCCTCGATCGCCGTTGGCGCCGACGCCGGCGATCCCGGAGCACCGATCAGCACCGACGTGATGGTGTCCGCCGTGTAGACCACCGAGATGGCGCCGAGCAGCAGGGCGAGCCCGGCGAACGGGTCGAGGAGATAGATGAAGGGCAGCAGGATCGAGACCGCCGCGACGCCGCCCAGCCCCGGCAGCATGCCGAACACCATGCCCGCCACCATCCCGGCGAACAGGGCGAGCAGCCGCATCGGGGTCAGCAGCAGTTCGAGCGCGACCGCGGCGTGTTCGAACATGGGCTGGCCTCCGAGCCTTGCGGAAGACCCGATGGATTGTAAGGAAAAACGTCCGGCGGGCCACGCGGGGCCCGCCGGATCGTCGCGCTCAGAACTTCACGTTGTACTTTTTCGACAGCAGGTCGCGGAGATAGGCCTTCAGCTTCGGCGGTGCCTGGAGCGACTTCATGACCGCCGGCTCGGCGACCGAGCTCGGGAACAGCTTGGCGCCGCCCGTGACTTCCTGGCTTGCCTTCTGGAATTCGGAGTCGGCGTTGATGGCGGCGACGGTCTTGTCGAAGATCGCCAGCACGCTGTCCGGCGTCCCCTCCGGCATGTAGCCGGTGAGCCCGAAGGCGTAGGTCACCGACGCGATGGCCTGGAACGCCTCCCAGGCCTGCCCGCTCGGCTCCTTGCCGTAGAGCAGCTTGTGCACTTCGAACACGGACGGGACGTCGGAGTTGACACTGTCGCGCTCGGTCAGACGGCCGTCGGGCCCCACCGAGCCGCCCGACCACAGCGGGATCGCCTTGCCGGCGTCGATCAGGGTGCGGACCTGCGTCAGGTAGACCGGCGTGAACTGGTAGTCGAGATTGGTCTCGCCGCGCTCGAAGGCGAGGCGGATCGGGCCGCGGCCCGGGAACCCGAGCACGGCCTTGATGTCGAGCTTCAGGACCTCGAAGGACAGCAGCCCCGGGAGGTCGCTGGCGGCCGCCGCGATCCCGCCGTAGATCAGGGGTTTCTGGGGCTTGAGGATGTCCTTGGCCGACTTGACCCCGGTGCTTGGCGAGGTGTAGGCCACCGCGCCGAACGGATGGCTGTAGGCCACCCGCATCTTGGCCAGGTCGTACTGCACTTCCTTCTTGCCGAGGACGTAGGGGTTGGCGGTCGACGAGGTGGTAAAGAGGATTGTCAACCCGTCGGGCTTGGCATTCTTGACGAACCAGTTCGCGCCCAGGATCGAGCCGCCGCCCGGGCGGTCGACCACGTCGATAGAGGGGTTGCCGGGGAGATGCTTCTCGAAGAAGGGTTCGAGGAACTTGGCCGAGACGAAGGTGGCGCCGCCCTTGGAAAACGGCACGACGACCTTGATGGTCTTGCCGGCATAGTAGTCCTGCGCCGAACCCGCCACGCCCCAGGCGCAGATGGCTCCCGAGAGCGCGGCGATCGTCATGGTCTTGAGCAATGGTTTCATGGTTCCTCCAGATGCGAGATGCGGGTTTGCCCGTCATTGCCGATTGGGCGGCGCGGGCGATTGGAGACGATCTGCCCGGGCGGCGCAAGTGGCCGAGGCGGTGCGGCGGCGCGCCCGATCTGGTTTGATGCGCCCGCCGACAGGGACCAGAATTCCGGCCGGACCGGCCTGAGAGGACGACCATGGCATTGCTGATAATCAACCTGATGATGGGCACGCACGAGGACTGGCGCGCCGCCATCAAGGCCGAGCTGCCCGATTTGGAGGTGCGGTTCTGGCCCGGGATCGGCGACCCGGCCGACATCGAGTACCTCGCCTTCACCCGCCCCAATCTCGACGAATGGCCGGCATTCCCCAACCTCAAGGCGATGCTGACCCGCCAGGCGGGGGTCGACGGCTTTGTCCGCCATCCCGGGCTGCCCGACGTTCCGCTCTCCAAGCTGGAGCCCGAAGACGGCGACCCGATGATGACCGAATACGCGGTGATGCACGTGCTCCGGCTGCACCGCCACATGCCGACCTACCGGGAGCGCCAGGCGCAGAGGGAATGGCGGGAGGTCGCCCAGAAGCGGCCCGGGGAGCGCGGCGTCGGCTTCCTCGGCTACGGCACGATGGCGCGCAAGCCGGCGCGCATCCTGCGCGAGCTCGGGTTCGACGTCGCCGCCTGGACGCGGACCCCGAAGCCCGATGCGGAGATTCCCGTCTTCGTCGGCGCCGGGGGGTTCGACGCGATCCTCGAACGCTCCGACATCGTCGTCTGCCTGCTGCCCCTGACCGGCGAGACGCGCGGCATCCTGAACGCGGCGGCGTTCGCGAAGATGCCGGCGGGCGGCATGGTCATCAATATCGGCCGCGGCGAGCACGTGGTGGCGGAAGACCTGATCGCGGCGCTCTATTCTGGCCATCTCTACCACGCCGCGCTCGACGCGCATTCGCCCGAGCCGCTGCCGCCGGAAAGCCCGCTCTGGGATCATCCCGGGGTGACCGTCATGCCGCATGTCGCCAGACGCCCAAACATCGCGCAGCTGGCGCCGCAGATCGTCGCCAATATCAGGCTGCGCGAGGCGGGCCGGAGGCTGCTCCAGGAGGTCGACCGGGAGGCCGGCTACTAGCAATCGCAACCGAGGAGGACATCATGGCGCTCAACCGGTACATCATCGAACGCGACATTCCCGAGGTCGGGACGCTGGAACGCCAGCAGCTCGCCGAGGCCGCCGCCAAGTCGAACGAGGCGCTGGCCCAGCTCGCCCCCGACATCCAGTGGGTGGAGAGCTACGTCGCCGCCGACAAGACATTCTGCGTGTACCTCGCCAAGGACGAGGATATCATCCGCAGGCACGCGGAAATCAGCGGGTTCCCGGCGACCAGGGTGACCGCCATCGGCAAGACGATCGATCCGACCACCGAGAAGGGCGGCTGACCGCGTCCCCGGTCCTCCGTCCCGTCTTGCCTGACCGGAATCCGCGGGGAGGCAGGTGACATGCATCGGGACCGCTACGGATTCGCCATCGGCACGGCCGACGCCGGGGCCGCTGCGCGCTATCGCGACGGCGTCGACCTCCATCTGTCCGGCAACCCGGGCGGCGAGGCGGCGCTGAGGGAGGCCGCGGCGGCCGATTCCGGCTTCGCCCTCGCCCCCGCCGCGCTGACCGTGGTGCTGCGCGACAGCGGAAAGCGCGAGGAGGCGCAGGAGACGGCGGAGCTGGCGCGGACTCTCGCCGCCGGCGCCACGCGGCGGGAGCGGCAGCACGTCGAGGCGATCGCGGCGCTCGCCGAGGGCGACGGGGCGCGCGCGTTCGCGCTGATGAAGGACCATCTCGCCGAGTTCCCGCGCGACGCCCTGATCCTGTTCGGCGCTGACCGCTACCTGTTCTACAGCGGCGGCGAGGACCGCCAGCGCTTGCAGCACGATCTGCTCGAGGGCTTCGCCGGCGACTACGACGACGACTGGTGGTTTCCCGGCCAGTACGGCTTCGCGCTCGGCGAATGCGGCCGTTACGACAGGGCGGTCGAGGAAGCGCGGCGCTCGCTCGCGCTGAATCCGAAGAACCTGTGGGCCGCCCATACGCTGGCCCATGTCTATGCCGACACCAAGGACGACGGGGAGGGTGCGGCGTTTCTCGGCCCGTGGCTGGGCGATTTCGACCCGCGCGCGCCGATGTTCGGCCACACGTCGTGGCATCTCGCGCTGTTCGAGCTCGGGCTGGGACGCCACGCGCGGGCGATGGAGGTCTACCGGAGCGCGGTCCGCCCGGCGGTCTGCAAGCACCGCAGCACGCTCAACAACGCGGCCTCCTTCCTGTGGCGCTGCATGGTGTACGGCTACGCTCCCGAAGCGGAACAGTGGGACGAGCTACAGCCGCTGGCCGCCGGAATCGCCGGTCCGGCGCGGGGCGAATGGGACGGCATGAACGCCGCGCTCGCCTTCGCCGGGGCGGGCAACGAGGCGGGCAGGGACGCCCTCGTCGACGGCCTCCGCGAACTCGGCGCCGACGGCCGCACCAGGGCGGTCGAGGTCGGGCTGCCGCTGGTCGAGGGCGCGTGGGCGTTCGCCCGCGAAGACTACGACGCGGCGATCCGCGCGATGGCGCCGGCGATCGGGCGCATCGAGGGCGTCGGCGGCAGCAACGCCCAGCACGAGGTTTTCTGGGACGCGCTGATCGAGGCCTATCTGCGGACCGAGCGGTTCGAACAGGCCGAGGCGCTGCAGCGCAGCCGCCTCGACCCGCGCCCGACGGTGCGCGACCTGTTCCGCCTCGGCCGGGCGCTGCTCGGCGCCGGCAGGCGGGAGGACGGGATCGCCAATTTGCGCCGCGCCGCCGAGGGCTGGCGCGACGCCGATCCGGGCTCGCCCGAAATCGCGGCGATCGAAGAGCTGGCGGGGCCGGTCGAGCGGGTGCACTGAATGGCGTCCCGGGCCATGGCGGCGATCGACGCCGACGCCCATGTGATCGAGACCACGGCGACGTTCGCCTATCTGAGCGAGGCCGAGAAGGAGCACCTGCCGGCGATCGTGGCCCAGACCTTCGGCAACGAGGCGAGGAACAACGCCGGCGACCCGATGCGCGAGTTCTGGGTGGTCGACGGGGCGATCCACGGCAAGGACCGAAATGTCGGTCTCGACACGCCCAGGGAATCCCGCGAGATGTCCGACGTCGCCGCCCGGCTGCGCCACATGGATGCGCTCGGGATCGACGTCCAGGTGCTCTACCCGACCCTGTTCCTGCGCCCGATCGCGCGCTCGTTCCGCAGCGAGGCGGCGCTGGTGGGCGCCTATAACCGCTGGCTCGCCGACATCTGGGCAGAGGGCGGCGGGCGGCTCCGATGGGTCGTCATGCCGGCGCTCCAGTCGATGCACCGGATCGGCGAGCAGCTCGAGTTCGGCAAGCGTCACGGGGCCTGCGGGGTGTTCATGCGCGGGCTGGAATGCGACCTGCCGCTGGCGCACCCCTATTTCTTCCCGCTCTACGAGGCGGCCCAGGCGCTCGACCTGCCGATCTGCATCCATTCGGCCAACGGCTCGATCGTCCACCACGACTTCTACGTCGAGGACACCACCTTCACGATGTTCAAGCTGACCGTGGTGGGGGCGCTGCATTCGCTGGTCGAAAAGGCGGTGCCGGCCGAATTCCCGCGCCTGCGCTGGGGCTTCATCGAGGCCAGCGCGCAATGGGTGCCCTATGTGCTGAACGACCTGGAAGACCGGTTCCGGCGCGCCGGCAAGCCGTTCTTCGACGCCGCGCTGGCCGAGAACAACATGTATGTCGCCTGCGAGGTGACCGACGACCTGCCCTACGTGCTGCAACACGCCGGCGAGGACAACCTCGTGGTCGGCACCGATTACGGCCACCACGACCCCTCGGCCGAGATCGACGCCATCGGGCTGATGCGCGAGGACGCGCGCGTGCCGCCGCATGTGCGCCGCAAGATCCTGGAGGCCAATCCGCGCGCGCTCTACGGGCTGTAGGGGGCGGGGCCGTATCGCGGGACTTCAGCGCACGCCGAGCGCGAAATCGGCGCTGCCGCCCGCCGGCTCGAACTTCGAGAAAAACTCCACCACGGTGGCGCGGTCGCCTTCGAGGCAAACCTCGCCGCTCTCGATACCCTCCTCGAAGCCCGGGCCGCCGCCCGCCCAGGCGCTCAGGAATCGCCGCGGGAAGGTCAGCGATGCGTCGCAGCTTTCCGGCGGCGTCTCGTGGAACTGGCAAATGCCGCGGCGGATTTCCAGGGCGAACGACTCTTGTGTGTCGGTCGTCGCGAAGCCCAGCGTGATCCGGGTGTCCATGCAGTCCTCCGCCCTGAGGCGGACGGTCAGCAGTTCGAGCAACCCGCCCATCGGGTAGTTGCGCGCCCGGTTGGGCTGGATCCGATGGCCGCCGCGCTGCTCGCCCAGGCGATCCTCCAGCTCGAGCGCCTGGCACAGCCCCCAGTTGCGCCACGTGCTGGTCTTCTGCCGATAGGCCCAGGCCCGCAGCGCCGTCGCCTTCACGCCTCTCGCCTCCATGTCGGCGTCATCCACCCGCACCGCCCAGGTGGCGATGTCGGCGGCCCATTGAAACTCCCCGTCCTCGATCGCCTTCCTCGCTTCGGCGAGCACGGCGTCGCGCCCGCCCATCGCGCGGACATAGCGCTCGGCCCGTTCGCGCCAGGGCAGCGGGTCCAGCTCCACCGCGTCGCCCTGGAACCAGCCGACATAGCCCGCATAGACGCTGCGGACCGAGTGCTTGTAGCTGCCGTAAAACTCGCCCAGCCACGGGTGCGAGGCGAGATGCGGCGGCATGGTCACCTTTTCCGCCAGCTCGTCCCAGGTGCAGCCCTTGTTGATCCATCGCACGGCCTGGTCGTGCAGGTACTGGATCGCGTCCCGATGCGCGGTCAACACGTCCTCGACGGCGTCCGCGCCTTCCACGGTGGGTCCGTGATGGGGGATCAGGATCTCCGCCTCGAACGCGCGCAGCCGATCGATCCCCTTGGCCCACAGCATGGGGTTCCGATACTGCGTGCCGCGCAGCGCATAGACGTTGGGGAAGGTCATGCCCTGGATGGCGTCGGCGGAGATCAGCACCCTTTCGTCGGGCAGCCAGACGACGCTCTGGTCGTCGGTTTCGCTGGGCACATGCACGATGTGCAGCCGGATGCCCGCGATCTCGACTTCGAGCCGGTCCTCGAAGGTGCGGGTCGGGTTCGCGAACCCCGCCTTGCCGCGCCGGGGCGGGGCGCCGATCGCGCTGCCGAAGGAGCCGGCCTCGCCGAATTCCAGATGCCCGCCGAACTGATAGGGGCCGCGGCGGCGCCGGATGGGCGCGAGAATGCCCTCGTCGCGCAACAAATTGTCGGTCAGCTCGGACTGGGCGATGACCTCCACCTTGCCCGCCCGAATATCCTCTTCGGAAACGAAGCTGAAGATGCCGCTGACGTGATCGCCGTGGAAATGGGTGACGATCACCGCCCGGATCGGCAGGTCGGTGATCTGGCGGAAAGCGGCCGCGGCCTCGTCGCCGGGGAGCTCGCCGCTCAGCGTGTCCACCAGCACGCAGCCGTCCGTGCCCACTATCAGCGTGCAGTTCGAGCCGGTATAGCAGTGCGCCGTATGGATGTGGCCCCGCGTGGTGATGATCCGCGGCACCTCGTAGAGCGCCATCTGGGCCGCGAGATCGGGATGCACCCCCGGTTCGGTAACGTCTTTCGCTGGCATCGGACTGCTCCTGGGGGAAATCGAGGAAGGCGCCAGTCTAGCCATGCGGACGCTCGAAGTAGATCGCGCGGTTCACGTCGCGGACGGCCTTCGTTGACGCCATCCCGTCCGCGTTCTAGCCTCGGCCGGTCGATTCGACGCGGGTAGAGGGGAGATACCGATGGGTAACGCGCCTACCCTGTCCGAGCGCGCCGACGAGCTCGAACACCGCCAGATGCAGGAGCTGGGCGAGCGGATCGTCGGCAAGTCCCTGATCTACAACCTCGCCGACGGCGATCGCAGCCTGGGGGACAACGCGTTCGGCGGCCGCATGCTGATGGGGGAGGACCCCCGCCTGCCGGCCATGCCGGACCGGCCCACCCTGCTCGACTTCTTCCGCTGCCGCTTCGACGCCTTCGCGCTGACCCATCTGTTGCAGAGCGCCAACCTCGCGCAGAAGAACGGCCTGTCGGACAGGATGGTGCTCGCCTGCCTGCTGCACGACATCGCGGTGGCCGGCTTCATCCGCACCGATCACGGCTACTGGGGCGCGCAGATGATCGAGCCCTATGTGGACGAGGAGGTGGCCTGGGCGATCCGCGCCCACCAGGCGCTCAGGTTCTTCCCCGACGAGTCGGTCGGCTACGCCTACCCGGAGAACTACCGCCGGATGTTCGGCGACGATTATCAGCCCGAACCCTATGTGGTGGCCGCCTACGAGGAGGCCAGGCGGCACAGATGGTACATGTCGGCCCGGATCATCTGCGTGAACGACCTCTACTCGTTCGATCCCGACGTCCATGTCGAGATCGACCAGTTCGAGGACGTCATCGGCCGCGAGTTCCGCCAGCCCGAAGAGGGTCTCGGCAACGACAACACCACCGCCTCGCATCTGTGGCGCACGATACGCTGGCCCGCCAACGCGCTGTAGCGTCCACACCCGTTACGGCGTTCGCGCCGGCGGACCCGCCTTACGCGTCGGCCGGCACCCAGGGGGGCAGCGGGGTGCCGCCGCAATAGTGGTTCTCCGCCGGGTTCTCGCGGAACACGATATAGATGTCGGCCCGCTCGACGCCCATCGCGTCGTCGAGGACTTCGGCGATGGCGTCGGCCAGCGCCTGCTTGCGCGCGGGTTCGCGGCCCGGCCGCAAATCGATCTCGACCAGCGGCACCCCGTCGCCGATCTCGGCCGTGACCTCGCGCACGGCGACGTAGTCGTACTTGGTCTCCTTGGGCGCGAGCGTCCTGAGCACCGCCGCCTTGACCGCGCTGCGGATGGTCTTCTGGGTTTCGGCGGGGGTTCCGGTGGGGACTTCGACGCGAATCACGGGCATCGGCGGGATCTCCTGTGGCGGGCGGTTCAGGACACGGCGTCCTCGGCGAGCCGGCTGCTGAGCACCTTTTCGTAGCGGTAGTCGCCGTAGGTCACCGGCTGGTATCTGACCGGGTTGCCGGGGCCGTGGCAGGTCTCGATGCAGCCTATCTCGACATCGTGGCCGGGCTGGTGGAAGAAGGCGATGGAGAGCCGTTCGGCCCGGTCCTCGCTGCGCGGCGGGTTGACCACCCGGTGCAGCGTCGACACCCAGCGGTCGTTGGTCCAGCGCGCCATCATGTCGCCGATATTGACCACGAAGGCGCCTTGCGGCGGGCGCACGTCGATCCAGTCGCCGTCCGGGGAGAGGGCCTGCAGCCCGCCCGGCCGGTCCTCGCCGTAGAGGATGGTCAGCGTCCCGTAGTCGGTATGGGCGCCGGCGCGAAGCTGGCCCGGCAGCGGCGCCTCGGTCTGGGCCATGTACTTGTTGAAGCGGATATGGCTGATCGAGCGGGCGATCTTGTCGTCGAACCAGCGCTCGTCGATCCCCAGCGCGATCGCGAAGACCCGCATCAGCTCGTCGCCGATGCCGCCGAGCGCCCGGAAATAGGCCTCGAAGACGGGGCGCATCCGGGCCGGACGCTCCGGCCACAGATTGGGCGCGAAGAAGTCCTTGCCGTGGCCCTCGCTGTAGTAGGGGTCGTCCGGCAGGTCGAACTCGCCCATGCCGAACACCTCCTGGAGGTCGGGCGGGGAGTCGTTGCCGTGCGTGGCCGCGAGCTTCTGGTTCGCCGGCGGGTCGTAGCCCCGGGTCGCGGCGATGCGGGGGCGCGGGATGCGCATCTTCTCTTCCAGCGGCAGGGCGAAGAATTCGTAGGCGAGGTCGCGCGCGTCGCCGACCAGGGCGTCGGGGACGCCGTGGCCCGTGACGGTAAAGAAGCCGATGGTCTCCAGCGCGTCCCCGACGCGTTCGGCCACCCGCCGCTTGCCCGCCGGATCGCCGGCGAGAACCGGCGCGATGTCGATCTCGGGGATGCGGTTCGATGCCATCCGAAGTCCTCCACGCCTCGCCGCCCCGATCGAACCATGTTCGCCCGCGCCAGTTCAAGCCCGGCGCTTTGACGTATCATCGGCGCGTCCCGCCCGATGGAGATCCGCCCATGGCGATGCAGCCCCCCATCCACGCCACCCACCACATGGTGAGCTCGGGCCACCACCTGGCGACGCAGGCGGGGTACGAGGTGCTCGAAGCCGGCGGCAACGCCGTCGACGCGGGCGTGGCCGCCGGGATCGCGCTCGGCGTGGTGTATCCCGACCTGGTGCAGTTCGCGGGCGTCGCCCCGATCATGATCTACCTGGCCGACGAGGACCGGGTCGTCACCGTCAGCGGGCTCGGCTGGTGGCCGCGCGCGGCCTCGCTGGAGCGCTTCGTCTCGGAGTTCGGCGGAAGCATCCCGGACGGCATCCTGCGCACCGTCGTTCCGGCCGCGCCCGATGCCTGGATCGCCGCGCTCGGGCGCTACGGCACGATGCGGTTCTCCGAGGTCGCCGCGTCCGCCATGCGTTTCGCGGGCGAGGGGTTCTCGGTCCACCCCCCGCTCCGCAACAACCTCGCCGCCCATGCCGACGCGTACCGCCGCTGGCCCGCGAACCGCGACATCTACCTGCCCGGGGGAGAGCCGCCCGCAATCGGCGAGCGCTTCGTGCAGGCCGACCTCGCCGGCTCCATCCGCTACATGATGGACCAGGAGGCGGCGGCGCGCGGCGGCCGCGACGCGGGTCTCGCCGCCGCGCGCGATGCCTTCTATCGCGGCGACCTCGCCCGGGAGATGGCGCGCTACCACGAAGAGTCCGGCGGCTGGCTGACCATGGAGGACCTCGCCGAATACCGCAGCGCGTTCGAGGACCCGGTGGTCGCGCGGCTCGGCGAGATCGAGCTCTTCACCTGCGGCGCCTGGTGCCAGGGACCGCTCCTCGCCCAGATGGCGAGCCTGCTCGACGGGCTCGACATCGCCGCGCTGGGCCACAACGGCGTGCAATACGTGCACACGGTGACCGAGGCGATGAAGCTCTGCTTCGCGGACCGCGAACGCTACTACGGCGATCCGAGATTCGTCGACGTTCCGCTCCCCCGTCTGCTGTCCCCCGGCTACAACCGGGAGCGCCGGGCCCTGATCCGGCCCGACGAGGCATGGCCCGGCATGCCGCCGGCGGGCGGAGAGGACGCCGTGGAAGCCGCCGCGCCGGAGGCCGGGGCAAGGACGTCGCCGGTGCCGGCATCCCCCGACACGTCCTATTGCTGCGCCATCGACCGCGACGGCAACTGCTTCTCGGCCACGCCGAGCGACGTGTCGTTTCAATCGCCGGTCGTTCCGGGCACCGGCCTCTGCCCGTCCTCGCGCGGCTCGCAGTCCTGGGCGGTGCCCGGCCACGCGTCCTCGGTGGCGCCCGGCAAGCGGCCGCGGCTCACCCCCAACCCGGCCTTCGCGAAAATCCCCGGTCGCCTGGCGATGCCCTTCGGCACCCCGGGCGGCGACGTGCAGACCCAGGCGATGCTCCAGGTCCTGCTCAACGTCACCCGGTTCGGCATGACCGCCCAGGACGCGATCGAGGCGCCCCGCTTCGCGACCCACAGCTTCCCCAACTCGTTCGAGCCGCACCACGCGTTCCCCGGCCGGCTGGCGGTCGAGGACGGGATACCCGAGACCGTCACCCGGGAGCTCGCCCGGTACGGCCACGATGTCGAGCGGGTGGCGGACCGCTCGATCGGGATGGGCGCCGTCTGCGCGATCCGTCGCGACCCCGGGACCGGGATCATGGAAGGCGGCGCCGATCCCAGGCGCATGAGCCGCGCGATGGGCCGCTGAGCCCGGCGATCGTCCGCGAGTAATCCGGGTCAGCCCACCAGCGCCGGCCGGATGCGGTTGGCGATCAGGTCGATCGACGCCATGCGGTCGGGACCGAGCGCATGGTAGAGCACCGGGGTCCTGAGCCCGGCGGCGGCGTATGGTTTGGGGATTATAAAGACTACTTGACATTCGCATCAGCACTCCCTATATTCAAGGTGTTGGAAGGGAGAGCGGAAATGGCGAAGAAGGCACCCGGCAAAGCACACCGCGAGGGACTCACCATCGTTGAACTGATGGACATGTTCCCTACCGAGGAAGCCGCGACCGAGTGGTTCGAGTCGGCGGTCTGGCCGACCGGCGAGCGGCATTGCGGAAAGTGCGGCTCGGTGCGCACGCGCGAGGTTCCGAACGCGAAGCCGATGCCCTATTGGTGCACGGACTGCCGGTCGTATTTCTCGGTTCGCACGGGCACGCCGATAGCGCGGTCGAACGTCCCGCTGCGCAAGTGGGCGATTGCGATCTACCTGTGCCTGACGAACCTCAAATCGGTTTCGTCCATGAAGCTGCAACGCGACATCGGCGTTTCGCAGCCGACCGCGTGGTTCATGCTTCACCGTATCCGGGAAGCTTGGGCGGAAGACGACGACGAAGATTTCGACGGCCCTGTAGAGGTTGACGAGACCTACATGGGCGGCGAGCGCCGGAACATGTCGAACGAGAAGCGCCGGGCGATCCGCGAGGCCGGTTCTCCGCGCGGCCCGGTTGGCAAGACGGCGGTGGTCGGCGTGAAGGATCGCGACAGCAACGAGGTCCGGGCCGAAGTCGTGCATCGGACGGATGGCGCCACGCTGCAAGGCTTCGTCCGCGAGCACACCGAGCCCGGCGCGACCGTCTACACGGACGACGCAGCGGCTTACAGGGGACTGGCGCGGGACTTCGCCCATGAAGCGGTCAATCACACCGTCTCCGAATACGTCCGGGGACAGGCGCACACCAACGGCATGGAGAGCTTCTGGAGCATGTTGAAGCGGGCGCATGACGGCACGTTCCACAAGATCAGCCCGAAGCATCTGCAACGCTACGTCTCCGAATTTGCTGGCAAGCACAATATCCGGGACTCAGGGACGCTTGCGCAGATGCGGGACACGGTGGCCGGGCTTGTCGGCAGGAATCTTCTCTACCGCGACCTGATCGCCGACAACGGTCTCTCGTCCGGCGCGCGGTCGTAGCGGGTTCCGCAGAAGGGCACGGGCCAGCTTCTCCGGCGTCGCGCCCGCCAGATCCCGGGCCGGGTCAAGCACCGGCTTCCCTCGGGTCATTCTAGACCCCCAACTGCACGCGACGTTCCTCTAGCCGTTCGACCCGAGCTTTCGTGTCTTTGATCTCGTCGATCAGCTTGAGGGCGTCGGGAACGGTCGGCGAGCTGCCTAGTTCGACACCGCTTGGGAAATGACCCCGTAGCCAATTTGCCAGCAAACCAAATTCGAGCGACATCCGCTCGGCCTTGGCCTCAAGGCAAGCCAGCGTTCGCTTCGCTTCCGCGAGTTCTATCACGACCTGCCCGGTGATCTTCGTCTTTTCCTCGTCCGTCATTCCTTGCTTCCTTCTGCCGCAGGAGAAATCGGCGCCCTTACCGTACCATCGTGAAAAGTGATGGATCGGGCGTTGCGAATGTCGCCCATGTCTGCCAACGGCGTAAGGATGGACAGGTAGGCGATCCACGATTCCACCACCGTTTCTACGTCGTCGGATGCCGTCGTTTCTGGGATTGGGACACGTATCCTCATCAGGCGCGTCCCGATGTCTGCAATGAGTGCGTTCACGGCATGCCGCTTGGTAATCAGGAAATCAACCGCTTCACTCATGCGGACAAGTTGATCGCAGGCGTCTCGAATTTGAAGAGCAAATTCTTGGAACGCTTTCTCCTCGCTCTCTTCTTCGCCCAGCGCCTGCGGGGCCTGTTGCCCATCGGCGACCTCATCCAGTCGTTCGTGCATGAGCCTGTATGGGGCAAGCCACAGATTGCAGAGAAAGGAAAATAGCAACAGCAACGTCGCTATCAAAATGTAACAAAGAACGACAAATATCTCGTCCATCGCCTGCTTCTTTCCTACAACGAACCAAAGGAGAAGAACGGCGAGGCCTGGTATGGCGATATAGTGGACGAGGGTTCGCACTTTGAAACCGACAGAGTTCCGAGTGTCCCGCCATGCTCGCTGAAGGATGTTTCGCATCCGACCATCATGGCGAAACCCGCCCGGGCGTCAAGTAACCTTTATAATCCCCCTTCGATGCAGTCCTCCGGGGTGCCGGCGACCGCGAGCGCGGCGACCACGTCGTCGCCGATGGCATCGACCGCCCGTTCGTAGCGGTCTTCGGCGAACGCCGCCCTGAGCTCGGCCTGGAGCGCCTGCATGCGGGCGATGTCGAGGCCGGCGAATTCGAAGCGGATCGTGTCCGGGATGCGCATCAGGTAATGGGCGATCAGCCGCCTGGCCGCGGCCCGCGCCGCATCGCCGTCCTCGTCGACCGAAAAGATGATGTAGCACGCCACGTCGATGTCCTCGATCGCGCGGTCGGTGCCGGCGAGCGCGGCGCGCACATGGCCCAGGCAGTGCTCGGCGAAGGCCGGGCTGGTGAAGACGCTGAAGAACACCCCGTCGGCCCGCGGGGCGGCCATCTTCAGGGTGCGCGGCCCCATGGTGCCGAAATAGAGCGGCACGTCGGTCCGCACCGGCGCGAAGGTGAGCCGCGCGCCCGGCGCGGGCAGGCGGTAGAGCGCGCCCTCGAAGGTCACGCGCTCGCCGCGCAGCATGCCCCGGCAGATCGCCGCCGCCTCCCGGAGCGCGGCGATCGGGCGCGGGTTCTCCAGACCGTGCGCCGCGATCGACGACCAGCCGGCGCCCAGCCCGAGGACCAGGCGCGGCCCGGCCAGCTCCTCGAGGTCGGCCACCGCCATGGCGATCTGCGCCGGGTGTCTGGTGTAGGGGTTGACGATGCCGAGGCCGATCTCGATCGCTTCGGTCGCCGCGGCGATCGCGGTCGCCTGGACGAAGATGTCGCGGCTGTGGTGATCCTCGGCAAGCCACAGCCGGCGAAACCCGCGCGCCTCGGCCCGCCGCGCCGCCGCGCGGTTGTCGGCGGTGGACGAGATGCTGTAGAGCCCGATCTCCAGCGCCCGGAATCGCGTCTCCGTCATGCCGCGCCGCCCGATCGCCGATTGGCGGCGATCGCCGTCTCGACCTCCGGCCAGGCGCTGTCGTCGCGGTCGCGCAACAAATCGTCATAGCCGGTCGGCGGGAAGGCGGTGAAGGCGGCGTCGTAGGACGGGCGCGCGCGCAGCGCGTCGTACCACGCCGCGACCCGCGGCAGCCCGTCCCACATCGGCGCGAGCCCGAGCCGGTCGAGGCGTTCCACGTAAGGCGCGATGCAGGCATCGGCGAGCGAGAATGTCTGGCCCGCGAGCCACGGTCCATGCTCCAGCGCGGCCTGCATGTCTCCCAGCATCCCGACGAACGCCATCACCGCGTCCTGGACGAAGGGCACGTCGAACCCCCGCTCCATGATCTGACGCTGACGGGCGGCGCGGCGCGGGTCCGGCATGCTGTCCAGGCGGCGCTCCAGCGCGTCCTCGTCGAACCCCGCTTGCAGCTGGCGCGCAAACGCGCTGGCGAAGGAGACCGAGGCGCAGTGCACGTGGATGCCGTCATCCGGCACCCTGGCCCAGAGCCGAATCAGGGACCGCGCATGGGGTTGTGCCGGCCTGAGCGGCGGATCGGGGTAGGCGTCGTCGAGATATTCGCAGATCACCGTCGACTCGGTCACGATCCGGCCGTCGTCGACCAGCGCCGGGACCACGCCCTTTGGGTTGACGGCGAGATAGGCGGGTTCGGTCTGCGCGCCTGCCACCAGGTCGACGTGATGCCCGACCCAGTCGAGGCCCTTTTCCGCCAGGACGACCCGGACCTTCTGGGCGCAGACCGAGATGTTGTGGTGGTAGAGTTCAAGCATCGACACTGCTCCCTGTGGCCAGATCCTGCTGGTCGGCGGCGTTGTAGTTGGCGTCGTACCACCAGGCGAGGTGGTCGCCGTAGACCACCGGCGGCCAGCGCGGCGGGTTGCCGGGCCCCGCGCAGCTCGGCACGCAGCGGATCTCGGCGTCGAGATTGGGTCCGAAGAAATAGGGGATCGCGTAGCGGTGGCGCCCGGCCGGGGGCAGCGCGCGATGCGGGGTCGACTTGTAGCGCCCGTTGGTCCAGCGGTGCAGCATGTCGCCGGTATTCACGACGAAGGAGTCCGCGACGAAGGGGACGTCCTCCCAGCCGCCGCCCTCGCGCCGGATCTGGAGCCCGGGCACGCCGGACTGCGCGAGGAAGGTCAGGAAATTCACGTCGGTATGGGGCGCGATGCCGTAGCGCCCCCGCTCGCGCGCCGCGGGCGGGTAGTGCGACAGCCGGAAGGAGAACTGGCTCTGCGTGAAGCGGGGCGCGAACCAGTCCTCCGGCAGGCCGAGGGAGAGCGCGAGCGCGGGCAGGATGCCGAGCGCCAGCCGGTCCACCGTCGCGCAGTATTCCAGCAGGGTTTCCCGGAACCCGGGCAAATCCGCCGGCCAGCGATTGGGTCCGCCGAAGCGCCGCGCGGCCAGCGGATCGTCCGGCCCGCGCTCGCGCTTGATGAAAAACGCCTCGTTCATGTCCGGCAACGCGGCTTCGCTGGCCCGCGAGGTCCGCACGTTGTAGCGCGCCATCGCCATGTAGCCGTTGTTGTGCTCGTTCATCAGCACCGCGCGCTTGGCTTCCGGCGACTGGGCGTGGAACCGTTCCGCCTCGGCGAATGCCCGCCGCACGAGTTCCCGGGATACGCCGTGGTTCACCACGATGAAAAAGCCGACATGCTCCAGCGTCGCCGCGAGCGCGTCCGCCACCTCCGCCCGGCCGCGGGACAGGTCGATCAGCGGGATCACGCGCGCGCCTCCTCGTTTCGCCGTTCCGCCGGGGCCTCGGGCGAATCGGCCGGCATGTTGAAGGTCCAGCGCCAGGGCCGGATCAGCGTGGTGTCGAACAGCCCCGCCTTGAAATAGGGGTCGCCGCGGGTGAACGCGAGCACCTCGTCGTAGGACCCGGCCTCGAAGACGAACATGTTGCCGGTCGACATGCTCCCATCCTCGGTGACGGTCGGGCCGGCGAATACGATGCGGTCGCGAAACTGCTCGATGTAGTCGTGCTGCGCCGGCCGGTTGGCCAGCCGCACGTCGTTGCGCCCCGGCTTGTCGATGTTGACGATCAGAAACAGCATCGCTGGGATCTCCTGTCGCGCGGGCGGGCGGGGGCGGCGCTACGGCATTCCGTCGACCAGCTCCGGCGGCTCCTCGGCGAGCGCCTTTTCGATCTGCGGCACCAGCCCGTCGACCGCCATCCGGTAGAGCTGCTCGCCCAGCTCGACGGTCGCCCCGCTCGGGTCGCCGCCATGCCCGGACAGCGAGACCTGGCGCAGCAGGTAGTAGAAGAACAGCGTCTTGCCCTTGCCGCCGACCTTCTTCGCCTTCGCCATGTCGACCAGGTCGTCGCGGAAGTAGCGCATGATCGAGGTCTCGACGATGTTGCCGTGCGGAATGCCGTAGCTCTCGTCGCCGTAAAACCGCTTCTGGATCTCGGGCGTGATGTCCCACCAGCTCAGCGCCTGGATCTTGAAGTCCGGGTGGCGCACCCGGAGGTTGACCGCCGCGCAGTTCAGCGGGTGGATGTTGGGCAAATGTCCGTTGAGGAACAGGAGCCGCCGGAACCCGGTGGCGTAGAGGCCCTCGGCAATCTCCTCGACCACCTTCTGGAAGGTCTCGGGGCTGAGCGACACGGTGCCCGGAATCCCGTCATGGCCGCCGGAATGGCCGACCGGCAGCGGCGGCAGCACCGGGACGCCGGTGCGTTCGGAGACCCCGAGCGCGATGCGGTAGGCGACCAGGTAGTCGACGTTCATCGGCAGATGCGGGCCGTGCTGCTCGGTCGCGCCGGTCGGCATGATCGCCATGTCCATGCCGCCTTCGACCAGCGCCCTCGCCGCCATCCAGGATAGCTCGTCATAGACGATCGGTTTGCCGCCGCTGGCCATGCTAGAACCTCCCCGTCCGGTCCGTCCCGGCGGGAAGGATAGCCCCCCGGCCCCGGCCAGACGACCGTTGCGGCACGCAGACGAGCGGGGAAGGCACCATGCGCAATTTGAAGATCGACGGCGACCGGCTGTGGGCGTCGCTGATGGAGCTGGCCGAGATCGGCGCGACCGAGAAGGGCGGGGTGTGCCGGCTCGCGCTGACCGATCTCGACCGCGCCGGGCGCGACCTGTTCGTCCGCTGGTGCGAGGAGGCCGGCTGCACGGTGAGCGTGGACGGGGTCGGCAACGTCTTCGCCCGGCGGCCCGGCAAGGACGCGGCGCTGCCGCCGGTGATGGCCGGCAGCCATCTCGATTCGCAGCCCACCGGCGGCAAGTTCGACGGCGCCTATGGCGTGCTCGCCGGGCTCGAGGCGGTCCGCACCCTCAACGATTTCGGGATCGAGACCGACGCGCCGGTCGAAATCGTCGCCTGGACCAACGAGGAGGGGAGCCGCTTCTCGCCGCCGATGATGGGCTCGGGCGCCTTCGCCGGTGTGTTCGGCGCCGACGAGGTGCTGGCACGGCCGGACAACGTGACCGGCGCGCTGCTGGGCGACGAGCTCTCGCGCATCGGCTATGACGGCGAAGCACCGGTCGGCGGCCGCGAGATCGGCGCCTATTTCGAGGCCCATATCGAGCAGGGCCCGATCCTGGAGAACGAGGGCAGGACCATCGGCGTCGTCACCGGCGCCCAGGGGCAGCGCTGGTACGAGGTCACGGTGACCGGGCAGGAGGCGCATGCCGGCCCGACCCCGATGACGCTGCGCAAGGACGCGCTGGTGGCCGCCGCGCGCATGATCGACGCGGTCAACCGGCTGGGCCATGATTTCCCGCCCGAGGCCTGCGCCACCGTCGGTTTCGTCGAGTCGAGCCCGAATTCGCGCAACACCATTCCCGGCCGGGTGTTCTTCACCGTCGATCTGCGCCATCCGGACAATACGACGCTGGCGGCGATGGACCGCCGGCTGCGCAACGACTTCGCGGGGATCGCGGAGGCCGCGGGCTGCACCGCGGACGTCGTCGATTTCTGGGAATACCCGGCGACCGCGTTCGACGAGGCCTGCGTCTCCGCGGTGCGCGATGCCGCCGACCAGGGCGGCCTCCTCTGGCGCGACATCGTCTCCGGCGCCGGCCACGACGCCGTCTACATCGCCCGCATCGCGCCCGCCGCGATGATCTTCATCCCCTGCGAGGGCGGCATCAGCCACAACGAAATCGAGAACGCGACACGCGAAGACTGCGCCGCCGGCGCCCAGGTCCTGATCCAGGCGATGCTCGACCGCGCGATGGGCTAGCGGGTGCGGAGGCACGCCGTTCGGCGGGCGGCCCGGCCGTACGGTTCTCGCCAGCGCGCCGTCGGCGGACTATGATTCGACGAGATGCGGAAGGCATCGCGGCGTCGCGGCTCCGACGGGCGGGCGAGACCGGGTTCCGGCGTCGCGCACGGGGCCGAGCGGATTGCCGTCCGCCGACCGTCAGACGCTTCCGGAGGGAGGAGACCATGACCGTTCTCGACCGCAGGCAGTTCCTGCACGCCGCCGGCGCCGCGGGCGCGACCGCCGGCCTCGGCTCGCTGCTGTTCGACCGGACGGCGGCGGCGGCGATCGGCGACACGCTGACCATCGCCTATCACGTGCCTCTGCCGGCCTGGGACCCGACGACCGGCCTGTCCTCGGTCAACCCGCAGCTCATGTCGATCTACAAATGCGTGTTCGATCAGTATGTCGACCAGAATGCCGATCTGAGCTTCCGCCCCGGCCTGCTGACGAAATGGGGCTGGACCGACGACAAGAGCAAAATCCGCATGGAGGTGCGCCAGGGCGCCAGGTGGCAGGACGGCGAGCCGATCACCGCCCAGGATATCGTCTGGAACCTGCAGCGCGTCGCCGACCCCAAGACCGGCAACCCGGTCTCCTTCATCTGGTCCTCGGTCGCGAACCTGAAGGCTGAGGGCAACGTCGTCACCGGCGACGTCAAGCAGTATACGCCGGACCTGTTCAAGTGGATGGCGTTCCTCACGGCCTATGTCCTGCCGCCGCATCATTACCGGAAGGTCGGCAAGGAGGGATTCGAGAAGCAGCCGATGGGCTCGGGCCCCTATATGGTCGACGAGTTCCAGCGCGGCGCCTTCGTGCGCCTGAAGGCGAATCCCAACTACTGGGGCGGCGCGCCGGCCTTCAAGACCGTGGTGTTCAAGTTCGTGACCGATCCGGCGGCGCGGATCGCCGAGGTCGAAAGCGGCCGGTCCGATCTCACGCTCAACATCCCGTTCGAGGAATTCGACCGGCTGAAGGCCAAGTCGGGCCTCGAAGGCACGGCCACCCCGGTGTCCGACATCGCCATGATCTTCTTCAACGACGTGGTGCCGATGACCGATATCAACGTGCGCCGGGCGGCGGTGATGGCGGTCGACAAGAAGGCCATCGTGGACCGGCTTCTGCGCGGCTACGGCGTGCCGATCGAGACCCTGCTGGCGCCGCCCTATACCGGCTTCGACCCGACCGTGAAGACGCCCTACGATCCGAAGGCCGCGGCCGCGCTGCTCGCCAAGTCCGGCTATTCCAGGGACAAGCCCGTCGCGTTCAAGATCCAGACCACGCGCGGATACATCGCCAAGGACTACGACGTCATCCAGGCGATCGTCGGCATGTGGCGCAAGGTCGGTATCCAGGCCGAGATCGAGGTCTACGAGGTCGCCAAGCATTTCGAGCTGCGCGCCCAGGACAAGCTGGCGCCGGCGGCGTTCTACAACTGGGGCAACTCGATCGGCGATCCCACGACGTCCACCGGCCACGCCATGTTCGGCCCCTCGCCGCACTCGACCTGGGATACCGACGATCTCGACGCGATGATCGGCCCGCTCTGGGGCGAGAAGGATGAAGCCAGGCGCATCGCCGGCTGGCAGAAGGTGAACCGCTACGTCGCGGACAAGGCGTATGTCTTTCCGCTCTATCAGCAGGTTCAGCCCGTGGTGTTCAAGACGGGCCTCAAGTTCCAGGGCCACTTCGCCAACTTCGTCCTGCCCCACGCGATGTCGAAGGTTTAGGGCGGGCTTCTTCCCGGTGGGCAGGGGGTGGGGAACCGGGGCGCTCCTCCCCTCCTCGATAGATCCGCGCTGACGCGGTAGAGCCATGTCCTGGTCGTTCCTGCTCCGCCGGCTGCTTCTGGCCATCCCGACGCTGTTCGGCGTCGCGGTGATCGTGTTCGTGCTGCTGCGGGTCGTTCCGGGCGATCCGATCGCCATGCTGATCGGGCCGGGGGCCACCGAAGCGGGCATCGCCGAGCTGCGCCGGCTCTACGGGCTGGACGAGAGCATCGCGCTGCAATTCGTCTACTATCTTCAGGATCTCGCCGGCGGCGATTTCGGCACCTCGATCTCGATGCGCCAGGACGTGATGGAGCTGGTGCTCGGGCGCCTGCCGGTGACGATCGAGCTGTGCCTGGTCGCGATGTCGATGGCGGTCCTGCTGGGCGTTGCGATGGCGCTGGCCGGCAGCTACTGGCGCGGCCGGACCGGCGAGGCCGCGGTGGACGGCGCCGCCGGCTTCATCCTCGCGATCCCGGATTTCCTGTGGGCGCTTCTGTTCATCCTGTTCGTCGTCGTCTTCGCGCTGGACGGGCTGCCGATCTCCGGCCGGATCGGCCATGACGTCGCCTTCCGGGGCGCGACGGGCTTCCTGCTGGTCGAGAGCCTGCTCCGCCTGCGCTTCGACGCCTTCGGCTCGGTGCTGCTGCACACGGTGCTGCCGGCCGCCGCTCTCGCGCTGCCGCTGGCGGCGATCCTCGCGCGGATCCTCAAGGCCTCGATCGCCGAGGCGATGACCCAGGACTATATCCTCATGGCGCGCGCAAAGGGCTTCTCCCGGGCGCGCATCGTCTGCCGCGAAGCGCTTCGCAACGCGCTGGTGCCGACCGTGACGCTCACCGGCGTCCAGTTCACCTTCCTGGTCGGCGGGACGGTGCTGGTCGAGAAGATCTTTTCCTATCCCGGCATCGGCAACATGGCGATCGACGCGGTCATCAACCGCGACCTGCCGCTGATCCAGGGCCTGGTGCTGACCTTCGCGGTGCTGTTCATCGCGGTCAATCTGCTGGTCGACATGAGCTACGCGCTGCTCAACCCGCGGATGCGCCATGGCTGAGGCGGCGGCGGCCCCCGGCGCCGCGCCGCGCGCCGGCGCGGGCTCGGTTCGCCGGTTGCTGGCGAACCGGCGGGTGGTGCTCGGCGGCGCGGTGCTGCTGGCGTTCTCGCTCGCCGCCGTCTTCGCACCGCTGCTCGCGCCGCACGATCCGGTCGAGCAGGACCTGCTGCTGCAATACGCTCCGCCCTTCTGGTCGGACAAGGCGGAGGACGGCTTTCCGTTCGGCACCGACAATCTGGGCCGGGACATCCTCTCCCGGCTGATCCACGGCGCGCGGATCGCGCTGTTCGTCGCCGTCGCGGCGGCCGCGGCGGCGGGGCTGATCGGGACCGCGCTCGGCCTGCTGGCGGGCTATTTCGGCGGCTGGGCCGACACCCTCATCTCCCGGCTGGTCGAAATCTGGATGGCCTTTCCGGCGGTGCTGCTGTCGATCGTGCTGGTCGCCGTGATGGGCACCGGCCTGCATTCCGTCGTGATCGCGATCGCCGTGATCGACTGGACGCGCTTCTGCCGGGTCGTGCGGGCCGAGACCATGGCCCAGAAGCAGCAGGACTATGTCGCCTCGGCCGTCACAATCGGGCTCGGCCGGCTGCGCATCCTGTGGCGCGAAATCCTGCCCAACGTCCTGCCGCTGCTGATCGTGCTGTTCACCCTGGAGATGGGGATCGCGGTGATCGTCGAGGCGATCCTGAGCTACGTTAACCTGTCGCTCGCCTCCGATTTCCCGACCTGGGGCGGCATGATTTCGGACGGCCGGAAATATGTGAACCAGGCCCCCTGGCTGATGATCCTGCCGATCCTGTGCGTCATCGCGCTGGTGCTGGCGCTCAACGCGCTGGGCGACGGGCTGAAGGACGCGCTCGACCCGGTGATGCGCAGGTGACCGCCGCCCCGCCGCCGGACCGGCCGACCCTCTCGGTTCGCGACCTCCGTCTGGCGATCGCCGGACGCCGGACGCCCACGCCCATCCTGCGCGGCGTGTCGCTCGATATCGCACCCGGCGAGGTGCACGGGCTGGTCGGCGAGTCCGGCGCCGGCAAGACCACCATCGGCAAGGTCATCCTGGGGATCCAGCCGTCGCAGGCGCGGATTACCGGCGGCTCGGTGCTGTTCGACGGCCGGGACATCACCCATCTGCCGGAGCGCGAGCGCCGCGGACTGATGGGCAGGGGCATGGGACTGATTCCCCAGGACCCGATGACCTCGCTGAACCCGGCCTACCGCATCGGGGCGCAGATCGCCGACGTGCTGAGGCTGCATCTGGGGCTCGACCGCAGCGCCGCCGGCAGCCGGGCGCTCGAGCTGCTGGGCGACGTCCATATCCGTGCGCCGGAACGGGTGCTGCGCCAGTATCCGCATGAGCTCTCAGGCGGCATGCGCCAGCGCGTGCTGATCGCGGTCGCCTTCGCCTGCCGGCCCAAGCTGATCGTCGCCGACGAGCCGACGACGGCGCTGGACGTCACCGTCCAGCGCCAGGTGCTCGCGCTGATCAAGCGGATGCAGGCGCAGGAAGGCGCGTCGATCCTGTTCGTCACCCACGATCTCGGCGTGGTCGCCAAGATCTGCGATCGGGTGACGGTGCTGCATGGCGGGCGGGTCCTGGAGACCGGCGACACCCGCCGCATCGTCGAAGCGCCGGGGCACGATTACACCCGCGCGCTGATCGCCGCGACTCCGCGCCACGACCGGCCCGGCGATCTGCTGTGGCCGGTGCCCGAGGCGCTGATGGCGCGGCTCGACGCCGAGGCGCTGGCCTACGACGCCGCCCGCGCTCCGGGAGGCCGGGAATATGGCTGAGCCCGTCCTGCTGGAAGCCGCCGGGCTGCGCCTCTCGCTGCCGGATTTCAGCCGCAAGCCGCCCTTCGGCCCGGCCCCGCCGGTCGATATCCTGCACGGCATCGACCTTGCGCTCGCGCCTGGCGATACGCTCGGCGTCGTGGGCGAGAGCGGCTCCGGCAAGACCAGCCTGGGGCGTACGCTGGTCCGGCTCTACCGGCCGACCGCGGGCCGCCTGTCGTTCGACGGAAGGGACATCACGGACCTGCCGGAAGACCGGCTGCGCCCGCTGCGGGCGCAGTTCCAGATGATTTTCCAGGACCCGCAATCCTCGCTCAACCCGCGCCGCCGGGTGGCCGACATCGTCGCCCAGCCGCTTCGCCTGTACCGCCGGGCGGCAACCAGACGCGAGGCCTCGCGCCAGGTCGACGCCCTGCTCGAACGCGTCGCGCTGCGGCCGGCCCATGGCGAGCGATATCCCCACGAGCTGTCGGGCGGCGAGCGTCAGCGCGTGGGTATCGCGCGCGCCATCGCCCTGCAGCCCCGGCTGGTCGTCGCCGACGAGATCGTTTCCGGCCTCGACATGTCGAGCCAGGCCCAGATCCTGGCCCTGCTGCGCGAATTGCGCCACGACCTCGGCCTTGCCCTGCTCTTCATCAGCCACGACCTGTCCGTGGTGCGGACCGTGTGCGACCGGGTCGTGGTGATGCTGAACGGCCGGGCGGTGGAACAGGGCGATTGCGCGGCGATCTTCGCATCGCCCCGCCACCCATACACCCGGCGGCTGTTGAATGCGATCCCGCTGCCCGATGTCGACCCCGGCTGGGTCGCGCGCTCGGCGGAGAACGAACTGGGGGAGACGCTGAACATGACTGTGAAGGACAGCGTGGCGCTGGTCACCGGCGCCAACCGCGGGGTCGGCGCCGCCTTCGTCCGGGCCCTGCTCGATCGCGGCGCGGCGAAAATCTATGCCGGGATGCGCAGCACCGACGGCTACCAGGCGCCGGGCGGCCGGGTGCAACCGCTCGTGCTCGACGTGACCGACCACGACCGGGTCGCCCGCGCCGCGGCCGAATGCAGCGATGTCACCCTGCTGATCAACAACGCAGGGGCAAACCGCAACCGGCCGATCTCCGATCGCGACGCCCAGAGGAACGCGCGCGAAGAGATGGAGGTGAACTATTTCGGCACCATGGAAATGTGCCGGCAATTCGGCCCGGTGCTGGGCGGCAACGGCGGCGGCGCCATCGTCAACATGCTGTCGATCCTCAGCCGGGTAAGCCTGCCGATGATCGGCACCTACTGCGCGTCGAAAGCCGCGACGCTTTCGCTGACCCAGGGCGTGCGCGCCGAGCTGGCGGCGCAGGGCACGCTGGTGGTCGCGGTCATGCCGGGCGCGATCGACACCCGCATGGGCGACATGAACCCGCCGCCGCTGGAAGCGCCGGGCGATGTCGCCAATGCCGCGCTCGATGCCGTCGAAGCGGGCGAGGAGGACGCCTATCCCGGAGTCGTCGCCGGCAGCGTCAGCGCGGGCCTCGCCGCCGACCCGAAGGGCATCGAGAAGCAGTTCGCCGAATACCTGCCGGGGTAGGGCGTATCGGTGCGGACGAAGAATCGAGAATTCCCCCGGTGGGCGGGGTCCGATCTCAGCGCTTGCGGTCGAGGAAGGCCTGCATGCGTTGGCGCGCTTCGCCGCTCGCGAAGCCCTCGGCGAGCGAGTCGATGCTCTTCTCGATCGCCTCGTCGAGCGGCAGCGCCTCCCAGTCGCGCAGCAGCGCCTTCTGGAGGCGGATCGCAATTGGGCCGGCCTGGCAGATCGCGTCCACCGTGCGCGCGATCCCGGCGTCCAGCCCGCCTTCCGGGACCAGCGAGTCGACGAGGCCCCAGCGTTCCGCCTCCTCCGCCCCGATGGTCTCTCCGGTGTAGACCAGCCGGGCCGCGCGCCCCCAGCCCACCAGCCGGGGGAGCAGCGCCGCCTCGATCACCGACGGGATGCCGACCCGGACCTCCGGCATGGCGAACTTCGCGGTGCCGTCGGCCACCCGGAGGTCGCAGGAGGCGGCGATTTCGAGCCCCGCCCCGAGGCAGTATCCCGCAAGCCGCGCCACCACCGGCACCGGGGCGGTGCGGATCGCCAAGCATGCATCGTGCAGCACGGCGATGAACGGGCGGGCGGTCTCGGGGGTCAGATCGACCATCTCGCGGATATCCGCGCCGCCGATGAAGGCGCGCTCGCCCGCCCCGCGCAGGACGACGACCCGAACCCCGGGGCTCTCGCCCGCCTGTCGGATGGCTCCCGCCAGGGCTTCGGTGCCGTCGCGGTCGATGACGTTGAGCCTGGCCACGTTGTCGTGGCAGACGGTCGCGACACAGCCGCCGCCTGGATTGTCCGCGAACCCGATCTGGATGGCGCTCAACGCCCTCGCTCCATTCTGATACGCATTGTAAGACGACTGCCGACCGGAGATGAGGAGATTCAGACCGCAGCTTCAACGAAGCGCTCGTAACGAACTTGAAGCAGATCGGGATCAGGCCGGTCTTCCACCCGTCGCGGCGCGTACAATCCCGTCAGGTGGAGCCGTTTCAGCCCATGGAGCAGCATCGGCCCATCTTCCTCATCAAGAATGTCGCGTCGAACCTCAATGATGCCATCCGGTCGTACGCCCACAAACATCTTGTCGAATGCAGCGTGATGCAGCTTGCACAGCGCAAGCCCGTTGGGCACCAGTGGCGGCCCGGCTTCGCTATCGGGCACGATGTGCGCGGCATCCAAGAGTTCGTGGTGTCGGAGGCGGCACAGCGCACATCGGGAACGGTACGCCCGAAGCACGCGTTCACGAAAAGAGCGCTGATGAAGCCGGACTTGCAATTCGCGGGTTGCATATCGGCGTCGCTCGTCAGCACGGGCAATATGGCTCACAGTCGGCGACAATGCCGGCGCGGCAAGGTCCAGAACCGAAGGATGGTCCAGCTGAATCGTGAAGGCCAGCGAGCGAGGATTGTCCCCAACGACGAACACCGGCCAAGCAGCGAGGTATCGCCCCGGTAGCAGGCCGAATAGGTAGACCAGTGGGAGCCGCTTGCCCATCGCTTCGCGCAGACCGACATTGTCGGGATGATCCAGATTCGTTCCGCGGTAAGCGTAGAGGAAGCGTCCCTCGCTGTCGGCGCCATCGTCATAGGGTCCATCTACCGAGGTGCGGATGGAGAGCGGCAACTCGCATGCGCGGGGTTTGAAGATCCCTTGCATGCTGACGAGGGGAACGCGAATGCCCTTAAAATCGAACCCACGAATGAGCACCGACCATGGAAGGACATCGTCGTGCCGAGCGACCTGCTTGCTCAGCCAGTCAAATGCTTCGCGGCGAACACTCTCATCGCTCATCTATGTCTTCCGAAGAGGTACGATGTATTGGCCAAGGTGGAATTGACACTTAACACAATACAGACAAAGCGCACTCGCCTCTCCGGTTAGTCGGCGTTGTCTGTATTACTAGCCGAGATTGTAATATTATTATCCAATGTTCTTTATGGTTGCTTTCGCGAATGCCGAACCAGTTTCCCACTTGTGACGGCGACGGACGCCGAGGACGAGTCGTTGAAACGGGACACCGAACCGTGCTCTCCAGGTAGGATCGGGCGGAACGCCCAGGGAAAAATTCGATGCGCCTCCAGATCGGCCTCCTGCTCTTCCCCGATATCACCCAGCTCGATCTGACCGGACCCTACGAGGTCTTCACCAAGTTCCCGGACTGCGACGTTCATCTGCTGTGGAAGAACCTCGAACCGGTCGCGGCCGGCGGCGGCATGCGGCTGTTGCCGACCGCGCGCTTCGCCGATTGCCCGCCTCTCGACCTGGTCTGCGTGCCGGGGGGCGCGGGCATGAACAGGCTGCTGAACGACGCGGAGACGCTCGACTTCCTGCGCCGCCAGGCGCAGGGCGCGCGTTATGTCACCTCGGTCTGCACCGGCTCGCTGGTGCTCGGCGCGGCGGGGGCGCCCGCCCGCCGGGCGGGGGCGCGCGCCCACGACGGGCGGGCGGTGGCGGCTGCTGGCGGGGGGGGGGGCGACGACGCCTGGGATGTCGCTGCCGATGCTGGCGGCCTTCGGCTGCGAGCCGGTGGCGGAGCGCGTCGTCGTCGACGGCAACCTCATCACCGGCGGCGGGGTCACGGCCGGGATCGATTTCGCCTTGCGGGTCGCGGGCGAGCTGTTCGGGGCCGAGACCGCGCGGCGGATCCAGCTCGCGATCGAGTACGATCCGGACCCGCCCTACGATTCCGGCTCCCCGGCGAGCGCGGACGAGGCGCTGGTGGCGGCGGTGCGCGAGGCCGCGGCGGCGCGTCAGGGCGAGCGCGAAGAGGCGGTCGCCCGGGCGGCGGCCCGGCTGGGCGACGGCTGATCCACGCGGGGGGGCCGATCGAGGACAGGGAGGCGACGATGCGGAGAAGGCTGTATTTTTCGACCGTGCTGATCGTCCTCTGCGCCGCCGGGGCGGTCCGCGCGCAACCCCAGCCGGTCGATCTCGAGCTCGCCTTCGTGGTCGACGCTTCGGGCAGCATCGACGAGGACGAGACCAGGCTGCAGCGCCAGGGCTATGCCGACGCCCTGGTCAACCCGCGCGTCCTCCAGGCGATCGGCAGCGGCTTCCTGCGCGCTATCGCGGTCGCTTATATCGAGTTCGCCGGCCCGTCCTGCGAGCGGGTCAGCGTCGCCTGGACGCGCATCGACGGCGCCGACAGCGCGCGATCCTTCGGCGCGCGGATCCTCGCCTTGCCGCGCATGTTCTGTCCCGGCGGAAACGCCATCAGCGATGCCCTGGCGCTTGCCGCCGCGTCGATCCGGACCAACGATTTCGACGGCACCCGCAAGGTGATCGACGTATCGGGGGACGGCCCCAACACGCTGGGCCTGCCTGTCGAGTTCGCCCGCGACGCGGCGGTCGCGGCGGGCATGACGGTCAACGGGCTGGTGATCGAGCGCCCGTCCATGCCCGACCTCGACGCCTATTACCGGTCGGCGGTGACCGGCGGCCCCCGTTCGTTCGTGATCACCGCGAAGGACCGAAAATCGTTCGCCGAGGCGATACTGAAAAAAATGATCCTGGAGATCGCCGGGCGGCGGACCTCCGCACGGCACGCGGCCGCGCCCGCACGGGGGCACGACACGGGGAAACCGCGATGAGAGCGATGGTCCTGTACGACCGGGAGAAGCCGTTTCGGCTGGAGGAGCGCCCCGAACCACGCCCCGGGCTGGGCGAGGCGGTGCTGCGCGTGCGCGCGGCCGGGGTGGGGCTCACGCTGGTCAACATGCGGCTCGGCCGGATGGGCGGCTCGCTGCCGCGCGTCATGGGTCACGAGCTGGCGGGGGAGATCGCCGCGGTCGGCGAGGGCGTTTCCGCGCTCTCGGAAGGCGAGCGCTGCGCGGTCTATTTCTACCTCACCTGCGGGCGCTGCCGCTGGTGCCGCGGCGGGCGCGAGACGCTGTGCGAGAACTTCGCCGGCTATGTCGGGGCCCACCGCGACGGCGGGTTCGCCGATTATGTCTGCCTGCCGGCCGAGAACTTCCTGCCCATCCCCGACGGCCTGAGCGACGAGGCCGCCGCGGTCGCGGCCGATGCCGTCAACACCAACTGGCATTGCATGCGTGAGCGCGCGCGCATCTCCCCACATGACACGGTCCTGCTGATCGGGGCGGGGGGCGGCGTCGGCATCCACGGCGTGCAGGTGGCGAAGCTGTTCGGCGCGCGGGTGATCGCGGCCGACGTCTCCGACGAAAAGCTCGCCCTGGCGCGAAGCTGGGGCGCGGAGGAGACGATCAACGTGCGTGCGGTCGACGATGTCGCGGCGGAGGCGAGACGCCTGACCGGCGGCCGGGGCGTCGATGCGGCGGTCGACTATGTCGGTCACGGCGGGACCTTCCAGGCTGCGATCGACGGCCTCGCGATTTCGGGCCGGGCGGTGGTCATCGGTGTCGGCACGGGCAGGGCGAGCATCGATCCGACCGGGCTGGTCAGGACCGAGCAAATCGTCACCGGATCGCGCCACTCGACCCGCGCCGAGCTGATCGAGACCATGGAGATCATGGCGCGCGGGCTGGTCGAGCCGGTGATCGGCATGCGGGTGCCGCTCGAGGAGGTGGAGAGCGTCTTCGCGGCGCTCAAGGACGAGACATTGCTCGGCCGCGGCGCGCTGACCTATGCCTGAGCGGGTGCGCCGAATGCCGGGGACGGTCTATAGTGATCCCGCCCGGCTAGGCGCCGGGGGCGCCTGGAGACGTGCCGGATGCCGTTCGAGGTCAATCCTCTCGGGGACCGTTTCGCGGCGGAAATCGTCGGTATCGATCTCGCGCGGGAGCTGCCGGACGACGCGTTCGCGGCGGTGCGCGCGGCCTGGTTCGACGCCGGCGTCGTGGTCTTTCGCGACCAGCGCCTCCCGCCCGGCCGGCAGGTCGCCTTCAGCCGCCGCTTCGGAGATCTGATCGTCCACGTCATGCAACAGTTCCTGCTGCCGGGGCACCCCGAAATCCTGCTGATCTCCAACAGGAAGCACCCGGACGGCACGCCGATGGGCTTCGAGGACGCCGGCCGCTACTGGCACTCCGACATCTCCTACGACGAACGCCCGGCGCTGGGATCGCATCTCTACGCCGTCGAGATCCCGCCCGAGGGGGGAGACACGCTGTTCGCCGACATGCGCCATGCCCTGAAGACCCTGCCGGACGATCTCCGCCGCCGCATCGAGGGCCGCCGGGCGCGCCATTCCTACACCCGGAACCACCGCAGGAACGAAACCGTCGCGGGGGGACGCCCCGCATTCAGCGCCGAGCAGCGGGACAGGCTGAACGATGTTTCGCATCCGATGACGCGCAGGCTCGAAGACACCGGCGAGGAGGCGCTGTTCGTGAACCCCGGCTTCACCTTCGCCATAGACGACATGGACGAGGCCGAGAGCGACGACCTGCTCGCCGCGCTCTTCGAGCACAGCACGAGGGAGGCCTTCCTCTACACCCATGAATGGCGCCGCGGCGACCTCCTGTGCTGGGACAATCGCAGCGTGATGCATCGCGCGATCCTCTACGATCCGGCGGAGACGCGGCACATGCACCGCACGACCATCGCCGGCCTCCGCCCGGTGTGACCGGCGGGTGGGTTCCGGATGATCGTCGACATTCACTGCCACTACGTGCCCGAGGCCTATTTCCGCTTCATCGAGCGGGCGGACGGGTTCGACGTGCGCCGGTCCGCGACCGGGGACGAAGCGGTCGAGGTCGCGGTGGGACGGGCCAGATTTGCCATGAACCGGACGTTCTTCGACCCCGAACGGCAACTCCGCCGCATGGCGGGGCTCGGGATCGACCTCAGCGTGCTCTCGCTCGCGACGCCGCTGATCGACTACGCCGCGCCGCCGCGCGCCGCGCTCGCCGCCGCGCGCATCTTCAACGACGAGCTGGCCCTGTTGAGGGACCGCCACCCCGACCGGTTCGACGGCTGGGCCTTCCTGCCGATGCAGTCCCCCCTGGACGCGGCCGGGGAGCTCCGCCGCGCGGTGACCGGGCTCGGCCTGCGCGGCGGGCACATCGCCTCCAATGTCGGGGGAAGCTATCTGGACAGCCCGGAATTCGCGCCGGTGTTCGAGGCCGCGGTCGATCTCGGCGTGCCGCTGTTCGTCCACCCGAGCAATCCGGCGGGCGCCGACCGGACGGCGAATTACGAGCTCACGGTGGTGAGCGGCTACCTGTTCGACACCACGATCAACGTGTTCCACATGATTTTCGGCGGTCTACTCGACCGCTATCCGACGCTCGGCCTGTGCTGCGCCCATGCCGGCGGCTACGCGCTCCTGCTCAGGGCGAGGATGCAACGGGAGGTGGACACCAACCCGGACCTGGCGCGGACCCTCTCCGGGACGGTCGACGACTATCTCGGGCGCCTCTACTACGACACGGTGTGTTTCGAGGACGGCTACCTCGCCTTCGCCTCGGACGCGATCGGGCCGGACCGCTTGGTGCTGGGGAGCGACGGCCCGTTTCCGCTGGGCGAGCCGGATCCGGTGGGATTCGTCCGGCGGGCCTTCGGGGACGGCCCGGCCGGCGCGGATATCCTGCACCGCAACGCCGCCCGGATGTTCAACCTCGCCGGCCAGGAGTCCGGCGCGTGGAAGCCCGCCGGGGAGGGGCCATGACCGTCCGAGACGAGCGTGCCTTGCGCGACCTGGTGAAATCCGACCGGGTGCATCGCGACTTCTACACCAGCCCCGATGTGTTCGACCTAGAGATGGAGCGGATCTTCGCCCGCGCCTGGCTGCTCGTCGGTCACGACAGCCAGGTGCCCAACCCCGGCGATTTCGTCACCACGACGCTGTGCCGCCATCCAGTGATCATGAGCCGGCACCGCGACGGCCGGGTGCATGTGATGTTCAACCGCTGCAGCCATCGCGGCGCCCAGATCTGCACCGAGCCCCGGGGCAACGCGAAGCGGTTCGAGTGCCCCTATCACGGCTGGGTGTACGACACCGACGGGCGCCACGCCGGCGCCCCCTACCCCGCGCGCTACGCCGACGGCTTCCTGAAGGCGGGCGGTTTCGATCTCGCCGCGGTGCCGCGCCTGGCGATCTATCGCGGATTCGTGTTCGCCTCCCTCGGCGCCGAGGGCCCCGGGCTCGACGACTTCCTCGGCCCGATGAAGTCGCATATCGACGCCATGGTCGACCGCGCGCCCGGGGGCGAGGTGGAGGCGTCGGCCGGCGCGTTCCGCTACCGCTTCGGGGCCAACTGGAAGATCCAGATGGAGAACCAGAACGACCTCTATCACCCGATGTTCACCCATGCCTCGACCACCGCCAGGGACGGCACCCAGTTCCGGCGCCACGGGGCGGAGGACGACGAGGCGGGCAGGGTCCGGCTGCTGAAGGAGAACGAGGCCCTCAACGAGCAGTGGGAGGAGCTGCCGGTCGGCGGGCACCGCTACGGCCACACCTATATGGGGATGTTCCCCATGAACAAGGGCCAGAGCGGGCCGGTGCACGAGCGCTACCGGGCGGCGATGGAGGCGCGCTACGGCGACCGGGCGGAACGGGCCATGGCCGTCAGGTTCCACAACAGCATCTTCTACCCCCAGTGGTCGATCCAGTACCTGACCCAGCATATCCGCCTGATGAACCCGGTCTCGGTGGACTGCACGGAGAACGTCATCATCCCGCTCCGGCTCAAGGGCGCGCCCGAGGAGATGTGGCGCGCGGCGCTCAGGAGCAACAACAACAGCCATTCGCCGGCCGGCATGGTGATGTCGGACGACATGGAGGTGTGGGTGCGCTGCCAGAACGCGCTGACCAGCCCGGGCAATGACTGGGTGGTGTTCGCGCGCGGCGCGAGCGAAGAGCAGGCCGACAACCGGGGCTCGTTCGAGGTGCGCGGCACCTCCGAAGCGAACGCCCGCCACCAGCACCGCGCCTGGCTCGGCTACATGTGCGGCGAGGCCTGACGACGGTCGCTGCGATGCGGGACGAGATCGAGAAATTCCTGTTTCGCGAGGCCCGGCTGCTGGACGAACGCCGGTTCGAGGAATGGATGAACCTGTTCGCCGAGGACGGCTATTACTGGGTTCCCGCCGCGCCCGGTCTCGAGGACCCCTATGACGGCGTGTCGATCTTCTTCGACGATCGCGCGGTCATGAAGACCCGGCTCCAGCGCCTCGATCACACGAGAATCCATTCGCAGAAGCCGGCGAGCCGCACCGTCCACACGGTGTCGAATGTGGAGATCGACGGGGATTACGGCGCGGTCGGCGAAATCCTGGTGCGATCCGCCGTGACGATGCTGGAGTACCGCCTCGAAAAGCAGACCGCCTTTGCCGGGCGCTGCCGTCATCTGCTGCGCATCGCCGAGGGCGGCGGGTTCGAGATCGCCTGGAAGCGCGTCGACCTGATCAACTGCGACGGCGTGTTCGAGACCCTGTCGGTTCCGTTCTGACCGCTTGTCGTCCCCGCCCCTTGCGGACCACCGGGCGGCCCCCGGAACCCCGGCCTCGCTTGACATCCGGACGGGGCCCGCCCGTAGAATGGCCCGACCGGCGCCCGTCGAAGGGCGATGAAATTCCACGCAGGGAGGAAATGGCGATGTCCGAGCAACGTAGATTCTGGTTGCGACCGGCGCTGAGGGCGCTCACCGCGACCGGCACGGCCGGCGCGATTCTGGCCGGCGCGGCCTGGGTTTCGACGGCGCAGGCGCGCGACCTCAAGATGGCGTTCTTCACCAGCCCCAAGCATCATGTCTGGGCCAAGCTGATGACGCGCTGGGGCAACGGCATCACGGCGGCGAATGTCGGCCTCAAGGTCGTCGGCTTCCCCGGCGGCCAGATCGGCGGCAAGCCGCCGGGCGCCTTCAAGCGGGTGGTCAACGGCATCGCCGATATCGAGTTCGGGTTGCAGGGCTACACCTCGACGGTGTTTCCCAAGACCATGGTGGTGGAGATCCCGCTGCAATGGGGCTCGCCCACCGAGGCGACCACGGCGCTGTGGAAGATCTTCGACAAGCACCTCGCGTCCGAATACGCGCGCGTCGAGGTGCTCGGCCTGTGGACCACCGACGTGCCGGTGCTGATGACCAACAAGGTCGTCCGCACCCCCGACGATCTCAAGGGGCTGAAGCTCAGGACGCCGTCGCGCGACCAGGCGGCGATCATCAAGGGTCTCGGCGCGATCCCCGTGGGTATGCCGATGCCGCAGACCTACAGCGCCATCGAGAAGGGCGTGGTCGACGGCGCGCTGGTCGGAATCTCGGTGGTGAACAGCTTCAAGCTCGCCGAGGTGGTCAAGAACTACGTCATCGGCCTGCCGATGGGCTATTCGCCGCAGATGATGGTGATGAACAAGAAGACCTATGCCGGCCTCTCCGCCGACCAGAAGAAGGCCGTCGACGCCCAGCGCGGGCTGCTGCTCAGCCTCAAGGGCGCCAGGCTCTACGAGGCGGCGCGCGCGGCGGGCATCAAGACGGTGCGTGACCGGAAAGACACCAACATCACCGAGTTGAGCGCGGCCGACAAGGCGGCCTGGACCGCGCGTTTCGAGACCATCGTCGACGACTGGGTCAAGCGCTACGGGAAATCCCACCCGACCTACCAGCAGATGCTCGCCGACTACCTGGCCAAGGGTTGATGGCCTTTCGCGAGGGTCCGGTCTCCCGGGCCGTCGGCATCCTGGTCACGGCCTCGGCGTATGTCGCCGGGGCCGTGCTCGTCCTGCTCATGTTGCTGACCACGGTGGACGTGGTCGGCCGCTATTTTTTCAACGCGCCGCTCACCGGGGTCTTCGATCTCACCCATTTCGCGGTGCTGATCATGACCTTCCTCAGCTTCGCCTATTGCGCCTATCACGGGGCGCATGTGGCGATCGAACTGCTGTACAACCGGCTCGGCCGGTCCGTGCAGCGCGTCCTCGACCCGGCGATCAACCTGGTCGGCTGCCTGCTGTTCGTCCTAATCGCCTGGCGCGCGCTGGTCCAGTCGGTGGACGTGCGCGAGTTCACCGAGGCGTCCCAGCTCCTCACCATCCCGTTCTTCCCGTTCTACTGGGTGCTGGCGTTCGGCGCCGGGCTGATGGCGCTGGTGCTGGCGCTCAGGATATTCGTGCCGGCGCCGGAAAGCGACGAAGCGGCGTGAGCCCCACCCTGGTCGGCATTCTCGGCCTGGCCGGGCTGTTCCTGCTGATTTTCCTGCGCGTGCCGATCGGCATCGCGCTGGCGATCGCCGGGGCGCTCGGCTACTGGGCGCTGAGCGGGCTCGACCCGACGCTCGCCCTGCTCGGCAGCGTGCCGTTCGAAATCGCCTACAACTACGACCTCAGCATCATCGCGCTGTTCGTCCTGATGGGGAACCTGGCCTTGGTGTCGGGGATGAGCCGGGACCTCTACGCCATGGCGCGAAGCCTGGTCGGGCACTGGCCGGGCGGGCTCGCCTCGGCCACCGTGGTGGGCTGCGCCGGGTTCGCGGCGGTCTCGGGATCGAGCCTCGCCTCGGCGGTCACGATGGGGCGGGTGGCGTTGCCGGAAATGCGGCGCCACGACTACCACCCGCGCCTCGCCACCGGCTGTGTCGCCGCCGGCGGCACGCTCGGCATCCTGATCCCGCCCTCGACCGGGTTCATCATCTATGCCCTGCTCACCGAGGAATCGATCGGCCAGCTCTTCCTCGCCGGCGTGCTGCCGGGCATCCTGCTGACCGGGCTGTTCATGGCGACCATCGCCATCCTGACGCGGCTCAACCCGGCGATCGGGCCAAAGGCCGACCGGCTGTCCTGGGGCGAACGCCTGCGCTCGGTAGGGCGTTCGTTCTCGCTGATCGGGATCGTGTTCGCGGTCCTCGGCGGGATCTATTTCGGCGTCTTCACCCCCGTCGAGGCGGCCGCGATCGGCGCCTTCCTCACCCTCGTGCTGACCGTCGTTCGCCGCAGGCTGACGCTTGAGACCCTCAAGTTCTGCATTCTCGAAACGGTCAAGACCTTCGCCTTCGTCTATCTGATCGTGATCGGCGCGTTCCTGTTCAACCCGTTCCTCGCCGTCACCCAGATTCCCGCCAACCTGGCGGCGGCGATGCCCGGGCTCGACCTGCCTCCGGTGGCGATCCTGATCGTCATCGTGCTCGGCTACATCATCCTCGGCACCTTCCTCGAAGGGCTGGCGATGATGGTGCTGACGCTGCCGATCGTCTTCCCGCTGATCAAGGACATGGGCTACGACCCGATCTGGTTCGGCGCGCTGCTGGTGGTGATCCTGGAGATGAGCCTGATCAGCCCGCCCCTCGGGCTCAACGTCTTCGTGGTCAAGGGGATCGCCGAGGGCGTGCCGATGGGCGAGATCTTCCGGGGCATCATCCCGTTCTGGGGCGCGATGCTGATCTGCGCCGCCCTCCTGATCGCCTTCCCCGATATCGCGTTGTTCCTGCCGGAAACGATGATCCGCTGACCGGCCGGCTCAGGCCCAGCCGCCGGCGAAGGGCATGACGTGGCCGGTGATGAAATCGCTCTTGTCAGACGCGTAGAACGCCACCAGCGCGGCGATTTCGTCCGGCTTGCCGAGACGTTTCAGCGGGATGTTGCGGGTCATCATGGCGAGCGCCTCGGGGTCGGCCACCAGCTCGGGCGGGAAATAGGTCGGGCTCTCGACGTAGTTGGGCGCGATCGCGTTGACCTGGATGTTGTCGCGGCCGAGCTCCTGGGCGAGCGACACCGCGAGCGCGTTGGCGGCGCCGCGCGCGGTCACGTAGATCGAATAATTCGGCAGGCCGCGCAGCGGCGTCGCCGAGGTGATGAACAGGATCTTGCCGCGCCTGCGCTGCTTCATCTGCGGCACCGCCGCACCGGCCAGCTGGAAGGGAAAGACCACCATCTCCTCGAGCGCCGAACGCAGATCCTCGGCGCGCGCCGTTTCGACGGGCGCGCGGACCGCCGCACCGGCGTCGTTGCAGACGACCACGTCGATGCGGCCAAGCTCCGCGGTCGCGGCCGCGACGATCTCCGCCGGCGTCTGCTCCCGGATGACGGTGAGTCCCGGATTGGCCGCGGCGAAGCCTTCCGCCGCCTCGGCATCCGTGAAGCTCCTGTCGTGGCAGGCCACCGTCGCCCCCAGGGTGGCGAGCTCTTCCGCGACGGGCCGGCCCACGAAATGTTCCACGTTGGTGATCAGGACGACGCGATCCTTCATCGGCTTTCCTTTCGTCGGCCCGTCTCGTGATCCGGCATGGGGCGCCGCCGGACGATCCGCCGCGGCTCAGCGCGCCGCGATCGCCATGTCCGCCTGCTCGTTGAACGGCTCGAACTTGACGAGGAACTCCGCCACCGCTCCGGCATCGCCCTCGACCGAGACCCGTTCGGCGGCGATCGCCTCTTCGAACGTGGCGCGTCCGAACACCCAGTCGAGCAGGAAGCCGCGGTCGAAACGCGCCGTGGCATCGCATTCCGGCGGCGGGGTCTCGTGGAACTGGCAGACGCCGCCGCGGATTTCGAGCGCGCAGCTCTCGCCCGTATCGGTGGTCTCGAAGGCGACGCGAAGATGCGTCTCGCCGCAGCGCTCGGCGATCAGGCGGACCGTCATCACGTTCATGATCGCGGCGAGGGGAAAGCCGCGCACCTGTTCCGGCGATCCCAGCACCATCCCGCCGGCGGCCAGGTCGAGCTCTCCCTCGAGCTCGAGCGCCGCCGTCAGCCCCCAGTTGCGCCAGGTCGCGTTCTTCTGCGCATAGGCCCAGCGGCGGAGCGCCTCGGCCTTGAGGCGCCTTGCCTCGTCGTCGGTCCGGTCGGCCTGGACCGCAAGCGTCAGCAACTCGGCCGCCCATTGCGTCTCGCCGCCATCCAGCGCTTCGCGGGCGCGTTGCATCAGCGTCTCGCGCCCACCGATCATGTCGACGAAACGGGACGCGCGCTCGGCCCGCGGGGTCGGATCGAGCGCGACCGGGTCGCCCTGGTACCAGCCGAGATAGCCGGCATAGATCGCCGGGATCGCGTGCTTGTAGGAGCCGTAATACTCGCCGAGCCAGGGATGGTCGCGGAGCCGCTCGGGCATGGCGACGATTTGGGCGATCTCGTCCGGCGCATAGCCCTTGTTGATGTAGCGCAGCGTCTGGTCGTGGAGATACTGCACCGCGTCGCGGTAGTCGGTCAGCAGCGCCGCGATCCTGTCCGCGCCCTCCACGGGCCGCCCGTGATGCGGGACCAGGGTTTCCGCGCCGAACGCCTTGAGCCGGTCGAGCCCGCGCGCCCAAGCCATCGGGTCGCGAAACCGCGTGCCGCGCAGCGCATACACGTTGGGGAAGGATTCGTAGACCGCGTCCGCCGACAGCAGCACCCGCTCGTCGGGCAGCCAGACCGCGCACTGGTCCTCGGTCTCCGAGGGGATGAGGTGAATCTCGAACCTGACGCCGCCGGTCTCTCCCGAATAGCTGTCGTCGAAGGTCACGGTCGGGGCGATGAAGGAGCGCCGGCCGGGACGCTGCGGCGGGGGGGGGGCGCGGGCGGCGCGGCGGCGGCGGGCCGAGCCCGGCGCGGACGGTGCCGGTCTCGCCGATCGGGAGCCGCATGCCGAACTGGTACATCGCGCGGCGGCCGAGGATCGGGGCGATCAGCCCCACGTCCCGCGCCACGTGACGGACGAGGTCCTGCTGGGCGACGATCTCGACCTTGCCGGAAGCGACATCGTCGGGCGAGACGAACGCCGCCGCGCCGCTGACGTGATCGGCGTGGAAATGGGTGTAGACGATCGTCCGGATCGGCTTGTCGGTGATCTTGCGGAACTCGGCGGCGACGATTTGGGCGTTGTCCATGCCGGTCATGGTGTCGACCAGGATGCAGGACTCCTCTCCCTCGATCAGCGTGCAGTTGACGACCGAGTAGCCGAAGGCACAGTGGATCGAGCCGTTGAGGGTATAGATCCGGGGCTCCATCGAGGCCTGGTGGCGCGCGAGGTCCGGGTGGACCGACGGGGTGACCTGGTTCATCTGTCTGCGATACGGGCCGCCGGATGAAGGGCGTGCCGCACTCCCTGTGATTGCCGCCGAGGTCTAGGCCGGCCGCCCGTGCAAGGCAAGCCGGGCGCATTCGATGGGCGCCAGATGCTACACTCGCCGCGCGGGAGGAGAGGGGCAGCATGTCGCCGAGAGACCGCATCGTCGCATCGAGCCGGGTGCTGGCAAACATCCTGGCGCTCGGGCTCGCGGGTCTGGCCATCTACGTCGCCGGCTTCGGGGTGTTCGACGAGGTCTGGGTCCGCGCCGGCACCACCGGGCTGCCGATCCTGATCTCGCTGTTGTGCTTCTCCACCGAGAACATGGATGTCAGGCGCGACAACGTCGCCTGGGGCTCGATCGCGCTCAACGCCGGGATGCTGCTCGCGCTCGCGCCGATCTACTACCTGTGGATCGTCCTGATGACGGAGCAGCTCGACTTCTTCGTCGAATTCTCGGTGTTCGACTACCTGGTGGGCTTCGCCGGGATCGCGCTGTTGTTCTACCTCACCTACCGGCATTTCGGCCTGCCGCTGTTCCTGGTCTGCCTGCTCTCGCTGATCGTCCTGCTCTTCGGGAACCTGGTTCCGGGCACGCTGAACATCCCGGAGGTCAAATGGTTCCTGATCTCGGAGAAGCTCTGGTACAGCACCGACGGGGTGTTCGGCCGACCGGTCGCCGTGGTCGGCCAGATCGTGCTGGTGTTCATCCTGTTCGGCGCGATCCTGGAGACCTCGGGCGCCGGCGCGACGCTGCTCAAATTCGCCTTCGCGGTGACCGGCCCGCTGCGCGGCGGCCCGGCGCATGCGGCGATCATCGGCAGCGCCAGCTTCGGCACCATGAACGGCGCCGCCGTCGCCAACGTGGTGACCACCGGCGTCTTCACCATCCCGATGATCAAGCGCACCGGCTTCCAGTCCAAGTTCGCCGGCGCGGTCGAGGCGGCGGCGTCGACCGGCGGGCAGATCATGCCGCCGGTGATGGGCGCGGTCGCGTTCCTGATGGCCGACATCACCGGGATCCCCTACCTCACCATCATCGCCGCGGCGGCGATCCCGGCGCTGATGTACTACCTCAGCCTGTTCTCCGTGGTCTGGCTGGAGGCGCGGCGGCAGGGGCTGCGGCCGACGCCGAGGGCAGAACGCGTCAGGCTGGACACCACCGACTGGATCCGCTCGATCTCGTTCTTCGTGCCGCTCGGCGTCATCGTCTACGTGCTGATGACCGGGCGGACGGCCCAGAACGCGGGCTTCTACGGCCTGATCGCCGCCTTCGTGCTCTCGCTCGTCCTCTACCCCGAGTTCCGGTCGATCCGGAAGATCCTCGCCGCCCTGATGCGCGGCGGGCGCACCTGCGCGACCATCATGATCGTCGTCGCCGCGATCGGCTTCGTCGTCGGCATGGTCAACATGTCCGGCCTCGGCATCAAGTTCGCCGCGACCATCCTGTCCATCGCCGGGGACAGCCTGTTCCTGTCGCTGGTGGTGATGGCGATCGGCTGCCTGCTGCTCGGCATGGGCGTGCCGGTGGGCGCGGCCTATCTGATCATCGTCCTGATCATCGGGCCGGCGCTCGGCAAGCTCGGGCTGTCGCTGCTGCTCACCCATCTCTTCGTCATCTACTACGCGGTGCTGTCGGCGATCACGCCGCCGGTCGCCATCGCCGCCTTCGCCGCCGCGCCCATCGCCGGCTCGAAACCGATCGAGACCGGAATCGTCGCCGTAAGGCTGGCGATCGCGGGGTTCCTGATCCCGTTCATCTTCGTCTACCATTCGAGCATCGTGCTGGTGGATCCCTCCTTCACCTATGCGGGGCTGGCTTGGGGCATCGGGGTCTTCCTGGTCTCGACGGTCGCGCTCGCGACCGGGCTCGGCGCCTATTCCATCGGTCCGATCGGGCCTTTGCAGCGGCTCGTGCGGGTCGCGGCCGGCGTCCTGGTGCTGGTGCCGGATCTCCTGGTCGCGGGCGTCTGCACCGCCGTCGTGGCGGCGTCGTTCCTGGTCGAGAGCCGGATGTCCGCTTCACCCGTCGAGCGGCGCGAGGCGTAACGAAAAGAGGGAGGCTGGACATGATGAAGCGTTGGAGCGTACTGGCCGCCGCCGGCCTGCTGGCGGCCGCGGTCGCGATGCCCGCCGAGGCTCAGAAGCGCCAGATCAAGATGTCGACGATCGCGCCGGGCTCTTCGTCGTACCTCGTCATGACGACGTTCGCCAATCTGGTGAACCAGGGCCAGAAGGATTTCGAAATCACCGTCGACGCGACGGGAACGGCGACCAAGCACATGGTCGACGTCGGGCGCGGCTCGATCGACATGTCGATGACCGCGGTGGTCCCCTATGAGTGGATGAAGAACGGAACCCGGATATACAAGAAGCTGAAGGGCATCAAGGAACTCGCCAGGAACCTCAGAATCATCTTCTGGTTTCCGCTCGGCGCCTTCCACTACACGGTCTATGAGAGTTCCGGGATCAAGACGCTCGCCGACATCAAGGGCAAAAGGGCGTTTATCGGTCCCCCGTCGGGCGGTCAGCTGGTGACCGGCCTCGGCTTCGTCAAGGCGGTGACCGGGCTCGACCCCAAGAAGGGCGATTTCAAGAGCATCAACCTCAACTTCGCCTCGGCCCTGCAGGCGTTCCAGGATCGCCAGATCGACGTCTACACCATCGGCTGTCTCGATCCCTGCGCGCAGCTTCAGCAGGTCGCCGCGACATCGAAGATCCGCTTCCTTGGCCTGCCCAGCAAGGCTGATCTCGACAAGTCGCCGGCGCTGAAGAAGTTCTTCTCGCCGCCCGGTCGGGCGAAGGGCGTCATCAGGAAAGGAGTCTACGGCTCCAACCACACCAACGAGGGCGATGTCTGGTCCAACGACGCCATCCTCGGCGTTACGGTCAGGGCGGGTCTCGACAACGACACCGTCTACAAGATGACCAAGCTGTTCTGGTCCGACCTCGAGAGCATCCGCGCCAGCGCCCCTTACATGACCGCGGTCACTCTGGAATTCGCCGCCCAGAAGGCGAACATGGCGTTCCATCCCGGCGCCGCGAAATATTACAGGGAGGCCGGCGTCTGGAAGGAATGAGCGTTTGGATTGCACCGGCGCCCGACGTCGAGCGGCGGACCGAGAACCAACCAGAAGGAGGCTGAAGATGATGAAGCGTTGGAGCGTACTGGCCGCCGCCGGCCTGCTGGCCGTCGCGGTCGCGCTGCCCGCCCAGGCGCAGAAGCGCCAGGTCAAGATGTCGACGATCGCGCCGGGCTCGTCGATGTATCTGGTGATGACCACCTTCGCCAACCTGGTGAACCAGGGGCAGAAGGATTTCGAGATCACCGTCGACGCCACCGGCACCGCGACCAAGCACATGGTCGACGTGGCGCGCGGGTCGATCGACATGTCGATGACCGCGCCGGTCGCCATCGCGTGGATGAAGACGGGGACCCGGGTCTACAAGAAGCTCAAGGGCGTCAAGGAGCTGGCCAAGAAGCTGAGGATCGTGTTCTGGTTCCCCGCCGGCGCCTACCACTACACGGTCTACGAGAACTCGGGCATCAAGACGCTCGCCGACCTCAAGGGCAAGCGAGCCTATATCGGCCCGCCGTCCGGCGGCCAGCTGGTGACCGGGCTCGCCTTCGTCAAGGCGGTGACCGGGCTCGACCCCAAGAAGGGCGACTTCAAGAGCGTGAACCTCAACTTCGCCTCGGCCCTGCAGGCGTTCCAGGACCGCCAGATCGACGTCTACACCATCGCCTGCCTCGATCCCTGCGCGCAGCTCCAGCAGGTCGCGGCGACCTCCAAGATCCGGTTCCTCGGCCTGCCCAACGCGGCCGACCTCCGCAAGACGCCGGTGCTACAAAAGTTCTTCAAGCCGCTCGGCCGGATCAACGGCATCGTCAAGAAGGGCGCCTACGGCTCGGCCCAGGCGAACGAGGCCGACATCTACAGCAACGGCGCGATCCTCGGCGTCACGGCGCGCGAGGGGCTCGACAACGACACCGTCTACGCGATGACCAAGCTGTTCTGGTCGAACCTCGAGGGCATGCGCTCGAGCGCGCCCTACATGGACGCGGTGTCGCTCGATTTCGCCACCCAGAAGGGGAACATGGAGTTCCATCCGGGCGCCATGAAGTACTACAAGGAAGCCGGCGTCTGGAAGCAATAGGCGTTCGGAGCCTTCCGCGGCCGGGCGCGCCGGTGGATGGGCGAGAGTGTCGATGCCGGAACCCTGGTTGACGCGGCGTTCGACGATGGCCGGGATTGCCGGCGCCGCGGCGGCGGCGGTTCTGCCCGTGCCGGCGTCCGCCCGCCCGCTCGCGCCGCCGACGGTCTGCACCCACGGCACGCCGTCGCAGACCGAAGGGCCGCTCTACAGGCCCTCGACGCCGCGTCGGGGCGACCTGCGCGAACCGGACAGCGCCGGAGAGCAGCTGGTGCTGGAGGGGCTGGTGCTGACGCCCGGCTGCCGGCCCCTCCCGGGCGCGATGATCGATGTCTGGCATTGCGACGAGAACGGCCGCTACGACAATCGGGGCTTTCGCTATCGCGGCCATGACTTCACCGACGCGGCCGGCGCCTTCCGCTTCCGCACCATCCGGCCCGGGCGCTACCCCGACCGCACGCCGCATATCCACGTCAAGGTGCAGGGGCGGACGACTCCGCTGCTCACGACCCAGCTCTACTTCCCGGATTTGCCGTACGACAATATCGGCGATTCGCTCTACCGGGACGACCTCGCGCTGCGCCTGGAGCGTGCGGGCGGCATCTGGCTGGCGCGGTTCGACTTCGTGCTTCCGACGGGCCGGCGGTAACCGCTCGGCGGGCGCGCCTCACGCCCCGAAGCGGGGCTCCTTCAGGCCGCGTATGCCGGCGTCGATCGCGAAAACCGCGCCGGCGAGCGGTTGCTTCCACAACGCCTCGTCGGCGAGCGGGAAAGTGGCGGTGGTCACGTAGAGGGTGTCGAGGTCGGGACCGCCGAAGGTGCACGCCGTCGGGCGCTGCACCGGCACGCCGATGACCCGGTCGATCCTGCCGTCGGGCGCGTAGCGGGCGATCCGCCAGGCGCCGACGCAGCAGATCCAGTAATGGCCGTCGGCGTCCACCGCCGCGCCGTCCGGCCGGCCCTCGCCGGGATCGTTGGCGGCGAACACCCGGCGGTTGGCGATGTCGCCGCTGGCGGGATCGAGATCCCACGCCCAGACCAAGTCCCGGCGGCTGTCGGAGTGGTAGAGCGTCGCCCCGTCCGGGCCGAAGGCGAGGCCGTTGGGGCAGATCAGCCCGTCCACCATCGCCCGGCAGCTGCCGTCGGGGTCGTAGCGGTAGAGCGCGTTGGTCTCCCGGTCCATGGTCTCGATCATCCCGCCGACCCAGAACCGCCCCTGCGGGTCCGAACGCCCGTCGTTGAAGCGGACTTCGGGGTTGTCGGGCTCGAGATCGAACACCCGCTCGACGCCGCCGCTCGCGAGGTCGATGAAGGCGATGCCCGACTGCATGCCCGCGATCAGGCGCCCGTCCCGGCAGAACGAGAAGCAGCCGATTCGCTCGGGCATCGGCCAGGTCCGGCGCGCCCCGGTCGCCGGGTCGAGGCGTTCGATCGACGGGCGGTAGATATCGACCCAGTAAAGCGCCTGCTCGTCCTCGTGCCAGCGCGGCGATTCGCCGACGATGAAGCGCTCGTCCACCACGCAGCGGGGCGCCGTCATGGCCGCGCCCTGGACATCACGAGAACTCGGCGGCGATCATCGCTTCGATGCGCGCCTTCGCCGTTTCCTGGCGGGTGCCCGGCGGCAGCTCGCCGCTCTCGATGACGATCTCCGCGACCCGTGCGCCGAAGCGCCTGACCTGCCCGTCGTCGGCGGCTCCCGGCTTCCTGGGCACGCGCGAGACCAGCTCGATGTTGTAGGTGGGCACCGGCGCGGCGTCGACGGATGCCGGCCAGGCGAGGGGCTTCCCCTGCCTGACCGCGCGGATGCCCCGGCGGATCTGGCGCCGCGCCATGATCACGCCCTCGTCGGTGACGCCGCGCGTCTCGTTGGCGTGGATGGTGACCGGCCCCTGCGCGACCTGCGCCTCGAAATCGCCGGGGTTGCGCTGGCCCTCGGCGTGGCTGGGCGCCGCGACCTGGCCGGGAAAGTCGACCTTGCCGAGGCCGACCCCGTCGGGATCGCCGGTTTCGTGCGGATCGATCACCGGGTTGAAATGGCGCAGCCCGATCGCATAGGCGTTGGTGTCGTCGATCGGGACGATCCAGCGCGTGACCCAGGCGCACAGCGCGAACTTCTCTTCCGAGGCGACCTCGGCGAGGCCGAACTGCGCCGCGTTGGGCAGGATCACGTCGCTCGCCCGCACCCAGAGAAAGTCGTCCCAGCGCCGCGTCCCGAGCGACAGCAGGCCGATCGGGGTCTCGAAGAAGGAGAGGGAGGGCAGCGCCTGGTACTGCTCGCTGAACTGGAGCTCGTTGCCGCGCGCGTGCAGGAAACAGGTGTGGATCGGGTCGGCCCCGTTCTCGTGCGATTGCAGCCAGTTGCACGGGTTGTGGATCTTGTAGGGCAGCAGGCGGTTGCCCTCGGGGTAGAGCCAGCTGTCATAGACCGGGAATTCCGGTATCTCCTCCGGCGGGCCCATATAGGCGAACACCAGCCCGGCATATTCGCGGGTCGGATAGGCGCCGTGGCACAGCTTGTCCCTGATCCGGCTGCGCGGCGGCTCGCCCGGCGTCTCCAGAATCGTCCCGTCCACGTCGTAGTGCCAGCCGTGGTAGCAGCAGCGGATGCCGCGCTGCTGGATGAAGCCGTATTCGAGCGAGGTGTTGCGGTGGCTGCAGCGCAGATGCAGCAGCCCGACCCGGCCGCCGAGGTCGCGGAACAGCACCAGCTCCTCGTCGAGGATGCGGATCGCGAGCGGCAGCTCGCCGAGCTCGGATGTGAGCGCGATCGGATGCCAGAAGCGGCGCAGGTACTCGCCGCCCGGCGTGCCCGGGCCGACATGCGTGAGTTCCGCGTCTTCCCGCGCGCTGCGGCGGCGGTGATAGCCGCCGAATCTGACGTTTCGCATGGTCGTCGCCGCCATCCCGTGCCTCCGTCGTCCGGATGGCAGTCTATGGCCCGCCGCGGCGGTCCGACAAGGCGGCTTCCGGCGTCTTGACCGCGCGCGCGGGCGGGGCGCAGGGTCGGCGACGATCCGACAATTGCCAGACGAGGTGATCCCGATGACAGCACCGATCTTTCACATGGCGGCCGGCGCGCCGAGCCCGGTCGCGCCCTTCAGCCACGCGGTGGAAACCGACGGCTGGGTCTTCGTGACCGGCCAGATGCCCAACGACCCGAAGGACGAGGCCGCGCCGCTCCCCGCCGGCATCGAGGACCAGACCCGCAACGTCATGGCCAATCTCCAGACCGTGCTCGCCTCGCTCGGCCTCGGCTTGGAGCACGTGCTGGTCGCGCGGGTCTACCTCACCCGTTTCAAGGAGGACTACGCGGCGATGAACGCGGTCTACGAGACCTGTTTCGCGCCCGGACGGCTGCCCGCCCGCACCTGCGTCGGGGTCACCGGGCTCGCCCTCGACGCGCGCGTCGAGATCGACCTGCTGGCGCGCCGCCCGTGATCCCGCCGCGGCGGTCGAGGCCCTCCCCACCGCATGCGAACGAACTTCCGAAACAGGAAACTAACCGGAGCGCGCGTAGTCTTCGGCGAGACCCTGCAGGGTCGCGAGATTCTCTATACCGGGGCGAAGCTCCGCGCGCTCGATGCGCCGCGCGAGCTCGGTGACCGCCTCGCAGGCCGGCGCGGCCGCGCCGCTCTCCCGCGCCCTGGCCGCGACGAGCCCGTTCAGATCCTCCAGCTCGCTCTTTCGCCCCTTTTCCCAATCCTGGAGCACCACGCCCCTGGTCCGTTGCAGGACGAATCCTTCCATCAGCCGGTCCAGCATGGTCTCGACCAGGCGGTTGGAATCCTTCACGTCGCGCTCCGACAGGCCGAAGATCGGCCGCTGCCCGAAACCCAGGGCGGCGCCGACATCGAGCGCTTCCTGACCCGCGCGCAGCATGAATTCGCGCATGCCCGGCACGGTCTCGGCGTCCGCGATGCTGAGCCCGAGGCACGCTGTGGTGGCGAGCGTGGTGCAGTTGCTGACCAGCTTCATCCACTTGGCCGCCAGTATGTCTTCGCTGGTCTCGCAGGCGCCGGCATGCGACAGCAGTTCGACCACCTCGCTTTCGCGGCCCCTTGTGGCCGGGTGGAAGCTTCCGACGGCGAACCAGGAGCGCGCAGGCGGCGAATGGCGTTCGACGATCCCCGGCGTGAACAGGCCGGATGAGATCTCGATCACGCATCCGAGCGTGCGTTCCGGGCCGACCACCTCGGCCACGGCCTCGGCGGTCATGCCGTTCTGGACGGCGACCAGCAGGCCGTCGCTCTTGAGATAGGGCTCGATGAGCTGGCTCGACCACCTCGCGTCATAGGCCTTGGTCACGACCAGCACGACGTCGAAGGGCTCGGTGAGCGTGCAGACGTCGCAGATGTGGAGCGCGCGGACCTGCCGGACGATGGTTTCCTCCGGCATCACGACGGTGGCGCCGTCCCGGCGCATCGCCTCGACATGGGCCGGCCACTGGTCGATCAGCGTCACGTCGTGCCCCGCGCCCACGAGATCGACGCCGATCGAGGTGCCGTTGGCGCCGCTTCCGACGATCGCGATCTTCCCGGTCACGGTCGGGACCACAGCGCGCGGCTGGCGATGCGCGCGCCCTCGGCCAGCGCCTGGAACTTCGCCCACACGACGCTCGGATGGATTTCGGGCGTCGCGCTCGCGTTGGTGCCGAAGCCGCAATCGCCGCCGGCGATCACGTTCTCGCGCCCGACCAGCCTGGCGAACCGCAAGATCCGTTCGGCGATCAGCTCCGGGTGCTCGACGAGAACCGAGGAATGAGTGATCACGCCGGGTATCAGGAGCTTGCCCTCGGGCAGGCTTGTCTCCTTCCAGAGCTGCCATTCATGCTCGTGCCTCGGGTTCGCGGCCTCGAACGAAAACGCGCCGGCCTCGATCTCCAGCACGATGTCGAGCACCCAGCCCAGCTCGACCTCGTGCACCCTGGGCCCCATGTTGATGCCGTAGCAGGTGTGGTAGCGCACCCGGTCGGCGGGCACCCCCTTCAGCGCGTGGTTGATCGCCTCGACCTGGGCGGCGAGCCACTTCCGGTACTCCTCCATCTCCAGGTCCGGCGTCTTGACGTAGTGGGTGACCAGATGCGGATCGTCGATCTGCAGGATGAAACCGGCCTCGACGATGGCGCGGTACTCCTCGTTCATCGCGTCCGCGACCGCGTAGAGGAACGCCTCGTCCGAGGCATAGTGCTCGTTCTTCTGGTTGCCCGCGACATCGACCGGCGAGATGGCCGGCACGAAGGCCTCCGCCGCGCCATGGGCGTCGACGGCGGCGCGCAGATTGGCGAGGTCGCGGTCGAGCTGTTGCCGCCCCCGGTAGCGGACCGGTCCGACGCAGACCATCTCGTCGACCGGGAGCAGCGCGCCCGGGCCGTGCGGCCGGACGGTCTCGTAGAATTCCGGGAAGGCCAGCGCCTCGCGCGAGCCGCCCCAGGGAATGCCGCGCGGCCTGGGACGCGCCTCGTAGCCGTCCAGGCGTTCGTTGGCGTAGACCGCGAAGCCGCGCTTGGAGAACTCGCCGTCGTCGACGATGTCGATGCCGAGCGCGACCTGGCGGCCGACCACCTCGTCCACCGCCTCCTTGAGCAGGGCTTCGTATGCGGCCCGGTCGATCGCCACCCCGCGATCCTCGGCGACGAACGCCTCGATCAGCGTCTGCGGCCGGGGCAGGCTTCCGACATGGGTGGTCAGGATCCGCTCCGCGCTGTTCCTCATGATCCGCTCCCGATTGGCCGTCTTCGCCATTCAAGCGGGATTCGGGTTGCCGCGGTAGTGCCGATGGACCCAACATGTCCCGTCGCAACGATCGACGGCCGGAGCATTCGATGAGCGTTCGCTGGCCCCTGGCCTGCCGGCAATGGCAGGGCGCGCGTCCCTACCAGGAGGACGCGTATGGGACGCGCGAAATCGACCTGGCGGGAAGCGGGGAGGCGGGCGCGCTGCTCCTGGTGCTCGCCGACGGGATGGGCGGTGCGGCCGGCGGCGCGGTGGCGAGCCGTATCGCGACCGACGCGTTCATCGGCGAATTCGCGGGTCTCGCCGGCACGGTTTCCGACCGGCTTCGGGCCTGCCTGGATACGGCGACCGCGCGGCTGCGGCAGCGCGAGACCGAAGACACGCGGCTCCTCGGCATGGGCACCACCGTGGTCGCCGCGCTCCATGACGGGCGCGGCGTCGACTGGCTGAGCGTGGGCGACTCGCCGATGTGGCTGTTCGCCGACGGCGGGCTGGAGCGGCTGAACGCGGATCACTCGATGGCGCCCATGCTGGAGGAGCTGGTGCGGCGGGGAGAGATGACCCCGGACCAGGCGCGGCACGACGGGCGGCGCCACATGCTGCGCTCGGCGGTGACCGGCCGGCCCGCCGGGCCGGTCGATCGCGGCTACCGCGCCTGCCGCCTGCTGCCGGGCGAGTTCCTGTTGATCGCCAGCGACGGGATCGAGACCCTTCCGGTAGAGCGGATCGCCCGGGAGCTGCGCGAGGCGCGGGGCGACGCCGAGGCGGCGGCGGATGCGCTCGACTCCGCGTTGCGCGCCGCCGCGGGTCCCTCCCAGGACAACGCCACCTTCCTGCTGCTGTCGGCCGGTCCCTGAGCGCGGCTCATCCCGCGCCGCTACCAGCGCCCCGTCCCGCCCGGCATCAGACTGTGCTCCGCCGCGCCGCCGTCGTTATCCGCGGGTTCCCGCCGGGTTCCCGTGAGACCGAGATCGAAAGCCATCGCGGCGCGCCCGCCCCGTCGCCCGATGCCCATCGCCGCAAAGCCGTCGGCGACGAATTGCCCGGTCACCCGATCGAACTCCCGCCGGTCCAATGTGACCGTCGCCACGTCTGCCAGGGTGTGATTCCGATTCCCGGCCAGGGCGGGCTCGCGGCTCCGTCACCGCCCGTCGTCTCGCGTCCGGCCGAGCATGTCGTGGCTCCACTCACGGTCTTCCAATCACGCGTGCGGGCGTAGCGAGGGTCGGTCGGAACCGGCGTTCGCCCGGGCGCCGGGACCCTGTTGGAGGCCCCCGCGAGCCTATATTCTGGTTCCCCGGTAAGGCGCCCTTCGGACAGGCGATCCATCGGACCGGGCACCGGAGGGCGGAAACATGGCCGATTGCGAGCGCCGCCGGTGAGGTCGCCCAGCAGCCTCGGCATGGCGGCGCTTCTCGCGATCACCTCCATGGCCACCGCGATCGGCATCGACGGCACGCTGCCGGCGATGCCGGCGATGGTCGAAGGCTTGGATTCGACCCGGACGCTGGTCCAGCTCAGCCTCAGCATGTTCATGGTCGGCGTCGCGGTGGGCCAGCCCGTGTCGGGCCCCCTGTCGGACCGCTTCGGCAGGAAGCCGGTCATCATCGGCGGGCTGCTGGTCACCGGCGGCGCGGCGCTCGGCTGCGCGCTCGCCGAGACCGTCGAGGTGCTCACCGCGTTCCGCTTCGTGCACGGCATGGCGGCGGCGTCGGGGTTCATCGTCGGCCGCGCCGTCGTCCGGGACCGGTACGAGCGCGGCGACGCCGCGCGCGTGCTCTCGCTGCTGTTGTTCTTCTTCTGCTTCGGACCCCTGATCGCGCCGATCGTGGGCGCGCATCTGACGGTGTCGTTCGGCTGGAACGCGATGTTCCTGTTCATCGCCCTGTACAGCGCGCTCGCCGCGATCCTGTTCGCGCTGGTCTTCCGCGAGACCCTCGAACGCCCCGACCCGGACGCGCTCCGCATCGCGCCGATGCTGAGGAATTTCGCGGCCATCTCCCGCAGCGTCGCCTTCTGGGCCTACACCGCCTGCGCCGCGGCATCCTACGGCATCCTGTTCTCGTTCCTGGCCGGCTCGCCGCATGTAATCATCACCTTCTTCGGCGAGACCGAGACCGCCTACGCCTACATGTTCGCCGGCGGCATGATCGGCTCGATGGCGGGCATGCTGGCGGGCGCCCGGCTGGTCGGCCGTTTCGGCGTGGACCGCCTGCTGCGCTGGGGCGTATGCAGCGCGTCGCTGTTCGGCCTGGTGCTCGCCGGGCTCTCCTGGGCCGGGATCCATCACTGGCTGGCGGTGATCGGCCCGATGTTCTTCTGCATGTTCGCCTTCTCCTTCATCTACCCGCAGACGGTCGCAGGGGCGCTGCAGCCCTTCCCCCGCATCGCCGGCACGGCCTCGTCCCTGATCGGCTTCGTCCAGCAGATCGCCGGCGCCGCGATCGGGATGATCGTCGCCGCGCTCACCACCGACGGCACCCAGGGGGCGCTGGCGCACGGCGTGCTGTTCTCCTCCCTGTTCGCGCTGGTCGCCTACGGGCTCGTGGTGCGCCGCCACCGGACGGTGTGACAGGTGTTCGAGGAGGAGCGGCCCTTCCTGATGGCGTATCGCGGCCCGTTCGACGGCTTCCACGCCAGCGAGGCGTCGGTGTCGAAGACCTGCCCGGTGCGCTTCGACAACAACCGGTACAGCGTGGCGGCCCGCGCGGTCG
>MKWU01000385.1_pt1 | contig 84307 bp, 69 predicted proteins | sample 809101 | NCBI WGS metagenome assembly MKWU01 (sample SAMN05860141, study PRJNA318959) | sponge metagenome | host: Aplysina aerophoba | place: Slovenia: Piran, Adriatic Sea, Gulf of Piran | collected 2013-05-07 | reverse complement strand
GCCACAGGGGCTCTCTGCCCGGCGGCATCGCTGCTGGCGATGAGGGTGGGATCGGTCACTGGTCGCTCCCCGCGGGCGTTCGGTCGGGCTCGGGTCGACTCCCGTCGACGAGCCGGTCGGGGAAGACCGACCCCGCTGCGATCGAGGTCAGTGACCGGTACCCCCAACTCTACCAACCCCCTACGACACTCACAACACCCGTTCGCTGAATAGCGGAAACATATTCTCAACAATTAAGGCATCCTCACCGTCGCCGCCGCCGGCCGCCGCACCATGAACTCAGTGCGGGGACGCCGGGCGTGCAGATGAGCGGGAACACCTTTCCGGCCCGCGAAGAGCCGCAGGTCACACCGACAGCCGGCCCGGACCGAAAACCCCACGAACCCGACTCACAACACCCCGTCGCAAGAGCCGCAAGCCACACCGACAGCCGGCCCGGACCGAAAACCCCACGAACCCGCACACACACACCCCATCTCCAACCCCCCCGCGGAAAGAGCCGAAAGCCACACCGACAGCCGGCCCGGACCGAAAGGCAGTTCCCGGGCAAAGGCCGAGCATCCCCCCCACCGTCAGGACGGCACCTCCCCGCATATCACACCCCCACACCCTCGGTGGATCCAGGCTAAGAGCGCTAGCGGATAGGCCCCGAACACGGTCCTTGGTGTTCGGTTGTCGAAGTGGTTTGAGCTGCCGGGCGGGCCTCCAACAGGAACCGACAGTGGAAGACCGTCGATGGCCGTCACCCATCCGCGCACGTTCTAATAATCTCTCGTCAAATCGCCCAATTCCGCCGGCAGACCGAGCGATGAGCGCATTCACTTGGTAAACACTCGGGCCACACCAAGTAGACTCGCATCATGGCCGACCTGCAGGAGTTCCGAGTGTCATCGTCGGGACAGATGTCCCTTCCCGCGGCGGCGCGGCGGCGCTGGGGTCTCGACAATGGAGGACCGGTCGACGTCATCGATCTCGGTTTCGGCGTCCTGACCGTGCCCCGGGGCGAGGCAGGTCGGCTGCTTGACGACCTGCTCGGCCACGACGAGCACGCCGCCTACGTCCGGTCACTGGCCGACGATCCCGACCTCGACACCACGTGACCCGTGCGGTCCTCGACGACCATCTCCTCCGGGACCTTCTGACGCGCCGGATCGGTCTCGGACTCGAAGCCGTTCTCCGGGCTCACGAGCCGGCGACGACGAATCTGTACTTCCTGCGCCTGTGCAAGAGCGTCGTACGTGCCGCTGGTGGCGCTCTAACCGGTTCGCTGCCACCCCCGGTGCGCCGCGCGCTGGGACAGCGGCTCATCACCCTCCCCAATGAGATCGAGGTGGTGCCGATGAGCGATCTCGCCTTCCGCATGGCCGAGTTGGCTGCCACGCACCGGCTGTCGAACCTCGGTGCCGAAGCCGTCGCCGCGGCGGAGCACATCGAGGGGCCGCTCTGCGTCTGGGCCGGAGACGACGGCCCGCACATCCGAGCAGCCATGGCCACCGTCGGCGAGTACCGCACGATTCCCCGCGATCTCTGACCCGTCACACGGCACCGGTTGCCCCGCCTCGACCCAACAACGCGGAGGTACCCGGAGGCCGGCGCAGGCGACCATATTGAGATCGAAAGGCTCGCCCAGGACCTACTCGGCCACGGTATCCAGGTCAATCCGTCGGGTTCCGGCGACTGTCAAGGCGTACATCCACGGACCGAGAGGCTTACTTCGCACACAACTGGTGATCCTCGCCCAGTGCTTCTCGACTATCTCGAGGCTGTGTTGCGTTGACTGACTGCGACGACCTGTCAGGACGAACCCTCGAACCCGGTGGACGACCCACTGGCGCTTCTCCACGGGCCGGTAGCGGATTCGGCGGTCACGCGTGAGCACGCAGAGTCGCTGTTCGCCAACGACGTGCAGCCACTCTTCATCGGGAGCCCCTCGCGGAACCTCCGGGAGATCTGGATCCCGGGGAACACGACCCCGTCATGCCGTTCAGCCGAGGCTCGGCCCAGAGCAAGGTCGTTCTCGTCTACGAAGAACTCTGCGGCCACAGTCTCTCAGGCCGTGATCGAACGCTGCTGCTCCTCGTAGGCCACCGCGGCGCGAACATCGTGTTCCGGCATTTCGTAGCCAGTCGAGATGACTTCCAGCGGCTCGCCAGCGTCGTACAACTCCCAGAGCCGATCCGTGGACACTCCTCGCACCGACGGCCGACCGAAACGGATCAGGGGATCGATGACGACCGCCGACGCACTTCCCGCGGGACGGAGCCGGCACACTGCCTCCTGCGAATCGAATTCGACCTTGCGGAAGAAGCGCTCGGCCTCGTCAGCAAGGAGAACCGTTTGCCCGGACCGGACGACGATCGCCAGAGGATCCGGCAAGGCATTCTCGCGCTGCAGCACCAGAACGAGGTCTCGGCCGTAAACGAACGGTTGCGCTGTGGCCAGCGGATACAACGTCTGATACTCGTTGCGCAGTGCTGCGATCACGGGGCGAAGCCTCTGCAGCGGGACACCTTTGCGGCGGTACTCGCGTAGGTAGCCGAGTTCGACGAACTCTCCCCACGTGACTATGTCGTCTCCCGTGTGCTCTGGGCGGATCACTGGCTCGTAGAACCTGCCGCCACGCTCGTAACCGTCGAGCCACGCGCTGACTCGACGCGCATGGAGGCCCAACAGGCCAGCCGCTTCACTGACTCCGTAGACGGAGCGCTCAAGAATCGAAATCGATGTATCCGTTGGATTGCTCCTTGGGAAGTTGCAACTTCGCGTCGACCCCGAGTACACAGATGCCACCGGTACACCCTCCATCTTGATCTCCGGGATCCGGGCAGGCTTCAGCCGATGAGGGCCGAGCGGAGGAAGCGGAGGAGTTCTCGGCGGCGGACGACTGTGTCCCGGAGGGTGGGTTCCATGCCGACGGTGCGCAGGACCTCCACCTCGGTGGCCACGCCCATGACCGTCGAGTAGGTGGAGACCAGCAGCAGGCGGGGATCGCAGCGGCGGATCGTCCCCGACTCCATGCCGGCCTCCAGGAAGGCCCGGGCGCGCTCCACGAGCGGCTCGAACCCGGCGCGCACGCGGTCCATCCACGGTGGCCCGAGACGGGTGACCTCGCGCAACAGCCCCAGCATCTCCGGGCGGCGCACGGCGAACCGGAACACCGCCCGCACGACCGCCTCCACTCCCGCCCAGACGTCGGGAGGCTCTTCGGCGTCGCCGGCCGCCCGGGGTTTTGTCTCCACCGACTCCAGCAGTGCCGAGGTCAGATCGGTCACGGTGCGGTCGATCACCGCCTCCATGAGGGCTTCCTTGGAGCCGAAGTAGTACAGGACGGTCTGCTTGCGGATATCGCTGTCACGGGCGATGGAATCCAGCGAAACGGCGTCGTAGCCGCGCCCCCCGAAGGACACGAGCGCCGCTTCGAGGACGCGATCCCGGGTATCCATCGGCGGTCAGCCTAGTTGGGCCACGGATTCTCTACCATCTGGTAGAGCGGCGGCGCCCAACCGATCGCCCAGCCTCCTTACCGTGTGGTAGATGCCTCTACCACATGGTAGAAAGAGAGGGTGATCTCCGAGGCCCTGGCCGGCAAACGCATCGCCCTCACGGGCGCCACCGGCTTCCTGGGCACCGCGCTCACCGAGAAGCTGCTGCGCTCGGTCCCCGAGTGCGAGCTGGTCCTGCTGGTGCGGCCGGGTCGCCGCGGCGCCGCCGAGCGGATCCGCCGCGAGGTGCTGCGCAACGACGCCTTCGACCGGCTCCGGGAATCCTTGGGCCGTGACGGCTTCGCCGCCGAGTGCGACCAGCGCATCCAGGCCGTCGCAGCCGACGTGAGCCTGGACGGCCTGGGGTGCGACACCGAGGCTCGGGACCTGCTGGCGGGCTGCGACACCGTCATCCACGCCGCCGCGGCCGTCGCTTTCGACAACCCCTTCGACCTGGCCATCGAGACCAACCTGCTGGGGCCGATCCGCCTGGTGGAATTGCTCGCCGACATCGGCACCACCCCGCACCTGGTCTCGATCTCGACGGCCTATGTGGCCGGCAATCGCCGCGGGTTCGCCCCCGAGGAGTTGCTCACCGAGAGCCACTTCGCCGTGGCCATGGACTGGCGGGCCGAGGCCGCCTCGGTGCGACGGGGTCGCGACTCCATCGAGGACGAGAGCCGCACACCCGAACGGCTCACCGAGTTCGCCACCGAGGCGGACGCCGAACTCGGCGCGGCCGGAACTGCCGCCCTGAGCGCCAAGCGTGAGCAGATCCGCCAGCGCTGGGTGCGGACACGGCTGGTGGAGGTGGGACGCGCCCGGTCGGGCTCCCTCGGTTTCCCCGACTCGTACGGACTCACCAAGGCCCTCGCCGAGGCAGCGCTGACCGAGACCAGGGGCGCCGTCCCGCTGACGATCGTGCGGCCGTCCATCATCGAGTCGGCAGTGGCGGAACCGTTCCCCGGCTGGATCCGCGGGTTCCGCATGGCGGAGCCGATCATCATCTCCTACGCCCGCGGCCTGCTGCAGGACTTCCCCGGCACCCCCGAGGGAACCCTCGACGTGATCCCCGTGGACATGGTGGCCGCCGCAGTTTGCGCGGTGGCCGCGGACGGCCCCGCCGCCGACGGCGGGCCGAACGTGGTGCAGGTGGCGTCCGGTGCGGTCAATCCCTTCCGCTTCGCGGACCTGCACGACTGGTCGCATGCCTGGTTCTGCGAGAACCCGATCTACGACGAGCGCAACCAGCCCATCTCCCCGCCGCGCTGGTCCTATCCGAGCCGCAAACGGGTCCGGACGCAGTTGGACCGAGCCAGGCGCACCCTGCTCGCCGGCGAGAAGGTCCTCAGCGCCCTGCCCGTCCGGGGCGAGAAGGCGGGCATCGCCGCGGAGTTCGCCGAGAAGCGCGCCCTGGTCGAGCGGGCACTCAGCTATGTCGAGTTGTACAGCGGCTACGTGGAGTGCCAGGCCACCTTCGGGATCGACAACCTCCTGGCGCTGCAGGAGTCCCTCACGCCCGACGACCGCCAGAACTTCGACTTCGATCCGGGGCAGATCGACTGGCACAGGTATCTCACCGAGATCCACCTGCCGTCGGTGATCGCCCAGGGGCGCCTCAAGACAGCACCTGCGGTCCGCGCGGGCGCCGACCGCGACACCCGCCGTCGCCAGCAGGTGCTGTCGCCGAAGCGGCACATGGCTGCTTTCGACCTGGAGAACACCCTGGTGGCCTCCAACGTGGTGGCCTCGTGGGGCTGGTTGGCCACCAAGCGCATGCCGGTCGCCGACCGGGCCCGCCTGGTGGCGCGCACCCTCGCCGAGGCGCCGAAGCTGCTGGACCTCGACCGCCACGACCGCAGCGACTTCCTGCGCTACTTCTACCGCCGCTTCGCCGGGGCGCCGGTGGATCAGGTGGCCGAGGACGCTTTCGAGATGTTCAGCGACCTGCTGCTGCGGCAGTCGTTCCCCGCCGCCATCCGCCGGGTGCGCCACCACCGGGCCCTGGGCCATCGCACCGTGCTGATCACCGGGGCGCTGGACTTCGTGATCGCCCCGTTCGCCCCGCTGTTCGACGACATCGTCTGCGCCTCGCTGACGCGGACCCGCAGCGGATCGGCCTACACCGGCCAGCTGGCCACCGTGCCGCCCACCGGCGAGAGCCGCGCCGAGGCGCTGCTGGACTACGCCGCCCGCGAGGGGATCTCGCTGGCCAACTCGGTGGCCTACGCCGACTCCACCAGCGACCTGCCCATGCTGGAGGCGGTTGGTTACCCGGTGGCGGTGAACCCCGAGACCAAGCTGGCAACCCTGGCCCGGCGCCGGGGCTGGCTCATCGAGAACTTCCGCCAGGCCCCCGGCGGGCCCCGCAAGCTGCTGCCCCTTGCGCAGCCGGTCGTGCGACGATGAGCGGCCGATGAACCCCCCCACCGCCTCCCCAACCCCCCGGCCCGGCTTCGTCCTGGAAGTCGAGCGGTCGACGCCGCCGATCCTGTTCCACCACGGCGAGGGGTTCCGCCTCGAACGGCTGCCGCCGGGACGCTCACGGGTGATCTACCCGCCCAGCCCGCTGGAAGGCCTGCCGGACCCGGCCGGCGCCATCCGCCACGCCCTCGAGCACCCCATCGACAGCGAGCCGCTGCCGGCCCTGCTGCGGCCGGGCATGAAGCTGACCATCGCCTTCGACGACATCTCGCTGCCGCTGCCGCCCATGCAGCGCCCCGACGTGCGCCAGCAGGTCATCGAGACCGTCCTGGACATGGCCGCCGCCGCCGGCACCGACGACGTGCACCTCATCGCGGCGCTGGCGCTGCACCGTCGGATGACCGAGTCCGAGCTGCGCCACGCCGTCGGCGACCGGGTGTACGACGCCTTCGCCCCGTCGCGGCGGCTCTACAACCACGACGCCGAGGATCCCGACGGCATGGTTGTCCTCGGGGAGACAGACCACGGCGAGGAGGTGCAGATCAGCCGCCGCGCCGCCGAGAGCGACCTCGTCGTGTACGTGAACATCAACATCGTCGCGATGGACGGTGGCTGGAAGAGCACCGCCACCGGGCTGTCGGGCTACCAGGGCCTGCGCCACCACCACAACGTGGCCACGATGCTGAAGTCCCGCTCGTTCATGGACCAGCGCAAGTCCGAACTCCACCACTCCAACTGGCGCCAGGGAGCGGTGCTGCGCGACTCCGGTCCCCGGATATTCCAGATCGAGACCACGATTAACAACAACAGCTTCGGCACCAGCGGGTCACTGTCGATGCTGCAGAAGCGCGAGTGGGAGTGGTCCACCAAGGACCGGGCCACTTTCCTGGCCATGCAGGGAGGGCTGCAGGTGATGTCACCGGCGGCCCGGCGCCGCGCCTTCCAGTCATGGCGGGCGCCGTACGCCATCACCTCGGTGCAGGCCGGCGAGGTGGAGGCCGTCCACAAGGTCACCACCGAGAACGTCTACCGCCAGCAGCTCGTGGCCGTCGAGGGACAGACCGACGTGCTGACAATGGGGCTGCCCTACATCTGCCCCTACAACGTCAACTCCATCATGAACCCCATCCTGGTGATGTGCCTCGGGCTGGGGTACTTCTTCAACCTCTACCGGGGGCGGCCGCTGGTGCGCCCGGGTGGCGTGGTCATCATGACCCACCCCACGCCGTGGGAGTTCCATCCGGTGCACCATCCCAGCTACATCGACTTCTTCGAGCAGGTGCTGGCCGACACCACCGACCCCGTCGAGATCGAGGCCCGTTACGAGCAGCAGTACGCCACCGACGAGTGGTACCGGCACCTCTACCGCACCTCCTACGCCTACCACGGTGTGCACCCCTTCTACATGTGGTATTGGGGCGCCCATGCGATGAGTTACCTGGGGCGGATCATCATCGTGGGCGGCGACCGGGCCGCGGTGCGACGCATGGGCTTCGCCCCGGCCTCCAGCCTCAGCGACGCCCTGGAGATCGCCGGCGACGTGGTGGGCAGCAGGCCCTCCATCACGCACCTGCACCTGCCGCCGTTCGTGATGGCCGACGTGTCGTGAGCCCCTCGGCCGACTGCCGCCCGTCATTCCGGCGAAGGCCGGAATCCAGATCTCGCCGGCGAAGGACGTCCCGCGACCCGCGATGGGTCGGCGCATGAACCCCAGCCCGCTGCCGCGCCTGCTCCGGAGCCTGGACTTCCCCTGGCGCGCCCCGCCCGCGCCGCTGTCGGCACCACCGGGACACTCTCCCGAGCGCCTCGGCGCGGACTTCGACACCGACTGGTCGCGCCGCTGGCCGGCCCGCATGGTGCGCGCCTCGATGATCGAATTGCTGTGGCGACCCGTCGTTGCGGCAGCCGCCCAGCCCACCCGGCTGGGGCTCGACCGCCTCGCCGCCCTGGAGGGCGAGCCTGTCATCTTCGCCGCCAACCACCACAGCCACCTCGACACGCCGCTGCTGATGACGTCGATCCCCGAGCCGTGGCGCCACACGCTGATCGTTGCCGCCGCGGCGGACTACTTCTTCCCAAGCCGGCCCAAGGGTGTGGCCTCGGCGCTGTTCATGGGGGCCGTGCCGGTGGAGCGGGCCAAGGTGGGGCGCGACTCGGCCCAGGAGGTGGCGACCCTGGTGCGCCGCGGGTGGAGCCTACTTCTGTACCCCGAGGGCGGTCGCAGCACCGACGGCTGGGGCCAGCCGTTCCGGGGTGGCGCCGCCTACCTGGCGCACCGCTGCGACGTGCCCGTCGTGCCCGTCTACCTGGCCGGCACCCGCAGGATCCTGCCGAAGGGACGCCTGCTGCCCACGCCGGGGCGCACGCTGGTGGTCTTCGGCGACCCTGTGCGCCCCGACCCCAGCGAGCGGATCCGCACTCTCGGCGCCCGCATCGAGAGTGCCGTGGCCGCCCTGGCAGACGAGGCGACCACGGACTGGTGGCAGGCCCGCCGACGGGTTCACTCGGGGCAGACCCCGTCACTGACCGGTCCCGACGCCGCCTCCTGGCGCCGCGCCTGGGCACTGTCGCACCGCAGCAAGCCCCGCACCCGCCGCTGGCCCCGCTGAGCCCGGCTGCGCGGCGCCGCTGCCACCGGTTGCTGCGCTGGACCCCGGCCTCCGCCGAGGGTCGTCATTCCGGCGAACACCGGAATCATGACCACAGATGCCTCTGGATCTCGGCCTACGCCGGGATGACAATCGGTGGGGCCGGGCCGCTCCGCCGGTAGAAACGACGTGAGCCCCCGCCCCGAGAGGTACCCGCAATGGCCGTCCATGCCAGCACCCCCGTCACCCTGATCGAGGCCGCCTACGCACGCCTGGCCGCTGCGGTCTCCGCCGCCCGGGCCCAAACCGGGCGCCCGCTGACCACCGCGGAGAAGATCCTCATCGGCCACCTCGACGACCCGTCGGGCCCGCTGCCCGAGCGGGGACGCAGCTACGTGGACTTCCGGCCCGACCGGGTGGCCATGCAGGACGCCACCGCCCAGATGGCCTGGCTGCAGTTCATGACCGCCGGACTGACCGAGGTTGCGGTGCCCACCACCGTGCACTGCGACCACCTCATCCAGGCCCGGGTGGACGCTCGGCGCGACCTGCTGGCCGCCCTGGAGAACCACGACGAGGTCTACGACTTCCTGGAGTCGGTGAGCGCCCGCTACGGCGCCGGGTTCTGGAAGCCGGGCTCGGGGATCATCCACCAGGTGGTACTGGAGAATTACGCCTTCCCCGGCGGGATGATGATCGGCACCGACAGCCACACCCCCAACGCCGGCGGCCTGGGCATGGTGGCGGTGGGCGTGGGCGGAGCCGACGCGGTGGACGTCATGACCGGATTCCCGTGGAACGTGCGCTGGCCGAAGTTCATCGGCGTGCACCTCACCGGTCACCTCTCGGGCTGGTCGGCGCCCAAGGACGTGATCCTGAAAGTGGCCGACCTGCTGACCGTGGCCGGCGGCACCGGCGCCATCGTGGAGTACTTCGGCCCGGGCGCCGAGACCATCTCCGCCACCGGCAAGGCCACCATCTGCAACATGGGCGCCGAGATCGGCGCCACCACGTCGCTGTTCGCCTACGACGAGTCCATGGCCCGCTTCTTGAAGGCAACCGGGCGCGAGCAGATGGCCGCGGCGGCCGGCGCCGTCGCCGAGCACCTGCGGCCCGACGACGGGGTGCTGGCCGACCCCGCGGGCAGTTACGACTCGGTCATCGAGATCGACCTGTCCTCCCTGGCGCCGCACATCAACGGCCCGCACTCCCCCGACCGGGCCCGGCCGGTGTCCGAACTGGGCGCCGAGGCGGCCGCCGAAGGCTGGCCGATGGAGATCTCCGCGGCGCTCGTCGGCTCGTGCACCAACTCCTCCTACGAGGACATCACCCGGGCCGCCAGCATCGTGTCGGCGGCGGTGGCCCGCGGCCTCAAGGTGCAGGCGCCGCTGCTGGTCACGCCGGGATCGGAGCAGATCCGCGCCACCATCGCCCGCGACGGCCTGCTGGGAATCTTCGAGGAGGCCGGCGCCACCGTGCTGGCCAACGCCTGCGGGCCGTGCATCGGCCAGTGGTCCCGCAGCGACGTGGCCGAGGGCGACGCCAACGTGATCGTCACCAGCTACAACCGCAACTTCCCCAAGCGCAACGACGGCCTGGCCTCCACGCTGGCGTTCGTCACCTCGCCGGAGGTGGTGGTGGCCCTCGCCCTGGCCGGCCGGGTGGACTTCGACCCGCTCAACGACACGCTGCACAGCGACGACGGCACCGAGGTGCACCTCCCCGAGCCGATCGGCACCGAGCTGCCGCCCGACGGCTTCGACCCCGGCGAGGCCGGCTTCCTGGCCCCGCCGCCGCCCGGCGAGCGGGACGCCATCGAAGTCCGGATCTCCCCGACCAGCAGGCGCCTGCAGGAGCTGCATCCCTTCGCGCCCTGGGATGGGCGGGACTTCGAGGGCCTGGCGGTGCTGGTGAAGGCGGCCGGCAAGTGCACCACCGACCACATCTCCGCCGCCGGGCCGTGGCTGGCTTACCGCGGCCACCTGGAGAACATCAGCGGCAACCTCTTCGCCGGCGCGGTGAACGCCTTCGGCGGGGCGGTCGGCGAGGGCAAGGACCAGACCGACGGCCAGGTCCGCCCCTACCCCGAGATCGCCAAGCGCTACCACGCCGCCGGCTGGTCGTGGGTGGCCGTCGGCGACGCCAACTACGGCGAGGGCTCCTCACGGGAGCACGCCGCCATGGAACCCCGCTTCCGGGGCTGCGTGGCCGTGATCACCCGCTCCTTCGCCCGCATCGCCGAGACCAACTTGAAGAAGCAGGGCGTGCTGGCGCTCACCTTCGCCGACCCCGCGGACTACGACGCCATCGGCCCCGACGACCGCATCGCCATCGGTGGCCTCGCCGACCTGGCACCCGGCCGGCCGGTGCGGGTGAAGGTCACCGGTCCCGACGGCTCGACGACCGCCTTCGACACCCGCCACACCCTCTCGGCCGACCAGATCGACTGGTTCCGCGCCGGAAGCGCCCTCAACGTGATCCGCTCCCGCCTGTAGCGAGCAGCTGACAACGACGTTGTCGCTCGGGGCCGACATGACGGGCCGCGCGGCCGCCGACGGAGACCATGCGGGGGACCTCGGATATGCTCGAACCGATGACGACCACGCCGGCCGGACAGGCTCTACCCGCGCACACAGCCGCCACCGAGAAGCGCGCCCGGACAACCGACCTCGAGTTCGTCGAAGCCCCGTCCCAAACCCTTGACGAACGTGTTCGGCACTTCTTTGCCCAGTTCGGTGAAGAGCACCCCCAACTCTGCGACCGGCTCTTCACCGACGATCCCGACCTCAACCTCTCCTGACTCCGCCCCTCCGGGAACCACAAGGTGATCCTTGTCGACGATCACGTTGCCCGAGCTGCACTCAGCGGGAGGCGCTGGCCCGGATGGGGCATCCAGACACCCGTCCTCCCCTGGATTCTGCATGTTCGCCTCCTGCGCGCTCTGATCGACAGCAGCACGCTCGGCCGGCTCAGCCGAGGTGCCCACGCCGACGTAATCGCCGCTGCCCTCTCACCGCCGCCCGAGACACTGAGAATCCTCGATCCACGCCCCTACTCGGTCGCCACGGCCGGCCTGATGGCCGACCACAAACTGAGCCTCGCCGCAGCCGAACTCCTCGCCACAGCCCTCGAACACGAGGCGACGATCTACCTCGCCGAGGCGAACATCGGAAGAAAATGGGAGCAGATACTCAACGGCACCGGTGTCACACTGGTCGCCAACAGTTGGGATGAACTGACGTAACGCTGACGTGCATTCGCATGTCGGCGCCCAATCCCACCGGACTGTCACCGACGTCTTGACCCCGACGACTACGGCAGGGTCTCGGGGGGCAGCGGGTGGCGGAACAGGGCCGCCGCGTTGCGGTGACAGATGTCGGCGATGACGTCGGCGGGCAGGTGGCCGATCATCTCCTCGAGGGCGTCCTGGCAGCCCGGCCAGGTGCTGTCGGCGTGGGGGTAGTCGGTCTCCATCATCACGTGGCTGCGGTTCAGCGCCACGACCGCGTCGATGCTGGACGGGTCGCTGATGGTGCAGTACCACACGTTGCGCAGCAGCAGCTCGTGGGGACCGGTGGCGTCTTCGGGCCAGTCCTGGCGGCCGTGGCCGGAGACCTCGATCTGGTGGCGCATCCGGTCGTACATGGTCGGCACCCAGCCGCAGCCGCCCTCGGACAGGGCGATGCGGATCTTGGGGAAGCGCAGCCCGATGCCCGACCACACCCACTCGGCGGCGGCCACATACGCGTGCATCTGGAACAGCGTGGCCCGCACGGCCAGGTGCGGGCCGGCCTCGTCCTGGGGCATCCAGTGGCCCGACGAGCCCGTGTGCAGGCAGATCACCGTCCCGGTCTCCTCGCAGGCCGCCAGCAGCGGGTCCCACCAGCGGTCGTGGATCGACGGCAGGCCCATGTGCGCCGGGTTCTCCGGCAGCGTCACCGCCGTGAAACCCCGCTCGGCGTTGCGGCGGACCTCGGCGGCTGCCAGGTGCGGGTCGCGCAGCCAGGTGATGCCCATGGGGATGATGCGCTCGGGGTAGGCGCCCCACCACTCGTCGCAGATCCAGTCGTTGAAGGCCCGGGTGACCGCCAGACCCAGGTCGGGATCGGAGCAGCGGGAGTACACCGCCCCGCAGAAGCCGGTGATGACCGAGGGGAAGCACACAGACGCCCAGATGCCTCCGATGTCCATGTCCTTGATGCGCTGGTGGATGTCCCAGGAGCCGCGGCGCATGTCACTGAACCGGGCCGGCTCGAAGGTGACGTCGTCGCGGTCGGCCCGCCCCACCTGGGCGTTCAGACCGAGTTGCTCGTAGACTTGGCCGTCGAAAACCCACGCCTGGGTGCCGTCGCCCTGCTCGATGACCCTGGGGGCATCGTCGGCGTAGCGGCGTGGCAGGCGCCCCTCGAACAGCCACGGAGGCTCCACGAGATGGTCGTCCACTGAGATGAGTGTGTAGCGAACCCGCTGCGCAGGCGGGTCCGGCAGCAGCATCTCACTCGGCGCCTCGTCGAGGTCGACGACGCTCATGGTGTGGTGGGTGGCCGGGGTCGGCCGGCCCGTGCGTATGCGGGGATCATGCGCGCACTCTAACGGTCTCCACCAAGCTGTTCGGAGGTTGACCAACCCGGCGAAGGGCGGCGATCAGGGGTCGAAACCTCCGACGGATCCGGATTCCGGCCCGCGCCGGCATGACCGCTGGGGGCCGGCCGTACCGCCAGGGCGGTCAGCGGGCGATGAACTCCTCCAGCGCCTCGGGCTTGGCGGTCAGCGTCTCCACGACCTCCGCGTCCACCTCGGCCACGATGATGTCCCCCACCTCGTCGGCGACGGTTGCGAACAGGCCCTGCCGGCGCATGCTGGCCGTCTGGTTGCGGTTGTCGTCGGTTGGCGTGAGGTAGTGGACCGAGGTGACCTCGTAGCGCAGCATCAGGAACAGGTGCACGAGGGTCATCAGCCGCTTGCGCCGCATTCCCGGCTCCAGCGTGTTCTGGTCGCGCACCGACAGGATCGGGCGGTCCCGGCGGTCGCGCAGCACCGCGAAGACAATGTTCCCGAGCGGTTGACCCGCGCCGTTGCCGTTCGCCGGCTGCCCGCCGGGGGCCGTGACGGTCAGTTCCAGGATCTCCGAGCGGGCCTTCCAGGGACGGAGCCGCACGCGCGGGCGCACGCCCAGGCCGTGGTGGTCGGCCCATTGCTCCAGCCACCCCTCCAGGGTGGCGGTGGGCACCTCTGTCTGGACCAGGTGCTGGAACTGCGTGGAGCCTTTGCCCATCGCCCGCGTGGTGGCGGTACGACCCGAGCAGGCCATCAGCGCGGCATCGGCCCGCGGGCCCCCGACCAGCGTCTGCGGGGTGCGGTACGGCGAGTCCACCAGTCGCAGGCGGCGCTGCAGCTTGGCGAGGGCCAGCATCCCCTCCTCGCCGAGGGAGGCGGCGAACTCCTCGCCGGCCATGCCGTCGATCTGGTGGCCGCCGTAGGTGATGAAGTTGAACACGTAGCCCAGCTTGGCCAGCTCGGCGGGGAACTCCCGCATCTCGGCGTCACTCATGCCGGTGGTGTCCCAGTTGAACGACGGGGACAGGTTGTAGGCCAGCATCTTGTCGGGCCAGACGGCGTGGACGGCTTCGGCGAACTCCCGGGCGTCGGCCAGGTCGGCCGTCTTGGTCTCCATCCACAGAACGTCGGCGAACGGTGCGACCGCCAGCGACTTCGCCACCGCGTAAGCGATGCCTCCCTGGACCTGGTAGTAGCCCTCGGGTGTGCGTGCCGGCTCGGCGTCCCAGTAGGTGTCGACGCCGAGTTCGGCTGCTCGCTCCCGGGCGCATTCCAGGCCGGCGTTGCGGGCGAAGTCCATCCACTCGGCGGCCCCGATGCCGATGTCGGCGCCCTCGGCGGTCCGGGCGGCGATCTGATCGGCCACCGCCTCGGCGTACGTGGAGAGTCCCGCGGCGGCCTGCCAGGCTTCCACGAATGCGTTCGTCGCGGCCTCGGCGACGTTCCCGGCGCGAGCCTCGGTGGCGGCCCGGTCGGCCTCGACGGCGGAGGCGATGGCGTCACCCACGCCGACGGCATCCAACCAGGCGTCGGCACGCTCATACTGCGCCTCCGGGAGGGCGTACAGGAGGTGACCGTTGGCGCCTTCAACACCCGCGCCGGTAAGGCGACGCAGCACCGCCAGGTATGCCGCCTTGTAGGAGGGCAGGTTGCGCCGGGTGATGCCCAGAACGAAGGGCTGGTCACGCTCGTCGGCCGCGCTGTCCAGCAGGCTGGCGGCCTCGGCGTCGGTGCGCGCCACGATGATGCCGGCCACGCCCATCACGTCGAGTTGGAAGCGGGCCGCGTTCAGGCGCTTGATCTGCTCATCGCAGCCCACCAGCACCTTGCCGCCCTGGTGTCCGCACTTCTTCTGGCCCGGGCGCTGGTCCTCGATGTGGTAGCCGGGCACGCCCACCTCCACGAAGCGCCGGATGAGGTTCCGGACGTGGGGGTCGCCGCCGTGGCCGGTGTCGGCGTCGGCGATGATGAACGGCGAGTAGTCCACCTCGGGGACCTCGGCCCGTTCCTCCGCGCTCATCCGCGACCGGGTGAAGCTCTGGTTGCGGTCAGCGGCCAGCAGCGAACGCACGATTCCCGCAGCCTCGTCGGGCACCGAACTGAGCGGGTAGCCGGCCAGGTCGGGGCCGGGATCCTCGTGCAGTGATCCCTTCGCGGAGGTGGCCCAGCCGCCGAGGTAGATGCCCTCGATGCCGGCCCGCTTCATGGCGACCGCCTGCCCCGGCGAGTAGGGCCCGAAGGTGGTGATGCTTCGGCGGGCCGCGAACAGGTTCCGCAGCAGCGCCCCGAACCGCTCGGCCGCCACCCGGGCAACGGTGTGGTCGGCGCCGAGCACGCCCCGCTGCTCCACCACCTGGCGCGCCGAGTAGAGCCTCCGCAGCCCCGCGAACCGCGACCCCGCCATCCAGCGGTGGGTGGACTCCACCTCGGCATCGAACCGGTCATTCGGATCGCCCGGATCGCTCGCGCCCGAGACGTCCGGGGACGGTTGGGGGATGCTCTCCGGCACAGCGGCCTCGACGATGGTTTCTGGCGACATGACACTCACTGGCTGTGACCTCCTCTGGCGACCTCGTGGAAGCCGGCTCCACAAGACGGGGATTGGTAATCCGCACTTTATGAGAGACCTTTCGGATCATGGGGGAAACTGCCGCATCACTACCAGCTTCTGGAGCATAAGTTTGCTTGATCTTTCGCTTTCCACAAACTCTGCGAGCACTGTCCGCTGTAGGCATCCATACCTTGCCCCGGCCGGGCAACGACCCTGCTCATGGTCAACCCGCCGCAAGTCGGCAGGGACACGCACCTGCCGATCGCAGCGGAGCGCCCTCTAACGTGAGGGCATGGCAGAAAACCAACACGTAACGATCGGACGCCTGGAAATCGCGGTCGCACTCGACGCGTTCGTCCGTACCGAGGTGGCCCCCGGAACGGGGATCGATCCCGACCGCTTCTGGGCCGACTTCGAGACCCTCCTGGCAGATCTGGAGCCGCGCTCCAGAGTTCTGCTGGCAACCCGCGACGACCTGCAGGCGCAGATCGACCGGTGGCACGTCGAGCGGCGCGGGCGACCGCACGACGCGGGCCACTACGAGGCCTTCCTGCGATCCATCGGCTACCTGGCGGCCGAACCGGGAACGGTGCAGGTTGCGACCGCGAAAGTCGACCCCGAGGTGGCAGAGGTTGCCGGACCCCAGTTGGTGGTGCCCGTTGACAATGCCCGCTACGCCCTGAACGCCGCCAACGCCCGCTGGGGCAGCCTGTACGACGCGCTGTACGGAACCGACGTGATCCCCGAAGACGGCGGCGCAGGCCGCGACGGCCCCTACAACGCCGTCAGGGGCGACCGCGTCATCGCCTACGCCCGTGAACTGCTCGACCGCCACGCCCCGTTGACCGCCGGCTCCCACAGCGACTCGGTCGCCTACCGGATCGCCGGTGGGGCCCTGGCCATGGAACTGGCCGGCGGCGGCACCGCGACCCTCGCCGAGGGCACTCACCTGGCCGGGTATACGGGCGCGCCCGCCGATCCCGACTCGGTGTTGCTGCGGCGCAACGGCCTCGGCATCGAGATCCTCATCGATCGCAACCACCCCGTCGGCGCCATCGACCGGGCGGGGGTGGCGGACATACACCTCGAAGCGGCGCTCACGACGATCATGGACCTCGAGGATTCCGTCGCCACCGTCGACGCGGCGGACAAGGTGCTGGCCTACCGCAACTGGCTGGGTCTGATGAGGGGTGACCTGTCGGCCACCTTCACCAAGGGCGCCCGGGAGATGACCCGGCACCTGCGGGCCGACTCCGCCTATCTGGACGCCGACGGCGATCCCATGACCCTGCGGCGCCGCAGCGTCATGCTGGTGCGCAACATCGGGCCCCACATCGAGACCGACATCGTGCGCCTCGACGGCGCCCCCGTCATCGAGACCCTGCTGGACGCCGCCATTTCCGGCTGGTGCGCGATGCACGACCTGGCGGGCACCGGTCCGCACCGCAACAGCGCCACCGGTTCGATCTACATCGTCAAGCCCAAGATGCACGGGCCTGGCGAGGTCGCCCTGGCCAACGAGCTGTTCGGCCGCGTCGAGGACATCCTGGGCCTGGCCCGCAACACCTTGAAGATGGGCATCATGGACGAGGAGCGGCGCACCTCGCTGAATCTGGCCGCCTGCATTGCGGCGGCAGCCGAACGGGTCATGTTCATCAACACCGGCTTCCTGGACCGCACCGGCGACGACATCCACACCTCCATGGAGGCCGGCCCCATGATCCCCAAGGGGGAGATCAAGACCGCCACGTGGCTCACGACCTACGAGGACGCCAACGTCGACGTGGGCCTGGCGGCGGGCCTCGTGGGACACGGCCAGATCGGCAAGGGCATGTGGACCAGGCCCGACGACATGGCCGCGATGCTGGCCGAGAAGACCGGCCACCCCCTCTCGGGAGCCTCCACGGCCTGGGTGCCTTCACCGGTGGCGGCGACCCTGCACGCCCTGCACTACCTGGAGATCGACGTGGCGGCGCGCCAGCGCGAGCTGGCCGAGCGCACCCCGGCCCGGGCGCTGGACATGCTGGACTTCGCCACGCTCCCGCCGGGTCGGGAGTTGACGCCCGCGGAGCTGGCCGGCGAGTTGGAGAACAACGCGCAGGGCATCCTGGGCTATGTCAGCCGCTGGGTCGGCCAGGGTGTGGGCTGCTCGAAGGTCCCCGACATCGCCGACGTTGCGCTCATGGAGGATCGAGCCACGCTGCGGATCTCGTCCCAGCACATCGCCAACTGGCTGCACCACGGCCTGCTGAGCCCCGAGCAGGTACACGCCACCATGGAACGCATGGCCGCTGTGGTGGACGCCCAGAACGCCGGCGACCCCGACTACCAGCCCATGTGCGGCGACCTGGCCGCCAGCATCCCCTACCAGGCCGCCGTGGCGCTGGTGATGGAGGGCCTCAGCCAACCCAACGGCTACACCGAGTACATCCTCATCGAGCAGCGCCGCCGCATGAAGGCCGCCCTGAGCGCCGGCTGAGGCTGAGGCGCCGCGGGCACAGGCGCGTTCGCCGCACGGCTGCCAGGCGCGACCGAGGCGGGGAACCGGCCCGTCTCCACTGCGGGGCGCGCAGCGACGCGCCCCGAGAATCACAGCGGACCCGTCGTGAAAATCACGGCAGACAGGTGTTGCAATTCACGGTAAACACTGCATGAATTTCACGGTAGAAGCTATGTGAATTTCACGGTACAATCTGTGTGAGTTTCACGGGGGACACTGATGGCCGGGCTGATCGAGCGACGACTCAACGAGATCGTGCGGCAGCGAATGACAGAGTCGCCCGTGGTGTTGCTGCAAGGGCCACGCTCGGTCGGCAAGTCGACACTGCTCCGAGCGCTGGCGACACGACACGACCGTCCGGTGATCGATCTGGACGACCTCGCGGTCCGTGCGGCCGTGGCCAACGATCCCGCCTTGTTCACCTCCGGGCACGCGCCGGTGTTCATCGACGAGTACCAGCACGTCCCCGACCTGCTGGCAGCGATCAAGGCCGAACTGAACCGCGACGGATCGCCGGGCAGATTCGTCATCACCGGATCCACCCGCTTCGATTCGCTGCCCCTCGCCTCGCAATCGCTCACAGGCCGGCTGCACCGCATCGAGATCCAACCGTTCTCGCAGGGCGAGATCGACTCCCGGCGCGAGCGCCTGATCGAGACGCTGCTCTGCGACCCCGCAGCCGTCGTGACACCCGAGCCATCCGCCACCACGCGCCGGCAGTACGCGATCCGTATCACCCGAGGCGGGTTTCCGATGGCGCTCACCCGCAGCGAGGCGGCACGCCATCGCTGGTTCGACGACTACGTTGCCCTTTGCCTGCAACGCGACCTGCTCGACGTGGGCCGCGTGCGCCGACCGGGGGCGCTCGCCCCGCTGCTGTCGCGGCTCGCCGCGCAGACGTCGCAGGTCCTGAACGTGTCGCGGGCGGGTGCCGGGGAAGGGCTGCCCGCAAGCACCGCCTCCGACTACGTCGACCTACTCCGGAGCGTGTTCCTCGTGCGGCTGCTGCCGGCCTGGGGGAAGACGCTGCGCGCCGCCACCGCGGCGCGCCCGAAGCTCCACCTGGTGGATTCGGGCTTGGCGGCCCGGTTGCTGCGTCTCACGCCCGACAGGCTCGGCGGGCTGGACGCCACCTCCTTGCAGCAGTTCGGGCACCTGATCGAGACGTTCGTCGCCGGCGAGATCCTCAAGCAGGCGTCGTGGATGGAGCACCGCCCACACATCGGTCACTGGCGCACGCACCACGGGGCGGAGGTCGACCTCGTCATCGAGGACGGACAGACCGGCTCGGTGGTCGGCATCGAGGTCAAGGCCGGGTCCCGGGTCCACCCGGGCGACCGGCGCGGCCTGCGGATGCTCCGCGACCGGCTCGGCAATCGATTCACCGTGGGGGTCGTCCTCTACACGGGCACCCACTGCATCCGCTACGCCGACGACGAACGCATCATCGCACTGCCCATCGACCGTCTCTGGACCAATACCGCCACAGGCGAGTAGACCGACCGCGGCGAACGCGAGGCGGCAACACCGAGTTCGCCCTCATCGAGCAGCGCCACCGGATGAAGGCCACCCTGGCCACTGGCTGAGCGCGCGAAGGCGGCTCGAATCACTCGCCCGCAGGCCAGTCCTCCACCGTCAGTTCCTCCTCCAACGACTACCGCCGCGTCGTTTCACCCTGTCCGCCCTCTTCGAAGCGCGAAACCGCCCGGCGGACCTCGGCGACTGCGTCGGGGAGGTCGTCCACCTGCACTTCGTGGACACTGTTGGGCCCGAGGAAGACGAAGACGCAGCGCGAGACCTCCTGGCCGGTGGCCTCGGCGAGCATCAGGGCGTAGGCGGCGATCTGCAGCCGGTAGCCGGGCTTGTGGCGAAGGTCGGGGCGCTCGTCGGAGTCGTGGGTCTTGTAGTCGACCACCACGAAGGAACCGTCGGGCGCCTCGTAGAGCAGGTCGATGAACCCCTCGAGGAGGCGGCCCTCCACCTCGGCGGCGGCGTACAGCTCGCGCCAGTGGCGCCGCCGGGCCGCCTCCCGGACCACCGGGGATGTGAGGGCGTTGCGTGCTCGAGCGGCCACGTCCTCCGCGAGGTGATCGATGCCCTCGGCAGCCGCGTACCGGCGGGCCGACGCCAAGAGCCCCTCGCCGGGCGCGTCGAGGCTCGCCGCCTGGAGCACGGCGTGGACCGCCCGGCCGAGTGCGGTGCCGTAGCGGCCCTTACGCCACGCCGGCGACTCCTCGTCGCCGGCGTCCTTGTCGAGCCCTGGATCGGCCCTGCCCGGCGCCGCCGGGGTTTCGCGTCGCTCGGCGAGGGCATTCTCGGCCGCAACAGCTCGCGGCTCGCCGGGCTCTGCGGCTCCGTTTCCGGTCGCCGCGACCACCCCGCTGGCGGCCACCACAGGGCTGCGCTCGGCGCGGGCCCAAAGGGCTGCGTGCATGCGTTCCCACTCGCGGAGGGACGGCACAGGGGCGGTCGCCGGCCGTGAGTCCGCGCCGCGTCGGGCCCGGCCGGAGCCCCGGTTGCCGCGCACCGCCGGTGTGGCGCCGGGATGTTCGCCGTAGGGCGAAGCCCCCGGCGGCAACGACTCCAGCGGGCGACCCGCGGTCCAGCCGGCCAGTTCCAGCGCCCAGGCGAAGCCCGGCGGGGACGAGGCCGGCCTCTCCATATCGCCGTTCGCGGAGGCATCGAGAGCCACGGTGAGCGGATGGGGGGCCACCGAATCCTGGGCGGGCTGCGGATCCACGACCTCGGCAACGCTGTGCGCCAGCAACTCAGCGAGGGTCATCCTCGGCAGGATCTCCCCGGCGGCCAGGTTCTGCCACGACGGCGGCTTGCGGCCGGTGCGGTACAGCGAGACCGCCAGGTAGTCCTCGGCCCGGGTGCAGGCCACGTAGAGCTTGCGTATGTCCTCGTGGTACTCGTGCAGCTGTTCGGAGTCCGCCACCCCGTCGCTGCCGAACGAGCGGACGCGCCCGCCCAGCTTGGCGAACGCGCCGCCGCTGCGCGGGAAGGCCAACTCCGAGGACCGGTTCCCTCGGGGTGAGCCGACGGTGCCCGAGAATCCGGCCACCACCACGAACGGGAACTCCAGACCCTTGGCGGCGTGGACGGTCATGATCCGAACGGCGCCGTCATCGGTCTCGGGAACGAGCGCCTCGGTCACCCGCGCCCCCTCGCCGCGCTGCATGTCGACCCAGCCGAGGTAGGCCCGCAGCGTGCCGCCGGTGGAATCCGAGAAGGCGCGCGCCTGGTCGGCGGCCCGGCGCAGGCGGCGCCAGGTGTCCCGGTGACGGTCCTCGGCGAACGCCAACTCCATCAGCCGGCGCTCGCGCACCACCCGGTCGACGATCTCCCCCGGGCTGCACCACAGCCGCTCGTCGTGCAGTTCGCGCATCCACTCCAGCGCCTCGGCGACCGGGTGGTCGGGCTGCGGGCTGAGGTAGTCCCAGGGCCGGTGCGAGCCGCCGCAGCGCTGCCGGTACTCGTACAGGTCGTCGTCGCCGAAGCCGAAGGCCGCCGAGCGCAACGCCGTCACCACCGCCAGATGGTCCGACGGGTCGTCCACGGCGCGCAGGGTGGCCAGCAGGTCGGTCTCCGCGCGGGTGGCGTAGACGAGGCTGGAGGACTCCACCCGGTACGGCAGGCCGGCCGCCTCGAACGCCCCGATGAGCGGGCCCAGCACGGTGCGGGCCGGGATCAGGACACACACGTCGGCGAGCCGCAGGGGCCGCGTCCCCTCGCCGTCGGCAACGGGCCACCTCTCGCCGACAGCTCGGGTGATCAGAGCGGCCACCTCGCCGAACTCGACGCCGCGGAGTTGCTCGGCGGAGATCCCGCGCGAATCGCCCTCGCCGATACTGCCCGTGCCCAGCAGCAGCACCGGTGCTCCGGCCTCGCCCCCCAGCGGCCGGCGGGCGGCCTGAAGGGGCACGTAGTCGGGTTGGGATCCGTCCGCGTGCCCGACGAGATGGCCGAAGACGGCGTTGACCCAGTCCACGATGGCCGGCGACGAGCGCCAGTTGCGACTGAGGGTCTCGCGGGCAGCGGGACCGGCCCAGTCCGCCACCTGCAGGTACAACCCGATGTCGGCGCGCCGGAAGCGGTACAGGGACTGCTTCGGGTCGCCCACGAAGAAGAGCGCGCCGTCGCCGGCGGTGAGGTCCTGCCAGGACGCCGGCTCGGCGGCCTCGGCCGGGTCCTCGCAGGCGATCAGCAGCGCCAGCTCCACCTGGATGGGGTCGGTGTCCTGGAACTCGTCGATGAGGAGCCGCCCGAAACGCCGGCGCAGCGCCCGGCGCACGGCGGCGCCGCGGTCGGGATGGCGCAGCAGGTTCCGGGCCTGCACCAGCAGGTCGTGGAAGACGAGACGTCCCTGGCTGCGGCGCCTCTCGGCCTCGGCCAGCACGAAGCCCGCCAGGCGGGCCAGCAGCCGCGCCGCGCATGCCCTCCCAGTGACGTCGAGCCGTGCGCCGGCTTCGGCGCGCAAGTCCCTGAGCCGCTCGCGCACGGCCTCCTTGTCGAAGGAAGGGTGCCAGTTCTGCTTGCGGCCACGCGGCTTCGGTCCACGAGCCGCCTCCTCGAGCAGCACCACGGCCTCCAACTCGTCCGCTCGCTCGAGGCGATCAGCCAGCCGGCCGAGATCCGCCAGGGCCTCGCAGAGGGCGTCGGCCTCGCCGGGTAGCAGCCCCGAGGACCGGTCCGGCGGGACGTAACACCAGCGGCTCTCGCCGGCCAGTTCGCGCATCAGCACGACCAGGTCGGCGAACTCCAGCGGCGGCGCCTCGGGAACCTCGGCGAGCGCGGGGATGCGCTCGGCGGCCAGATCCCAGTTGTCGGCCATGCGCCGGGCCACGCTCCGGAGGTTCGCCACCCGCATCCCCAGGGCGTCTCCCAGCACCAGCGCTCGCTCCATCTGCGGCTCGGCCAGCAACTCCTCGGTGAACCGTTCCCAGCCCTCGGAGAACTCCATGTCCGCGCCGATCTCGTCGAGCATCTCCAGCCGGGGCGGCAGGCCGGCCTCGGTGGTGTGCTCGCGCAGGATCCGCTGCGCGAAGGAGTGCAGCGTGCAGACTGCGGCGGCGTCCAGGTCGTCCAGGGCGCGGCGCAGGATCTCCTCCTCGTCCTCGGAGGCTTCGCGGCTCGCCCTCACGAGATCCCGCCGGAGGCGCTCGCGCAACTCCGCTGCGGCCTTCTCGGTGAAGGTGATGGCGGCGATGTTGGACAGCGCCACGCCGCTGCGAATCAGCGCCATGATCCGCGCCACCAGTGCCGTCGTCTTGCCGGTCCCCGCACCGGCCTCCAGGAAAAGGTCCCGCTCCAGGTCCCCTGCCGCGGCCAGGCGGGCCCGGGCGTCGGCGTCGCCGCCGTCACGGGCACCCGAGCCGGGATCGGAGTCGTCGCCTGCACGCACCGGCCGGCTCACGTGGACCCCCCCGGATCGTCTTCCGCCGGCTCGCCCGCGGGCGGCCCGCCGGCAAGGCGTTGGCGCTCGTTGATCGGCAGCAGTTCCCGCGCTCCGACCCGGAGCCACGCCAGCAAACGCGGGTTCTGGGCCTTGCGGCGGAACTGCGCGGCGACCTCGCCGGCCCGGTGGCGATCGGCGTCGCAGTAATCGCAGTGCGACGGGTGGCTGCGCGGGCGCGGGTAGGCGGGAAACACACCGCCTGCGATCCCGTCGCAGATGCTCGCCAGCGTCCACTGCATCTCTGCTCGGACCGGCGCCTCCGGCGGCAGCGGCAGCCAGCGGAAGTCCTCACTTGACGTGACGAACCAGTACCCGGACACGACCTCTGCGTCCGGGCCGGCGAACTGTCGCGCCGCGTGGGCATACAGCGGGAGTTGCAGCCTGGGCAGGGCCTCGCGCTTGGGGCCTCCCTTGCGGCCGGCGCCCGCATAGATCGCCCACGGCGACTCCCCGAGCCGCTGGTAGAAGCTGCTGCGGCCCGTCTTGTAGTCGATCACCACCAAGGCGCCCGTCTCGGTGACATCGATGCGGTCGACCGCGCCGCGCAGGCGGATGGTACGGCCGTCGCCCAGCGGCACCTCGACGGGGGGCAGCGACTCCTCGCTCCGCCGGGGCGGAATGCCGAAGCCCTTCTCGCTGGCCCACGGCACCGATCCCTGGGCGCGGCGCCACCTCTCCTCCGCGTCGAGGAACGCCAGCAGTTCGCGGCCGATCCGGCTGCGCTCGGGCTCCCAGAAGATCCGCTGACCGACGCGCCCCTGCCCCTCGCGCTCGGCGAACGCCTCGGCGGCGATCTCGGTGAGGCGCCGGCGCTCGGCGTCGCCCCAGCGGGTGGCAGGGTCGGGCGCGCCGGCCGCCAGCGTCTCGCTGAGGAACCGGTCCAGGATCGCGTGGATGAGATCGCCGCGTTCCAGCGCCGAGATCCGCAGTTCCCTTTCCGGCCGATCCACGGGCTCGACGCCGAGCATGTAGCGCATGAAGTAGCCGTGCGGGCAGGTCGCCCATGCCTCCAGCTGTGTGGCCGAGACGGGCCGACCGCCCCCGGCCGGGTCGCTGATGTCGCAGTGGGCCAGGTTCCCGTCGAAGCGTGTGAACGCGCTGCTGCGGCGCGCCGCCAGCATCCGCACCGCGGGACCCAGCGGCCCACCGGGCGCGGCGAGCGGGTGCTCTCCCAGCGCATGGCCGTTGCCGCGGTGGTCCAGCAGCCGGCGCAGGATGTACTCCTGGCGCGTCGGCGGGAAGGCGCAGGCCCGCAGGGCGGCGGTGGGCGAGGGCAGGTCGCTGAAGATGCCGGCGGGCAGCTTGCCCAGATCACCGGCGGCAACCAGCAGGTCCGCCTCGCCGGCAGCGGTGGCCGCCAGACCCTGTGCCGATGCCAGCAGCCAGCGGGACGGCAGCCTGTCGGCGGTGTGGCGCAGGTCGCCGCGCGGGAAGAGCAGCGTGCGCTCGCCCGACGCCCCGGCCAGCGCAGCCAGGAAGCGGCGCTGATCATCGGCCAGGCGGGCCGCGGGTGCCACGAGCGCCTCGGGAACCGCGGCCCGCTCGGTCTCGCTGAGCAGCGGATCCTCGAGCGCCCGGCCGGGGAAGACACCCTCGGCCATCCCCAGCACCCAGACGCATTCCAGGTCCGCACCGAGCGCGGCGCCGACCGAACCGGTCAGCAAACCGTGACCGGTGCGCCCCTGCCGTCCCCGCCCGGCCGCCAGCTCGGCCTCGAGGGCACGGCGGAACCGCGGGAGGTCCGGGGCCGGGTCCACGCGGTCCAAGCCGCCGAGACGCTCCAGGCACGCCTCGACGCGCTCGGCAGCAGCGCGCTCGTGCGCCGGCCAGTTGCCTTCCCGCCATTCGGCCCCGCCCACGAGGTCCCGCACCGACCGCTTGGCCCACGCCGCGAGTCGCCGCCACGAACCCAGCCCGCTCGCCGCCTCGCCGCGGGCCAGCACGTCGGCCATGAAGCGGCTCAGGCCATCGGCGGTGGCAAGGTCGCGCTCGATGTGAGCGCGGCGCCAGTCGTTCTCCTCGCCCAGCCGGTCCAGCTCCGCTCGCCGGTTGTCGCGGTAGGCCTCGATCCGGCGGCCCCACTCCTCAGCGCCATCGATCACCCCGGCGCGGCGGCTGATCCGCTCCCAGGCCGCCACTGGCACCGGTCGCCAGGAGCCGTCGCCGCCGGTGTCCAGCGCCGAGCGGATGGGTGCCGCCGCCAGCCAGGCCATGACGTCCTGACGGCTGTAGCGCCGTGCCGGCAGGCCGAGCAGCCCCAGCAGGAACCGGCCGAGCACGCTCTCGGTCAACGGGCGCGGCGACGGCCCGCTGAACGGCAGCCCCGCCGCCTGCAACTGGTCCGTCAGTAGGCGGGCGTAGGGCTCCGTGCGCCCGTAGAGCACCGCCATTCGCTCCAGCGGCACCTCGCGTTGCATCGCTTCCACCACCGCCCGCAGCACCGTGCGCACCTCCTCGTCGGCGTCGGGAGCGGCGATGACGCGGGTTGGCACAGGGGCCGGGACAGCGGGAGGCTGCCAGGCCTCGGCTCCCGCGAGATGCCGCACGGCGGCGGCCACCGGAGCGTCGGAATCGCTGTCCCCGCAGCTGCCGGCCACGACAGTGAACCCGTCGCCGGCAGAGGCCAGCGCCGCCAGCAGGTCCAGCGCCGCCGAGCCCAGCCGCTGCGGCAGGTGCAGCACGATCGGACCCAGCCCGGCGAGCGTCGCCGCGAACCTGGCGTCAACCGGAGACGGTGACCCGGCAGCCGGGCCGCTCGTCCCGCCGGAGGAACCGCCGTCGGGGCCGGCCTGCTCGCCCGGCAGCTCCGGCGACACAGGCGTGTCTGCGCCGCTGACCAGCTCCGTGGCCCCCTCCAGGAGATCGCGCTCGTCGTGGAAGCCCCCCGCGGCGAGGCGCCGCTGCACCCGCCGGCTGATGGCCACGAGTTCGGCGGCCCGCGGCGAGGACTTCGCCAGGGCGCCCATCTGGCCATCGTTCAGTTCGCGAAGCGTCCGATGCGTATCGACGAGGGCGCGTTCGGTCGCAAGGTGGTCGCGGACCTCCCCGAAGGAGCCCGCAGCAGGCGTCTGCAGCACCTGCCGTACGGCGGCCGCCAGCACCGCAGCCGAGGCGGGCCGCCGCCCCTGGTCCGCCAACGCCTCGCCACACAGCCGCTCCGCCAGCTCTCTCAGGGTGACGCAGTACACCCCGATGAGCCTCCGCCGGGCCAGCGCCCGCCGCGTGACGATCGCCAGGCGGTGGTCCCCCACCACCACGGTCACCGGCGCCAGGAAGTGGCCCGCCTCGGCGCGCGCGGCCTCGACCACCTCGCACAGCGCCTCGAGGGCCGGCGCACCGTACGGCGTCAACCGCACCGACACAGTCACGCCCGCAACTGTAGGGATCCGCTGCGACACTCCCGGCTGCGGGCGGCAACTACCGTCCGGGCGGTGAACGGAGAAGCAGCCGCCGGCTCGGGCGGGAACGCGAGACCTGCCCGCAGGCCAGCGCGCCTGACGGCGGTGAGCGACCGGCGCGGCCCGGCGGAGTGGATCGTCCGATGAGCGTCCAGGGTGCTGACGCCGTGGTGATCGGCGCCGGGGTGATCGGCGCCGGGGTCGCCCTTGAGCTCTCGCGTCGCGGCCTGGCGACAGTGAGCACGGAGCGGCTGCCGGGCGCCGGGCAGGGGTCCACGAGCGCCTCCAGTGGGGTGGTGCGCTTCAACTACTCCACCCGGGCCGGGGTGGCCATGGCCGTCGAGGGGCTGGGTTACTGGCTGCGGTGGCGGGAACACGTGGCGGCGCCGGACGGGGCGCCGGTGCCGGAGTTCGTGCAGTGCGGGATGCTGCTGTTGAAGGTCCCGGGCTCCAACCACGAGCGGGCCATCGAGCACTTCGAGGCACTCCGGGTGCCGTACGAGGACTTGGACCGCCACGAACTCGAACGCCGGTTCCCATACCTCGACACCCGCCGATTCGGCCCACCCACCCGGATGGACGACGAGCGCTTCTGGGCCGACCCGACCGGGTTCGTGGACGGCGCCATCTGGATGCCCGAGGGGGGCTACGTGACCGATCCGATGCTGGCGGCGCGCAACCTGGCCGACGCCGCGGCGGCCGGTGGCGGCACGTTCCTCTACGGCCGCACCGTCACCGGCGTGCTGCGGGAGGGCGACCGGGTGGCGGGCGTGGCGCTCGACGACGGGACCGAGGTGCGCGCCCCCGTCGTGGTGAACGTGGCGGGTCCGCACTCGTCGCACATCAACCGCCTGGCCGGACTCGAAGGCACCGCTGCGATCTCCACCCGGCCGATGCGCCGCGAGGTGTACGTGGTCCCCGGGCCCGAGGGGCTGGACTTCGACGAGGCCGGCTGCGTCATGGGTGATCTGGACTGCGGCTTCTACCTGCGCCCCGAGCGCCCCAACAACATCCTGATCGGCAGCGTGGAGGCCGCCTGCGACGAACTCGAGTGGGTCGAGGACCCCGACACGGTGCCGTTGACGACGACCCGCACCGAGTTCGAGACCCAGGTGCTGCGGGGCGCCCGGCGGATCCGCAATCTCGGGCTACCGCACGAGCACCGGGGCGTCGTCGGCGTCTACGACGTGACCGAGGACTGGCTGCCGGTCTACGACCGCACCGACCTCGACGGCTTCTACGTGGCGATCGGCACCAGCGGTAACCAGTTCAAGAACGCCGCCATCGCCGCCCACTGCATGGCGGAGCTGATCACCGAGGTGGAGGCCGGCTTGGACCACGACGCCGACCCGCTGGTCGTCGAGGGCCCCCACCTCGGACTACCCATCGACCTGGGCACATTCAGCCGCAACCGCCCCCTCGACACCGACGCCCCGGTCAACGTCCTGGGCTAGCTGTGATAACCGCCGACCGAGACCGGCGATACCCGCCCGCAGCGGACCGCCCGGCACACTCCCGGACCCGATCCTCCAACGGCCGCATCAAGTCCGACCGGCGCGGCCCCGCGCCCCCTCGACAACCGCCGGACGCCCAGAATCGATACATCAGACTCGTCGGAATCGATACAACAGAATCGTCGGAATTGATACATTCGAGCCGTCGGAATCGATACACTGGGGCCGGAGAGGAACGAACGGATGCTACTGACACCGGACGGATACCTACCGCGGACCGCCGAAGGCGAGGTTGAGGCGTGCCTGCAGGCCACCCCGGCCGTTCTCATCGAAGGACCCCGTGGCTGCGGCAAGACCTGGCTCGGTCGCCGTTTCGCCCGCTCGCAAGCACAACTCGACGATCCCGACACACGACAGGTCTCCGAGATCAACCCTCGCGGAGTCCTCGAAGGTACGACGCCGCGCCTGCTGGACGAGTGGCAGTCGGCACCGCACCTCTGGAACACCATGCGACATGCCTGCGACGAACGCGGGCGGATGGGGCAGTTCCTGCTCACAGGGTCGGCCCGCCCGCCCGACGACACGACCCGCCATTCCGGCGCCGGCCGCGTCAGCCGCGTTCGCCTGCGGCCGATGTCGCTGTACGAATCCGGCGACTCAGCCGGTCGGGTCTCAGTGGGGGCGCTGCTCGACGGCGCCGAGGTGGGATTCGCACGTTCCGGGCACGATCTCGACGACATCGTGATGCTCGCCTGCCGGGGCGGCTGGCCACCGGTCGTCGGCCTCACCCCGGACGCGGCGCAACGCCATATGCGGAGCTATCTCGCAGAGATCGTGCGCACCGACGTCCCGCGACTCGACGACAGGAAGCGCGACCCGGTCGGTGTGTCACGCCTGCTGCTATCGCTGGGCCGCAATGCCGGAACAGGCATCTCGAAGAGGAGTCTCGGGCGCGACATCGACCCCGAGCGCCCCGTGGACGGCCGCACCGTCGGCGCCTACCTGGACGCCCTGCTGCGGCTGTTCGTGGTCGAGGAATCCCCGGCGTGGACGCCGCATCTGCGAAGCCGGACCCCGCTACGCAGGCCGGTGAAGCGCTATCTCGCCGACCCGGCGCTCATGGTCGCCGCCCTCGAGGCCAGCCCCTCCCGCTTCGCTGCCGACGCCCGATCCCTGGGGATGCTCTTCGAAACGCTGGCGGTGCGCGACCTGCGGATCTACGCAGAAGCATGCGGTTGTCGCCCGATCTCCTACTTCCGGGACGACAGCGGCTTGGAGGTCGATGCAGTGCTGCAACGCCGCGACGGAGCCTGGATCGCCGTCGAGGTCAAGCTCGGCGGCGAGACTCTCGTCGAAGCAGGCGCCCAGGCCCTGCTCGGGCTGAGGGACAGGATCGACGACCGCCGGATCGGCGAACCATCCCGGCTTGTGGTCGTGACAGCGGTCGGATACGCCTACGACCGCCCCGACGGCGTCTCCGTCGTCCCGATCACCCAACTGGCTCCTTGAATCGCCGCGCACACAGCTGAGCTCGCGCGTGGTCCGGCGATCCGGACCGCTCAACCGTCGAACGTGCCTCGGTAGACGTGCTCGCGATGCCAGGTGAGATAGGAGTCGCCGGGCGGTGACCCTCCGGTTGGCACCACGAGCGTTGGGTGTAGTACATGGCCGAAATAGCGATCGACACCAGGGTCGGTTCGAGAACTCTCCTCGAGGCGCGGCGCTCGATGGACACGAAGCCCACCGTTGACCGTGATCAGCCCGGTGTCGAAAGCAGCGTCGTGCGTGGGACAGGCCACAACGCCGTTTCGCGGGTCGAGGCGCTCGAGGTCGTCGGAATCTGCCCAGGGCTTGATGTGCGAAGCCACGAGCAGCTTGTGCTTCGGCAGCGATCGGGGCGCGAACCCGCAGAACGCGCAGCTGTGCGCGTAGTTCTCAAGAACTGAGGCCGCGAACCTGTGCTGGCCCAAGCGAACGGACTGCTCCGCAATCCGCATCGTCTCGACGTCTCCCGCAAGGGATCGAACTCTCTTCTTGGCGGCTTGCACCCCCACAACGGCGTCAAACGTCCGCTGGCCCAGAAGTTCCTCCTGACCAAGTAGGTCGAAATTGTCGACTCCCTCCAGCGCCAGGAAATCGGGAAGCGCATCCGGGCCGACTCCCATGTCGCGCGCCGCCAAGAGCACGCGGTTGTAGAGCACTGCGAACCGACTGCTGTCTGCCGCCATCTCGGCGAAGAACCGCCACTCGTGTTGGCCGGCGTTCTTGATGGAACCGTCCAGGTTCTTCATCTTGATGGTGATCGACGCCGGCGATCGGACAAATAAGCGGGCCAAGCCGTGGACAATCGGCGGAGCTTGATCCATCCGTCCGCCTCCGTACCGGTGCGGATCGACGACGAAGAACAGCCCATAGCAGAGGATTGCCTCCACGGGTGTGAACGGTTCCTGGCGAGACCGTGGCTGCCGACGCAGGATCTGCCCCCATTCAGACCGGGCCTGCTCGGCAGTGAGATCGAGGTAGTCGCTTAGCGACCGCATACTTCGAAACTAGCCGGCCCACCTCGCTGGTACGGCGGGCAGACGGCGTTCAGCGGGCGCCGAGGAAGGCTCTGCGGACTTGGGCGTCGGCCAGCAGCGCTGCGGCTGGGCCGTGGTGGGTAATGCGGCCCATCTCGATGACGTAGCCGCGGTGGCTGGCTTCGAGGCCCCCGCGGGCGTTCTGCTCGATCATCAGGACCGTGAGGCCGATCTCGCGGTTGAGGCGGCGGATGGCGGCGAAGATCTGGCGGGTGATGATGGGGGCCAGGCCGGCCGACGGCTCGTCCATCAGCACCAGGCGGGGCTCGTGCATGAGGGCGCGGCCGATCTCGAGCATTCGCTGCTCACCGCCGGACATCGTGCCGGCCGACTGGCGGGAGCGCTCGGCGAGGCGGGGGAAGAGGCCGTACACGTAGTCGATGCGCTGCCGCACCCGTGCCTTGTTGCGCTCGGTGATCATGCCCATCTCGAGGTTCTCGTGCACCGTCATCTGCTCGAAAATGCTGCGCGACTGCGGCACGATAGTGATCCCGGCGACGTGCAGGGCGTCCTGGGGGGAGATGTTGGTGATGTCGCGCCCGTCGCAGAGCACTTGGCCCGCGCGCACCGGCACCAGCCCGTACACCGCCTTGAAGACCGTGGACTTGCCGGCGCCGTTGGGCCCGATCACACAGACGATCTCGCCGGAGCGCACCTGGAGGTCGACGCCGGTGAGGATGTCGTGGCCGGGGAAGTAGCCGGCCCGCACGTCCTGAACCTGCAGCAGCGGCATGCCGGTCGTGCCGGTTCGGTGAGTCGCGGAGTCGGGTCGGCCGGTCACGAGCCGGCCCCCTCGCCGCCGGTGGGCTCGGCAGCCACGACGTGACCCGCGGGGCGCCGGCCAGCGGCGCGACCGGTCAACATCCGGTCCCCCCCGCAGACAACCTCCCGGGTCATGATGCAGGGCCCTCCGTGCTGCTGGCGGACTCCCCCGTTCTCGGCGCGGACTCGGCGGGATCGGCTTCACCATCTGGCTCGGCACCGCCGCCGGGGTCGCCGAAGTAGGCCTCGATCACCGCCGGGTCCTGCGTAACCTCCCCGGGCGTGCCCTCGGCCAGCACGGCACCCTGATCCAGCACGACGACGCGCTCGCAGAGATCCGCCACGAACTGCACGTTGTGCTCCACCAGCAGGAACGCCACCTGTTGCTCGGCGTTCACAGCGCGTATCCGGTCGGCGATGTCGGCCACCAGCGTGGGGTTCACCCCGGAGGTGGCCTCGTCCAGCAGCACCAGCCGCGGTTCGCTCATCAGCGACATGCCGATCTCCAGCAGCCGACGCTGGCCGCCCGAGAGATTCCCCGCCCGCTCGTGGCGCAGCCGGCTCAAGAGCAAGAAATCCAGCAACTCGTCGGCCCGGCGGCGCGTGGCGGCATCGGTACGGGCGAACAGCCCCGGCAAGCCCAGCGCACCCCACTGGAGGCTGAGGTGCATGTTCTCGGCCACCGACAGGTCCCGGTACACGCGGATGATCTGGAAGGTGCGCGACATGCCCATGCGCGCCACGTCGTGGGCTCGGCGCCCGGTGATGTCGGTCCCGCAGAAGCGGATCAGGCCGGCGTCTACGGCCTGCACCCTGCTCAAACAGTCGAACAGCGTCGTCTTGCCGCTGCCGTTGGGGCCGATGAGGCCGACCATCTTGCCGGCCGCGACGCTGATGTCGACGCCATCCACGGCAGTGAGGCCGCCGAAGCGTTTGATGACGCCGCGGGCCTCCAGCAACACTGTCACGAGAGAGCCTCCGTCTCCGCGTCGCCGCCTGCTGCGGTCTCACCCTGAGCGCCGGACCCTGGTTCACTTCCGGCCCGTGCCTGCGCCGGACCGTCCCGGTCGCCGCCGGCGGGGGCCGCGGCGGCGGGACAGCCGCGCCCCTCCCCCGCGGGCCCGCCCCCCGCCGGCCGCCCAGCCCCACCAGTCCCCGCGGCACGAACAGCACGACCACGATCAGCAGCACACCCTGGGTCAGCAGGTGGTAGTCCAGCAGGTTGGCCCACAGCACCTCGCGCAGCCAGTACAGGGCAGCCGCGCCCAGCACGGGGCCGGCGACGGTGCCCAGACCGCCCAGCATCGTCCCCATGACGGCGTCGATGGTGCGCACCTCCACGAAGGCGATGTCGGGGTCCACGAACGTGTTCTGGTAGGCCCACAGGGCGCCGAACAGCCCCGTCGAGAGACCGGCGAAGCTGAAGATCGCCGTCTTGAGGCGCGTGGTGTCGATGCCGCGGGTCTCGGCGCCGATCTCGTCCTCGCGGATCGCCACCAACGCGGCGCCGAAACGGGTGCGGCGCAGCCACCATGTGAAGGACACCAGCAGCACCACCAGCGCCAACTCCACGTAGTAGAACAACTGCCGGTTGAGGTACGGCGGCAGCGTCAGGCCCACGCCGCCACCGGTCAGCGGGCTCCACACACGCACGATCTCGCGGACCGCCACGAACGTGCCCAACATCGCAATCGAGAAGTAGGGCCCCTTCAGCCGCATGGTGGCACGGCCGATGGCGGCAGCCAGCACGCCGGCCACCAGCGCCCCCACCACGATGGCCGGCACGGGATGCCAGCCCACCTGCGGCCCGTTGGGTTGCAGCGAGATCAGGATCGCCGTGGCGTAGGCGCCGATGCCGAACCACACGGCGTGGCCGAAGTCCACATAGCCCGTGAAGCCGCCGGTGAGGTTCCAGTTCACCGCCACGCCGATGCTGGTGAGCATCAGCGTCAGCGTCAGCAGCGTGGCATTCGACGTACCGGACAGCAGGGGCAACACCGCCAACACCACCAAGACCACCAGCCCGACCAGGCCACCGACCACCCTCAGCAGCCGGCCCCCACGGAGTGCACCGCCCGCCTGAGCACTCACAGCCCGCTCTCCGCGCTCAAGAGGCCCGACACGCCGCTGACCGCCGCCACGTCGCTCGGTTCCCGGCTCATGTGCTCGTGGCGTCCACGTGACGCAAGCCCTTGAAGATGCCCTGGGGCCGCAATACCAGGGCCGCCACCAGCAGCACGAACGATGCCACCACTGCCAGGTTGGTGCCGATGCGATCCACGTACAGCGCCAGCATCGCCTCGACGAGGCCCAGCACCATGGCGCCGCCGAGAGCGCCCCGCACCGATCCGAGGCCCGCCACGGCGGTGATGGCGAACGCCTTGAGGGTCAGCGGCGGGCCCTGGAACGGCTGGACCGCCAGCAGCGGGCTGACCAGGGCGCCCGCCACACCGGTGAGGCCGATGCAGAGGGCGAACGTGACGGCGTAGACCTTGGAGATGTCGACACCCACGATGCGCGCCGCCTCACGGTTCTGGGCGGCGGCGCGGATGCTCTTGCCCAGCCTGCTGCGCCCCAGGAACAGGCTCAGCGCAGCCGTGACCCCCACGGCCACGACAAGCACCCAGAACCGGGTGACGGGGATCGTCAACCGGTCGGTCAGCCTCCAGGCACCGTCCAGGTCGGTGTTGGCGAGGCGGAAGTCCGCCGAGAAGGCGATCTTCATGATGCTCTGCAGGATGATCGAGACGCCGAACATCACCAGCAGCGACACCAGCGCCGACCGGTTGATCACCCGGTTCACCAGCACCCGCTGCACCAGGTAGCCGAACAGCACCATCACACCGAAGACCGCCGGCGCCGAGACGAACGGGTCCACGTCCCAGAAGTCGCTCGCCATCCAGGCCAGGTACGCCCCCACCATCACGAACTCGCCGTGGGCGAGGTTGATGACGCCCATCACGCCCCAGATGACCGAGAAGCCGAGAACAAGGATCGTGTACATGCCCCCCAGGGCGATGCCGTTGATCAACGCCTGCGCGAAGTAGCTCACAGCAGCGCCCTCACGGCAACGGCCCGGGAAGCGCCCTCAGCCACGGGGGTAGACCAGGCCGGCGACTGCGGCGGCGTCGGGGGCCACGACGAGGATCCGGCCGTCCTGCACCTGGATCGTGCCCATGGGCTTGGCGACATTCACGCCGCGCTCGTCGAAGGCTATGGGACCGTAGAAGGTGTCCGCCTGCAGAGAGCGCAGCGCCCGCCGCACCGCGTCGGTGTCGGTGCTGCCCGCCGACTCGATGGCGAGGTGCAGGGCCAGGGCCGCGGCGGTGGCGCTGGCAGCCTGGTACACCGGCGGTTCGCCCCAGAGCCGCTGATAGTACGCCGCGTAGTCGGCGGCGCTGCCGAACCAGTCCCCCTCGTAGGCCATGGTGGCCTCCCACTGGGTGGGGCCGAGCACGCCGTCGACGTCGTCGTCGAGTTGGTCGACCAGCCTGGGATTCGACGGGCCCACGGTGATCAACATGGCGTCGGGCTCGAAGCCCAACTCGTCGGCGGCGTTCACGAACAGCACGGCGTCGTTGTAGTGGCCGCCGCCCAGGAACACGTCGGGATCCAGGTTCCGGAACTTCGTCATGATGGCCGACACGTCCTGGATGTCCTTCGGGTAGGTCTCGATGGCAAGCACCTCGATGCCCGCCGCCTCGAGGTGCCGCCGCGCCCCCACCGCGACCGCCGTCGGGAACGTCGTGTCCTCGTGCGCAATCACCGCCGTCACAGCCCCCCGGGCCGCGAGCGCCTCGATGGCCGAGCGGGTGTAGTCGCCGGCAACCGTGGCGACCAGGAACAGATTCTGGAAGCCGCGCTCGAACATGGTGTCGGAGGTTCCGTTGCCCTCCACCATGATCACGTCGTTGGCCTCGGCGATGGCGCTGGTGCCTGTCGTGAGTCCGCTGGAGTACGGCCCCAGCAGGAAGTCCACCTCATCGGTGTCGATCAGCCTCTGGACCAGGTTGGCGGCGGTGTCGGCGTCGGACTCGTCGTCGTAGTAGACGATCTCGGCGGCGTAACGACCGCCGGCGATCCGGATGCCGCCGTAGTCCTCGTTCACCCAGCGAGCCCAGGTGTCGTAGCCCTGGCGCGAGTCCTTGCCCTCAACGGCGAACTTGCCGGTCTCGCTGAGCGCGGCGCCGATGCGGACCGTGCCGTCGAAGGCGCCCAAGTCCACGGAGGCGGCGGCGCCCTGCACCGAAGCGACCTCCGCCGGGCTGTCCCCGCAGGCAGCGGTGGCCGTGGCGAGGGCCAGCAGCAGTCCGAACGCCCGAACGGGTCTCCGCACGCCGGACACCACAGCACCAACCGGGCCGCCACCCACCGGGCACCGGGGAAACACCGGAGTCCGCGGGCTGCTGCTACCGCTGGTTCGGCACCACCCGCCGGGAGATCCCGGGGGTGCGCCCGAAGTACGCCAGCGTCGCCACGCCGGCCAGCACAGCGCCGAACAGGCCGCTGTAGTGGCTGAGGAACTGAAAGTCCTGCCACACCACCACAGCCCCGCCGATGATGCCGCCGGCGCCGCCGGTGGCGCTCATCAGCAGATCGGCCGCACCCTGCACCGGCACGCGGTCCTCGGCCGGCACGGCGGAGGTGAACAGGGCCGTGCCCGCCACGAGGCAGCAGTTCCAGCCGAGCCCCACGCCGAACATCCCGGCGAACATGCCCCAGGCCACCTCGGGTGGCGTGTGCGCCGATATCTCCGCACCCAGAAAGCTGATCACGCCACCGGCAACGATCATGGGAGTCGGCCCGAGCCGCCCGGTCGCCCATCCCACCAGGGGCGCCAGGGCGTACATGCCCACGATGTGGGTCGAGATGACGAATCCGATGACCCGAATCGTCTGGTCGCCATCGGTCATGTGCAGCGGCGCCATCACCATCGTCGAGACCATGACCCCCTGCCCCACCATCATCGCGACGGTAGCCAGACGGGCAGCAGGCGACCGGGCGATCAGCCCGAGCGAGCGGACCAGGCCGGCTCTGCCCGGCGCCGCCCCGGAACCGCCGCCGAGGCGGCGCGCCACCAGCAACGGATCGGGGTGCAGCCCCCGGTCCAGGATCAGCGCGGCCAGCGCGAACGCAACCGCCGCGAACAGGAACGGGCCGGCCAACTCGTCCAGACCCACCGACGTGGCGACAGAGGTTGCCGGGCCGGTCGCCAGCGTCGGTCCGGCTATGGCGCCCGCCGTCGTGGCCCCCACCAGCAGCCCGATCGTCCGGGCCCGGTCGGCCGGCGCCGCCAGATCGACCACCGCGAAGCGGGCGGCGAGCCCGCAGGCGGTACCGGTGCCGACGCCCAGCATCCCGACCACGACGAGCGGGAAGACGCCTGTAAGGCCGCCGGTCAGCGTCAGCAATGCCCCGGCGAGAGCCACCAGATAACCACCACGCAGTCCCACCCGGCGGCCGCTGCGGGCCATCAGCTTGGCCAGCGGCACAGCGGCGATCGCCGCGCCGGTGGCCATGCCGGCAGCGGCGATGCCGCTCAGCAGTTCGCTGCCGGTGATCTCGTTCGCAAGCACCGACACGAGACTGAAGGCGCCGCCCGCGCCGGCCCCACCCATCGCCACGACCACCATCAGCACCGCGAGGGTGCGCCGCTGGATTTCCCCGGCGTCGCGGCCGGTCACGGGATCGCTCCGGTCCGAGGAGGGCATCGGGGGCGCGGGACCCGTGCCGTCGGCGGGGCCGGCTGCTGTCACATCCAGCGCGTCCGCCATGTCGCCAGACTACGACCCTGCCCGGCGACCGGCGGGCAGGGTCGCCGGGCCCGCACGCCGGCCCGCCGGAACCACGACGATCAGGGGTCCACCGGGCGCCGAGCCGGCGACGAAGAGGAGCACCCCCGGCCGTGACACGCCGGCGACGTGCCGGAGCGGGGTCCGGAACGACGAAGAGGGCCGCCACCGGCCGGGGCCTTGAGCCACCTGGGGCTGCGGCGTTGCTCGTCCCGGTAGAGTGCCGGCTGTGCAGTGGTCAGAACACCCGGCAATGGCACTCGATCCCAAGTTGCGCTACTCGGCGACGCTCGACACGACCTGCGGCGGCATCGAACTGGACCTCCAAGCCGAGCGCTCGCCGCTGGCTGTCAACAATTTCGTCTTCCTGGCGCAGCAGGGCTACTACGACAACTGCCCGGTGCACCGGGTCGTCCCGGGATTCGTCGTGCAGGCCGGCGATCCCACCGGCACCGGCCGGGGCGGGCCCGGCTACCGCTTCGCCGACGAACTCGAGGGGCGCGGCCAGTACCGCGAGGGAACGCTCGCCATGGCGAACGCCGGCCCCAACACCAACGGGTCGCAGTTCTTCATCTGCCTGGGGAGCGTGAACCTGCCCCACAGCTACACCATCTTCGGCCAGGTCACCGCCGGCATGGAGGCCGTGCACGCCTTCGCCGCGCTGCCGCTGCGGGGCGAGACCCCCAAGGGCGACGCCAGCATCCGCTCGGTCACCATCAAGACCGAACCCGTCGCCGGCGCCTGAACCCCTCCGGTGCCGCCGGCCGGAGCCACCCGCGCCGGGTCACCCGCGCCGGAACCCGCTCTCGTCGAGCAGTCCCGGCACCTCGGCGGTACGGGCCGCTCGGCGAGTCAGTTCTGCAGGCCGCCGACCACCAGCCGGCTGAACTCCCGGCCGATCTGCGCGGCGGTGGCCGGACCCTCGGGTCTGTACCAGAACGCCATGGAGTTCATCATGCCGATGATGCCGATGGCGGCAAGCCGGGCGTTTATCTCGGGCTTGATCTCACCGGAGCGCTGGCCGCGGCGGATCTGCGACACGACGAACCTGTTGTAGACATCAGCCGCCTCGCGGATCGTCTTCTGGCGCACCTCGGAGAGCGCCCGGAACTCCCTGAAGAAGACCGAGGACTGCAGGCGCGTGGCGGCGAAGACCTCAGCGTGCCTCCGGACGAGCGCCTCGATCATCTCGAGCGCGCTGCCGTCATGCTGGTCGAGTTCCTCGATGACGCCGAGCGCCGCGTCATAGGCCTCTTGGATGACACCGAAGAGCAGATCCTCCTTGGTGTCGATGTAGTAGTAGAGGCTGCCCTTGAGGATCCCCACCTCTTCGGCGATTTCCTGAATGGAGGTTGCCTCGTAGCCCTTGTCGTTGAAGATCTGCGCTGCCACATCCATGACTTCCTGCCGGCGGCGCTTGGAAGGCTTGGGGGTCTTGTTGGTGCCCTCGGGCATGTGGCCGCTCCTCAAACAACTGTTAGGTTGGCAGATCGGCGCTAGATTGTAGTACGGCACCAAACCGTACACAGCGGGGCGAGCCCCCGGCAGGATTAGCGAGAGGCAAGCGCAACCGGTCCGCGGATATCGTGCGTGGAGCGGATGGGCGCACCTCGGGCGGGCCGGGCCGCCCGGCGCAGAGTCAGTTATGAGCACCCCTGACAACCATTCCCCGCCAGGGGCCGAAGCGCACGGCGACGAGAACGCGGCGCGCGCCGAGGCCGAGGCGCAGTGGCGGGCGGCCTTCGAAGCCGCACCGGTGCGCGACGGCACCTTTGAGACCATGTCCGGCGTGCCGGTGGCGGCGGTGCACGGCGATCCCCCCTATCCCGGCCAGTACCCGTACACGCGGGGCATCTACCCGTCGATGTACCGATCCCGTCTGTGGACGATGCGGCTCTTCGCCGGCATGGGCACGGCCGCCGACACCAACCGGCGCTTCAAGAAGCTGCTCGAAGCCGGAGGCACCGGATTGTCGACGGCCTTCGACATGCCCACGCTCATGGGGCGCGACTCCGACGACCCGTGGGCGGTCGGCGAGGTGGGCCGGGCCGGCGTGGCGGTGGACACCGTGGCCGACGTGGAGGACCTGTTCGCGGGTATCGACCTGGGCGACGTGAGCACCTCGATGACCATCAACGGCCCCGCCAACATCCTGATGGCCATGTACATCGTGACCGGCGAGCGCGGCGGCACCGAACGCGGCCGGCTCAGCGGCACCATCCAGAACGACATCCTGAAGGAGTACCAGGCGCAGAAGGAGTACATCTTCCCGCCCCGGCCCTCGGTACGGCTCGTGACCGACCTCATCGCGTTCACCACGGCCGAAATGCCGCGCTGGCATCCCACCTCGATCAGCGGCTACCACATCCGCGAGGCCGGATCCACGGCTGCCCAGGAACTGGCCTTCACCCTCGCCAACGGATTCGCCTACGTGGAGGCGGCGATGGCCGCCGGGCTGGACATCGACGACTTCGCGGGCCGCCTGTCGTTCTTCTTCAACAGCCACATCGATTTCTTCGAGGAGATCGGCAAGTACCGCGCCGCCCGGCGGATCTGGGCGCACTGGATGCGCGACCGCTACGGCGCCAAACAGGAGCGGTCGCTGCAACTGCGGTTCCACACCCAGACGGCCGGCGTGTCGCTCACCGCGCAGCAACCCGAGGTGAACATCGCCCGCGTCGCCACCCAGGCGCTCGCAGCGGTGCTCGGTGGCACGCAGAGCCTGCACACCGACAGCTACGACGAGGCGCTCGCCCTGCCGACCGAGCAGGCGGCGCGGATCGCCCTGCGGACCCAGCAGGTGATCGCGCACGAGACCGGCGCCGCCAACGTGGCCGACCCCCTCGGCGGCTCCGCGTACGTGGAGTGGATGACCGACGAGATGGAGCGCAGGGCCACCGAGGTGTTCGACCATCTGGACAAGCTGGGCGAGGGCTCGATCCTGGAGGGCGTCTACGAGGGCATCGCCAACGGCTACTTCGTGGGCGAGATCGCCGACAGCGCCTACCGCTTCGAGCGGGAGGTCAACGCGGGGCGGCGCATCATCGTGGGTGTCAACGCCCACACCGAAAGCGATGACAGCGACACGCCCACCCTCCGCATCGACGAGGACGTGGAGGACCTGCAGCTGGCGCGACTGGCCGAGGTGAAGCAGCGGCGTGACTCCGGCGCCGTCGTGGTCGCCCTCGAGAAGCTGGCCGCAGACGCCGCCGATCCGACGATCAACCTCATGGAGCCCATCATCGAGTGCGTGCGCGTCGAGGCCACCGAGGGCGAGATCGTGAACGCCCTCGAGGGTGTCTTCGGCACCTACACGGAACCCGCGGTCGTATGAGCGACCCGGCCGGCGGCGCTGCAGGCCCCGACGCCGAGCGCGACCCGCAGCACACCCAGCCGGTGCGGGTAGTGCTGGCCAAGCTGGGGCTCGACGGCCACGACCGGGGCCTGAAGGTCGTGGCCCGCATGCTGCGCGACGCCGGCCTGGAGGTCATCTACCTGGGTTTGCGCCAGACGGCCGAATCGATCCTGCTCGCAGTCGAGCAGGAGGACGCCGACGTGATCGGCCTCTCGATCCACAACGGCGGTCACCTCACGCTGGCACCCCGCATGGTCGAGGCCGTACGCGCCGCCGGGCTGGATGTGCCTGTCGTGGTGGGCGGGATCGTGCCCGAGATGGATCTCGAACGGCTGCAAACCGCCGGCGTGTTCGCCGTGTTGGGCCCGGGAGCCTCGGCGACCGAGGTTGCCCACACGGTGCGGGCGGCCGCAGCCGGCCACCCATGACCGCCGAGCCGGCGGCGAGTCCCGAACCCCCCCACGCCGTGCCGGCGACCCACGACGAGCCCCACCACGCACCCGGCGACGTAGGTGCCCTGTTCGAGCGCGCCCGCGACGGCGACCGCCGGGCGCTCGGTCGGCTGCTCACCTACACCGAGAGGGGTGGGTCGGCTGCCGACGCGGTGGCCGTCTCCGCCTTGCCGCTCGCCGGCGGCGCACACGTGGTGGGCATCACCGGGGCGCCCGGGGTCGGCAAGTCCACCCTCACCGACCGCCTGGCGCAGGTCGCCACCGAAGACGGTTGGCGCGTCGCCATCCTGGCGGTCGACCCCTCCTCGCCGCTGACCGGCGGCGCCATTCTCGGCGACAGGGTGCGGATGAGCAGCGCCGCCGCACCCGGCGGACCGTTCGTGCGCTCCATGGCGAGTCGCGGGCAGTCCGGCGGGCTGGCCCTGGCCGCGCTGGCCGCGGTGCGGCTGCTGGACGCCACCGGCCACGACCTGGTCATCGTGGAGACCGTCGGCATCGGGCAGGTGGAGGTGGACATCGCCCGCACCGCCGACACCACGATCGTGGCCGTGAGCCCGGGCTGGGGAGACGCCGTGCAGGCCAACAAGGCCGGACTGCTGGAGATGGCCGACATTTTCGTCGTCAACAAGGCCGACCGGGCCGGAGCCTCCGACGCGCGGCGCGATCTGGAGTACATGCTGGATCTGGGGCACCGCGACGGCTGGAGGCCGCCGGTGGCGCTCACGGTGGCCACCACCGGCGACGGCGCCGACGAACTCTTCAAGCACGTGCAGGACCATCGCCACCACCTGCGCAACTCCAGCGCCGGAGCGGACCGGCGTGCCCGTCACGTCGCCGAGGAGGTGCGCCGCCACCTGCACCGCTGGGTGGACGAGTTGGTGGAACATCCCCCCGAACAGGCTGCGGCGCTGTTCGCACAGGTCGCAGACGGCCAAGTGGCGCCGGCGGCCGCCGCGCGGCAGTTGGCCGGCGAACTCGGCGAACTCGGCGGCGAGAGCCGCGAGGCCGCCGGTGACGACACGGAGGTCTGACGTGCAGAGCCCCCTGACCGGAGGACCCGACGCGATCGTGCTGACGGGCTGGCAGCAGGCTCGCGAGGCCTACCGGAGCAAGGACCTGCGCCAGGCCATGTACGACGAGGGCGCCGTCATCATGGAGGACTGCCTGCTGGTGCTGCACGGCGAGGCCCACCGGCGGCGCCGGCGCGTGGAGAACCGGCTGTTCCGCCGGGAGGTGTTCGCCCACTGGGAGCGCGGGGTGCTGGGCGAGACCCTCAACGCGGTCCTGGCACCGTACGTCGCAACCGGACGGGCCGACTTGCGGGCGCTCGGCTACCGGGCGGCCATCAGCCTCACCGCCACGATCGCGGGCGTGGACCACGACCCCGCCAACGTGGCCCACACCTCGAGGCTGGAGGAATTCGTGGGCACCTTCAGCGCCGGGGCGACCCTGGCGCACTCCACCCGGGATCCCGATGAGGTCCGGACCGAAGTGCGAGAGCAGTTGCAGGCATTCCGGGTCGAGATGCTGACCGAGTCCCTCGACCGGCGGCGGGAGTTGCTCGCCCGGCTGGCCCGCGGCCAACTCGCCGAGCAGGACCTTCCCCACGACGTTGCGACGCTGTTGCTCCGCCACCAGGAGGCCCTCGGCATCACCGATGCGGTGATCGAGCGGGAGATCTGCTTCTACCTGCAGGCCGGGGCCCACAGCACCGCCGACACCTACACCCACGCCCTGGACGAACTCTTCAGCCGTGGCGTGTCGCACCCCGGGGACCTCGGGCGGGCGGCCACGGATCCCGCCTTCGCCCAGCGCTGCGTGCACGAGTCGTTGCGCCTCAACCCGGCGAGCCCGGTGGCGTGGCGCGAGCCGCTGCGCACCGTGAGCCTGCGCGACGGCACGGAACTGCCCCAGGGCAGCAGGGTCGTCATCGACCTCGCCACGGTGAACCGCGACCCGGAGGTGTGGGGGCCCGACGCCGGGGTCTTCAACCCGCACCGGGCCGTTCCCGAGGGTGCCAATGCCTGGGGCCTCAGCTTCGGCGCAGGGGCGCACGCCTGCATCGGCGCCGAGCTGGACGGCGGAATGGAGCTGCTCGGGGACGGCACGCCCGACGATGATCACCTCTACGGAACAGTTGCGGTGATGGTCACCGCCACGCTCGTCGCCGGCGGCCGGCCCGACCCGCAGAACCCCCCGGTGCAGGACCCCAATACCAAGCGCCCGCACTTCTCGTCGTACCCCATCATCTTCACCGGAACCCAGGAGCAGCGATGACGACCGACCGTTCCCTTCTCGTGACCGGTGGCGCCGTCGGAATCGGTGCGGAGATCGCCCGGCTCGCAGGAGCTGCGGGCTACCGCGTCGGGGTCCTGGACGTCGACGCCACGGGAGCGCAGGCCACCGCCGAGCGCATCGACGGCGCGGTGGCGCTGGGGGCCTCGGTCAGTGACGAGGACGAGGTCGAGTCCGCGCTCGACGCCTTCGGCACCCCTGAGGTGCTCGTCAACAATGCCGGCATCGTCCGCTTCGGACCTCTCCTGGATCTGCCTTCTGGTGACTTCCGCGCTGTCGTGGACGTGAACCTGGTCGGCACCTTCCTGTGCGGGCGGGCCACGGCACGCCGCATGGCCGCCGCCGGGGGCGGGCAGATCGTGAACGTGGCATCCATGAACGGCATCGCGCCCGGCCCCAATGCCGGCGCCTACGCCTCCACCAAGGCCGGCATCATCATGCTGACCCAGCAGATGGCGCTGGAGTGGTCGCGCCTGGGCGTCCGGGTCAACTGTGTTGCCCCCGGACTCATCGACGGCGGCATGTCGGCGCCCATCAACGCCGATCCGGTGCTGCGGGCCGAGCGGGAGATCGCCGTGCCGCGAGGCCGCCTAGGCAGCACCACCGACATCGCCAAGGCCGTCCTGTGGCTGGCCTCAGCGGACTCCGACTACGTCTGCGGCCAGACGCTGCTGGTCGACGGCGGCATCACCATGTCGATCCTCTCGCACCTGCCCCGGCCGGCCAGCGTGGACGGCGTGGGCGACGAGGCGCGCACACCCGGACGCTCGGCAGCGTCATGAGACCTACAGACGGCATGTCGGTGCTCATCACCGGGGGCGGCTCGGGCATCGGCGAAGGCACCGCCGAGCACTTCACCGCAGCCGGCGCGTCGGTGACGATCACCGGGCGCCGGGCCGAGAAGCTCGAAGCCACCGCCGACCGGCTGGGCGATCGCTGCTGCGCCGTGGCGGGCGACGTCACGGTGGCCACCGACCGCGAGCACGTGGTCGAGACGGCTGTGCGCCACGGCGGGGGGCGCCTCGACGTGCTCTTGAACAACGCCGGGAACATGTACCGGGGACCGGTGGAAGAACTCTCCGAGGATCGGCTGCTGGACCTCTTCCACAGCAACGTGGTTGCACCCATGATGCTCTGCGGCCTCGCCGTTCCGCACCTGCGCCGCAGCCAGGGCTGCGTGCTGTTCGTGGGCTCGGTGCATACCAAGCGCAGCTTCCCCGGCGTCTCGCCGTACGCGGCAACCAAGGGGGCACTCGAGACGCTCACCGGCGTTCTGGCCGCCGAATTGGGGCCGCAGGGCATCAGGGTGGGCTGCGTGCGCCCCGGCGCGGTGCTGACCGAGATCAACCAGCGGGCCGGGCTGTTCGACGACGAGCAGGCCGCGGCCCGGTTGGCGGCGATGTCGGGGGCCCACGCCCTCGGGCGCATCGGCACCGCCACCGAGATCGCCGAGGCCTTCGAATACCTGGCGCGGGCCGAATGGACCACCGGGGAGGTCCTCGTCGTGGACGGCGGGCTGGGACTGGGGGTCACCCATGACTGAGCCCCACCGGCGCAGCGCCCGGCAGGTCGTCGAGGACCATCTCGATTCCATCGGGACCGGCGACCCTGCCGCCATGGCCGCCGACTACGCCGCCGACGCCGTCCTGGTGCGCGGCGAGGCGTCCTATGTGGGCGCTGCGGTGATCTGCGAGTACTTCGAGTCCGTGCCCCGGCGGCTGGCAGGTGGCGAAGTGTCCTTCGGCGAGCGCACCGACCACGGTGACGGTCGCGTATCGGTGCGCTGGCGCATCAGTGGCGGGCCCGCCGGCGGCACGTCCGGCTGCGACACCTTCACGGTCACGAGCGGCGCCATCTCGCACCAGTCCGTGGCGCTCGACCACGCCGACTTCTGACCCGCCCCGCTGAACGACTCCCTACGATGAGGCGCCGACCATGACCTCCACCACCACCAACTCCGAGAACCCCACCGCGGCCGTCCCCCGGACCATCACCGTCGACACCTTCGCCGTGGCGCAACAGTGCTACCGCAACCGCGACCTGCGCCAGGGCTCCTACGACGAGGGTGACGTGGTCATGTCCGATGTGCTCATCAACCTGCACGGCGCCGAGCACCGCAACCGTCGGCGCCTGGAGAACCGCCTGTTCCGGCGCGACACCTTCTGGCACTACGAGCAGGACCTCTTCCCGGCCATCTTCACCGAGACCCTGGCGCCGCACCTGGCGGCGGGCCGCACCGAACTGGTGCGCTTCAGCCATCAGCTGATGATGAACCTGGCCGCCCTCACCGCGGGCGTGGACCGGCGAGAAGGCACGCCGGAGGAGACCTTCCGCCTCTACGACTACCTCATGCTGTTCATCGAGGGCGCCACGATCGCGCACCACACCGGCGACAAGGCCGCCAAGACGGCCGAGGTGGCCGGCGCGCTGGCAGCGTTCGGCGAGGAGTTCCTCTCTCCGGGCATCGAACGCCGCCGGGCGATCCTGGACCGCGTCGCCGCCGGCGAAGCGCCCGAGTCCGACCTGCCTCCCGACGTACTGAGCGTGCTGGTCCGCAACCAGGACAACCTCGACCTCACGCCCGAGATCATCTGCCGGGAGGTGGCCTTCTACATGCTGGCCGGCGCGCACACCAGCGCCACTGCCTTCACACGGGCGATGCACAACATCTTCACCTGGCTCGAGCAACACCCCGAGGCCGCCGAACAGCCGCGCACCGACCGGCTCTTCTGCCAGCGCGCCACGCATGAGACGATCCGGCTGCAGCCGTCCAGCCCGGTGGCGGTGCGCTGGGCCGAGGCCGACTTCGAACTCGCCGACGGCACCCCGGTGCGTACCGGCGACAAGGTCGTGATCGACCTGCCGACGGTGAACCGGGACCCCGCTGTGTTCGGCGACGACGCCGACGGGTTCAACCCGCTGCGGGAAGTTCACGACGGAGCACACCCGTGGGGCCTCAGCTTCGGGATGGGAATGCACGCCTGCATCGGCCAGGATCTGGCCGCAGGTGTGGTCCTGGACCCGGGCAGCGAGCTGGGTGGCCATCTGTTCGGGGTGACGCCGGTGGCGGTGCAGACGATGTTCGACCACGGCTGCATCCCCGATCCCGATGATCCCCCCGAGATGGACCCGTCCACGACGCGGCCATACTTCGGCCGTTACCCGGTGATCTTCACCCTCCGCACCTGAGACGACCCCACACCACCGGTCCCCCGGCAGCGTGGGCAGCCGGCACGGCCCGAGCGGCAGAACCCGACCGACGAATCCCGACCCACGACCCCACTCGAGAACCACGGAGGAGCACCACATGAGCGTTGCAACCCTGGCACCCAGCACCGACGAACTCGCCGCCTTGACCCCGGAGGACTTCGTGGGTCTCCTGCGGGCCGAACTCACCAAGCCCGGTTGCGGCATGGCCGACCACCCGATCGTGGCCGCCATGGAGGACGGCAGCATCACCGTCCCGCAGCTGGTGCTGTTCTGCGAGCAGTTCTACCTGCACATCTCGCGGATGCTTCCGTGGATCGGAGCCATCTACGTGAACTGCCCGTTCGAGGACGTGCGCACCACGCTGGTCAAGAACCTGGCCGAGGAGTGCATGGGCATCGAGACCGGCACGAAGGCCCATCCCGAGCTGCTGCTGGAGTGGGGCGCGGCGCTCGGCGGCGACGTCGACGCCATGCGCCGCGCCGAGCAACTGCCCGCCGGGCGCCGGCTCACGGAGTACTTCGAGTTCATGGGCCTGTGCCGCGACTGGTGTGTGCCGCTGGCCGCCATCGGCATCGGGCTGGAGTCATTCGTCCCGGACACGTTCACCCGCATCGTGGCCGCCCAGAAGCAGAACTTCGGCATGAGCGAGGAGGACCTGATCTTCTGGACGATGCACATCCTCGCCGACGCCGAGCACGGCGACGAGGGCATCGAGATCGTCTCGGAGTACGCCCGGACCCCCGAGCAGCGCGACGCCGTGTACCACTGCACCCTCGAGACGGGACGCCTCTTCTACGACATGTGGAACGTGTACCGGACCGTTCCGGCGTGATCGACCTGACGCCCGAGCAGGAGGCCCTCCGGGAGACCGTCGCCGCGCTCGCCGCCGACCTGTACGAACCCCAGGCCGCTTCCTGGGACGCCGAGCGCACCCCGTTCCCCGACGCCGAGAGGCGCCGGCTGGCCGAGTTGGGCTACATGGGCATGGGCCTGCCGCCCGACTACGGGGGTGGCGGCGCCGACCTGCTGGACTCGCTCATCGTCATCGAGGAACTCGCCAAGGCCGCCCCCACGGCGGCATTCGGGGTGTTCGAGGCCAACTGTGGCCCCGCACGTGTCATCGACCTATTCGGCACGCCCGAACAGAAGGACCGCCTGCTGCCTCCCATCGCTGCCGGCGAGGTGACGATGGCGATCACCATCTCCGAGCCCGACGCCGGCTCGGCCGCCACCGACATGACCACCGCCGCGGCGCGCCACGGCGACCACTACGTCATCAACGGCATGAAGCGCTGGTGCTCGGGGGCGGGGCACGCCGAGCAGTACCTTGTGTACCTACGCTTGGGCGACGAGCCCGGCGCCCGCTCGATCGGGGCCCTGGTGGTGGACCGCGACAGCGACGGGTTGAGCTTCGGACCCCAGGAGCGCCTCATGGGGTTCCGGGGCATCCCCTCGGCGGACATGTTCTTCGACGACGTGGCCGTTCCGGCAGAGAATCTGGTCATCGGCGCGGGCGGCTTCGGGCGGCTGTTCACGGCCTTCTCGATCGAGCGGCTCGGCAACGCCACCATGAGCCTCGCCATCGGCCAGGCCTGCCTGGACCTCTGCGCCGCGTACGTCACCGAGCGCCGCCAATTCGGCAAGGAGATCGTGGAGTTCCAAACGGTGCAGACCGCCCTGGCCGACATGATCCTGCAAGTGGAGGCGGCCCGGCTGCTGATCTACCGGGCGGCGGCGCGGGCGGGCCGCGGCGCGCCCCGGACGCTCGAGGCGTCCATGGCCAAGTGCTTCGCCAACGAGATGGCCAAGAAGGTCGCCGACGTGGCGGTGCAGCTGCACGGCGGCTACGGCTACAGCGAGGAATACGGCATCGAACGGCGCCTGCGCGACTCCCACGGCTGGGCCATCGCCGGCGGCACGCCCACCATCCAGAAGGTGCGGATCGTCTCGGAGTACCTGCAGCGCCGCTTCAACCAGCGCGCCTGACCGGCGGGCCCGGCCGGGCTCGGAGGACGCTGGGGCGCTTCGTCGTCTACGGCGCCCTGTGGGCCTGGTTCGCCGACCGACCCGACTGCTGGGTCGGCGAGGACCACAACATCTACTACCGCCACGGCGACAACGGCGTCGTCGTGGCGCCCTACGTGTGCGTCAGCTTCGGCGTCGACCCCGAACCGCTCATCTCCGCGGCCAGCTACCGTGTCTGGGAGGTTGGCGCCCCACCGGCGTTCGTGCTGGAAATCGCATCGGAGAAGACCTTCAAGGCGGACCTCCACGTAAAACCCTCCAAGTACCTGGACATAGGCGTACAGGAATACTGGCGGTTCGACCCCAGCGGCGGCGAGTTCCTGCAACCGGCTCTGCAAGGCGACCACCGGGTGGGCGACACCTGGCAACCTGTCACCATCGGCACCGACGCGGATGGCCGTCTCAGCGGCCACAACCACGCTCTCGACCTGGCCCTGCACGCCCAAGCGCACCGCCTGCGCTTCCGCGACCCCCGAACCGGCACGTGGCTGGCCGACCCCGACGAACAAATCCAAGCCCGCCGCGCCGCCGAAGCCCGCGCCGACCGACAAACCGCCCGCGCCGACCAGCAAATCGCTGCCACAGCAGCCGCCGAGGCCCGCGCCGGGATTGCTCATTCACACCGGCCGACCTGAGGCACGTGATGCGATCCGCCGCCTCGCCGAGGCCATCGTGCCCGAGTTGCGCGCCCACTGCTTCGTCGAGGACGAGTGAGCCCCGGATAGCAACGGCAGGTGGGTCGAGCCCGGCGTCACACGGCAGCGATACGGTGGGGCGATGTCAAACTCACTCGATCTCAACGGCTTGAAGGCCGCGGCTGCCGAGTTCGCCGAGTCACTGCGCGGCACACCGATCCCCGAGTTATTCGGCACAACAGACGGCAAGGCGCTGGGTACCTGGGTCGAGGCGAGCTTCAACGAGTTCCTCGCCGAGCGGTACGCGTATGCGCCTGGAAGCGCAGCTCGCGGGATCGACTTCCCGGAACTGGAGGTTGATCTCAAGGCGACATTCATCAAACAACCGCAGTCATCGTGCCCGTTCCGCGACGCGTCGCAGAAGATCTTCGGGCTGGGCTACGACCTGCTCGTGTTCGTGTACCAGAAGACCGACACCCACGAGACCCAGTCTGCGGCAATCGATGTTCGCCACGCGCTGTTCATCGACCGGTCGCGGACCGGCGACTACCAGACGACGAGAGGAATCCTCGACATCCTCGACCGCGGCGGGAATGTCGACGACCTCGTTGCCTTCATGGAGGAGCGAAATCTTCCTCTGGACGAGACCGGCCGCATCGCCTTGGCCGAGCGAGTTCGCAGCGACCCCCCGACACAGGGCTACATCACGATCAGCAATGCCCTTCAGTGGCGGCTTCAGTATGGCCACGCAATCACGAACGCAGGAAGGGTCGACGGTGTCCAAGACCTCGCCTCGTAAAGAGTTCGGCGACTTCCAGACGCCTCGGGAGCTAGCAGTCGAGTGCGCTCAAGTTCTAGCGACGATCCAGCGTGGAACGCGCCGGGTACTGGAACCGACATGCGGTGCGGGGAGCTTCATGCTTGCTGCGGCCTCGGTCCTCGGGCCGTCCATCGAAATGCTGGGAGTAGAGATACAACCCACCCATGCCGACGTCGCTCGCCGCCTCCTCAACTGCTCGGACACCAAGGACGTTACGTGGCGAGTTGAGGTGGGCGACATGTTCCGGCACGACTTGGCCACGCTCCAGTGGGAGACGGACGGGCCTCTGCTGGTCCTCGGGAATCCGCCATGGGTCACGTTGTCCGACCTCGGCGCGATGGACTCAATCCGGGTCCCCGACCGCACGAACCTGCGTTCCGTGCGGGGGATCGATGCGCTCACGGGTGAGTCAAACTTTGACGTCGCCGAGTACATCTGGATGCGGCTGCTCACGGAGTTGCGTGGAGAGGAGCCGACCGTCGCGCTCCTTTGCAAGACTTCTGTCGCACGCCGGGTTCTCACGCTGGCAGCCCACCTGGATCTACACGTGGCTGATTCGTTCCTGTGGCGCATCGACGCGAAGAAGTCGTTCGGGGTCGCAGTCGACGCCTGCCTCTTCGCTGTTCGGCTCGATGGGGCTAGCCACAACTACCGATGCCAGGTCTTCGAGTCACTGGATGCAGGCTGTCCGACGAGCACCATGGGGTTGGTGGAGGGTGCTCTTGTTGCCGATGTGGATGCTCACGCGGTGTCTCGGCAATATGACGGGTCGTCGCCAGTCGAGTGGCGGCAGGGCGTCAAGCACGACTTGGCAGCTGTCATGGAGCTTCGCGCTGACGAGGGCGGCAAGCTCCACAACGCGCTCGGCGAGGCCGTTGAGGTCGAAGACGACTGGGTGTATCCACTCCTCAAGGGCTCAGATGTGAACGCGGGTCGGCCTCCGGAACGCTACGTGATCGTGACTCAGCGGTCGCTGGCAGATGAGACGAGGAGCCACCGACACACAGCACCCAGGCTCTGGAGCTACCTGCAGACCCACGCGGAACAGTTCGCTGCCCGTAAGTCGTCGATCTACCGAAACCGAGCGGCCTTCTCGATGTTCGGCATCGGGCCCTACACATTCGCACCATGGAAGGTCGCAGTCTCGGGCCTCCACAAGGCCCCTAGGTTCCAGCTCGTAGGTCCAAGCGAGGGCCGGCCCGTCCTATTCGACGACACGTCGTACTTCCTGCCGTGCGAATCAGCGGCAGAAGCAGCCATCCTTCTCAGTGCGCTGACGAGTGAAGCCGCAACCCTCCTCCTCAAGTCGTTGCTGTTCGCTGACGCCAAGCGACCCGTGACGAAGAAACTGCTGCAGCGCATCGACCTCGCTGCCATTCTTCGCCACGACCGCGCCGGAGTCGAGAAGGACGCGCGGGCCGCTCTCGAAAAGGTCGGTCAGCACCTGGATGCTGCGGCGCTCGCCCGAGTAGCCGACCAACTCTTGCAGCAATGGGGCGGGGCTCAGGATGCGCCGTCGCTCTTCGATGTCATCGACCTCGCTACACACGAGCCCGCCGGCGTCCACTGACCGCAGCCGTGAGCACGGCGCTCACGAGAACGGTCATGGCGGATCGGATGGGTCCGCGGCGGCCTGCGCCGCCGCGTCGTAGCCGCCGCCCTCGGCGGCGCTCCGCAACCCGCGGTACACCGTCGATCGGTTCCGCCCCAAGCGGCGCGCCACATCGCGGACACCCACACCCGCCGCGCGCATCTCTTCAAACCGGCCGCGCTCGGTGGCGCTGAGTCTTTGTGCCATGCGGGACACCTCCATACCTCGCGCGGGCCCGGGGCGTCGGGCTCGAAGGGAGTGTCGACGCGACCGCCCTGACCGCCTCACGGATCCGCTTCAGGTCCGGGCTCTCCCTGCTGAGGAAGTCGGTACGCGCACGATGCGACATCGCCTCTGGGCGTACCTACCGTGGCCTACGGTGGCTAGTCGGTGAGTGCTGCGCAGGAGCCGTCCCGGTCACAGTTGTTGGCGGAGATCAACCGGCTGCGCGCCGAGATCGAGCGGCTCCACGACCTGATGGGCTTCAGCAGCAGGAAGTGCGACGGGCATCGCCGGGCATGGGAACCGACCCTGTTCGGCGGGGCCGCGACGACCTCTGAGGTCACTCAGACGTCGAGTCTAAGAGACAAGATCGACCTGATTCGGTCGCTGTACGGCGCACGGTCCGATGTCTATGCCCACAGGTGGGAGAACCCGAACACCGGGAAGTCGGGTTGGTCGCCTGCGGTTCGTGGCGGCCGGCCGAACAAGCGGGCGGGGTCGAGGGACTATCTGCCGCTGACCGACGAAGTGCTCGCCTCGCATCTCCGGGGGGACATCACTATCGGGATCTACCCGCTGATGCGTGGCGACACATGCAAGTTGTTGGCCTGTGACTTCGATGGTGGCTCCTGGGCCTTGGATGCCCTCGCCTTCCTCGACCAGTGCCACGTCGTCGGCGTTCCCGCTTTGTTGGAGCGGTCACGATCCGGTGACGGCGCCCACGTGTGGGTGTTCTTCGAGCACCCCGTGACCGCTACGGCCGCCCGTGCGATGGGGATGGGCCTGTTGCGACAGGCGATGACCACGAGGGGCGAACTCGACTTGGCCAGCTATGACCGGTTCTTCCCGTCACAGGACTTCATGCCCAAGGGCTCGTTCGGCAACCTCATCGCGCTTCCCCTCCAGGGTGAACGCGTCTCTCACGGCACGACGGTGTTCTTGGACCCGACATCGATGAACCCGTGGCCGGACCAGTGGGCAGTGCTCTCCAGCGTGTCGCGCATGTCGTGCGATGCAGTGGTTGCACTGGCCGACACGCTCCGCCCAGTGACGGCCGGCCCGAGTCTGTCATTGGCTGACCTGGCCGGTTCCGAGGGCCCGAAGCCGCCTGTGGTGATCGAGGCTCAAATCGGCGGGATGCTGTCGCTTCGCCGAGCCGGTCTGCCGCCCGCGTTCGTCGCTGGGCTGAAGCATCTGGCGTCTTTGGCGAACCCCGAGTTCTACGAGAAGGAACGGATGCGGTTCTCCACGTGGGACACACCCCGGTTCATTCGCTGCTACCGCGAGGACCTCGAATGGATCCACCTCCCACGCGGCCTCATCAGCCATGTCACCGAACTGGTCGAGAGGGCAGGAAGCCGACTCGACATCGCCGATCGCCGCCCCGACCCGTCGCTGGCTCGGCCTCACCGCCACTCCGTATCGCCGCGACGGGCTCGAAGGCATCATCGCTATGCAGTGCGGCCCGACCCGCCACGAGACCCGCCCTGGCGACCTGCCCGACACGGCGCTCGTCCAACGTCGACTGATCGTGCATCCCACAAGCTTCGTGCACGACGACACAGTCTCGATCCAGGAAGTCTTCGGCGCACTCGTCGAAGACGAGGAACGCACCAAGCAGATCTGCGCAGACCTTGTGCGAGCACTCGACGCCGGCCGGACCTGTCTTGTTCTCACCCAGCGGACCACCCACATCGACGCAATATGCCGCCAACTCGCCACCGCCGGGCACGACGCACACATCCTCAAGGGCGGGCTCGGCAAGAAGGCTCTCGCCGCTGTCCATGACGCGATCGCTGCACCCGACAAGGACACCGGGATCGTGGTCGTCGCTACCGGCTCCTACCTCGGCGAAGGCTTCGACTGGCCCCAACTCGACACTCTCTTCCTCGCCTTTCCCATCGCGTTCAAGGGGCGAGTCGTGCAATACGTCGGCCGACTCCTCCGAGCCCACGGCACCAAATGCGACATCGAACTCCACGACTACGTCGACGAACACGTCACCGTCCTTGCCCGCATGCACACCAAACGCCTCACCGCCTACAAGACGCTCGGATTCGAAATCTGATTCGGGCTCAGCGGTCGGCGCCGAGCAGCACGGCGTTGTGGTATTGGGCGCCCGAACCGGCGCCGGTCACCAGGGCCACCTCGGCGCCGGGCACCTGTGACGGCCCGGCGGTGTCGCGGATCTGGCGCACCGCCTCGATGATCTTCAGCGTCGGGCCTCCCCAGCCCACGTGCGAGTACGCCATGAGGCCCCCGTCGGTGTTGGTGGGATGCCGGCCGTCGAGCCCGACGCCGGCCTCGGCCAGGTAGTCAACACCCTCGCCCTCGCCGCAGAATCCCAGCGTCTCGAACTGCCGGATCACCTCGAAGGTGTTGATGTCGTAGAGCTCGAAGACGTCCACGTCGTCGGGCCGCAGGCCGGCCATGCCGAAGCTGCGCCGGTAGGCGCCGGCGCCGATCCGGGCCACGTCGTCGTAGCGGGGCGGGTCCACGTACTGCTGGCGGTACCACTCCGACCCCCCGCCGAGCACCACCGCCGGCGGCGCCGGGCAGTCGCGGGCGCGCTCCAAGCGGGTCACGACCATGGCGGCGGCGCCCTCGGTGGCGAGGCACAGGTCCAGCAGCCGGAACGGCTCGGCAACCGGCGGCGAGGCCAGCACGTCGGCGGGCCGGTACGGGCCGCGCCCGTACATCACCGCCGCGGGATTGGCCGACCCGGCGTTGCGGATGGTGGCGGGCACCAGCGCCATCAGCTCGGGGTCGGGAGCGAACCGGTGCAGGTACACCTGCGCCACCAGTGCGAACTGCGCGGCGGTGAGCGAACCCCAGCACGAGGTGAACTCGTTGTCGGGCCGGGTGTAGGAGGCGACGGTTCCAGTGGCGGCGCTCGCCGCGTCGCCACCGGAGGACACCCCGGCGCTCGCGGCGTCGCCACCGGAAGACACCGCACCGCCGGACTCCCCGGCCCGGCCGCCGAAGACCAGCACCGTGGAGCACTGGCCGGCCAGGATGGCGCCGGCGGCGTCAAGCAGGCCGGGCGCGCCCTGCGGGTACGTGTCGCCCACCCAGTCGAATCCCTTGCCCAGCAGCGCCGACCAATCCACCGAGCCGGGATGGAACACGGTGCCGCCGGGACCGGGCCAGCGCGCCGAGATGCCGTCCACCTCGTCGAGGCTCATCCCGGCGTCGTCGAGCGCCGCCCTGGCCGCCTCGAGGCAGATCTGCACCGAGTTGCCTTCGAGGCTGCGGGCCTGGCGCGTGGCCGCGACTCCGGCCACGGCGATTCCCGCCAGCGGGTGCGAGCCCGAAGCGCTCACACCTGGCGACCCTCGCCCCAGAAGCGCTTGCGAATCTGGTCCTTGGCAATCTTGCCGACCGCGTTCTTCGGCAGGGAATCGATCAACTCCACCCGCTCGGGCACCTTGATCGACGTCAACTCCGACTGCCGGCAGTGCTCCCGCAGCTCGCCGGGGCCGGCCGTCGCCCCGTCCTTGAGCGCCGCCACCGCCACGATGGCCTCACCCCAGTCCGGATCGGGCGCGCCGACCACCGAGCACTCCAGCACCGCCGGATGGCGGTACAGCACGTTCTCGATCTCTGTGGGGGCGATGTTCAACCCGCCCCGGATGATGAGGTTCTTGAGCCGGTCGACGATGTAGATGAACCCTTCGTCGTCGATGGTGGCCACGTCGCCGGAGTGCATCCACCCGTCGCGCAGCGACTCGGCGGTGCGCTCGGGGTCGCGGTAGTAGCCCTTCATCACATAGGGGCCGCCGAAGATGACCTCGCCCCGCTCCCCGGGCGCCACGTCTCGACCCTCGCCGTCGACGACCCGCACGTCCATGGCGTAGGACGGCTGGCCGCAGGAGCCCAGCAGTTCGGGGCGCTCGGTCAGCCCCCGGTGGTGGTCCTCCTTGCGCAGCATCGTGCCGATGGAGGCGATCTCGGCCATGCCGTAGAGCTGGTTGAAGATGTTGCCGAAACGGCCGACCAGCTCGCCGAGGCGCTCCGGCGAGATCGGCGAGGCGCCGTAGCCGAGCGTCACCAGGCCGCCCAGCAGGCCGTCGTGTGCCGAGGGCAGGCGATCCAGCAGGCGCATCAGCTGCGTGGGAACGAGGAAGGAGTGCGTCACGCCCTGACGATCCACTGTCTCGGCGAATCCCCTCGGGTCGAAGCTGCGGCTGTCACGGAACCCCAGGGCCGCCCCCATCAGCAGAACAGGCACGATCGTGATGTTGACGCTGGAGTTGTGCGGGATCTGCAACAGGTAGCGGCTGTACCGGCTGATTTCGTACTCCAGCGCCGTCACGGTGGCGTGCTGCAGCACGCGGGCGTGGTCGAACAGCACACCCTTGGGGCGTCCGGTGGTCCCGCTGGTGTAGACGATGCAGAAGTCGTCATCGGGGCGCACCTCGTGCAGCGTGGCCGGCGGGGCCGGGGATCCCGCCGCCACGGCCGACCGATAGGGCTCGCAGTCGATGTCCAAGACCTCCAGGCCGTACTTCTCCGCCGCCTCGACGGTCTGGGGGAGGTGCTCGGTGTCGCAGAGCAACAACCGGGGCCGGGCGTTGTCGATGATCTGGTCCAGTTCGGTGGGGCCGAGGCGGAAGTTGAGCCCCACGTAGACGGCGCCGGACTTGGCGATCCCGCCGAGCACCTCGACGACCTCCGGGCGGTTCGCCACGAGCAGCGCCACGCGGTCGCCGGGCTCGATTCCGAATCGCTCGGCGAGGGCGTTGGCGATGCGGTTGGTCCGCTCCTCCAGCTCCGCCCAGGTCACGTCGCGGCGCTGCGGCCCCACGTCGAACAGCGCGGTCGCGTCCGGGTAGCGCACCGCGTTGCGCCGGAACGCCAGGCCGACGTTCACGGAGTCACCGTCGCGCGCCGTCGGGCCGGCCCCACATTCATGAGGTACGCCGACTCGGGAACCCGGGAGAATGCCGAGTCATCGACAGACGACGCCGCGACATGCGCCGGAGCATGGATTCCGGCCTCCGCCGGAATGACAGGATGGATGGGGCGCGAACCGGCTGCCTCATGCCACCGCCTTCGTGACGCCGCCATCGACGACGCACGGGGCGAACGCCGGCAGCGGGGCGCCGTCGGGCCCGGGCACGAACTGCACCTGCACCGCCATCCCCACGCGCACCTCGCCCGCAGGGCAGTCCACGATCCACGTCAGGAGCGACCAGCCCTCGGTCACGTCCACGATCGCCAGCACGTACGGCGCCTCGAAGGACGGCTCGGGCGGGCGGTGCACGACGGTGAAGCTGTAGACGGTGCCGCGCCCCTCACTGGGCTCGTAACTCCACTGCTCGCAGCAGCAATGGGGGCAGACGACCTGGGGGGTGAAGAAACTCCGAGCGCAGCGGGCGCAGACGGGCCGCAGCAACACACCCCTGTCGACCGCTGACCAGAACTCACCGGTCAGCGCGCGGTCAGCGCGGTCCGGCGGGGGCATCGGCGGCTCAATCCTCGTGCAACAGGAGAGCCATGGCGGCGTCGCGCACAGCCATGCCCACCTCGACGCCGCGGGCGCGGGCCAGGCGGTTGCAGGCACCCACCTTGCCGATCTCGTACGCCTTGAAGGCGTCGCCGATGGGTGCGGTCCAGGCGTCGAAGGAGCCGCCCGCCAGCCCGTGGCGCTCGACGATGGCGAGGCCGGCGATACCGGAGTCGTTCTTGGCCCGGCCGCCGTCGGCGCAGATGAAGCCGTGGGGCGAGACCTCCAGCAGGAAGCCCGCGCCGCTGCGGCCGGTGTGCCCGGCGGTCACCAGCACGTTGCGAGAGTCGGTCGGCTGAGCGAACACGATTGAGTCGGTCACCACCAGCTCCCGTCCCGTCGGCGACGTCGCCATCACCTCGCGGCGGATCTTCGTGCCCTCGTCGATCTCACCGACCGGGTCGTTGCAGGCCAGAAGCCGCGCCGCCTCGGCGACCGGCATCCCCTCGGTTACCCCGCACCGCTCGGCGTAGATGTTCACCCGGCTGATCACCCCGCACGTGTACTGGTCCATGCCGTTGCCCAACTCCGACGACTCGGCCGATGCGGTGGCGGCGGGGATGCCGAGCGCCTCCAGGTACCACAGCCCCGCGATGCCGGCGCCGTCCATGCCCACCGCCCCGTCGTGGCCGATGACCGCCCGCGGCCGGTGGGGCACCATAAGCCGGGCGGGCAGCACGCCCAGGTACGAGGCCGGCACCACGACGTCGGTGCGGTGATTGCGGGCGTCCACGTAGCGAGCCGAATCCATGACCACGATCCGCCGGTCCCCGTGGCTGGCCACGACCTCCTGGGGGTGGTCCACCTCGTTCGCAAGCAGCGGTGCTTCGGTGACCATGTGGTGCTCCTCGCTCGTCTGTGCTGCGTCTATCCGGTACATGGCGGCGTGCGCAGCGGCTCCGGGGCCACCACCCAGGCCGAGGCGCAACCCGAGTCTGCCACCGGATCGCCGCCGGGCCCCGGAGCTATCCGAGAAGGTGAGGTGCCCGCTGGGCCAGGCGCAGGAGCCGGCCGGCGTTGTCGTTCAGGGCCGGCATCAGATCGGCCACGTCGGGACCGGTGCCGCGGTCCCAGCCCCCGAAGTTGGTGCCGTACACCAGCTGGTCGGTGCCGAGGGCGTCGGCCACGAAGGCGAACTCACGGGCCCCGGTCACGTGGCAGTCGAACCAGAGGCGCTCGAGCTGCTCGTCGAAGACGCCGGCGGGCTTCAACCACTCGGGCGAGGCGGGGCGCCTCTCCGCCAGCTTGCGCAGCTTCGAGAGCACCAGGGCGAGCGATCCGCCACCGTGGCTGAGGCAGATGTCCAGCGTCGGATGGCGGCGCAGCACCCCGCCGAAGATCAGCGTGGCCGCGGCCAGGGCCTCCTCCAGGGAGTACTCCAGCACCAGGTCCAAGTCCCAGCGGCGCAGGCGCTCATCCAGCAGCGCGCCGTCGATGCCCGATTGGGTCGGATGCAGGAACAGGGGCACATCCAGCTCCACACAGGATTCGTACAAGGCGTCGAGGGCCGGGGCATCCAGCGGCGTGCCGAAGTCGGTGCCGATGTAGCCGCCGAGCAACCCCAAGTCGCCGGTGATGCGCCCGAGCTCCGCGCAGGCCGCGTCGATGTCCTGCATGGGCAGGGCACCGAGACCCACGAACCGGTCGGGATGGTCGGCGACCACCTCGGCCAGGCTGTCGTTGTGGGCACGGCAGAACTCCACGGCCGCCGGCGCGTCGATGAAGTGCAGGTAGGTCAGCGGGTTCGGCGACAGCGCCTGCACGCTGATGCCGGCGGCGTCCATGGCGGCGAGGCGCATGTCCACCTCGATGAACAGCGATCCCCGGTAGGCCACGCCGTCGAGTTGGTAGTTGCCGACGCGGAACCACGGGCTGCCGTCGGCGTGGTAGCCGATCTCGGGGCCGCAGGCCCCGGCCTGCCCCATCGAGCCCTCCAGCACGATGTGGCCATGCACGTCGATGAGGCCATCTGCCGGACCATCTGCACTTCTCACGAGCGGCCCTCCATGATGCCGTCGGCGCCGGGCAGCCAGGCCGCCACACCCGCCACCGGGATGGCGCACACCACCGCCTCGGTGATCTGGGCCTCACTGCAACCGGCCCTGCGGGCACCGTTGGCGTGCACGTTCACGAACCGGGAGGAGAATTCCGCCGCGTTGATGGTGCACAGCAGCAACTCGGCGTGGTCGGCGTCCAGCACGTTCTCGGCCAGGGACCACTCGCGCATCAGCACGTAGCCCTCGAGCGCCCGGGGTGCCTCGTCGGCCATGAGCTTCACGTACTCGGGGACGAACCCGAAGTAGTCCTCGAAGTAGTCCAGGCACCCCTGGCGGTCCAGGGGGAACTCGTCGGCTTCGCCGCCACCCGGCTGGAGTGTCTCGCCGAACGTCTCGTCGATGGCCGAGTTGAACAGGGCGTAGACGGCCTCGCCCCGGGAGATCAACACCGTGAGGGCCGCACCGCGGGCCACGTCGAGTTCGAGCCCCAGGTCCCGCGATCGTTCCATCTGCGCCATCAGCATCTGGCGGTGGCCCTTGACGGCTGCCGCGGACGCCATGTACAGCGCCTTCGCCCAGGCAGGACAGGCCCCATCGGTGTCGGTGACCTCGCGCACACGGGCCAGGCCCTCGGCGAACTTCGGCGAGACGGCGTCGATCTGGCCGGTCGCCAGGGCGGCGCTCCCCAGAATCGATCGGTCGGCTCCCCCGACAAGGGTTGGCTGGACTGTCATCGGACCTCCTGGTGTTATTCGGACCTATAGAACCGGCTCGCAGCGGCGCGCCGAGGTGGGCGGCTGTCGCGACTCAGAGCTTGGAAACCTCGCCGCCGTCGATCACGAAGCAGGCTCCTGTGGCGAAGGACGCCAGCGGCGACGCCAGGTAGCACACCAGCGGTCCGAGCTCGGCGGGCTCGCCCATCCGGCGCATCGGGATCTTGCGCAGGCGGGCGGCGAGCATCTTGTCGTCCGCCATCACCTGGGCCTGGGCCTCGGTGGCGAAGGCGCCGGGGGCGATCAGGTTCACCCTGATGCCGTGGCGGGCCCATTCCGCCGCCAGCGCCTCGGTCAGGCGAGCCAGCGCGCCCTTCGAAGCGCTGTAGGCGGCGAGCAGCGCCTTGCCCTTGAGGCTCGACGTGGAGCCCACGTTGATTATCGAACCTCCCCCGCCTGCGGCCACGAAGTGGCGCGCCGCAGCCTGCGACAGGACGGCGGGAGCGATCACGTTCACCGCCAAGACCTCGGCCAGGACCTCCAGATCCTGATCCAGGAACGTGCCGGCGGGGGCGATCCCGGCGTTGTTGACCACGCAGTCGAGGCGGCCGAAGCACTCCAGGGCCACATCGACGAGGCCGGCGACCTCGGCGGCGTCGCGCATGTCGCAACGCACCGGGTGGATCCCCCCGCCCGAGCCGGCGGCCAGATCCTCCAGGGCGCCCGCCGAGCGGGCCGCCGCCACCACCCGGGCGCCCTCGCCGACGAGGGCTTCGGCTGCGGCCCTGCCGAGGCCGCGGCCGGCGCCGGTGACGATGGCGACGGTGCCGTTCAATTGCAGGTCCATGTCAGCGCCTCGCGGTCGGTGCCGGGTGATCAGTACTGCGCACCGCTGGGTGTGCCCGTCCGGACGATGTCGCGGCACAGGCGGTTGGCGATTCCCAGGCGCAGCACCTCGCTGGCCCCCTCGTAGATGCGCATTGGCCGGGCCTGGCGGTAGTACTGCTCGATGCGGGAGCCCTTGATGAGCCCCCAGCGTCCCATGACCTGCACGCAGCGATCCACGACGCGCCCGGCCGCCTCGGTCGCCGCCAGCTTGGCCAGCGAGGAGTGATCGAGGGTCGTGGCAGGGTCCCTCCGGGCCATGTCGGCCACCCGGTAGGCCAGCAACCGGGACGACTCCAGGTCGACCCACGAGTCCGCCAGCAGATTCGCCACCGCACCCAGGCGCACCAGCGGCCGCCCGAACTGTTGCCGCTCGGCGGCGTGGCGGCCGGCTATCTCGAGCGCGCCCTCCATGAGCCCGACGGCCGCACCCGCCACCGAGGAGCGGAAGACCGACAGGGTGGCGAGCACGTGCGCGAACCCCCTGCCTGGCGCACCGAGCCGATGATCCGACGTGAGGACCACGTCAACGAAATCGACCTCGCCGAGGACATGCGGGGCGATGATCTCGGGCGAGGGCGAGATCCGCACCCCCGGGCTGTCCGCCGGAACGAGGACGACCGAATAGTCGTCCTCCTCGCCCTCCCCCGACGCCGGCTCTCGCACCAGCGTCGTGAAGAAGTCCGCCACCGGGGCGTTCGAGATGAACGACTTGCGTCCGGACAGCACGAACTCGTCATCCCCGGTTGCCGACGGTCGCAGTGTCGTCGTGATCGCCTTGAGATCCGAACCCGCTTCAGGTTCGGTCAGCGCCAAGGCCGCGATCGAATCCCCCGACGCAACCCTGGGCAGCCAATCTCGCCGCTGGGCCTCGCTGCCGCCGAGGGCGATGGCGTAACTGCCGATGCCCTGCAGCGCCAGCAGGGCGTCCAGATGCGCCGAGGCCTTCATGCAGGCCTCCCGTGCCACGCACACGGCGAGAGGATCCACCCTTTCGAAGCGTCCCCCGTAGGCGGATGGGACCATCAACTCGCACAGCCGGCTGGCCCGCAGGACCGCCAGCGTGGGAGCGTGGACCTCTGAGCACTCGTCCGCCTCGCCGGCGAAGGGCGCCACCTCGGCGGCCACCGCCTGGGCTTCGGCCTTGACGTCGCGATAAAGCTGGGGAAGTTCGAAGATCGACATCGCCCGGCACCTTCCTTGTTTGACCTCGCCGCTCTCGCCGTTGAGACTCATGCGGGCTGTCGGCGGCGGCAGCGTAGCGGGCGGACCTCTCCACTCCGGCGCCGCCAACTAGAATAAACGGTTGGTAGATAAGAGTCACGCGCCGCACTGAACAGCGTCGGGGAGGAGCAAGCGAACCATGACCGACGTGATCGTCGACCGGCAGGACAAGACGCTTTGGCTGCGGCTGAACCGGCCCGAGCGGATGAACGCCTACGACCGGACGACCGTCGACGAGATCATCGCGGCGCTCCGGGAACACGCCGACGCCCGGGTCACGGTGATCACCGGCGAGGGCCGGGCGTTCTGCGCGGGCGGCTACCTGGCCAACCTGGCGGACCCCGACTTCTGGGAGCTGCGCTCCATGTTCACCGGCAGCCTGGAGTTGTTCGACGCCATCCGCTCGGCGCCCATGCCGGTGATCGCCGCGGTGAACGGGCCCGCCTTCGGCGGCGGGAACGAACTGGTGGTCGTGTGCGATCTGGCCATCGCCTCTGATAACGCCCGCTTCGGCCAGACCGGCGTGAAGGTCGGCAGCGCCCCGGTGCTGGGTGGAACGAACCTGCTGGCAATGACGGTGGGCGAGAAGAAGGCCAAGGAGGTGGTCTACCTCTGCCGCCCGTACAGCGCCGCCGAGGCCCTGGAGATGGGATGGATCAACGCCGTCGTGCCCCACGACGAGTTGCACGCCGAAGTCGAGCGCTGGTGCGCCGAGATCTGCGCCATGTCGGCTCGCTACATGGAGGTCGCCAAGATCAGCACGAACGTCTGGTGGCACCAGTTGCGCGACAACATGCAGTCGGGCCTGGGAATGCTGATGCAGGCCATCGGCTCGCCGGACATGCTCGAAGGGGCGACCGCCTTCCTGGAGAAGCGCAAACCGGAGTTCCCCCCGCGGGACGCGCGCTGAGCCCTGCCGGAACCATGGCTGCTCGAAGCTACGACCAGTTCCGGCCGACCTTCGCCGACCGCCGGCGTTGGAACTCCCCCGACGTGCTGCGCCACCGGGCCCAGACCCACGGCGATCGCGTCTATCTCGACGTCCCGTCCACGGGCGAGTCCTACACCTACGCCGAGACCCTCGAGTTGGCCGAGCGGGTGGCCCGGGGCCTGATCGGGGCGGGGGCCGTCCCCGCGGACAGATTGCTCATCATGGCGCCCAACTGCTCGGCCTACATCCTGGCCTGGCTGGGATCGTCGCTGGCCGGAATGGCCGAGGTCCCCATCAACACCGCCTACCGGGGCACGTTCCTGGAGCACCAGGCCTCGACGGTGGCACCGCGGCTGGCGCTCATCCACCCGGACTACGCGGCGCGCTTCGCCGAGAGTGCCGAGTCCGTCGGAACCGTGGAGCGCTTCTACCTCGCCGGCGGCGACGGTGACGAGCGCGCCGCGGCGGCGGCAACGCTGCGCCAATCCGGCTTCGAGGTCTCGAATTGGGAGGAGTTGCTGGAGCCGACGGATCTTGGCTCCGCAGTCGAGTTGCCGACGGTGCGCCACTCGGACCTGGGGTCGGTCTTCTTCACCTCCGGCACAACCGGCCTGTCCAAGGGCGTCATGATGCCGCACGCCCACATGCACCTCTTCGCCGACCAGTGCGTGTCGCTCACCCGGCTCACCGACGCCGACGTCTACATGTCCGCGGGGCCGCTGTTCCACGGCAACAGCCACTTCCTGGCCGCCCATCCGGCGCTGATCGCAGGCGCCCGCTACGTCCTTCAGGAGCGGTTCAGCGCCAGTGCCTGGACCAGCCAGGTGCGGGAGAGCGGTGCCACGGTCACCAACTTCGTGGGCGTGATGATGGACTTCGTCTGGCAGCAGCCCCCGCAGCCCGGCGACGCCGACAACGACCTGCGCTGCATCTTCGCCGCGCCCACTGCCTCCAGCATCCTCGAGGAATTCAAGCGCCGGTTCGGCGTGGAGGCGTTCGTGGAGGTGTTCGGCCTCACCGAGACCTGCATGGCGATCCTCAGCCCCTACGGCGAGGACCGCCCGCCGGGCGCCGCCGGCCTGGCGAACAGCGACTGGTTCGACGTGCGGCTCGTGGACTCCGAGACCGACGAGGAGGTCGCGGTCGGCGAGCTGGGCGAACTCGTGGTGCGTGCCCGCCACCCCTGGACCCAGTCGGTGGGCTACTACAACATGCCCGAGGCAACCCAGGAGGCCTGGCGCAACCTCTGGTGGCACACAGGGGACGGGCTGCGGCGCGACGCCGAGGGCTGGTACTACTTCGTGGACCGCCTGAAGGACGCCATCCGCCGCCGCGGCGAGAACATCAGCTCCTACGAGGTGGAGCAGGCCCTGCTGGGTCACCCGGTCGTCGCCGAGGTAGCCGTCGTAGCCGTTCCCGCCGACCAGGAGGCGGGCGAGGACGAGGTGCTGGCCGTCGTGGTGCCCGAACCCGGCGCCGAGATCTCCGCCGCAGAGATGTGGGCCTACGCCGACCGGCGACTCCCCTACTTCGCCGTACCCCGCTACCTTCGCTTCGTGGCCGAACTGCCCAAGACGCCGTCGGAGAAGGTACGCAAGGTGGAGTTGCGAGCCGCCGGCGTCGCTGTCGACACCCACGACCGCGGTCCCGCGCCGCGACGGCGGGGAGGCCACAGGACGTGAACTCCGATCGGCGACGAGGTCTCGCGGAGGATCGAGAAGCGCGCCGCCCATCCGTCATTCCGGCGCATGCCGGAATCCATGGTCCCGCAGATCCGGCGGGTCCGGCCACCAATGGCCCAGAGCACCGGGGGAACAGCCACCCATGACCGGAACAGCAACCGCCGAGCAGGTGCCCACCCAGCAGACCGCCGTCTACTCGTCGCCGGCGGGGCGCGGGCGGGTCTACGCCATGGACTCCGCGTATCACGTGGATCCGGTCAACCGGGGCCGGGACATCTGCGTGAACTCCTCATACTGCGGCGTCCTGCCCGCCCGGTTCATCGCCGAGGCCGCCCCGCGGGGCGCCATCGGCATGGACTGCGGCATCGGCCCGGAGGGTTCGGCCATCGCCGGCCTCTGGTACCTGGAGGCGCTGGACATTCCCGCCGCGGTCGCCGACGTGCTGAGCGCGCGGCTCGGCGACGGCGTGCACCTCTACCACAACGGCGTCATCAGCTTCTGCAACCAGCCGGCGGCCGACTGCGGGGTGCGGGCAGGCATGCCGGTCGCCACCGCAGCCCGGATGATGCTGGAGAACGACCCGACGCCGGCGGCGGCCGACGAGATCACCAACCGCACGGTCATGCACACCGCCGCTGACGGCCGCTGCGTGATCGCCACGGACTCCATCGCCTTCGCCACCCCCGTCGACCGGGCCCGCAACGTTCTCGTCACCGCCGGGCACACCGGACGCAGCGCGGTGCCGTACCTGCGCCGGGCCAGCCCCTGGGGGTTCATCTGCTCCGACGGGGGGCGCGGCATGGACGACTCCGGCATGGCGGGGCTGGCCATCGTGGAGGCCGACGGCCTGGCGGGCGCAACCGTTGACGCCCGCCGCGCCCGCATGGGCAGCGGGCTGTCGCACTACCACGACGGCGTCATCTCTGCCGCCAACGCCCTGGCGGCGGCCCGTGGCGTGGAGATCGGCATGGGTTGCCCCGAAGCGGCACTCCTGCTTCTCGCCCGCCCCGATGAGTCCTGAACGGTTGCCGGGCCGCGCCGCGATCGTCGCGGCAGCACAGCTCCGCCGCGATGCAATCCTGGCGCCACCCGATGAGTTCTGACAGGCCACCACCGCAACCCGACGTTGCGGAGAACGGGAAGCCCGTACTCCCCTACCCGCTGCTCTTCCAACCGCTGCGGATCGGTCCGCTGGAGATCCGCAACCGGGTGATCTTCGCCGGCCACGGCTCGCGCTTCGTGGACTGGCACTCCCACCACCTCACCGAACGCCAGGGCCACTACCTGGCCGAGCGAGCCGCGGGCGGTGTCGGCCTGGTGATCCAAGGCTCCTCCATGGTGCACCCCACCGGCCTCGCCGCCGCCGGCATCAACGAGGTCTACAGCGACGCCGGCATCCCGGCCTACGCCAGGGTGGCCGAGATGGTGCAGGCCGAGGGCGCCGCCATCTTCGGCCAACTCTCCCACCTCGGGCGCCAGGGCGACACTTTCGCGGCCCACCGGGAGCTGTGGGCTCCGTCGGCGGTGGCCGACCCGGCCAGCCGCGTCGTGCCGCATGCCATGACCGGTCGCGACATCGCCGAACTCACGGACTGCTACAGCGACGCCGCCCGCCGTCTCGTCGCCGCCGGCTTCGACGGGCTGGAGGTGTACCTGGCTCACGGCTACCTGCTGTGCGAGTTCCTGTCGCGTTTCAGCAACCGCCGCAGCGACGGCTACGGCGGCTCGCCGGCGAACCGCTGCCGGCTGCCGCTGGAGGTCCTGGAGGCGGTTCGGGCCGAAGTCGGCGACGGGGTGCCCGTGGGCATCCGCGTCAGCGCCGAGGAGTTCGTTCCCGGGGGGCTCACGCCGGGCGAGTGCAGCGAGGTGGTGGCGCATCTCATGGCGCGCACCCGCGTCGACTACGTCAGCGTGAGCCAGTCCAACTACGCCTCCATCGACCGGATGATCCCCGACATGAGCTACCCGCGAGCCCCGTTCGCCCACTACGCGGGCGAGGTGCGGCAGGCCACCGGGGACGTGCCGACCTTTGCGGTGGCCCGCCTCGTCACCCCCGAGCAGTGCGAGGAATTGCTGGCGACCGGGGTGGCGGACGCGGTGTGCCTCGTGCGGCCCCTCATCGCGGACCCCGAATGGGCGTCGAAGGCCGCCGGCGGTCGCCGGGAGGACATCCGCGAGTGCATCTCCTGCAACGTGGGCTGTCGCGGCGGGCCGCATCGGGGCTCCCCCATCGCCTGCCTCGTGAACCCGGCTGTCGGCGAGGAGGCCCGCTGGGGATTCCGCCGGCTGCAACCGGCAGGCCGCAGCCGGCGGGTGGTCGTGATCGGCGGCGGTCCGGGAGGCCTGAAGGCTGCCGAGACCGCGGAGCTGGTGGGCCACGAGGTGATCCTGCTCGAAGCCTCCGAGCAACTCGGAGGCCAGGTGTTGGTGGCGGCCGCGGCCATGCCGTACCGGGACGAATTCGCCAACTCGGTCCGCCACCTCGAGCACCAAGTCCGCAAGCTGGGCGCCGAGGTGCGCACCGGCATCCGCGCCGACGCGGCGACCGCACTGGCGGAGGATCCGTCATGTGTGATCGTGGCGACAGGCTCGTTGCCGGGAGGATTCGACGTGCCCGGCGGGGAACTGGTGCGGTCGGTGCACGAAGCCGTCACCGCCGGCGTCGCCGGTCCCCGGGTCGTGCTGGCCGACGCGGGCGAGGCCGGCTGGAAGGTCTGCACCGCAGCGGAGAACCTCGCCGCCGCCGGCCACGAGGTAACGCTGGTGACACCCGTCTCGGTGGGCGCCTCCATGGACGCCTTCAGCCGCCCACCGATGCTGCGCCGCCTGCGCGCCGCCGGCGTCGAGTTCCTCGAGTACCACACGCTGAGCGCCGTGCGCGCCACAGGTGCGGAGGTCACCGAGACGCTCACCGGTACGTCGCGCCTGCTCCCCGCAGACAGCGTGGTGGGAGCCGCCTACGGCGTCGCCGACGACACCCTGTTCGCCGAGTTGCTCACCCTCAGCGAGGCCGGGAAGGCGCCGGAAGTCGAGTTGCATGCCGTCGGCGACTGCCTCGCCCCCCGCCAGGCCATCGACGCCATCTGGGACGCCTTCCGGGTCGCCCGCTCCCTGTAGCCCGCACCGCGTACTCGTGCGCTCACAGATCCGGCCCTTCGCGGCACCCAAGTCCTAGCCACGACCCAACGGCTCGCCAAGAGGTGAACTGCCGTGTGCGACCCGACGCAATGCGTCGCTCGGCACACGGCGGTTCACGAATGCCGGCACCCGCACAAGCGTGAGCGGCGCTCGCAGATTTTGCCAACCGTCCGGTTGGCAAAATGGCAGGTTGCTGACTAGCCTGGCCCGGTCCGTCAAACAACCGTCCGGACGGGCACCATGTCTGTACGACCACCTGGGAGGACCCCGATGCGAAGGCTCCGGCTCACACTTGTACTTCTGGCTGTTTTCGGACTCGTTGCCGCTGCGTGCGCCGGCGACTCCGGTGCGGCCGACGAGGCGCTCGCTGAGGCGCAGGCGGCTTCTGCCGCCGCCGCCGCCGCGATGAGCGAGGCGCAGAGCGCCGGCGCCGCAGCCGCCGAGATCGGCGCCGCGATTGCTGAAGCGCAAGCCGCTTCCGCCAGCGCCGATGCCGCTTCAGCAGGCGCGGCGGCCGCAGCAGCCGACGCCGCAGAGGCGTTGGCCGCCGCCGACCTGGCGCAGGCCACTGCTTCGGGGAACGAAGCCGCTGTCGCCGAGGCCGAGGCCGCCCTCGCCGACGCCCAGGCAGCCGCTGCGGACGCCTCAGCCGCCGCCGCATCTGCCCAGCAAGAGGCCGAGGCCGCGCAGGCCGAAGCCGCCGCCGCGCAGGCCGAAGCCGCCGCCGCGCAGGCCGAAGCCGCCGCCGCGCAGGAAGAGGCCGCCGCCGCGCAGGCCGAAGCCGCCGCCGCCGAGGAGTCCGCGGCCTCCGCAGCAGCCGCAGCCGCCGGCCCCATCTGCGGTGGCAGCACCACCGGTGCCCTGCCCCAGGGCGTGGACAGCGAGAACGGCGTGCTGAAGATCGGCACCGTCCAGCCCGTCGGCGGCGCCGCGGTCGTGGCCGGCATCGAGCTGCTCGGCGGCATCAAGATCGCCGTGGACGAGATCAACGCCAACGGCGGCATCGACGGCTGCATGATTGAGCTCGTCGACTACAACTCCCAGTACGAGGTCGAGGAGCTCATCAACCAGACCCGCCGCATGATCGACCGCGACGGCGTGTGGGCCATCCTCTCCCCCGCCGACAGCCGGGCCCTCCCGGGCACGTTCGACTTCCTCGCCGAGAGCGGCGTGCCCATGTGGGCGCCCATCTCACCCCCGTTCGAGATCGAGCGCCAGGAGGTCTACTGGCTGGCCAGCAGCCGCACCGAGCAGGCCCGCATCTGCGTCGACCACTTCCACGACCTGGGCTTCAGCACCGTCGCCACCATCGGCGCCACCAACCCGCTGGGCGAGGAAGTCGTGGCCGGCGTGGAGATCCAGGCCCCCATCAACGGCATGGAACTCGTCGCCCAGGAGACGGTGGAGTCGGCATCGGAGATCGTCGGCCCGGCCGTTCTGAACGTCATCGCCAGCGGTGCCGAGGGCATCGTCGCCGGCGTCGACAACATCCAGAACGCCCTGATCCTGCAGATCCTGGCCGAGAACAACAGCGACGCGCTGCTCTGCTCGGACCAGGGTGCCGCCGGCTCCGGTGGTCAGAACGCCGTTGGTCCCGCCGAAGAGGCCGCCGACGGCTTCCTGGGCGCCCTGCAGGTGGCCCTGCCCGACACGGACTCCCCGCTGATGAGCCAGTGGCGTGCACTGCGCACCGCCTACTGCGACTCGATCAGCGACGAGTGCCGGGCAGCCAACTTCAGCGAGCAGACCTACCTGCACTCCATCACCTTCTTCGAGGTGATCGACCGCCTCAACGGTGACCTGAGCTGGGACAACTTCCACGCTGTCGCCGAGGGCCTCCGTGACAACCCAATCGAGACGGGGGCCATGCCACCGATCGGCTGCGGACCGCGGGCCGAGGGTGGCCACGCCTGCGCCTCCGGAGCAGGACTCTCCGAGTACGACTACGAGACCGAGACCTGGACGCAGATCCGCGAGTTCCAGGCCCCCTACTCCTCATAGAACTGAGCCGGGTTTCCCCCCAAACCCGGCTCGACCCAGCAAGGAACCGCCGTGCATCGACGGGAGCATCCCCCCGCTCCCAGCACGGCGGTTCCTTGCCTACAATTCCCCGGCTAGCGATCCCCGGCCGAACCGGCCGGCTCGCGGAAGGCTTAGGAAACCACGGTGCAGGTACTGCAGCAGATCATCGCAGGGCTCGAGGACGGCAGCGTCTTCAGCCTGATCGGTCTGGCGATCGTGGTCATCATGAAGTCCACGGACGTGCCCAACTTCGCCATCGCGCAGATGGGCATCATGTGCGCCTATCTGGGCTGGTTCCTGTCGGCCGACCCCGGCGACGGCGGCGTGGGTTGGCCCTTCTGGCTGGCCATCATCATCGCCCTGCTGTTCGCCGGCGTCTTCGGTGCAGCGACGCAATTCCTGCTCATCCGTCCCCTGGTGGGTCTCTCCAACCGGCCGCTGGCCTACGCCGCCGCCGCCGTCATGACCTACCTCGCCATCGACTTCCTCCACCGCGAGGGGCTACCGACCTTCCTGGACTGGTTCCCCACCCCCGACGGCGGCTGGTCGTGGGGTGCGGCGGTGCCGCTCGGCATCCTGGCCGGCATCCTGACGCTGCTGGCGGCCCGCGCCTGGGTCAAGCCGCTCGCCAAGGTTGACCACTTCCCGCTGCTGCTGCTCACCATCGGCATGACCTGGGCGCTGCTGTCGGGCAACCAACTCCTCTGGGGCGTCCATGCACGCTCCTTCGACGCCCCTTGGGACGACAAGACGCCGCTGAAGCTCACCAACCCCGACGGGTCGGTCCGCCTCATCATCGGCGCCGATGAGGTCGTGGCCATCGGCACCGGCCTGGCCATCGCCATAGCCGTGGGGCTGTTCTTCAAGTCCACCTGGGGCGTCCGCATGCGAGCCATCGCCGAGGACGGCACCACCGCTCGCCTGCTGGGCATCAACAGCGGGCGCATCTCGCTGCTGGCCTGGGCGATGGGCGTCGCCATCGGCGCCATCGCACTGATCCTCCGCACCACCTCGGCTGTGCTGGACGTCTCCACCGCCAACGTCATCATCCTCAAAGGGTTCATCGCCGCAGTGCTGGGCGGTTTCACCTCGCTGCTGGGCACCTTCGCCGGCGGAATGGTCATCGGCGTAGGCGAGAGCCTCGTCGGCGGGCAGATCTCCACCAGCGTGCAGGCGGCCGTCGCCCTATTGGTCGTCGTCGTCGTGCTGCTGGTGGTGCCGGGCGGCCTGACGCGCGAAAAGTCGGCGCGGGAGGTCTGAGGCGATGAGCGACGCCACCATCCCGAGCCGCGCGCTGTACAAGCCCCGGCCACGGGGAGTCCTCGGCTATGGCGAGCCCGCTGCGGTTGCGCTGCTGTTCGGCGTCGCCGCGTTGCTGCCTCACCTCCCGTACGGAGGTCTCAACGGCCCCTACTGGCACGGTGTGCTGACGGGCATCCTCATCCACACCATCTCCGCCATGGGGTTCAACCTGCTCGTGGGTTGGGCCGGGCAACTCGGCCTGGCGCACGCCGGATTCTTCGCCCTTGGCGCCTACGGCACCACGCTGCTGTACGAGGACGGGGTGCCGTATCTGGTCGCCATGGTCATCCTCGGGGTGATCTGCGCCATCGTGGGCATCGTCATCGCCTTCCCGGCGGCACGCCTGAAAGGGTTCTTCCTCGCCATCGCCACACTGGCCTTCGGGGAGCTCCTCGTGAAACTCATCGAGCTGGGACCCGAGATGTGGGACTGGCTCGATACCGGCGCCAGCGGCGGGCGCAGCGTCAAGAAGGTCTTCTCCATCGGCGAGGGCAACGGGCCCATAACGCTCTACTTCACCGCGTTGATCATCCTGCTTATCACCTATCTCGTGATGCTGGTGCTCACGCGAGGCCGCATGGGACGCACTCTCAAGGCAGTCAAGGACATCGACATCGCCACCGGACCAATCGGCATTCCCGCTACCCGCTACAAGCTGGTGGCGTTCGGCATCTCCGGATTCGTCGCCGCCATCGCCGGCGCTCTGTACGCCCAGGACATCCGCTTCCTGAGCCCGGCCGCGTTCAAGGACAACCTGCTGGTCTTCATGCTGGTCATCCTGGTGCTGGGCGGCGTCGGGCGCATCTGGGGGCCGCTCCTGGGCGCCATGTTCTACATCCTCATCCGCGAGCAGCTCGCAAGCTTCCAGATCCTCCGTCTCATCATCATCGGCATCGCCCTGATGATCGCCATCCTGGCCCTGCCCTACGGATTCGCCTCGCTTCCGAAACGCATTCAGGACAGCCGCTTCGGCAAGCAAATCCGCAACATGCCCCTGGCAAGGTTGTTCACACTGTGAGTGACGGCCCCGCCCCCCTGGAGTTGCGCAACCTGCACGTCGCCTTCGGAGGCAACCGCGTCCTCGAAGGCGTGGACCTCACCTTCGGCAGCGGATTCAACGGACTCATCGGGCCCAACGGCGCCGGCAAGACGACGATGTTCAACGTGGTCTCCGGCTACGTCGCGCCGTCCCAAGGCGAGGTTCTCCTCGCGGGCAAGGACCTGGCGAACCGCAGCCAGAGTGCTCGCGTCGCCGCCGGCATCGGGCGGACCTTCCAAGCTCCCAAGCTGGTGCTCGACGCCAGCGTCATGGAGAACACGCTCCTGGGTTTGCAGCAGCGTTACCGCTGGGGGCACCTGGCAGAGTTGCTGCGCATGCCCTGGGCGCGCACCGAGGAGCGCCAGGCACGGCGGGATTGCATGAACATGCTGGAGCGTTTCGACCTGGCGGACGTCGCCCACACCGAGGCCGACTCGCTGCCGCTCGGCAGCCAGAAACTCGTCGAGGTCGCCCGGGCGCTCGTGGCCGAACCGCCGGTCGTGCTGCTGGACGAGCCGGCCGCCGGGCTCGGCGCCGACGACGTCACCGTGCTGCTGCGCGGGCTGCGGGGCATCGCCGCCGAGACGGAGCTCTGCATCGTCATCATCGAACACGACCTGCAATTGGTGGCCAGCCTCTGCCCATATATCGCCGTGCTGGACTTCGGGCGAATAATCTCCGAGGGCACCCCCGACGAGGTGACACACGATCCGGCGGTGATCGAGGCGTACCTGGGGCATGGTTTCGCCGCCCGCCTCGAGGCTGAGAGCCTGGGCGTCACGATCGGCGAAGACGACGCAAACCCGGGAGCGGAGTGATGGCTCTTCTGGAAGTCAACGACCTGGTCAGCGGCTACGGGAGTCTCGAGGTGCTGCACGGCATCTCCCTCAACGTCGACGAGGGCGAGATCGTGTCGGTGCTGGGGGCCAACGGGGCCGGCAAGACGACGTTCCTTCGGGCCGTCTCGGGCGTATTGGACACCTGGTCGGGAAGCGTGCGCCTGGCCGGCAACGACCTCGCCGGTATGTCCGTGGAGCGCCGCGCTGCGGCGGGTCTGGGGCATCTCCCCGAAGGCCGCGGCGTGTTCCAGAACCTCACCGTGCGGGAGAACCTCGACCTGGGCACCGTGCTGCGCCGCGACGGCGCCGCAGCCGTCAACGCCGACCGGGAGCGCCTGCTGGGGATCTTCCCCGACCTGGCCGAGAAGATCCGCGACGGGGCCTCGTCGCTGTCGGGCGGCCAGCAGCAGATGCTGGCACTGGCCCGGGCCATGCTGACCCGCCCCAAGCTGCTGATGATCGACGAGCTGTCCTTCGGGCTGGCTCCGTTCCTGGTGGACGAGTTGTTCAATCTCGTCACCGATCTGCGCGACGAGGGCAACACGTTCCTGCTCATCGAGCAGAACGCGCAGGTGCTGGACATCTCCGACCGCACCTACGTGTTCCAGACGGGCAACAACGACATCTCCGGGCCGTCCGCCGAGTTGCGGCAGTCCCACGACCTGGTCCGCTCCTACCTCGGCACCTGACCGCCGCTGTGTCAGGCCCCACCCCGTCGCCATTCCGCAGCCCGTCGCCATTGCGGCGCAGGCCGGGATCCAGCCCGCCACCGTTCCCGGCTGCAGCCCCGAGAACGGCTCAGCCCGTATGATCCCCCAGGATGCCCATGACTCCCAGTAGCGCCGACCCGACGGGCCTCATGCCGACCGAAGGCTTCTACCACTGGGGAATCGTGGCGACCGACTTCGAGGCCACCTGCGACGAACTGGCCGCGGTGTGCGGCCTCAACTGGGCCAAGCCCATGCGGCGCCAGTTCGAGATCCGCCAGGGCGACGAGGTCAAGGAGGTGAACTTCCGGCTCACCTACTCCATCGAGGGGCCACCGCACTACGAGGTCCTGGAGGCGTCGCCGGGCACCGTCTGGGACCCGGCGTTCGCCGGTGGCGTCCACCATCTGGGATTCTGGTCGGATGATCTGGCCGGCGACGTCGCCCGGCTCGAGGCCGCGGGCTACCCGGTCGGGGTCACCGCCGCCACCCCCGATGGTAAACCGGCGGGATTCACCTACCACCGGCTCCACAGCGGCCTCTGGCTGGAACTCGTGGACAGCGCCCGCAGGACCGCCTACGAGGGCTGGATCGCAGGCGGCGATTTCCCCACCTTCACGCTCCCGCCGGCGCCGGACGTCGATCCGTCCAGTTGAGCGCCGGCAACTCGGGAACCGCCGAGATGCCCGCCCCGGGTGACATAGCCGACGTTGTCGTCGTTGGGGGCGGCCCGGGCGGATGTGCCGCAGCCCTCGAAGCGGCACGCGCCGGCGCCTCGGTGGTGCTGCTGGAGGCCCTCACCACCCTCGGGGGCAACGCGGCGCGGTCCACCGGCTACATGGCATTCGCCGACTTCGAGGCCCAGCGCGCCGCCGGCATCAGCGACTCGCCGGACGACTACCTCGCCGACATGGTCGCCGAGGCGCAACTCCACCAGGAGCGCTACGGGGTGATCTTCGACACCGCCCTGGCCGGCCGCTATGCCGAAGAATCGGCCGACGCCTACCGGTTCCTCGTCGACCTGGGGTTCCGCTTCGGCCGCTTCGTGCCTCGCCCGCGCCAGCACACCATCGACCGCATGATGGATGTGACCGACGTTTCCTCCTTCGGCACCCTGTTCGCGGCCGCCCTGACCGGCGCGGGCGTGGAGGTGCGCTACGGCGTGCGCGCCCGGCGCCTGCACACCGACTCCGGCAGAGTCACAGGAGTGGAGTGGGAGCCTGCCGGTAACGGGGGTGAAGGCGACGGCGCCGATCCCCGGCCAGAACTCCTCGAGGCCGGACAGGGGGTGATCCTGGCGGCCGGCGGGTACCAGGCAAACCACGCGCTGCGGTCGCGTTACCAACCCGGCTACCTGGCCGGCACCCCCTACCTGGGCGTCGACACCGACCGCGGCGACGGGCACCTCATGGGCCAGGCCATCGGGGGCGACCTCATCAACATGACGATGATCCCGCCGCTGGTGATGGTGGCCTCTGCCCTGGTGGAGGACTCCATCGCCGTGGACTCAACCGGGCGGCGCTTCGGTGACGAAGCCGGTCCCTACGACGAGCGCGTGGTGGCCCTCGAAGGCGTCAGCGAGCGGCGGGCGTTCTACGTGTTCGACGACCGCGTGCACCGGCTGCGTCGCGACCTCATCGAGCAGATGCCCGAACCGGCGGTAGGCGCACCGACGATCGCGGAACTGGCCGGCCTGATCGGCTGCCCACCCGACGCCCTCGCCGCCACCCTCGACGAATGGAACGCCACGGTCGCCTCGGGAACCGAGCGTGACCCGGCGTTCGGGCGGGTCGTGTTCGGCAAGTCCCGGCTTCCCATCGCCCAGCCACCGTTGTGGGCGTCCCCCATGGTCGTCGGCATCAACTTCCCCGCCGGCGGGTTCCGGGTGTCGCTGGACTGCGAGGTCTTCGACACCTTCGGAGACGTGATCGGTGGCCTGTTCGCCGTCGGCGACTGCGTAGGCGGAATCGCCCCTGCCATCGGCCTCGGGGGCGTGAAGATCTCCAGCGCGGTGACCCTCGGGCGTATCGCGGGCAGGGCGGCCGCAGCGGGCGGCGGTCGAGTCCCCCCGGCCACCGGACCGGCCGTGCAGGCACCCGTTGATCCCGTCGCCACCGCCGACACGCCCGATGCGCCGACCGCCGGCGGTGGCTCGGGTCAGCGCATCCCCATCGTCGGCTGACCAGCTGGCGCCGGAGGAGCGATTGTCACCGGCCCCGGCACGGCCCGCGGGTAGCTTGACAGTCGTGATAGGGACGCGCCGGACGGCGCTCGTGGTAGCGGTGCTGGCCCTGGCGGCTTTGGCGACCGGATGCGGCTACTTCGAGTCCGACGAGGCGCACCTTGCGCCCCGGAGGCCGCTTCTGCCCCCCACGAGCGAGTCGCTGAGCGCCCCGGCGCCCCTGACGCCCACAATCGAGCCCCAGCCTCCCGCAACCGGCGCCGCGCCGGCGGACAGCGGTGGCACCGCACCCCAACCGGACACCGCCGAGCAGGAGCCCGGCGAGGGCGACGAGACCACCGACGGCGAACCGGCGCCCGGCGAGGGCGACGAGACCACCGACGGCGAACCGGCGCCCGGCGAGGGCGACGAGAACGGCACCGGCGAGTCCCAGCGCCTGCAGATCGTCGTCATCGGAGAGCTGCTGCACAGCCACACCGCGTTCACCCAGGGCTTGGAGATCTTCGACGGCCGCCTCTACGAGAGCACGGGCGCCCCGGCCGATCGGGCCAGCAGCCTGCGCGAGTTGGCCCGCGACACCGGCGACGTGTTGCGACTCCAGGAGATCACCGAGGACATCTTCGCCGAGGGGCTCACGTTCGTGGACGGCGCCATCTTCCAACTCACCTGGCAGGACGGTGTCGCGCTGGTGTGGGACCCCTCCGACTTTTCCGAGATCGACCGCTTCAGCTACGAGGGTCAGGGGTGGGGCCTGTGCTTCAACGGCCGGGTGCTGGTGATGAGCGACGGCAGCGACGAATTGCACTTCCGGGACCCCGTGAGCTTCGAGCGGGTCGGCAATCCGGTGCCCGTGACGATGAACGGCGAGGAGCTGCCGTCACTGAACGAACTGGAGTGCGTCGGCGAGTTGGTCTGGGCGAACGTCTGGCAGACCGACCTGCTCGTGCAGATCGACCCCGTGACCGGTCGGGTTCTGGCTCACGCCGACGCCTCGGACCTCGGCCGGCCGCGGCCCGATGATGCCAATGCCGTGCTGAACGGGATCGCCTGGGATCCCGACACCGAGACGTTCCTGATCACGGGCAAGGACTGGCCGGCGATGTACGAGATCTACTTCGAGGCCGCCGGAGCCCCCAACGAGGACCCCCGGCGGCTGAACCCTTAGCCGAGTACCGCCCTCAGCGCGGCCGCCGCTTCCTGCTGGGCCTGCTCGGCGCTGTCCATCTGCTCGTCGAAGCCGAAGAAGCCGTGAAACATGCCGTCGTACCGCGAGCAGGTCACGTCGCATCCGGCCGCCGCCAGTTTCGCTCCGTAGGCCTCGGCCTCATCGCACAGCGGGTCGTACTCGGCGGTGATTATCAAACCCGGCGGCAGGTCGGCATGACTCGCGGCGTGCACGGGCGACATGTAGGGATGGGTCCGGTCGGCGTCACCGGTGTAGTGGTCGTAGAACCACACCATGATCGCCCGTGTGAGAAGTGGCCCGTCGGCGTTGGCGGCCATCGACCACCAGGCGTCGGGGTCCATGTCACAACAGGGATAGACGAGGAGCTGGTAGGCGATCGACGGACCGCCGCGGTCGCGCGCCATCATCGCCGTCACCGCCGCCAGGTTGCCGCCGGCCGAGTCACCCGCCACCGCGAGCCGTGTCGGATCCACTCCCAGTTCGGCGGCGTTGGCCGCCACCCAGCACGTCGCCGCGTAGCAGTCCTCCGGTCCCGCCGGGAAGGGATGTTCGGGTGCCAGCCGGTACTCCACCGAGACGTACACCAGCCCGGTGCGGTTCACCATGGCCCGCACCTGCGGCTCGTGCGTCTCGATGCTGCCGAGCACCCAACCCCCGCCGTGGAAGAACACCACGACGCCGGGCAGCCGGTCGCCGTCCCCGGCGCCGTCCGGCCAGAAGATGCGCAGCGGCAGGTCACCGCCGTCGGGTCCCCGGATCACCCGGTCGGCGACACGGCCCACCTCGGCGGGCCCCTTGTCCTGCTGGGACTGGATGGTGTACCCGCGCATCTCAGTAGGGGTCATCTCCGGCGACAGGACGAAGCCGTCCTCTTCCATTGCTTTCAGGACCGTGACGGCCTGTGGGTCAAGCGGCATGTGTCGTCCTCCCTTTTCCGGCCTCCGGGCTCCCCCGGCGGCGTCTCTACCAGCCCTCGCCGAACGTCAGCACCGACCGGAGGACCCTCCCGGACTGGAGATCCTCCACAGCCTCGTTGGCTTCTGCCAGCGGACGCCTGTGCATCAGCAGATGATCGGTGGTGACCGCACCGCAGCGGTGCAACTCCAGGACGTCGCGAATGTCGTCGGGGGTGAAGCCACGGGACCCCCAGACACTCGATTCACGCCAGACCAGGTCGGTGGCGCGCAGCGTGAAGCCCTCGATGGTCGTCCCGATCATGATCACGCGCGAGCCGATGCCGGAGGTGTCGATGGCCTGACGATCCACGGTGCCCGACCCCACCGTCTGCACCACCACTTCCGGGCCGCCGGGGCCGCACAGTGCCCGCACCCGCTCCGGGGCATCGTCACCGCCGCGCACCACGTGATGCGCCCCGAGCCGCTCCGCCAACTCCAACTTGGCGTCCGAGCGACTCACCGCGATCACCCGGCAGCCGAAGTGAGCCGCCAGCTGCACCGCGTTCGAACCGATGCCCCCCACCCCGAAGATCACCACCGTCTCGCCGGGCTGCACCTTGGCGATGCGCACCAGCCCGTGGTAGGGCGTGGCCACGGCGTCGGTGAGCACCGCCACCGCGGCGGGGTCGTCGCTGGGCAGCACCGGGATCACGTTGCGCTCGGGCACCAGCACCTGGGTGGCGAACGCCCCGTCGTACTCCACGCCCATGCGGCGCACGCTGAGGCACATGTTGACCCGCCCGACGCTGCACATCCGGCACGACCCGCAGTGCTCGATGTAGTAGAGCGCCACAGGCGTGCCCGGAGGCGCCAGCGATGGGTCCACGCCCTCGCCCAACTCCCGCACCACGCCGGAGGCCTCGTGGCCGGGCACGATCGGCAGCACCGAACCGAAGCCGCCCTTTCGCAGGAAGACGTCGCTGCCGCAGACGCCGCAGCCCCGCACATCCACCAGGATCCACCCCGGACGGGGCGTCAGATCGGGCCGCTCGACGATCTCCAGCGGCGTGTTGTAGCGGCGCAGGACCGCCGCCTGCACGGCGCCGCCCTCAGCCGATTCCGGGCAGGCCCAGGGCGCCGGCGTCCGGCAGGGCGCCGGCGTCGAAGTGCGACGAGCCGAACACGTCCGGCTTCTTGCGCCCGACGCGCTCGTAGTACTCCTCCGGCACCGTCGTGGGGTCTTTGAACATCGACCACTGGCACTTCTGGCGCACCTCGGGATCCCGGTCCGTGTCCGGGTAGACCGGCGGGTCGATGACCCTGGTGGGGTAGCCGAAGCGATCCATCGGCATCTCCTCGTTCAACACGATGCAGTGCGCGCAGTAGAGGCAGATGCCCTTGGTGTAGTGGTTCCAGGAGGCGGGCTCCTCCGAGACGGCCCAGTTGTAGGGGGGCTCCACGCGCGCCGGCGTGTCCTCCTCCCAGTCGCCGCGGATGATCCGCTGGCCGGAGCCGCAGGGGTCGAAGCGGATGATCCACCGATCCTCCTCCTCGATCATCTCCATGTCGCCGGTCCGCTCGGGTCCCACGAGGTGGCCGCGCATGGCCTCACAGGACACCGTCAGCAGGGTCTCCAGCGCCTCGTCCCACGGGTGGGAGTCGATGTCGAACTTCTGGTAGCGCCAGGAGAACAGCGGCAGCAGGACCCGCTCGTACATGTCGGCGATGCCCTGCCCGCCGTGGTTGTCCTGGATCGCCGACATCAGCCCGTAGGTGTGGTCCACGTCGCGGTCATGGGTCTGGCGCCACACGTCCTTCATGACGTCGAGGGTCTCCAGCGCCTCGTCGGTCTCGGCGCGGTAGATGTGCTTCAGCAGGTTGCGCTGGTGGACGCGGAACGAGTCCCAGTGGCGGTGGGCGTTCCAGGTCTTGCCCTCGGGCGTGGTGAGCTTGGACTGCACGTCGGCATCGACCGCTGCCAGCTCGTCGGCGTCCATGCCGCCGTCGGCGAGGAAGCCTCGCAGGTCGTTGATCCACTGCCGGTACAGGGTGAAGCAGACATTCGCCTCGTCCACGAAGTAGTCGGCCAGGTCTGCGGCGTGGTCCCAGTCGCCGTCGGTGATGGCCTCGGCGATCTTGCGGTAGGTGCCGATCGTCTGGTCCTCCCACGAACCGATGCGCGTCCGCCGTCCAAGGATCTCGGAGAACTCGATCCTGGTCTTCTCGCCCGTTCCCATCTGCCAGCCTCCTCAGCTTCCCTGCTCCCGCGCCCGACCTCACCGGCCGGCGACAATGTGCCCGGCGACTATACCCAACCACCACTCCAGCAGACGAAACCGACCGGGGCCGCCAACGGTGCCGAACCGAAGCGCCCTCGGGCAACCGCGCACAGCTAGCCTCGGCACGTGTTGAGTGGTGCGACAGACCGCCGCATCTGTCATTCCGGCGAAGGCCGGAATCCACCGTCCGGCGGTCCGGTCTCGAATTCCGCTGGATTGCGCAGCACGCTCCCCGGCGGCCGATGACAAGCGCCGAAGCACCGGCGCGCGCCGCTGTCGTTTCCCCCTACTGGACATTCTGGGAGGCAAGCGCAGGCGGGTCGACGCTCCGGGATGACCGCCGGGCGCTGCTGGCTGATGCAGTCGCGACCCTCCGGGACGCCACCGCATCAGTTGACCCACGGCTTTCCGGCGAGAATCGGAATCCACAGCCCGACGCAGCCGTCGGGGGCGCTGGCAGCGTGTCGCTCGAGGTCATCGCAGTGTCCCTCTTGGACTCGCCGGAGTCGGCGGCGGTGGTGGCGCGCGGCGTCTCGGGCGAACTCGACGTGATCGTGATCGTCATCACCATGGCGGCGCCGCCCACGCACGGGATGGCGTTCCTGGACCGCTTCGAGGGCGTGCCGGTGGTGGTGTGGTCGGTGCAACGCTCGCGCAACATCCGGGCGGGCTTCGACGCCTCGGACATCACGTCGGCGGGGACCGCCGTGGGCACGCCACAGCTCACCAACATGCTGGCCCGCACCGGACGGCCCCATGAGATCGTCGTGGGCGCGCTTGACGATGAGGCCTGCCACGTCCGGCTTGCCCGCGCCGTGGGTGTGGCGGCGACGGCGAGTGCGCTGCGGACAGCCCGGATCGCCCGGGTCGGCCAACCCCCGCCGGGCTACGCCTGTGTGGACACCGACCCCGAGGCGCTGCGGCGCGCCACCGGCATCGACCTGGTTGCCGTAGATCCCGCCGACCTGCGCCGCCGCTGGAGCGCGGTGGACGGGGCGAGCATCGACCAGTTGCAACGAGAGGCGGAGGCCACCGCAGAGATCGCCGTCGCCTGGGACACCGCCGGGCGGCGCTCCCTGGCCGGCGCAGCGGCGCTGGAGGCGCTGGATAACGAGCTGCAGGTGGCGGCGGGAGCCATGAACTGCCACGTTCCCGAACTCCGCTTCGGCACCGAGGTGGGCGTCACGCCCTGCTACGGGTTGGGCCGGGAGACCTCCCGGGGCATCCCGTGGACCTGCGCCGGCGACGTGCTCACCGCGGTCGCCATGCTCGTCGGCAAGCGACTCGGCGGCGCCGCCCTTTACCACGAGGTGGAGGTCATCGACTTCGACACCGACGAGGTGGCCATCGCCAACTCCGGCGAGCACGACCTGGCCTGGTGCCCCGCCGGCCGCCGGCCACGGCTGCAACCCAACCCGTGGTACGGCGACGATCCGCTGACCGGCGCCTGCATGTGGTTCGAGCTACCGCCCGGGCCGGCCTCGCTGATCGGCTTCACCCCCCACTCCGACGAGCCCAGCGGCTACCGCTTCATCGTGGCCGAAGGGCACATCACCGAGCGCTCACTCCCCCAAAGCCCCACCGTGGGCGGCGTGTTCCGCTTCGCCGGCGACGCCGGGGTGGCCGAGTCGTGGGGGGCCTGGGCCACCGCCGGCGTGAACCATCACAGCTCCGCCAGCCCCGGCCACCTCGCCGCAGACGTGGCCACAGTCGCCCGCCACCTCGGCGTCGGCTGCGTCGCGGTCTCCTGACGGAATGATGCGAAAGCCCGCGAGGCACAACCGGCCGCTACCTCGACACCGGCCAGAAGCATGTCGACCGAGAGTTCCGGCGAGCGGCCGACGGCAGGCGCCTAGCCCCCCGTTCGATCGGCGCGCCGCACGCTGTGCGGCCGCGCTGCTGCTCGCCGCCGCGTGCCTGCTGGTCGCGGTGCCCCGAGCCGCGGCCTCTGTCACCGACCCCCCCCCGCAGGCCACGAATACCGAGCCACCGATCGGGACCGGGGGAACGCTGGACGATCTGCTCTACGAACTCGTCCGCATAGCCGGCACGTGGAGTCCCGCAGGCCGCACCTCGCTCGCGGTGATCACCTCCGGCGGCGACCTCCACGGGGTCAACCAGAACCGCCAACACACCTCGGCGAGCGCTGTGAAGGCTCTGTGGACCGCGGCCGCAATCCAACTCGCCGGCATCGACGCTGCCGCCCCGCTCGTTCGCGCAACCCTCGCCCACTCGGACAACCACGCCGCGGGCCAGATGATCGACCTGGCCGGCATCGACGCGGTGGACGAGTGGACTCGCGACTCCGCCGGGCTGACCAGCACCCGTCTGGCATGCTGGAGTTTCGGCAGGAGGCGGATCGCCCGCTCGGCTCTTGACGGCGGCGGATGCGGCAACCGCACGACGGCGGCCGACATGGCACGCTTCTACGCCCGCCTCCACGGCGATCAGTTGCTCGACCCGGAACGAACCGCGACCCTCATCGCCTGGTTGCGGGACACTCCCCGCGGCTCCGCATCCGCCGTCGGCGTCGGAGGTGCCCTCCTGGCTCGGCTACCGCCGGCGGTCGCCGCCGAGGCGACGCACAAGGCGGGGTGGTTGCCGCCGGGTTGCTGCCGGAACGATCATCGCCTGATCATTGACGCCGGAGGTGTCCCGCTGCCCTCGGGCGAATGGTTCGCGATCGCCGCCGTCGCCGATCGGGGTCGCAACTACGACCACTCTGTGCGGTGGGTGGGCTACGCGGCCTGCCGGGTCTACAAGTACCTCGCCGCAGACCGCCTTCACAGGTGCGAGATTCCGGGTGACCCGGTCTCATAGCCCGCTCCCTCGCTTCTTTCGCGGCGGGCGTGGCCGAGTCGTGGCGTGCCTGGACGGCCGCCGGCGACGTCGCCCAGGTTGCCCGCTACCTCGACGTCGGCTGCGTCCAAGTCTCCTAGGTCCGGTAGCTTCGGAGCCCATGGAATCGTGGCATGAGGCCGGCGCGGCGTCGGACTTCGAGTTGGAGATGCCCGCCGAGGTGCGGATCGGCGGGCACAGGATCGCGGTGCACCACACCCCTGAGGGTTTCTTCGCCACCGGGGCGATGTGCACGCACGAGGACGAGAGCCTCATCGACGGGCTGCTGGAGGGGTGCGAGATCGAGTGCCCGAGGCACATGGCGATCTTCGACGTGCGAAGCGGCGAGGTGCTGTGCGCGCCCGCAAGCGTGCCGCTGCCGACCTATCCCTGCGAAGTCCGGGGCAGCGAGGTGTGGGTACTTGTTCCCGACGCGGGCGACTAGTGTCCTGAGCCGTTAGTCCGTTGGTGTGGGGGTTGGGTGTGTCATGCTGGTGGCGGCGAGTGGGCGGTGATCGGAGACGGTCATGGCCGATGTTAGTGATCCGCGGCGGCGCGGTCGGCGTGCGGTGACAGTTGTGCTCAGCGCTGCTGAGCGGGAGTGTTTGGAGCGTTGGGCGCGGCGGCCGTCGTCGTCGCAGGCGTTGGCGTTGCGTTGTCGGATTGTGTTGGGCGCCGCGGGCGGGGAGGCGAACAAGGACATTGCGGGGCGTTTGGGGTGTTGTGCGGCGACGGTGTCGAAGTGGCGGGGCCGGTTCGCGGAGCGGCGCCTCGACGGGCTCGTC
>MKWU01000384.1_pt1 | contig 84420 bp, 85 predicted proteins | sample 809101 | NCBI WGS metagenome assembly MKWU01 (sample SAMN05860141, study PRJNA318959) | sponge metagenome | host: Aplysina aerophoba | place: Slovenia: Piran, Adriatic Sea, Gulf of Piran | collected 2013-05-07 | reverse complement strand
TCCGAGCCTCCCTTTTCGTCATTCCGGCGAAAGCCGGAATCCAGAGCCCTCGCAAGAATGGCTGATATGCGCAACGATATACTCGGGGTTGTCGTCAAATTGAAAGTAGAACTCTCCGAGCCTCCCTATTCGTCTTTCCGGCGAAAGCCGGAATCCAGAGCCGTCGCAAGAAAGGTCGATATGCGCAAAGATATTCCAGGACTCTGGTATACCCCCCGCTTACACCCGACACCCAACCGGCAGGAAGGACTAATTTGACGACAGCCCCTGGTGTCCTTCGTACCCCTCGTGGACTCTGGGAATCGCTACACCCCGCTGGCTCCAAAACTCTCCCGGAACCGGTACAGCGTCATTTCCGGCTCAATGGGCGCCACCGGCATGTACTCCGACTCCTCAATCTTGGCCACTATGAACCAGGGCCCGTCCTGCTCCAGCGCGTCGCAGAACACCGCCTCCAGGTCTTCCAGGTTGTTGACCGTGGCCGTGCGCGGTATGCTGCAGCTCTGCGCCACCTGCTCCAGGTCCGTTCCGAAGGCCGTGTGGCTCGACTGGTGACCCGTCTGGGCCCACTCTTCGTTGTCCCACACCACCACCACCAGGTTCTTGGGCTTTTCCCGGCCTATGGTGGCTATGGATCCCAGGTTCATCAGCAGCGACCCGTCCCCGTCCAGCGACACCACCTTCTCCTCGGTGGAAACTGCCATTCCCAGCGCAATGGACGAGCACAGCCCCATGTTTCCGTAGGTGTAGAAATTGCGGTCTCGGTGTCCGGCGTGCCACAACTCGTCGGTTGTGGGGCCCAGGTTGCTCACAATGGGAAGGTCGCCAATGTGGCGCAGCAGCATTTGGGTAGCTTCGAACCTAAGCAAGTTTGCCTCCGTGCAGCAGTTGCGTCATGCAGATGGCCACCGGTTGCCGGTTGGCGTGGCACAGCTTCAGCGCTCCATCCACAATCTTCTCCATGTTGTATTCGTCTTCCAGCGTAAAATGCACCAGCCCGAAAACGTCCAGGATGGGCCGCGTGGCTCGACCCATGGGCACCTGCGCGATGTTGAACTCCCCCGGGCCTCCCCGCAGGTTCATGAAAATCGGTATCGGCGTGCGGGCCGGTATGCACAGGCTGGCTATGGCGTTGATGCTGTTTCCGAACCCGCTGGATTGCATGAACACCGCCGAATTGCGCCCCGTCGCGTATCCACCAACCGCCACCCCGATGGCTTCCTCCTCTCGCGTTGCCGATACCAGGTGGAAGTAGGGGTCCTCGTCTATCAGGGTGGTCACCCGGTCAATCGAAATATCGGGCACATACGCCACCAAAGAGGTATCCCACTTCTTCAGTGAGTCAACTATTATGTCGTTCCATGCCATGGCTGTTTCCTTTCTGCAGCCCCTTGATTTGTATCTGAAAAGGGCAGTCACTAAAGTATCAGCAATGCTTCCGAAAGTCAAAAACCGCGCCAACCAGGTATGGTGTCGTTTCAGGCGTTTTGGAATATCGGAATGGTAGGGGCAGACCTGTGTGTCTGCCCTGGTCCCACAAATGAAACCACCTGAATCGGAGCGCCAATTATCAAACATCGATGCACAGGATGCACAGGATGTGGTGGACCAGGACAAACCCGAAAATCCTGTATATCCTGTCCATCCATGTTAATATCTCGGTTAATATCTTGGGCAGCCTGACCCTCGAGAGGTGCCATCTTGCAGATAGACCCCAACACCTTTGAGCATAACTTCTACCGCGTCCTCACCGGCGTGGTCGTCCCCCGCCCCATCGCCTTTGTTTCCACCATCTCCACCGACGGTATCGTAAACCTGGCCCCCTACTCCTTCTTCAACGCCGTGGCTTCCGACCCGCCCACCATCGTCTTCTCCTCCTCCCGCCGGGCCGGTTCCAAGGCCAAGGACACCCTGACCAATGTGGAGGAAACCGGGGAGTTTGTGGTGAACGTGGTGGTGGACGACATCGCCGACGCCATGAACCGGACCGCCGCCGAGTTCCCCGTCGAGGTCAACGAGTTTGAGATCGCCGGCCTAACCGAGGCCTCATCGGTGAAGGTCAAGGCCCCCCGCGTCGCCGAGTCCCCCGTCAACATGGAGTGCCGGTTGAAGCAGGTGGTGGACCTGGGCGTCAACCCCGAAAGCGGCCACGGCCTGGTCATCGGCGAAGTAATCTACATGCACATCCGCGACGACCTGATAAACGGCCACCGCATCAACCACCAGTTGCTCAAGCCCACCGGCCGCCTGGCTGGCAGCATGTACTGCCACACCGCCGACGTCTTTGAAATGGAACGCCCCACTTACAACGGCTAGCGAAAGAGGGGCAAGGAGTCCGGAGAAGCTCAGAAAAAGTCAGAACAAGATAGAAAAAGTACAGAAACCCAGCCCGCCAACCCCGTCGTTCCCCCGCCGGCGAACCCCTCAAACCTGCTTCCGACCCCCGCATGTAGGGGCGCACGGCCGTGCGCCCCTAACGGTTGCCATCGCCCTGCCCCAACCCGGGGCAGTCGCATTCCAGCTTTGGTTCAACCCGGTCGTTCCCGCCCAGCCGGTAACCTCGAACCTGGAGGAAACTAGTAGCTCAACAGAATTGTAATGAAGGGTTGGGGTTTAACCGTCATTCCAACTCAGGGCCCGAATGACGATACAGATTTAGCAGTCCTTATTTCAAACCTGTTGGTCTGCTAGTAAAAGCCCTGGCTTCCTGGCTCCCGCGGCTTGTCCTCGTCCGTCTCGGCAGCGGCGTCTTCCGACTCAGCCCCTGCAGGCTCGGCCCCTGCGACTTCGGACGATTCCACCGTATCTTCGACGGCAGAGTCCGTAACCGAATCCACTGCGTCCTCTGCCCCTTCGGCCACTGTAGCCTCAACAACTTCCGTGGGTTCCGCCTCCTGCACCGGCGCTGCCTCCGCTGCCGGGGCCCCCGCCTCTGCCATAACCACCGGTTCGCCCTCAATCACATCCACATCCGTCGGCTGCGGACGTCCGGTGACCTGGAACGGGACGTTCTCCTCTGGATGGGTGTCGCGGTATCGGTTCAGCGCCCCCTCCAGCGCATCAAAAAAGGCGTCCGGCTCCCGCACCCGTATCGACTGGCGACGTCCCCGCACCGGTCGCACCCGCAACTGGTCCAGGGTTGCCATAGACCCCATTTCAATCACCGCTATGTTGTTGAAGTGGATGGTCTTAACCCGTGGCATGCCGTAAGCGACGCAAAAGGCGTCGTCGTACACCAGGTATTCCCGTGGCGTGAACAGCCACGTATAAATGGCTACCGCAATACCCAGCATGAAGATAACCGAGGGATTCCCACCCATGTCCCAGAGTCCAAAAACGGCTCCGGCCCCCCAGGCTGCGATTCCCAGTGCCAGTACCAGGGTGAGGTTGAAGGGGACGCGGTCTTTGGCCGCGTAAAGAGGCTGGCCGCCGTGCGATTGCATCATATACGTTTTTCCTGAATTCGGTGGCGAGGTTTTGGTGTTTACCCGCCGTATCCGAGGCGAAATCCGAAGCGCCCACATTATATACCATCACCACCATCCCAGCTACCAACCCTGCATCCCCCGGCAACCCTCGCCAAAATGTGGTCAACCTTCGTAGGGGCGGGTTTCAAACCCGCCCTCGCCGCCCCTCGATATTTCCCCCAACCCAATTTCCGTAAAGAACCCCCTCAATGCAGTCCCGTTCGCCCCTGCGCCCTGCCGAAGGGCCTCAAATCCCTCCTGCCTGTCCGCTTGCAGGTCCGAAACCCCCTTTGCGGTATACGGCCGCCACTCCGCCTGGCATAAGTCCTGTCGCCCTGAGCTTGCCGAAGGGCCTCAAATCCTTCCTTCCTGTCCAGCCAAAGGCCCGAAATCCGGTTTGGGGAATGGCATAACCCCCGTCGTCCCCGCCCTCAACCCCGTCTTTCCCGCGCAGGCGGGAACCTCGCACCCGTCCGCCCCTAACCTGAATCCGTTCGTGGTTAACCTCGCCCCCGTTCGTGGTGAGCCCTTCGAACCACCTCGCCGCCACCCACAAGCCATGCCACCCCTGCACCCAGCCGAAGGGCCTCAAATCCCTCCTGCCTGTCCGCTTGCAGGTCCGAAACGCCCTTTGCGGTATACGGCCGCCACTCCGCCTGGCGTAAGTCCTGTCGCCCTGAGCCTAGCCGAAGGGCCTGAAATCGCCGCCCCACTACAAGGCAGGGGCAAATCAACCATTGCCATCGGTACTCTCTCCGCAATGCAGCCCCGTTCGCCCTGCGCCCAGCCGAAGCCCCCAAACCACGGTAGGGGCAGACACGCTGGTCTGCCATGGCTGCTTAGGGGGGCGTCGTCAAAAGCCGGAATCCAGATCCATCACGTAAATGGGTGATATGCTCCGCGATATACCAGGACTCTGGTATATCGCCTGTTCATTCCCGATACCTGACCGGCAGTAATGGCTAATTTGACGACACCCCTTGGAGCAACGTTTACCCGGGAATCTCCATAATGCCATTGCCCTGGCCGGAACATGGCGCTGCTGTCCCCTGCTCCTCAAATAGCCTATACTTGCCACCGGGCAATACCAGGGCGAAGGAAGCATGTATCCCCAACAGTTGGAGCGCTTCCTGGAAGAAAACCCCCAGTACCTGCTTGGCCTGCGGGTAAAGATCATCACCTCGGCCGTGTTGGTGCCGCAGTGAGTGGTGGCGGCTGAACCGAGCTTGGATATGGCGAATAACCCGGACATCCTGAAGGGCAGTGGTCCCCGCCTCCTGACCGTATCGGCATTGGCCCTCTTACTGCTCTTGTCAGTGGCCTGTCAGACATCGGCCCCTGCTACCAGTGTCCCAACTCCCACGCCAAACATCGCAGAAAGCGACCGTCTCCTGGCCCTGGCCCGGAAGTCCTACGACCAGGGCAAGTTCCAGGAAGCCTTCCAGTACTACCAGAAGTCCCAGCAGGCACGGGTTATTCCCGACGCCGCGATCCAGAACGAAACGGGGCAGACCCTGGCGCGGTTGGAACTATATCAACAGGCCCTGTCCCACTACTCCCAGGCCATAGAACTGAATGACAACACTGCCACCAGGGTAAAGCGCGGCTTTGCCCTCATCGCCACTGGCCACTGGGATGAAGCCCGGAACGACGCCCAGGTCGCCCTGGACTTGATCTCCCAAGGGCAAGGATCCGCCGACCTGCAAGCGCAAGCCCACGAAATCCTGGCCTATTCCCACGCCAGGCTCCAGCAGCACGAAAAGGCCGTGGAACACGTTGACCAGGCCATTGCCTCGGTAGCCGACGCCGCGGGCATCAGTGGCAGCTGGGTTCAGCGGCTGAGCCACTTCGTTGACATGGTGAACGAGGTGCGCCGGGAAAAGGGAACCTCCCAGGACATTGCCGTCTATCCCGCACTGGACCAAATGACTGAAGCGATAGCATGGTTGGAAACGGGAGACCTGGACAGAGCCCAGGCGCTGCTCGAAAGGAGCGCTCATCTCCATCAGGGTGATTCCTGGTTCATCGAATCCATGATGTCCAAGTCCGCCGGACAGATGGGGCATACGGAAAGAGCCGATGAGAAACACGTTTGGGCTGTAACGCTTCGGGACGGCCCAGCCCACCCGGGGAACCGCGCAGAGATAGTTCGGGCGGTGAAGGAATGTCCTTCGCCGGAGAGTTACTCCACCATATACGGGCCTCACCCGTGGAGCGCCTGCCCCGCGGAACAGGTGACGGCAGCCCAACTGATGGACCGAGCTGAAGCGATAGCCGGCATCTACCAGGAAGCAAAGGCGAGGGAGATAACTACTCCCATACCTTCGCCTACACCTCAGCCGACGCCGAGACCTACCTCTACGCCCAGAGCCCCAACGCCAACGCCAACGCCAACACCAACGCCGACTCTGACCCCCACTCCAACCTTGCGGCCACCGACCGCAACGCCAACAGTTACGCCAACTCCGACGCCGGTACCTGACCCGGAGCTGCGTCACCTTGAAGAGAAGCAGTACATGCTGGAGCTAATCAACTCAGAGCGAAAAAGGGCCGGCTTGGGCACTGTGTCGCTGGGCGACAACACTGCCGCCCAGTTGCACGCGGAGTCCTCACTGGACAACTGCTTCTCAGCTCATTGGGGCGCCGACGGGCTGAAGCCTTACATGCGGTACAGTCTGGCCGGCGGCTATCAGAGTAATGCTGAGAACGGGAGCGGACTTGACTACTGCATAAGGGCGGCGGATGGATACCGGGCAAACCAGTCCATCAAGGAAGAAATCCGGGAAGCTATGCAAGGTTTAATGGATAGCCCGGGCCACCGCAGGAACATCCTGAACAAATGGCACAAGAAGGTAAACATAGGATTGGCATGGGACAGGTACAACTTTGTTGCCTACCAACACTTTGAAGGGGACTACGTGGAGTACGACTCTCTACCGACCTTGGCAGACGGAAAATTGACCATGGCCGGCGATACCAGGAACGGTGCCGGTTTCAGGAACAGGCGCGACCTGGGAGTGACCGTGTTCTTCGACCCGCCTCCACATCATCTGACCCGGGGGCAGTTGGCAAGAACTTACTGCGTGACTAGCGGTCTTCGGGTAGCCGGACTGAGAGAACGCCTGACGGGAGGTTCCTACTGGACAACCCATAACTATACTACGACGATGACAGCATGCCCTGATCCATATGACGTGCCGGCCTCGGCGCCTGGGCCCAGGTCACCCAATGAGGCTCATGCGTTTTGGCGAGAAGCATATACAAAAAGCTCCCTCACCCCTTCACGAATTGTAACGGTTCCATGGATCGACGCTGAGAAATTTGAGGCCAGTGGCAATTCCTTCTCCGTTAAGGCGGATCTCAAGGATGTAATCAGGAAACACGGCGACGGAGTCTATACAATCATCGTCTGGGGCAAGTCGGGCGGGGAGACACTGCTGATATCCGAATATTCCATCTTCTATGGCACAGATCCCCCGGATACCTACTCTTCCAGGTAATAGCCCTATGGTCTTGCGTGTGAAGAGTTAAGGCTCAGTTATTCGTCTGAGTCCGCAAACCGAAACTCCCACCAGACAAGACTATCGCATCTTAACATTGTCCCAATCTGCACAAGGTCCCTCAACAAAAAGGAACGCCACCCCGCGCCCCCAGCCGAAGGACCTCAAATCCTTCCTGACTGTCCGCTCGCAGGTCCGAAACCCCCTTTGCGGTATGCGGCCGCCACTCCGCCTGGCATAAGTCCTGTCGCCCTGAGCTTGCCGAAGGGCCTCAAATCCCTCCTGACTGTCCGGCTAAGGCCCCGAACCCCGGTCTGGGGAATGGCATACCCCCCGCCGCCCCCGCCCCACCCCCGTCGTTCCCGCCTGCGGGGGAACCTCGCACCCGTCCGCCCCTAACCTGAACCCGCCCGTGGTTAACCCCGCCCCCGTTCGTGGTGAGCCCGTCGAACCACCCCGCCGCCACCCACAAGCCAATGCCGCCCTGCGCCTAGCCGAAGGGCCTGAAATCGCCGCCACACTACAAGCCAGGGGCAACTCAACCCTCGCCAACGTAAGTCCCTCAACAAAAATCCCATGCCACCCCGCCCCCCGCCGAAGGGCCTAAACCAAATCCGGGGTGAGATGTGCATTGCATTTCCATCGGCTATGGTATGCCATCTATCGGGCATGACGCTTAAGCCGAATTTGATATGGCTCCCGGGTAGGGGCGCACGGCCGTGCGCCCCTACGGTTCGGGGAAAATCTGAACCACTCCAATGCCAGGTACGCTCGATCTAGTTTTCACCGTGGCTTTGGCCCCAAACCCTTCTCCGTTGCCCCGCTCGCAGGTCCGATATCCGGTCTGCGGCATGACGTTTGCACCCCCAAACCACCACCCACCACCACCCCCAACCCTCCTCCTGCTAAAATTACCCAAACCCTTACCTGCTGCAGGAGGACACCCAACGGTTGGCTCGCCTGTCACGCCTCATACTCACCAACTTCCGCAACTTCGCCGCGCTGGACCTGGCTGTCCCTTCCGGCGTCGTCGTCTTCTATGGCGCCAATGCCCAGGGGAAAACCACCCTCCTGGAGGCCGTGTACCTGCTGGCCATCGCCCGCTCCTTCCGTGCCGAGAACGAACGCGAGGTTGTCAGCTTCTCCGCCGCCGCCTCCGGTGAGCCGGCCCTGGTGGGCGGTATCCTCGACAAAGCCGGCGATCGGGTTCAGGTCTATGTCGGGTATTCCTGCACCCTGCCCTCCTCCACCGTCCCCCGCCAGGGCAGCGGCGGGGCGGGGCTCAACTACTCGGTGCGCAAGGAAATTCGCGTTAACCGCATTCGCCGCACCGCCGCCGACCTCGTGGGCACCGTCGGCGCCGTCCTCTTCAACGCCGAGGACATCGACCTGGTCCAGGGCCCTCCCTCCGGACGCCGCCGCTACCTCGACATCCTCATTTCCCAGGGCAATCCCCTCTATCTCAAGGCCCTCCAGCGGTACACCCAGATAGTCCGCCAGCGGAACCGTCTCCTGCGTCTCCTCCGCGAGGGCCGCGCCGAAAGCGGCGAGCTTGAATTCTGGGACGACCGCCTCGTAACCGAGGGCGCCTGGCTCTGCTGGCAGCGCTCCGAAGCCCTCACCCGGCTCGGCCAGTTGTGCGCCGACCACCACCGTTCCCTTACCAGCCCCGGGGAACTCCTGTCCCTTCATCACCTCCCCAGCGTTCCCGTGGGCGACAGTGTTGAAGCCACGGCCCAGCATTTTCGGAGCGCGCTGGCCGACCTCCGCCCCCGCGAACTGGCCACTGGCAGCACTGCCCTGGGTCCCCACCGCGACGACTTCAAGCTCCTGGTGGACGGCGTGGACATGGGTACCTTCGCCTCTCGCGGACAGGCCCGCACCCTGTCCCTGTCCCTCCGCCTGGCCGAGGCATCCTACCTGCTCCAGGTCCGCCAGGACGAACCGGTGGTGCTGCTGGACGATGTGTTGTCCGAAATGGACGAGGATCGTCGCTCCCGCGTTCTCGGGAAGATTGTCCACTACGGCCAGACCCTCATCACCACCACCGACCTCGACCTGGTTCACAGCTACTTTGGCAGCCAGGCCACCTACTTCCGCGTCCACAACGGCGCCGTCACCCCCCTGCAAACCATGTGACGCTCCCCCGGTACGGTCAGGTTTCAAACCCGCTCCTGACCCTGCCAACAAAGGAACCTGAAAGAACCCCAACACCCACGGCAATGGCCCAGGCCAACAGCGCCATCGCGCCCAAAGCTCAAACCATAGGAGGCCCCAACCCCCCCAACCCATAACCCATGTCGCCCTGAGCCTGCCGAAGGGCCTCAAAACCTTCCCGACTCTCCGGTTGCAGCCACGATACCTGCTCTTCCGGATGCGGCCCACCCCCCCAACCCGCCAGTCATGTCGCCCTGAGCCTGCCGAAGGGCCTACAATCCATACCACATACCATGCCCAGCCGACCGCAACCAACACCAAAACCGAAGTTCCCCCCTCGCCCTATGGGAGAGGGGCCGGGGGTGAGGGCCCCCCTCCGCGTACAACTCCCCCCGTTCGCCCTGCGCCTGGCCGAAGCCCCCAAACCCTCGTAGGGGCAGACCCACGTGTCTGCCCTGGCTGCTGCCCATTCAACCAACCCAATTCCCAAAAATTAGTCCCCCCGTTCGCCCTGCGCCTGCCGAAGGGCCGCAAAACCTTCCCTACTGTCCGGCTACGGGCCCGATAGTTGGTCTGCCGGATGCGGCCGAAGCCCCCGACCCGCCAGTCATGTCGCCCTGAGCCTGCCGAAGGGCCTCAAAACCCTACCGACTGTCCGGCTACGGGCCCAAAAGCTACTTCGCGGAATGGTGTTTCGATTCCTTTATCCTTCCACAACGACAATTTCCTTAGGGAGCGTCGTCCAAAGCCGAGTTTCGTCTTTCCGGCGCAGGCCGGAATCCAGAGCCCTCGTAAGCTTCGTCATTCTGGCGAAAGCCGGAATCCAGACCCGTCGTAAGAATGGGTGATATGCTCCGCGATATACCAGAGTCCTGGTATATCGCCTGCTTACACCCGCTACCCAACCGGCAGGAAGGACCAATTTGACGACAGCCCCTAATCCAGCCGTCGTATGTTTGGCATGCCGATCATGGTCATGATGCTGACGACGCTGAGTATGGCGCCGTTTATCAGCAGTGCCCCCGGGGCTCCCACTATCCCGGCCAGTGCTCCCACTCCCACGTGTCCCACCGGCGCAAATCCGATGCTCAACACCCAGGAACCCATGGCTCGCCCCCTTTCCTCGTCAGACACAAGCTCCTGCATGAGGGTCTTGTACAGGGTGTCAACTGCCATGGCACAGGCGTTGACGAACAGCAGCACCCCCAGGAATGAGTAGATGTTTCCGGACAGGGAGAAGCACATCAGCCCGCCGCCAAATCCGATGGCCGTTACGAACATCAGCAGTCCCTTCTTCCGGTAAGCGCCCAGGCCGGCCAGCAGCCACAAGCCCAGCAGGCCCCCGGTCTGGCGTCCTGCGGTCATAATGCCCAGTCCCGTCGGCCCCACGTGCAGAACGTCCTTGGCAAACACCGGGAGCAGGGTCATGTGGGTAAAGCCCAATACCTCGGTAACCGCCGTCAGCAGCATCAGCGCCAGAAGGAAGCGACGACTGCGCAGGAGGCTGAGGTAGCCCACCAGGTTCCCCCATACCGATACGAAGGCTGTGCGGGTGGACCTCCCCGGGTTGGTGAGGGCCAGGGTTGCCAGCGCGCCGCACAGGTAGCAGACCCCCGCCGCCACAAATTGCCAGCCGGCGCCGGCAATCTCGATGAGAGCCCCGGAAGCCAGGGACCCGACTATTCCCCCACCCTGCATGGCCATGGCCCCTAGGGCCAGCCCGTTCAGGGAAAGGCCGGAACCCACGATGTCGAAGGTATAAGTCTGCCGGACCGTAAGGGTGAAGGCGAACATGGTGCCCAGGGCCGCAACCAGTCCAATCACCAGCCACACATTGGTCAGGCTCCCCAGTAGCAGCAACAGGGCCATCACGAACGCCACTGCCGCAGCGCCCACGTTGCCGATTCGCAGCAGCAACCGCCGGTCCCAGCGGTCGGTGATGGCCCCGGACAGTATGCCGAACAGGAAGAAGGGCAGCATGCGGGCCGCGGCCCCTACGCCCACCATCAACTCGGACCCGGTAAGCTCGAAGATGAGCCACCCCACCGAGACTTGCTCCATCCCCGTAGCCAGGGAATAAAGGAGCGTGGATGCCCAGAGCAGGCGGAAATCCCTGATGCGCAGTGAGGCCGACCAGTTCCCAATACCAATCATTGGCCGATGATACACCCATCACCGGCGCTGTCCCCTGCGGCCCCAATCCTTCCAGGGTATTTCGATTATCTTGATAGAGTCTCTCCCCCCGTTCGTCCTGAGCCTGTCGAGGGGCCGCCCGGAATGGTGTTTGGACTACTTGGAGACTATCTCAAAATCCCTTCCCCCTCGACGGGGGAAGGTTAGGATGGGGGTGATCCCTTCCTCCCATGACGGGGGAAGGGCAGAGCCTGTCCTGAGCCTGCCGAAGGAATGGGGGTGAGGGCCCATCCGCAGGTCAACCCCTGCATTTGTACTCAAAATCCCCCCTCGCCCTATGGGAGAGGGGCCGGGGGTGAGGGCCGTCCCCCTCTCACCTAGGCGCAGGGGAAAGACAGAGGCCATTCCAATAATCCCTTCCCCCTCGACGGGGGAAGGTCAGAGCCTGTCCTGAGCCTGCCGAAGGAATGGGGGTGAAGGCCCACCCGCAACCGACCCTGAAAACCCAAAATCCCCCCTCGCCCTATGGGAGAGGGGCCGGGGGTGAGGGCCACCCCCCAAACCATGTCGCCCTGAGCCTGCCGAAGGGCCTGAAACCCTTCCCGCCAGTCCGGCTACGGGTCCGAAACCCGCTTCGCGGAATTGTGTTGGTATTACCTAAACCTTCCACAGCAACAATCTCCCCAAAGCCCGATTGCTCGTGGTAAGGGCCCCCGTCAAAAAAGGCCCCGGTGATATACTTTTCGTAGTCAAAACGCAGAAACCATTTCTTAATCTCCCCCATGGCATTCTGCAGGCGCGGGGAAGGCAGAGGAGAAAAATGCATTTCCTGGAACCCTGGCTGCAAGAACTGGGCCTCGTAGCCCAGGCGTGGCATCCCGTTATCGCCTTTTCCATATTCCTCACCGGGGCGGTCTTTGCCTTCCTGTTCCACACGGTCATCTACCCCGTTGTTCTGAGGTTCACCAACTTCCCCCCCACCAACCTCGACGTAAGCCTGCTCCAGGCCTTTCGCCGCCCGCTGACCCTGGGAATTCTCGTGGGAGGCCTCTACCTGTCCCTGGTCCTGACCTTCGACTTCACCCTTACGGTAAGGCATGCCATCGACCGCGCCGCCGGCCTCATCGGCCTGGTGTTGGGAGTCTTTGCCGCCAGCGGTTTGGTATCCGCCCTGTTCAACTGGTACTACGACGAGATTTCTCCCCATACTCCCACCACCCTGGACGACCGCATCATCCCCATGCTCCGGCGCATTGGCATGGGCCTCGTTTATGCCTTGGGCGGCCTCCTGGTCCTAGACCTGTTGAATGTCAACATCAGCCCCATCCTGGCCAGCCTTGGCCTCGGCGGTCTGGCGGTGGCCCTCGCCCTCCAGCCCACCCTGTCCAACCTCTTTGCCGGTACCTACGTTATGACCGAGGGGGTCGTAAGCCAGGGCGACTACATCGAACTGGAGAACAACGTGGCCGGCTATGTCATCGACGTCGGCTGGCGCAGCACCCGTCTGCGCACCTGGACCAATAACCTGGTGGTTGTGCCCAACTCTCGTTTCGCCGAAACCATCATCACCAACTTCCAGGGACCCATCCCGGCGGTGAACATCTACCTCACCTGCGGCGTAAGCTACGACAGTGACCTCGTCCGGGTGGAACAGGTCTGCAGGGAAGAAATGGACCGCCTTCTGGAGTCGGACCCTCGCGCTGTGAAGGACTACGGCGCCTACTTCGCCTACGAGTCCTTCGACGATTCCAACATTACTTTCTATCTCTTCATCCAGGCTCGCGACCGCATCGCCAGCTTCGAGGTCCAGTCCGAGCTTATCCGCATGGTTCACCAGCGCTTCCTGGAAGAAAACATCGTCATCAACTACCCCATGCGCACCATCAACTTCGCTGGCGAGCCGGTTTCCGGAATGTCAGCGCAGGCAAACGCCGGAAGCGGTCAACCCGGCCCCCAACGGGCAGTCGCCTACCGAGCCCAGGGTACTGCGCCAGTGGGCAGCGGCGGTCAGGAAGCCCCGGCCTCCAGCGTCGCCCACGCCGAAGGCCCGGATGGTCCGGACGCGCCGGGACCGGACTTCGGGTGATTGCAGGGTCTCCCACCGAATCCCGGATTACTGAATGCATGCGTCATATCACCCGCTCTTGCACGTAATCCCACCAACCTTTTCTATATATAGATAACATACGCTATAAATGCCAATTTAATTGCGAATTATGAGCGCAATGTGTATATTTGCGCTTGTTCCCTACTGTTGTTCTGGGAAACCCTCACACCGGGAGTCCTGCCCTTAAATCCAGACTAATCGAGGTTAAGCATGATGTACCTGAGAAGGCTTTGTCTCTACGCATTCCTCGGCCTTATCCCCATCATGCTGCTTGCCTGCCAGGGGGAAAGCGCCCCGGACACCCAGCCTGAGCCCGCCAGCGCAGCCCAACCTTCCCAGCCCAGTGGGGGCGCGCCTGCCAACGCAGCCCAGTCCGCGGTAACCCCGGCCCCCATAGAACCGCAACAATCTGCCGCATCCATGTCCGCCGCCGCGCCGGGCAACACGCCAGAATCCGCTGCCACCCCCGCTGTCGAGCCAACGGCAATACCCATACCAACCGAGACGCCCGCTGCTACCCCTACCCCTACCCCTGCTCCGACTCCGACGCCAACTCCGACGCCGGAACCCCCGCCGCCACTCCGGCGCCTCCTCTGACTCCCACCGAAATCAGTGACTTGGTGGAATCCAGTTTCCCCTGGACACAGGCCCAGAACCCTGACTACCTGCCACAATTAGCTCAGGAGTTTCTTAATAGAATCTTGCAAGCGCAGCCACAACTTTCTACCTGGATTCAAGATGTCAAATGGCTGGAACAGGAGCCCGGTGTTAGTGAGCTGATCGCCTTGTTAGTACTCCAATTGATTGCTGAGAGGTACGGTGTCTATGATGGCTCTTTGCCCCACGCAGTAGGGGAGGCGCAATGGCTCTTGGATGGCATAAGCGAAGATGAAGCCACGTATCTCTTCAACGTGGCTATCCTGATTAGTGAGTCGAGTGCTGCGGTTCCCGGAATCTCCGACTCGTCGGGTCTTCTTCAGGCAATTGAGCAACCGGACAGCTACTTGGCCTCGGCCCTCAATAAATACCCTCCGGCTGAAGTGGAGAGAAATCAGCAAATTGCTTCGAGATTCCCGTGGGCGCAGGCCGAGGGGCTCGATTATGTTGGACTTTTCTCCCTGCAGTTCCTTGAAGGTATCCAGAGGAAGTATCCCATGATCCTCGACCTGATACAGGATGTTCCGTGGTTGAAGCAAAGTCCGAACTACTTGGAGACAATGATGTTAGGGGCGCTAGAGGATACCCTTACTGTTTACAAGGGAGACGATGCAGCCTTGTTGCAAGCCGTTGGGAATGCCAATTGGCTTCTGGACGGCATAACCGATTCAGAGGCTACTTTCCTCACCAACTTGACTTACGGAAAACCCGACTCGGCGGCCATTCTGCAGGCGTTTGAAAGCCCACCCGCCGGCCTGGTTTCGGTCTCAGCACCGTCGGCGACAACGGAACTGGCATGGGCCGAGGACGGGCTTACTGCCATAGAGGAGGAGGCCCTGTCTTATCTGCAGGAAACTCAGCGCAGGCATCCATCCGTAGCGGCCGCGATAATGGACGCCCCCTGGCTTGCCAACGGCATCGATGAATACGACCGCTTCATGCTTTGCACCCTTGCGACCATCAACGAAACCGCAACTGCGCAAGCTGTCATAGACAGCATGATTCGAAAGGGCGCAGCGAATATCTCTCCAGGAGTAAAGGACTCCTTGCCTCCATGCTCAGCTTCGCCAATTCGAGATAGTTCGGGCGAAATCGACTGGATACAAGACGGTTTGACGGAAATTGAGGAAGAGGCATTGAGTTATCTGCAGGAAACTCAGCGCAGGCATCCATCCGTAGCGACCGAGATAATGGATGCCCCCTGGCTTGCCAACGGTATCGATGAATACGACCGCTTCATGCTTTGCACCCTTGCGACCATCCACGAAACCGCAGCTGCGCAATCTGTTATAAACAGCATGATTCCCAGGGGATCATCGATTATCCCGCCAAATGTAAAGGATTTCTTGCCTCCCTGTCCTTAGTTGCCCTGCATCACTCTCGCCAGCTGAGTCTGGTCCCAGGACCGGTTGGCTGCAACCGGGCAGCAGACAATGAGCTTCCCGCAAGTCTTGCAGCGACGGATGTCCAGGTGGCCAGCGAGGTATTGAAGGCGCCGCTTGCCCCTGGCCAGCGATTTTCCGGGTACAAATCGGCCGGATTTCACGACAGCCCTCCGGCCGGGTTCGTACCCTCCCAGGTCCTCCGGCATGGGGAAATCCCCGGTGCGTACAATGCCAGGGTAACCCGGAAACCCCCGCCAAACCCGGCGACGGCGGCAATCCAACTCAAGGCCCGGTGACATCAACAATGAACATTTCCTTTTCGGCAGGACTTGCCATGTTTTGTTACGCTTTTCGTAAAACGCCTGTTTCTGAAGCGCTATCAATCCTTCATAAATTGCAATAGTTGACAATTGGAACAAGAACTATTATCGTTCACTGCACCAATGTAAACTTTTTGCCTGTCAAGCAGAAATAGGAGGAGAACTATGCTAAAGATTGGGCACGAGGTTGTCCGCCCGGGAAGGAACATGGGCGAAGCCGAAGTAACCATTCCGGTCCCCGAGGAATTGGAAACAGTTCCTGGTATTCCTATGACTTCGCGTGAAGTTGACTGGTACGCCCGCGAGTATCCGCTGGAATCCATCAACATCACCGAGCGCGCTTCCCGCGACTGGGCCAACACCCTTCGCGACCAGCACGCCGAAATGCGCGAAATCCGGAAGGAGCACGAAAAGCTCAACCGGCCCCTGATCATGGCCTGCCGCATGACCGGCGACCTGGAGCCTACCGCCGAGCCCACCGGCGAGGACGTCAGCGAGCTGATCAAGTCCAAGGCCCGCGAGTTGGGCTTCGTCGAAGTCGGCATCACCGCCTTCGACCACCGCTATACCTTCCAGAGCAAGAAGGGCAGCACCACTTACTACCCGCACTTCGTCGCCCTCGCTTACGAGCAGGACTTCGAACCCACCCAGACCATCCCCAGCGTTGACGCCGAGATCGTGCACTCCAGCACCTATCGGACTGAAGGCGCCGCGGCTCTGGAACTGGGCAACTTCGTCCGCGGCCTGGGCTACCACGCGCAGGTAATGGGCTCCGGCGACTCCGCCGGCCCGTACATTCCCATGCACGTGGCCGCCGGTACCGGCCAGCTGGGCGCTTGCGGCTACCTGCTGACCCCCCACGTCGGCTCTCGCTGCCGCCTCGTCGGTCTGACCACCGACGCCAATGTCACTCATGACTCCCCAGTGGACTATGGCATCCACGCTTTCTGCCAGGTGTGCCAGGTCTGCGTGAACCGCTGCCCCGGCCGCGCCCTCATGCGCGACAAGATCTGGTGGCGGGGAATTGAGAAGAACAAGCTCTACTTCAAGCGCTGCCGCCCCGTCATGGCCCGCTACCTGGGCTGCGGCATCTGCATGAAGGTCTGCCCCATCCAGAAGTATGGCCTGAAGAACGTCATGGACCACTATGCCGAGACCGGTCAGGTACTGGGCAAGGGCACCCACGACCTGGAAGGCTACACCCTGGAAGGCAAGGGCTACTTCGGCCCCGGCGAAATGCCCGTCTTCGACGCCGCTTTCTTCGACATGCCTCACGGCGGTACTGACGAGCACGCTTTTGAGCTCTTCAAGCAGAAGGCCACGGCTGCCGGTGGCGAAGTCACCGAGGACATGATGGATGAACTGAAGGACGGTCTGGTCAAGGCCCTCTTCCAGGCCACCGACAACCTCGGCATGATGGACGAGGACGCCGACTACATCTAGTCACTGTCCCCTGTCCGTCCCGGACCAGACCAGAAGAGGCCAGCATCCCTGCGATGCTGGCCTTTACTTATGCCTCCCTGGTTCGCCGCCCCTGCCCTCCCGGTCCGCCGCCCGGGTTCTGCCAGTCCCCGTTAACTGCCCAATGGGATCTGTCCCCGGGGTAGCGTTTCGCATTAGGCAATGCACAATGCCAGGTCGGGGTGATGTCTCGTGGAAATCCCTTGTCCACCGGCATCCAGCGGGGCGTCGGCTGACTGTTGAAGCAGCTTGTAAACCAAAGCCACCGTGGAAACTACGTCGAGGGTACCTGGTACTGGAGTGGCATTAGTTCAGATTTCTCCTGAACCGCAGGGGCGGGCTGCCGTGCGCTCCCACCCGGGCGCCATATCAAATTCGCCTTAAGCGTCACGCCCTCATAGATGGCATACCATAGTCGATAGAAGGGTAATGCACATCCCACCCTGGCTTTGGTTTAGTTGAACCCTCGGGCCTCGGAACGGTAGCCGTAGAAGTTGTCCCCGTCTCCGTCATTCTCCACGAAGACGTAGATGGGCGAGTCGTCGCCCTGGCTCCACCTGGCTGTACCCGCGCATTCCACCCTGGAGGGGCTGCTGACAAAGACCCGAAGGTTGTAAACCTTCAGGATCGCCGCGTCCTGCTGCCGGCTCAACTCCTGGCTCAGTTCCGCAACCGCGCTGCAGTTGGTGGAGCCCAGAATGTGTGTCCGCAGAATCTGGTCTGCCCTTCCCGAGGTGTCCAGTTCGGCGAAAGAGCCAAGCGGGGCCCGCTGCACGGCTGAAGGGTCAACCGGAGCGGAGGTCGGTACTTCCTGCCGCTGTATAACCAGCGTCGGCGCCGACGGAGTGGGATAAGGGGTATAGGTTGGCTGCGGCGTGGGCGTTGCTGCCGCTGTGGGCGCGGGGTAGGGAGTATAGGTCGGATAGGGCGTCGCCGTGGGATAGGGCGAGGCCGTGGGCAGCGGTGTACCCGTCGGGTATGGAGTGGAGGTGGGATAAGCCGTGGCCGTAGGGTAGGGCGTATTGGTGGGCCAGGCCGTCGCCGTGGGGACCGCCGCCAGTTGATTGACTACTTCGGCCTGTACGGTGGCCTGAACGTTCGGGACAGTAGCCGTCGGCTGCGGTTCGGAAGTGCACGCTATCGCCACCGCCGCCAGACTCAGGGGAACTGCCAACCGCAAAGCCCTAGCCAGTACCTTAAAGTTAACTGTCATCATCTAAAAGTGTCCTCAATCGGTTGCATATTAGCAAGAGACTATAGCAGACCCGCCCGCTTCTTACCTTGCCCACGGGCGTTGCCTTTTAGGCAGTTTGGGGACTTGGCCTTATCCCGAATTGCCGGGATTCTCCAATTCGAGGTCCGGCAATAACGCAATTCCTGTAAGAGAGAGAGCATTGCTATACAGTTTGACAATACATCACAAATATAATACTATAAGACTGTAACAGTATCACAGTGTTATAGTAATATCAGATGAAACCTGACTAATCAAGGAGGTTAACCATGCCGACTGTAAGGATCGACGACGAAGTTTACGAGTGGCTTCAGTCCTTGGCAGTACCATTTCAAGATACCCCAAACTCAGTGCTGCGACGAGTGGCGGGGCTAGAGGACGCGTCCACATCCCAAACGGAAATTCAAACAAATTCGACGATGAGCGAAAGCGAAAATGAAGGAGAAAAAATGGCTTCAACTAGAACATCGGGAAGAGAACTAAGTAGAACTTTCGGAATTAGCGGTAAGCAGAGCTTGTACAGCGACACCGGAACCTTTTACGAAAATCTGACAAGGTTCCCTGGCATTCTTTGGGATAGACACGGCTATGTTAGGTTCCTAGCTGAAGATGACTATTTGAGATCACCCTACCTACAAATTGGCAAGAAGCTAAATGTTCCCAACGGAGGAATTTCCTCTATCCCTGGGTACACTTGGGCCAGGTAGTTAAGAGTAATCAACAGCATCTCATATAAAGCGTTATTGGGCAGCCCCATGAAGATTGGAAGCTAGATTGCCCATCCTTGACCCACGCCCTTGCTGCGGGTAGGATTGTGCTGACAATCAGGCAAGCTTGGAGGCCACGCAAACATGCCCAATTACACCGAAGAATTTGTCGAGGTTGGAGGCTCAAAAGTACAGTTGCGCAAGGGAGGCTCCGGCGATCCCCTGCTGGTGCTGCACGGGGCCGGCGGCAGCGGCGGCTGGCTGCGCTACCTCGATGCCCTGGCAGAACGGTTCACCGTTTATCTGCCCTCCCATCCCGGGTACGACGAATCCGAGCGGCCCGAGTGGATGGAAAACATGCACGATATGGCCTGCTTTTACAACTGGTTCATTGAGAGCCAGGGCATCCAGGGCTGCCGGGCCATGGGATTCTCCATGGGTGGCTGGCTGGCCTCGGAATTGGTGGCAGCCGCCGGACCCGTCTTCAGCAAGCTTATGCTGGTGGCTCCGGTGGGCATCAAGCCCAATGAGGGGGAGATTGCCGACGTCTTCATCATCACCCCGGCCCAGGTTATCGAATTGCTGTTCCACGACCCTTCCCAGGCTCCCGAGTACGATCAGGTTTTCGGCCAGACGCCCACCCCTGAGCAGATGGCCGTACTGGAGCGCAATCGGGAAATGTCGGTCCGCATCTGCTGGAAGCCCTACATGCACAGCCTGAGCCTGGCCGACCGTCTGGCCCGCGTCAACATCCCCACCCGCATCCTTTGGGGACGGGACGACCGGCTGGCTCCCGTCGAGTGCGGCAGCCTGTACCAGCAGGCCATCCCCGGGTCCGACCTGGTAGTTATTGACAACTGCGGCCACCTGCCCCAGATGGAAAAGACCGACGAGTTCCTGCAGGCGGCCAATTCGTTCCTGTAAGTCCGATCTTTATTCACATGGATGGGCAGGATGAACAGGATATTTATTCTTCAGGGCGGGAGATTTCTGCCCTCAATCCAACACAATCCTGTACATCCTGTACATCCATGTTTTGCAGAGGAGGAGAGCTTTGCTGCCACGATTCCGAGTTAACCTGGAAGATGCCATCAACGTATCCGGCGACGACCTGAAGGCCACCGTCGCCGCGATTTTTGAAAAGGTGGGCGTGCCCGCCGCAGACGCCGAACTGGGCGCCGACGTGCTGGTGCTGGCCGACCTGAGGGGTGTGGACAGCCACGGTGTCTCCAACATGCTCCGCAGTTACCTGGGCGGTTACCAGCGGGGCGAAATCAATCCGCAACCCAACATCAGCATAGTCCGCGAAACCGCCGCCACCGCCAGCATAGACTCGGACCGGGGATTGGGCACCATCGTAACCCCCAAGGCCATGGACATCGCCATCCAGAAGGCCAAGGAGGTTGGCGTTGGCATGGTGACCATCGGCAACTCCCGCCACCTGGGAATGGCCTCTTACCACGCCATGCGGGCTGTCGAACACGACATGATTGGCGTCTGTATGACCAGCGCCCCGCCGCGCATGGTTCCTACTTTCGGCGCGGAACCCCGCCTTGGCACCAATCCCATTGCCGTAGCAGTACCGGCCCGCAACGAGGCCCCCTTCGTATTTGACGCCGCCACCAGTTCCGTGGCCCAGAACAAGATCGAAATCGCCCGCCGCCTGGGCGCCGACCTGGAGCCCGGCTGGCTGGCCTCCGAGGATGGCACCCCCATCATGGAGGAAGTGCCCGTACCTGAGAACTACCACCTGCTCCCCGTGGGCGCCACCCGGGAACTGGGCTCGCACAAGGGCTACGGTCTCGCCTGCGTGGTGGACATCCTGGCCGGCGTGCTGACGGGCTTTGGCTACGGCGCCGTTCCCGGACGCCCCAACTTCGGCCACTACGTCGCTGCCTACAACGTCGCCGGATTCGACGACCCCGACCACTTTAAGGACGAAATGGACGGCTGGCTCCAGATGATGAAAAGCACCAAGCCCGCCCCGGGCCACGACCGCGTCCTGGTGGCCGGCCAGCCCGAGGCCGAAATGGAAGCCGTCCGCCGCAAGGAAGGAATTCCCCTGCACCCCGAAGTGGTCCAATGGGTACGGGACACCTGCGCGGAACTGTCGGTCCGCTGCGTGTTTTAGGGGATCGGGACAGGTCGGAAACCTGTTGACATCGGATTATCCGGACTTGGTAGAGAGAAGGACTCACACAACCATGAAAGCAGTCTGGTTTGAACAAAACGGCCCGGCGGAAGTAATGCAGGTGGGCGAGATGCCCGAACCCGAACCGGGCCCCGGCGAGGTCCGCATCAAGGTGATCTCCTCCGGCGTAAACCCGTCGGACTGGAAGAGGCGCCTGGGTACGACCTCCCCCATGGCTTTCCCCCGGGTTATTCCCCACCAGGACGGCGCGGGAGTTATTGACCGGGTGGGGCAAGGAGTCCCGGATTCCCGCATTGGCGAAAGGGTCTGGCTTTTCGAGTCCCAGTTTGGGCGTCCCTTTGGCTCGGCGGCGGAATACACGGTACAGCCAGCGGGCCACGCCGTGCAGATGCCCGACTCCATCACTTTCGAGCAGGGCGCCTGCCTGGGCGTACCCGCCATGACCGCCCACCGCTGCCTGTTCGCCGACGGCCCACTGGATGGCAAGGTGGTCCTGGTGCCCGGTGGCGCCGGCGCTGTAGGCCACTACGCGGTCCAGGAGGCCAAACTGGCCGGGGCCACCGTCATCAGCACCGTCAGTTCCGACCACAAGGCCGCCATTGCCACCGCCGCTGGCGCCGACCACATCATCAACTATCGGTCCGAAGACGTGGTCGCCCGCATTATGGACATTACCGGCGGCGAGGGAGTTGACCACATCGCCGAGGTGGACTTCGCCGGCAACTTCCCGGTGACCAGCCAGGTTTTGAAGACTAACGGCGTGGTAGCCATCTACTCGTGGGGAACCATCCAGCAGCCCCCGGTTCCGCTCCAGTTCCGCAACAGCAACACCCTGGTGCGCAACGTGCTGGTGTACGAAATGCCCGAGCCGGCCAAGGAAGCCGCCATTGCCGACATTACCGCCTGGCTGGAGTCCGGCGCCCTTTCCCACCAGGTCGGCCCCCACTTCCCGCTGGAGGAGACGGTGGCCGCCCACCTGGCCGTGGAAGGCGGCGCTGTCGGCAACGTGATCGTTGACGTGGGGGAAGAGTAGCCCACTCAGCGCAAGGCCGGGATCAGATTCTCGCAGCTTGTGATGCCGGGGTTGTACCGCTCAGGTCTGAATACCCCGGCTGTTTTCTATCTGGCCGATTTCTATTTGGAGGGAAGCCGTGAAAGGAAGCGAAACCCGTATCCTGACCACCCACACCGGAAGTCTGCCCCGCCCGGAAAGTCTGGTGGACATGCTGGCAGAGGTGGCCCAGGGCGCGCCTGTTGACGAGGTCGCCCTGGAGTCCGCCGCCAGCGAGGCCACCAGGAAGGTGGTCGCTTCCCAGTTGGCGGCCGGGGTGGATGTAATTAACAACGGTGAGCAGTCCCGCGTCAGCTTCTCCACCTACGTCGTCCAGCGCATGTCCGGGTTCGGAGGGACCTGGCAACGGCGGGGCCACCGCGACCAGAACGAATACCCCGGTGTGGTTCGCCCCCGCCGCATCCAGCTGACCCGCGACGTCCCCGCCTGTGTGGGTCCGGTATCCTACCAGCGGCTGGACCTGGTGGAAAGCGAATGCCGCCAGTTTCTCGACGCTGTCAGCGCTGCCGGTGAAAAGCCCGAGGACATGTTTATGACCGCCGCATCCCCGGGCATCGTCGCCCTGACCCTTGGCAACCAGTTCTACGACAGCCACGAAGAGTACGTCTTTGCCCTGGCCGAGGAACTGCGCAAGGAATACGAGATTATCGTAGCCAGCGGCCTTACGCTGCAGCTGGACTGTCCCGATCTGGCCATGGAACGCCACATTTCCTACCAGGACGAACCCCTTTCGGCCTTCCAGGAGGTCGTAGCCCTGCACATACGGGCCATCAACCACGCCCTGGCCAGCATCCCCCGGGAGCGGGTGCGGCTGCACGTTTGCTGGGGAAACAGCGAGGGCCCCCACATCTACGACGTACCCCTGGAAGACATTCTGGACATTCTGTACGAGGCAAATGTGGGCGCCCTCGTCATGGAAATGGCCAACCCCCGCCACGGCCACGAGCACCGCGTGTACCGCGACCGTCCTCTGCCCGAGGGCATGCTGCTGGTTTCGGGCGTCATCGACACCAAGACCAACTATGTGGAGCACCCCAGGCTGGTGGCGGATCGCCTGATCCAGGCTGCGGCGGCCGTGGACGGCGACCCTACCCGCCTGCTGGCCGGCACCGACTGCGGCTTTGACACCTCCGCCGGCTCCAACCGAGTGGTCCCCGACGTGGTCTGGCTGAAACTCCGGGCCATGCGGGAAGGCGCCGAAATTGCCACCCGCGAACTTTACTAGCGAAGGCAGAAGCAGCGATTCTCCGGCGAAAGGGTTCTTGCGCCTAATGCCGCCCGCCGGCCACCCCCGGACCGTGTCTCCCCGAGCGCAGCCGAAGGGCCTGAAAACCTTTCTGCCGTCACCCCGCAAAGCAATAAGCCAATGTCGCCCTGAGCTTGCCGAAGGGCCTCAAGTCCTTCCCAATTGTCCGCCTACGGAGCCGAAATCCGGTCTGAAGGACAGTGTCCGGATCATTTAATCCTTGGGAAGCTACAATCTCCCTGAAGCGTGATTGCCCTGGCATCTCCTTCACTGCAGTTTCCAACTTGTGCCTGCCGGTCTATAATCAAATAAGACTGACGCTCAACCGATCACCCCAGCCTGTTCAAATTGGGGGCCGCCATGTCCCGCCTGCTCATTCCCTTCCTGATGATGCTCCTGCCCCGGTTCCTGCCCAACATCATCCGTTACTTCATGCTGGTTTGGCGTCTCACCTTTGACCGGCGTGTGAACATCATCCTGCGGGCGCTGGTTCCGCTGTCCCTGGTCTATGTAATATCCCCCATTGACCTCATCGGGGACAGGCTACCCCTCATTGGCCGGGCGGACGACATCATTATTGTGGGTATTGCGGTGCTGTTCCTCGTAAAGCTGGCCCCGCCCCACGTGGTGGACGAGCACCTGGGCCGCGCCGCTCCCTCCGACCGTCCCGAGGACAAGGACCCGTCACAGGTGGTGGACGGCGAAGCCCGCTTTATCGATGACGACTGAGGAAGGCCGGCTGTCCAGGGCCGCTGACCCCGCCCTCATTCCCGGCGCGGGCCCTGAAGCTCGCCAGGCGCACAACTTGGCCGTACTGCAGCAAACGGGCATTTCCCTATACGTCCACGTCCCCTTCTGCCAGACCAAATGCCCCTACTGCGACTTCAACACCTACCAGGGCATCGAGGGCCTGATGTCGCCCTTCTTGGACGCCCTGCTGACCGAGATTGCCACCTGGGCGCGGGCCTTGAACCACCCGCCGGTCAACACCGTCTTCTTCGGCGGGGGAACTCCCTCCTACCTTCCCGACGGCTTCCTGGGCAGGATTATGGAGGCCATCGGCCGGGGTTTTTCCGTTCGTCCTGACGCGGAGATTACCATCGAAGCGAACCCCGGTGATTTGATGAGTCCCGACAAAGCTGGCAGCCTGCTGGCCCAGGGCATCAACCGGATCAGCATTGGTGTGCAGTCGCTGGACAACGACCTGCTCAACCTGCTGGGCCGCCGCCACGACGCCGACCAGGCCATTGGGGCTTTCCGAACTGTCAGCGAAGCCGGCTTCGACAACATCAACCTGGACCTCATCTACGGTCTGCCCCGCCAGTCCCTGGAACAATGGCAGGACACCCTGAGCCGCCTGGCCGCCCTGGAGCCGGCCCACATTTCTCTCTACTGCCTCACGGTGGAAGAGGGGACGCCCCTCCATCGCTGGGTGGAAAAGGGAGAGGTGCCCCTTCCCGACCCCGACCTCGCCGCAGATATGTACCAGTACGCCCGGGAACATCTTGAGGACAAGGGATACCACCACTACGAAATATCCAACTGGTCCCGGCCAGGGCTGGCCTCGCGGCATAACCTGGCTTACTGGCGCAACGTTCCCTACCTGGGGGTCGGTCCGGGCGCCCACTCCTGCCTGGGCGGCTACCGCTTCTGGGACATGGACCCGCCCCGCGCCTACATCGAGGCGTCCCTGCGGTGGGCAACTGAAATGCGCGAGCCTCCTGGCAGTATTACCGCCGAGTGGCTGGAAACGGTCGGCCCATTGGGCGGCCACGAACCCATTGACCTCGACCTGGCCGCCGTCGAGACCATGTTTCTGGGCCTGCGCCTGCTGGACGGCCTCGACCTGACCGAGGCCTCAGCCCGCCTCGGCGTGGACCTGGGCGTCCGCTACCAGGTACAGCTTGCGGAACTCCTGGAACAGGACTTGCTGGTAAGAGACGGCAACCTGTTCCGCCTGCACCCCTCTGCCTACCTGATTGCCAACCAGGTCTTCACCCGCTTCCTTGACTAACCCGCCTCTATACCTTTGAGCCTCCACCGCCCCCCCGCGCCCTCCCTGATCCCCCGCCAGCCTCCCCCCCCCCCCCTCCCCAACCCCGCCTCTATACCTTTGAGCCTCCCCCCCCCCGCCGCCTGAACCCTTCCGGCTCCCTCCTCAACATCCCTCCACTGACACCCTCCCCAAGGCAATCAAGTTTTCTCCTCATCCGGTAACCCTGACACTTGCCCCTCGCCAAACTGCCTGACTCACCCCTACCATAAAAATCGGCAGATATACAGACGCCAGTTGACCAGACGTACCAGCAAAATCAGTCAAGTAGCCACCATAGACCCATTTCAGCCCATCTCCAAACAGGAGAAAGGGGAAAATGACCTGCTAAAAGAGCTGTTTCCCGTTCTCAGGGAAACCAGCCTCACATACGAAATGAGCGCATATGAAGCTAAATGGCCAGGAAAATGCATTTTCCCCCGGACGCAATACAGTGAGTCCGGCAGCGCAGCCATCCGAAGTTTTCCCCGTCAGCTTGCCAATGCTTTACATAAGCTTTAGCCTATAAAGCAGGGTCGTTTTCTGTGACCCGGAATAAACGTCTGGAGAGTAACCCGTCTTGGAACAACTGAACGCCACTGCACACCGAGTGCTCCAAAATTTCCCGGCCAAAGCACTATTTACCCTAAGTTTTATTCTTCTGGCCACATTCCTTATGGCCGCCTGCCAGTCCACACCCACTGAGGCGCCGGTTACTCCTCCAACCCAGCCGCCGGCGCCCACTCCCAATATCCAGGCCACCATTGACGCGGCGGTGGCCGCTGCCATCGACGTCCAGGCAACGGCTTCAGCCGAAGTGCCTGCTGAAGAGCCGTCCGAGGAGGCGACCGAAGAACCCTCCGAGGAAGCCACTGAAGAGCCTGCTGAAGAGGAACCTGCCGAGGAGCCCACGACTGCCCCACAGCCCACCCATACACCGCAGCCCACTTCCACTCCTCCCCCAACGGTGACGCCCGTGCCCACGGCTACGCCGGCGCCTACCGCCACGCCGCAACCTACGGCTACGCCCATCCCGGAGCCTACCGCCACTCCCCTGCCCACGGCGGCGCCTACCCGGGTGCCTCCCACGCCGGTCCCTACGCCCGCACCTGTCACCATAACCAAGATCGACAGCAACGGCGCCCATACCTGCGCCCTCTTCTCCGACGGTTCAGTACGGTGCTGGGGAAGCGACGTTAACCAGCAGTTGAGCGTACCCATCGGCGTTGCCTTCTCGGACGTAAGCGCGGGAGGTTCTTTCACCTGCGGCATCCAGGCGGGCACTGAACGTGAGGGTGCGGCCTTCTGCTGGGGCAAAGACTTGCTGGGCAGTCTGCAGGTTGACCGGAGCGCTCGGCTGAAGTCCATCAGCGCCGGCGGCCAGCACGTCTGCGGAGTATTGATGGACGACACCGTTGCTTGTTGGGGCAGCAACGAACGCGGCCAGACCGAGGCTCCTGTAAAGCAGACCTTCGTCTCCGTTACCGCCGGCGGCGACTTTACCTGCGCTCTCAGGGACGACGGCACCGTGGACTGCTGGGGCGCCAACAACTACGGACAGCGGAATTATCCTGCCGACGAAGTGTTCACCAAGATTGACGCCGGTGACGACCACACCTGCGGCCTGCGTCCGGACGGGACCGTGGACTGCTGGGGCAACAACCTGTGGGAACCGCCCCAGGTTGAGGGCATAGTGGACATCGGGTCCGGAGACGAGTTTACCTGCGCGGTGGCCCACGACAGCAGCGCCTATTGCTGGGGACGCGACTCTGAGCGGGAACTGGAACCCCCCGACCGGCGCGGTTTCGAGATTATCAGTAGCGGCGACCAGCACACCTGTGCCGTCCGGTTCGACGGGGTGGTCGTCTGCTGGGGCGGCAACCGCTACCTGGGAGCCACCAATCCTCCCGACGACCTTGAGCAGCCCCGCTATTAGGCGCGCCTTGGCTGCATGAGGTCCTGACTCAGCCTGAAACGGTTGAGATCGCTACAAGACCCCAATACAAAGCAGGGGCGGGATTCAACCCCGCCCCTGCACGTTCCAGTCTGTGGCTTGCCGCCGTCACATGATTGCCGATTGTCCCGCTAACCCTGATCTACCCCAAGATCCCCGTTGCGGGTGAGGCAGCCCGGTGATCCCATTTACCCGGACCCACCCCAAGATACCTGTTTCGGGTTCGGAAGCCCGGGGCCCCATTCACCCGAGATACCCCCAGGATCTCCGTTCGCGGTGAGCCACCCCAGGGTCCCCGTTCGCGGTGAGCTTGTCGAACCACCAACAATGCCCCGGTCTGGCTGCCCTCATAGGCGCCTGGTTCCTACCCCTTGGCTGCGGCTTTTTCCGATGCGGCCCTTGCCTTCTGCTCCCGGCGCGCCAGGGTGCGGTGAATGTAGTCGGTGGCGTCGGGGGTCTTGCAGCCCGTCTCGCCGTGGTCCACCTCCACCTTGCCGATGCGGGCGGCCGCCGCCAGCGCCTGCTCCTTCAAATCTGCGTTGCGAATGCCTATCGCAATCAGCGCGTTGTTCATTGCGTCCCTGACCCGGTTCTTGCGGGTGTGGACTTCAGCTTCAATAGTCGCCAGCAGAAGTCCAAAGTAGGAATCGGGCAGGTCCTGGTCCTTCATGGCCAGGTGGGCCACCAAGTGCCACCCGGCCCGGCCCGGCCACTCTCCCTCGGCTCCCGTCCACTGCTCCGCCTTGGCCCGGGCGTGGGATGTCTTGCCCACGAATCCGGAAAAGGCGTCGGTGATTACGTAGCTGTCCAGTTCCCCGGCCCAACTTTCCAGCAGGGCATCGTCGGCCTGGGCCGGGTCCGCCACCATGGTAGCCAGCACTCGGGCGTCGTGATTGCCGCTGCTCCACAGTTCCAGGGCCAGTGAGTGGTCGCGCTTGATGGACTTGGCCAGCTTGTTAAGGTTGGCAAAGCTGACCCCGAACATCTCCTCCCGCACACCGTGTCGGGCGTAGATCTTCCGGTTCTGGGCCGTACCCACTTCCTGCAGTTGCTCCAGCGCCTGTTCTACATTCATTTGCGTACCTCTCCCCTCCGGGGCAAAAAAATGGGACCCCTTTTGCAGGGGCCCCACCACTCAATACTTTCAATCTAATACTTAAAACTTCAAGCTACATCAATCTAAAATCATAGTATTACAGGGCAATTGAATAATCAAGCGTTCCAGAATCCACTTCAGCTGGAAAAAGATTCCTTGTGGCCGATCTCTACAATCAACTTCTCGTACAGGGTTACCCCTTCCCTTACCAGCAGTACCACCGCATCGTAGGAATGGGGCATCTGCAGTTCTATGAGCTTGTTCATAATCTCCTCAACCAGAGGAGTGTAGCCGCTGTCCAGGTACTCGCTCAGGGCATCCAGGTTGTCGGCCATGTAAGATGCGGTGGTCAGGGAATTGGCGTGCAGGCGGCGTAGCTGGTCCACCCGGTCTCGGGGCAGGTTCAGTCGCGCCTTGCCAAAAAGGAACTCCTGGTTGCCGTAGCCATCCTCTGCCACGTAGGTGGCGAACTCCTCAACAACCCGCCTGGCGTGGATCAGCGTGCGCCTGGCCTGGAACCAGGTCTGCCGGAACTCTCCCGTTCGCTGGGCCTCCGTGAGGATTCGGTTGCGGCGCATCTCCAGGTACGCCCCTCCGCTGACCAGCAATCCCAGCAGCGAAAAGCCGATGGCAAACGGGTCCGGATCTACCAGCTCCGGGCCTGAAGTCTCTGGTTCACCTTGTGTCATAATCACCCCCTTCATTGTCAAAGCTGGCGGAAATATATCAGCCACGTACACCCATTTCTACTATGGGAAGCTAGGTATATAGCCTTACAAGACTTAACTGTCCCAAGGGATATTGAGCCGTCATCGCGGGTATAAAACGGGTTTTCCTCATTGCTTTCCCCGGTTCCGTGGTATCCTTGCCCGAATCCTTGGGCAATCGTGTAGAATCGGCGTAACCGCTGTCAGCGAGGTCTGCACCCATGTATGTAATTGGCACCGCCGGCCACGTGGATCATGGCAAATCCACCCTGGTCAAGGCCCTCACCGACATCGATCCCGACCGCCTCCCCGAGGAAAAGGAACGGGAAATGACCGTTGACCTGGGCTTTGCCTGGATGACCCTGCCCAGCGGTCGGGAAGTCAGTATCGTTGACGTGCCGGGCCACGAGCGGCTGATCAAGAACATGCTGGCCGGCGTGGGCGCCATTGACCTGGCCCTGCTTATTGTGGCTGCCGACGAGAGCGTGATGCAGCAGACCCGGGAACACCTGGCAATCCTGGACATTCTGCAAATCAAGCGAGGCCTGATAGTCATCACCAAGACTGACCTGGTGGACGAGGAGCTGGTGGAACTGGTCAAGGCGGAAGTCGAAGACGTGGTGGCCGGCACCTCCTTCGAGGGTTGCCAGATGGTCGGCGTGTCCGCCTACACCGGCGCCGGTATGGACGAACTCAAGGCTACCATTGACGAAATCCTGGATGAGACCGGCGCGCGTCGGGATCTCGGACGGCCCCGCCTGCCGGTGGACCGCTGTTTCTCCATCTCCGGCTTCGGCACGGTAGTCACCGGCACCCTGATAGACGGCATGTTCGCCGTGGGCCAGGAAGTAGAACTGTCCCCCTCCGGTATGCGGGGCCGGATTCGCGGCCTGCAAAGCCACAAGGAGAGGGTTGACCGCAGCGAACCCGGCGTCCGGCTGGCCGTAAATCTGTCGGGCGTGGCAAGATCGGACATCGAGCGGGGCGAGGTGGTTACTCTTCCCGGCTGGCTGCCCTCGACCCGCCGCCTGGATGCCCACATTCGCATGGTGCGGGACGCGCCCCACCCTCTGCGGCACAACGCCGGCGTTACCTTCCACCTCTTTACCAGCGAGACCACGGCCCGCGTACGGCTTCTGGACGCCGACCGCTTGACCCCGGGAGAAGACGGCTGGATCCAGATTTTGCTGGACGACGCCATTCCCATGGTCAAGGGCGATTACTTTGTCTTGCGCTCGGCTGAAGACACTCTGGGCGGAGGCCAGGTGGTGGACCCCAGACCCCGCCGCCGCCACCGCCGTTTCAGCCCCGATACCATCGAGCAACTGATGATGCTGGATCAGGGCACCGGGGAGGACGTCATCTACAGCGTGGCCGACCAGGGCGGCCCCTGCGACCTGCGCACCCTGTCCCAGCGCTCCAATCTCTCTTCTGAAGAAGCTATGGAGCGAGCCCTGCAACTGGCGGAAGCGGGAGACCTGATCATCCTGGGCAACCTCGGGTCCGAGAACGACGCCGTGGTCTATTCATCCCAGGGCTGGGATATCTTCAAAGGCCGGGTGGCAGTGGAACTCCAGACCTACCACAACAGCTACCCCCTGCGCCGGGGCGCTCCCACCCAGGAGATTCGCAGCCGTACCGGCCTGGCCCAGGGCGTTTACCTGAAAGCCCTGGCCCGGCTGGTGGAGGAAGGCTCCGTGGTGGACGAAGGTCAGCAGGTGCGCCTGCCTGATCATCAGGTAACTCTGTCTCCCGAATTGGAAAAGCGTGCCACAGATTACGTGCATACGCTGGAACGGGAACCCTATTCGCCGCCCACCGAAAACCACCCGGAAGCGGAACTCTTGGGCTACCTCATCGACGAAGGACAGGTGGTCAGGGTGAATGAGTCGGTTATCTTCGCCGCCTCAGCCTACCGGGAGATAACGGACCGGATAGTAGCCCACCTGAACGAGAACGGGTCTATAACGGTAGCCGATGTCCGCACAATGTTCGACACTAGCCGCAAGTACAGCCTCCCTCTCCTGGAACACATGGACCAGCAACGCATCACCCGCCGCGTAGGCGACGAACGGGTGCTGCGGTAGAGGGTGTGACTAGCGGTTCATCTACAGGTCTTGTCTCGAGCAGTTGTTGGGCTTAGTAGAATTCGTCTGCATGTATTCCACGTTGTTCTTCCTCAATCAAGACTTAGCCTCTGGTTTGCCGGCCTGTTTCAGCTTGGCATTTAACCCAGCGAGTCTTTCTTTGTTCTTGGCTGGTCGGATGTAGTAGTGGTCAAATAGCGCTTCAACTATTTCAATACACCATTCTGCTTCATTTGGCTCAACATCAATGACCTGAAGGGATGTTATATCTGTGACCGGATGGGCGGAAAAATTGCCGAAATTGCGAATGGCATCAATTACATCCCTGAGGTAACTGGGAAGCATTCTCGTTGGATCAGTCTCATTCAACAACGCGTCCACTTGCCGGGACAGATTTCTCTGGGTATAACCATTTTCAGCAAGGATCGTTTGCAGTACCCTGCGGGAAAGTGCCGCAGAAGCCTTTGGACTAATTGGGAGAACGTTTCGGGCTTCCAAGAAATCTTCTCGCAGATTGTAAGGAACCGCCTCAGGAATAGAAGAAATACTATGGGTCTTCGAGACCAAGGGTGGGTATATGGTCTGTTCGCTCTTGATTTGGAATCGAATATTTCTGTCGTAGCACAACAGTATTACAATCGGTACCTTACAGTTCGGACATATGGCACCTTTGAGGCCGTAAGGTACGTAGTATTCAGGGGTGCCAAAATCCTCCTGAATCCAGTCATCTTCAACATCGTGAAATGCCACCAAACAATTTGGGCACTGCAATACAATCCTCCGAGACACACGACTGAACCTATGTTCTGTCGGATTGTAAAGTTATACGATCGGCCCTTGCAACGCCCACCCCCAACTTTGACACCCCAACACCCCCACCGCTATACTGAATATGATGCTTGGCCGTGGCGCGGCAGCGGCCCGACGGGTTGGTTTCCATAGCCTTCCCACCTCGGTTGCGCCGGTGGCCCGGCTTTTTATTTGCTCGAAAAAAGGTAGGCTTTTGTTATGTCCCTGCTTTCCCAGCAAGACCCCGATGTCTTTCGCGCCATTGAACGGGAAGACGCCCGCCAGCGCGACTGCGTCGTCCTCATCGCTTCCGAAAACTACGCCAGCAAGGCGGTTTTGGAAGCCCAGACCAGTGTAATGAACAATAAGTATGCCGAGGGATACCCCGGTCGCCGCTACTACGGCGGCTGCGAACACGTGGACGTCGTGGAGTCCCTGGCCATCGACCGGGCCAAACAGCTTTTTGGCGCCGAGCACGCCAACGTCCAGCCCCACAGCGGCGCCCAGGCCAACATGGCCGTTTACTTCGCCCTCCTGGAGCCCGGCGACACCGTCATGGGCATGGAGCTGTCCCACGGCGGGCACCTTACCCACGGCGCCAACGTCAACTTCTCCGGCAAGCTCTACAACTTTGTCCCCTACGGTGTGGACAAGGACACCGAACTCATTAACTACGACGAAGTGGAACGCCTGGCCAGGGAACACCAGCCCAAGCTGATTGTGGCCGGTTGCAGCGCCTACGCCAAGATTCTCGACTTCCCCCGCTTCCGGGCCATCGCCGATGAGGTGGGAGCCTACTTGATGGTGGACATGGCCCACATCGCCGGACTGATTGCCGGTGGCGCGCACCCGTCGCCTTTCCCCCACGCCCACGTGGTCACATCCACCACCCAGAAGAGCCTGCGCGGCCCCCGGGGCGGGTTCATCCTGTCCACATCCGACCTGGCCCGCAAGATCGACTTTGCCGTCTTCCCCTACATGCAGGGCGGCCCCCTGATGCACGTCATCGCCGCCAAGGCCGTCTGTTTTGGCGAGGCCCTCCGTCCCGAGTTTGCCCGCTACGCCCAGCAGGTAGTGGCCAACGCCGCCACCATGGCCACCGAGGTTTCTGAAGCGGGTCTGCGCCTGGTTTCCGGCGGCACCGAAAACCACCTCATCCTGGTGGACCTTACTCCCATGGACATCACCGGCCAGCAGGCGGAAACGGCCCTGGAGTCGGTGGGCATAATTACCAACAAGAACGCCATTCCCTTCGACCCCAAACCGCCCCGCGTGGCCAGCGGAATGCGCCTGGGAACCCCCGCCATCACCAGCCGGGGCTTCGGCGAGACCGAGACCCAGGAGGTCTCCCGCCTCATCTCCCGCGTGCTGAATAACATGGGCGACGAGCAGGTGATGAAGGAAGTCAAGGGCGCGGTAAAGGAACTGACCTCAGGTTTCGCCGTTCCAGGACTCGATTCCTAGTTGAGCGGTAAACCTGCCAGTGATATAATCCGCAAACAGTTTAGAATGGGCCCATAGTCAGGAGTGTTTCTTGCGTCATTACGAACTTGTTACCATCCTTAGCCCCATGCTTAGCCAGGACCAGGCCACCGAAGCCTGGGGACAGATTAACGACTTCATTACCAACCGCGAAGGGGATATCTTCCAGGAACAGCCCTGGGGCACTCGCCGGTTGGCCTATCCCATTCACCAGGGTTCCTACCACTTTTTGGAAGGAAACTACCGTCTTATCCGGTTCTCCACGGAAAGGCCCTTCAACCAGGCCCTGGAGAACTTCCTGAAATTTGACGAGAGGGTCTTGCGCTCCCTGGTCATTTCCATACCCGACCGGGAGATTCTGCCCGATCCGGTGGCAGCCAGGCCCGCTCCCGCCGCCGCGACTGCGACTCCTGCGGAGGGTGGCGCAGAATCGTCTGCCGAGGCCACCAGCGAGACCGCCACCGAAGCAGCAGCCGAGGCAACTCCTGAAGCCGCCCAAGCCCCTGCCGCCGAAGCGGAAGAGGCCCCTGCGGCCGAGGCCGTAACCGAAGAAGAAACCCCGGCTGCTCAAGCAGAAGAGACCCCATCGTCTGAAGCCGCCGAAGCCCCCGCCGCTGAAGCTGAAGAGGCTCCCGTGGCCGAGGCAACTCCAGAAGCAGCCGAAGCCGTCACCGAAGAAGAGGCCCCGACTGCTGAAGCGGAAGAGGCTCCTGCAGCCGAGGCCGAAACCCCCGCTGAGACATCGGATGCCCCCGCCGAAGAAGAGTCCCAGGCTTAGGCAGAAGACGTGCACAAGATTGTTATCATAGGTAATCTGGGCCGCGACCCGGAAATGCGTTACACTCCCAATGGACAGGGCGTAACCTCATTCAGCGTGGCTTCTTCTCGCCGCTACCGCACCGCTGATGGTGAGCAGCGGGAGGAGACCATGTGGTTCAACATCAATGCCTGGGGACGGAACGCGGAAATCTGTAACCAGTACCTTACAAGGGGAAGGCAAGTGTACATCGAAGGTACATTGACCACCCGGATCTTCACCGGCAGCGACGGGCAGCCCCGAGTGTCCAATGATGTTCGTATGACAGAGATGCAGATGCTTGCTGGTCCCCGCGACGGCGGGATGGAAGACGACCGCGCTCCCTACGGCGGAGACATGGGCCGCGGTGGAATGGATGACTATAACAACAATCCCGGCGGCTACGGGGGCGGCGGCATGGCTGGCGAACGCAGCATGAGCGGCGGCTTCGGCAACCAGTCCGACGATATCGACGACCTGCCTTTCTAGCCCAACCCGTTGACCCTGGTACTCGGCAATTGTCCTGATTTATAGCGGAGGAACAGTACAGGAATGACTACACCCGCACCGGCAACACCCACAACCCCGGAACAGCCGGCCCAGGCCAGCCCAAGCCCCAGTCCCAGCCCCGCTCCTGCAGGGCAGGGTCCCAGGCCCGGTGGCCCCGGCGGTTACCAGCAGCGCGGCCCGCGCCCGGCGGGAGGACCCCGACCCGGCGGCCGTCCCCGGGGACGTTATGCGCCGCGACGGCGGGTATGTTCCTTCTGCGTGGAACACGTCAAGCATATCGACTACAAGGACTACGAGCGACTGCGCCGCTACGTGTCCGACCGGGCCAAGATTGAGCCCCGTCGCAAGAGTGGCGTATGCGCCAAGCACCAGCGGGCCCTGAGCAACGCCATCAAGCGTGCCCGGCACCTGGCCCTGTTGCCCTTCGTTCCCATGCAGACCATGCGCAGCGGCATCCGCCGCTAGCCGCGTCAGGTTCGCTTCCCAGGTTTCGAAATACGGCTGAGCTTTCCAAGCGGAAAGCTCGGCTTTCGTTGGGCAGTAGAGTCCGCCGGCTGGTCTCCTCCGTAATACCTGCCAGGCGGCCCAAATTTACCGGATATCCCTAGAGGTCAAGGATGGTCTTTCCCCGGTCCCCCGAAGAATCCCTTCCCCAGGCTCCTACGCAACGCCGGCGTCGGCGAAGGCGGATGTCGGCCGAGGATGCCCAAAGGCAATCGGAACGCCGCGTCCAGGAACGCCGCCGCCAGAAAATCGCCCTGGGCATCGGCGCGGCCCTGGTCCTGGTTGTTGTCGCTATCGTTAGCATTGGTTACTATGTGGAATTCTACAAGCCCCCCCGGGAACTGGCCGGCCAGGTGCGGGACGTGCGTTTCACCATGGGCGACCTGGTGGACCGCATACGGGTTCTCCAGGGCGTCAACCGCTACCAGGGCGGACGGGTTGACCTCAGCACGGTCCCCTTCGAGTACCTTCAGAATATGATCCAGGCGGAGATTATCCGCCAGGCTGCCCCGGGACTGGGCTTCAGCGTTACCGACGAGAACATCGACCAGGAACTGCGCCGCCGCTTCCGCCCCATTCCCCCGCCAGGACAACAGGTGGACGAAGGCCAGCTTGACCAGGAATACGCCAACGGCCTGACTACCTTCCTGACCTCCACCAAGCTGTCGGAGGATGACTACCGCAGGCTGGTGGAAGAGGAACTGTTGCGCAGTCAGCTTTCCCTGCTCATTGACGCCGGTATTCCCGACGAAATGGAGCAGGTAGAGGTGGCCTGGATCCGGATGGATCAGGACGGAGCCGCTGACCCCCAGGAGGTCCGCAACCGTCTGCAAAGAGAAAGCTTTGCCCAGGTGGCTGCCGAGGTCAATGTTCCCGACGGCTTTACCAATCCCGAGGGCTACGTCGGCTGGGTTCCCGAGGGCGCCTTCCCCGAGTTGGACGATGAACTCTACGGAAACCCGGCCAGGGAACTGGAACCGCTGCCCGCCGGCGAAACCAGCGAGCCCATTTTTACCCAGGAAGGCGTGTACATTATCCACATAATTACCGGTCCTGAAGTGCAGCCGCTGCGTGGCTTCCAGGCCCTTGCCGATATGGGGGAGGGCGAATTCGAAAGCCTTACCCAGGAAGAACGCGAAGCCATTCGCCAGGAACTGCGTATTCGGGGCAAGCTGGCCCAGCAAGAAGTTGACCAGTGGTTCGAGGACCAGATTTCCCGTGGCTCCGACGAGGAGTGGCTGAAAATCCGGTTCGACAGCGAACTCTACGGCTGGGTTGCCGACCAGGTACAGCTATCGGCTCCCCGGGTTTCCGGGGGCCCGCCCGTAGGTGGCCCCGGTGTCCCCTAGCAGGCCAACAGATTTGAAATGATGACTGCCAAATCTGTTTCGTCATTCCGGCCTTGAGCCGGAATCCAGGCAGGTTGCGAAAGGTCAACTGCCTGGTACAAGAGAGGCTCTGGATTCCGGCTTTTGCCGGAAAGACGGTTAAACTCCAACCCTTCATTACAATGCTGTTGAAGTACTAACAGTTGTTTCAAAGTCCCTTCCCCCGTCAAGGGGGAAGGCCGGGATGGGGTGACGTGTTGCGGACATCGATTGTCCACCGGCATCCGACACAGCGGCCGCTTGTCTTGAAACAGATTCTGGCTGTTCAACTACTTTGGAATGATGAACGATTCTCAATTTGCCCTGAGTCTGCCCGGGGCCGGCTGCGAATCAAGTCCCGGCAAAACCTTCACTGCAATTTTGATGGGCCGTTAAGCTGTTTATGAGCGATTTATCCCACGGTAACCCGATAAATGTTGGGCTGCTCGGTCTGGGCGTGGTCGGCGGTGGCGTTGCCGCCACTCTGCTGGAACACTCCGAAAGCATCGCGGCCAAGGTTGGCCGTCCGGTCAACCTGAAGAAGGTACTGGTTCGCGACGCCGCCAGAAAGCGGGACGTGTCAGTTCCCGACAGCCTGATCACCACCAACCCCGAGGACATTCTTTCCGACCCCGATATACCCCTGGTGGTAGAGGTGATTGGGGGCGAAAGCCCCGCTGCCCAGTACCTCAAAGATGCCCTCCAGTCCGGCAAGCATGTGGTTACGGCCAACAAGGAGGTTATGGCCAAGCGGGGGCCCGAGCTATTGTCCGTGGCCAGCCGCAATGGCGTAAGCCTGTTGTACGAGGCCAGTGTGGGTGGCGGCATACCCATTATCGGGTGTCTGGTCAAGGAACTGGTGGCCAACCGGTTCCACTCCGTCCGCAGCATAATCAACGGGACCACTAACTACATCCTGACCCGTATGGCCAACGACCACACCGACTTTAGCCTGGCGCTGGCTGAAGCCCAGGAAAGGGGCTATGCCGAGGCCGACCCCACCAACGATATTGAGGGCTTTGACGCAGTTTACAAACTCTCCATCCTGGCCGGCCTGGCTTTCCACCGCCGTGTGCCTCCGGAAAGCATCTATCGCGAAGGCATCACCCGCCTCCAGCCCCAGGACTTCAGGTACGCCCACGAACTGGGTTACGCCATCAAGTCCCTGGCTATAGCCACTGAAGAAGGGGGCGCGATTCAGGCCCGAGTGTATCCGGCCCTGGTTCCCCAGGATAATATGTTGGCAAAGGTGGATGGGGTGTATAATGCGGTGGAAGTGGAGGGGAGCCTCTGCGGTCGGGTGCTGATTCACGGACGGGGAGCCGGTCGCGGCCCCACCACCAGCGCGGTGGTGGGAGATCTGGTTGAAATCGCCAGGAACATTAGCTCCGGTTCTACCCCCTTGCCGTCAGTTGCCCCGGAAGATTCGGGCCAGACCAGGTCAATTGATGACCTGGAATGCCAGTACTTCCTGCGGCTTAACATTGCCGACCGCCCCGGGGTGCTGGCTCAAATTGCCCGCATTCTGGGCGACCAGAATATCAGCATAGCGTCGGTGCTGCAGAAGGATGCCAACCCCGAGGCGCAAACGGCGGAAATCGTAATAACCACCCACCCCGCGCGGGAATTATGGGTGCAGAGGGCCCTTCAACAGGCGGAGGACCTGGAGGTAGTTCAGGAAATCAATAGCCTGTTGCGTATCGAGGACTAGCAAGGGCTGCGTGCAAAAGTATGGGCGTCGGCGTACTAAAGAAATACGGAGAGTTCCTGCCTCTTACCGAGGATACCCCCATTTTTTCCCTGGGTGAGGGCGACACGCCCCTGGTCAAGTCCAACCGCCTGGGAAAGGAACTGGGTTGCAAGGAGCTTTACTTCAAGCTGGAGGGCTGCAACCCCACCGGCTCCTTCAAAGACCGTGGCATGGTGGTAGCCATCGCCAAGGCCGTGGAAGAAGGGGCGGTGGGTATTATGTGCGCCTCCACCGGCAACACCAGCGCCTCGGCGGCGGCCTACAGCGCATATCTGGATCTTCGGGCCTTTGTCCTGATTCCCAAAGGGGAGGTGGCGCTGGGCAAACTCGCCCAGGCTATGGCCTACGGCGCCAGGATAATCATGGTGGACGGCAATTTCGATGCCGCCCTTGCCCTGGTCCGCGAATTTACCCAAAATCACCCCATAACCCTGGTTAACTCCGTAAATCCCCACCGCATTGAAGGCCAGAAAACCGCCGCCTTCGAAATCGCCGACGTTCTGGGCGACGCCCCCGATTACCTTTTCATACCCGTGGGCAACGCTGGCAACATTACCGCCTACTGGAAGGGTTTTGTCGAATACCATCAACTGGAACGCACCCGGACGCTTCCTCGCATGATGGGCTTCCAGGCAGCCGGCGCCGCCCCCATAGTTCACGGTCATCCCATTGCCAATCCCCAGACTATCGCCTCTGCCATTCGCATCGGGAACCCTGCAAGTTGGCAGCAGGCCCTGAAGGCAAGGGACGATTCCGGCGGCACCATCGACAAGGTCAGCGACGACGAAATTCTGGAAGCGTATCGGCTTCTTGCCTCCCGCGAAGGGCTCTTTGGCGAACCTGCCTCGGCCGCATCTGTGGCCGGACTGATAAAGCAGGTGAAGCAGGGGTTGAATCTGTCCGAGCGGCGTGTAGTATGTATCATTACCGGGTCCGGCCTGAAGGACCCCGATCTGGCCGTCAGCAGCGTGACTGCCCAGACTATTGAAGTGGAACCAACCATGGAAGCGGTAGAGGCGGCAGCCCTGGCCACCGCTTAACTGCGCACCCTGATTTTCCCAGAGGGCGGTTAATACCATTCAGTCCAGCATCGAACATATCGTCGCGGACCTGTTGTCCGCGATGGGTGAAGACCCTCAGCGTCAGGGTTTGCGGGATACACCCCAGCGGGTGGCCCGCATGTACGGTGAACTGTTTTCCGGCGTGGGCATCGACCCCCAGGATGCCATAGACGCCGTCTTCGATGAAGAAAGCTCCGACCCTGTGGTCCTCCGTAACGTCTCCTTTTATTCCATGTGCGAGCATCACCTGCTTCCCTTTTTCGGTACCGCCCGCATGGCATACATCCCCAACGGCAGAATAGCCGGAATCAGCAAGCTGTCCCGGGCCCTCGACCTGGCCTGTCGGCGTCCCCAGGTCCAGGAACGGCTGACGGGACAGGTGGCCGATGCCATTTGCGCTGCCCTGGCTCCCCAGGGTGTGGTGGTGGAACTGGAGGCGGAGCACCTGTGCATGGCCATGCGCGGGGTGCAAAAGCCCGGCGCCAGAATGGTTACGACTGCCGTCCGCGGCAATTTCCCCGATGGCAGGTGGACCCATGACAGCCTCCTGGCCCTGCTGCGGAGGGATGCCTGATTTGACCCAGGGCCGCAGCACCACTCCCCTGAACTCCTTTGAGGAAATTCGCAGCGAATGGCTGAATTTGCTGGAAGAATGCCCCGTTAACACCTTCTACCTGATGCCCCAGTGGCAGGAAATCTGGTGGGAAGCCTTCCGTGACAGCCGCGAAATGGCCGGTTTCTACCTGAAGCAGTCCGATGGTGTCACCGCCATTGCCTCCCTGGCCCGCCAGGGCGACGAAATGTCCTTCGTGGGTAACACCGAAACCTTTGACTACAACGACTTCATGATTCGTCCCGGCAGCGAGGACGACTTCTTCTCCGCCCTGATCGGCTGGCTGGGCCAGGAGGACATCAGGGCTTTGGAACTGCCCTCGTTGATTGAGAACTCCCCCACCCTCGAGTACCTCCCCGGCCTGGCTCGCCAGCAGGGGTATTCTGTGGAAGTCATCGAGGAAGACGTGACCCCCGGCCTGGACCTGCCCGACAGCTGGGACCAATACCTGGCCGGCCTCACCAAGAAGAACCGCCACGAACTCCGACGCAAGCTTCGCAGGCTGGAAGGAGTGGAAGGCTGGCGCTGGTACTGCGTCCAGGATCCCGAATCCATCGACACTCGCCTGGACGACTTCCTGGCCCTGATGCGCCAAAGTGATCCGGAAAAAGATGCCTACATGACCTCCGAGCGGGAGGCTTTCTTCCGTCGCATCGCCCGTCGCACCGCCGAACTGGATATGCTCCGTCTCTTTTTCCTGGAAATGGACGGGCAGGATGTGGCGACGTCGCTCTGTTTCGACTATAACGGCACCCGTTTCCTTTACAACAGCGGCTATAATCCTGAATACGGTTACTACAGCGTAGGTCTGCTGCTCAATGCCCTCTGCCTCCGCGAAGCCATCGAGCAGGGCAAGACCTACTTCGACTTTCTGCGAGGACCCGAGCCTTACAAATACCACCTGGGCGGCCTTGACCGGACCATATATCGCATGGTTGTAAGTAAACCCTGAGGGTAGGCTTTCGGTGAACGAAGCAAGAGTAGCCTTCATTTCCTTTCATGCCAGCCCCCTGATGGCCCCGGGCGAAGGCAAGGCCGGGGGTATGAACGTTTACGTTCGGCAACTGGCCCGGGCCCTGGGCAATGTCGGCATACCCGTTGACGTATTCACCCGCGAGCACCGTCCGGGCGCCACCTCCGCGAACATGGTGGAAAGCCTCTCGGACAACACCCGGGTAATCCACCTCCCAGCCGGCGAACCCGATACGCCCATGGAGGACTTTTTCGACCTCCTGCCCCGCTTCCTGGCTGAGATGCAGCACTTTACCCGCCGGAACCGTTTGCAGTACCGTGCCGTTCACTCTCACTACTGGCTGTCGGGGTGGCTGGGCCAGAGATTCAGCCGCTGGCTGGACATTCCCCACGTCATCACCTTCCATACCCTCTCCCGCATCAAAATGCAGTCTCGCCCCGGCGAGCGGGAACCCCTCCAGCGGCAGGAAGTGGAAGAACAGATAATCAATTCCGCCGACCGCATAGTGGCCTTCAGCCCTCACGAGCGGGACGCCATGTCGCGCCTCTACGGCGCCGACGTCAATCGCATTCAACTGGCCCCCTGTGGAGTTGATCTGGGCACTTTCCGTCCTCTGGACCGGGAGGAGTCCCGGCGTCAGCTTGGCCTTAACGGGGACAAAGTCCTGCTTTGCGTGGGCCGTATCGAGTCCCTGAAGGGCGTTGAACTGCTTGTCCGCACCACGGCCCAGCTGGATACCTGCGAACCCGTGCGGGTACTGGTAGTGGGCGACGATAACGGACAGGACCGGGAAGTGGATCGCCTGCGGGAACTGGCCGAAAGCCTGGAAGTTGGCGACACCATCGACTTTGTTGGACGGGTTGCCCAGGAAGAACTGCCCGTCTATTACAGCGCTGCCGATGTTTGCGTCGTGCCCTCCTTTTACGAAAGTTTCGGGCTGGCCGCCCTGGAGTCCATGGCCTGCGGCACGCCGGTGGTAGCCTCAAGGGTGGGTGGCCTTTCCACCGTCATCCAGCATGGCAGCACAGGGTATCTGAAGTCCTGGCGTTGCCCCGAAGCTTTCGCTAACTCTCTTGAAATGCTAATATCAAGCAAGAGCCTGCAGCAGAGCATGGGCTTGGCCGCCCGGCGCCGTGCAGAAGATATGAGCTGGGACAAAGTGGCCGAACAGATTGCCGGAATTTACGATATTCTGGCCATGGAAAGAGCCGCCCCTGGCGCGGCCTGAATATTCTTGAAAGACGTTTCCGGGCGCTAAAGCTTCCCCTTTCACGCTCCGCCCTTAATTCGCTGTTGTGATGAATTGAGGAGCAGTCAATGCTCTTCCGGTCTGGCGTGTTTTCTCCGCTGGTAGCACCGGTCTTGTATTCACGGTATTTCGATCTCGAATACCGGGGTGCGTGGAATCTTGCTCATTCCCACCCCGGCTTAAAAGGCACGGTAATTGTCTATGGCCCGATCCAATGATGAGGAACGGAGTTTTCCCCGCAAGATAATATTTCATTTTGAGGCAACGCTGGCTGCCGGCCTGCTGGTAATTCTGCCGCTCTTCATCACCATATGGATCCTCAAGTTCATTTTCGACCTGGTTGACCCCGTGGTAAAGGACTTGATCATCGACAGGCTGCCTGGCCCCCACTATCCAGGCACGGGCGTTGGCGTCATGCTGGTGCTGCTCTACATCGCCGGGTGGTTCACCACTCACGGTCTGGGTCAGCGGATGATTAACGGCGTCCATTGGCTGGTCGAACGCATTCCCGGCATCGGAAGCATTTACAGTCCTTTGCGCAGCGCCATGCAGACCTTGAGCCGCGGCGAGGACCATCCCTACCGGGGCGTTGTGCTGGTGGAGTTTCCCCGCCAGGGGTCCAAGTCCCTCGGACTGATTACTTCCTACCTGGGTGAGGTTGATGGCGAAGACAAGGTGGCGGTTTACGTTCCCACCACTCCGGTCCCTTCCTCCGGCTTCCTGATTGTCGTGCCCTACTCCGACGTCACTTTTACCGACATTACCGTGGATGACGCCATGAAGATCATCATCTCCGGTGGTCTTCTCGCCGGCTCCCTCATGGCTGAGTTGAATGTGGAGGTTCCGGTTATCAACGAACGCGAGCACGACTGAAGGGTCTTGCCAGGGCCCCTTTGCCTGCTAGGTATTTCCTGCAGGCACATATCCCTCAACCGTACCACCGGTTCCTATCCCCTTGGCTCCTGCGCCCTCAACTCCCGTAACCGACAGAAAAGCTGCTCCGCTGTCCAGTCACCCGTGACTGGTTCAGGTTTACAACCCCGGTTGCGACTCCCATAATGGCCCCACTTCTGCGGAGTCCATTTCAGGAACACCTTGGAGGCAGTATGAGTGTTGACCAACAGACTTGGCGCCGAGTAGCGCGTACCGGCCTTACTGGCCTGGACCGGGACAAGGCCTGCCCGGGTAATTTTGTTTATTCACCCTACAACGGGGACGGGAATGGGAATGGTGTAACTTTCCTGCTGGACATGGAAGGCAACGAGTTGCACCGGTGGCACCCGCCCACCCCTCCGGGCTCCTGGGGCTACCTGCTGCCCAATGGCAACCTTTTCTACATGGCCAAGGCCGAGCAGTCCAACCCCCGGGCTATGCCCGCCACCAATTTTGTCGGCGGCTGGCTGGTGGAGTTGGACTGGGACAGCAACATCGTCTGGGAGCACGTCAACCCGGCCCAGCACCACGACGCCCGCCGCACCGAGTCGGGCGGGGCAATGTTCCTGACCCTGGAGACCATCCCTTCGGAAATTGCCGACCAGGTAAAGGGCGGCCAGCCAGGCAGCGGCATGGAAGCTGACCACGAGGGAGGGCAGGAGGCTACCACCCACATGTGGGCCGACCACCTCATCGAGATAGACGCCCAGGGCAACCAGGTCTGGAACTGGCACGCCTGGGAACACCTCGATTTGGAAGAGGATATTATCACCCCCGGCGAACCCCGCCACGAGTGGAGCCACGGCAACACCATCGTGCCCCTGGGCGACCGGGTGCTGGCCAGCTTCCGCAACATATCAACCGTGTTGATGATCGACAAGGCTTCCGGAGAAATCACCTGGAAGGTGGGTTGGGACGTGATCTCCCGCCAGCACGACCCCAGCCTGCTGCCCAACGGCAACATCCTGCTGTTCGACAACGGGGAACGGCGCAAGAATGACGTGCGCATATTCTCCCGCGTTGTGGAGATTGACCCCAGCACCAACGAGATAGTCTGGGAATATCGCGACAATCCCTACTTCAATTTCTATAGCTCCCGCATCTCCGGCGCCCGCAGAATGCCCAACGGCAATACCATCGTAACCGAGGGTATGTTTGGCCGGATGTTCCAGGTCACGCCCCAGGGCGAGGTTGTGTGGGAATACATCAACCCCTATTTCCCTCAGGGGACCGACGGCTACGAAGACAACCGGGTCTTTCGCTGTTCGTGGTACATGCCGGGGGAAATACCCCAACTGGGATAGACGGCCAAGAATGTCAGCCCGGCAATGCACCCGAATTCGGGGTAATCGCATCCTGGTTTGATGTTTCTCTGACCCCGCCGAAGGATTCAGCACGGCATTCCTCCATAATGTGATTGCCCTGTGAGACCTTCCAGCTTGTCCCTGCCCTTTTGGGCGGGTATCATAGGGACGGCAGCCGTAACTGGTGATTAGCACTTCCGATTTTGTAGTGCAATGGCTGTCAACCCGGCAGCAGGTCTGGACGTGGCAGCCCTGGCCTGAACCCCTTCAGGCCGACGGTCAGAGATCCGGCGAAACCGGAAATTCTCAGGATGTGTGCCGCAGGCAACGCCCTGGGGCATAGCCTTGCCCCGCTGCCTTGCCTTGAATCGGTCGGCTGGACCATAGGAGAGAACCAATGGAAGAGACCCCTCAGCGTGTTCTGGTAGTCATACCCCATCCCGATGACGCGGAAATCTGGTGCGGCGGCACCCTGGCCCGTTGGATTGGGCAGGGCGCCGAGGTCGTGTATGTGCTTTGCACCGATGGCGGCAAGGGCACGGACAAGGCTGGAATCACTGCCCAGGAACTGGCCGCAACCAGGGATCGGGAACAAGTGGCTGCCGCAGACGTGCTGGGGGTTAGAGAGATAGTCAAGCTGGGCTACCCCGACGGGGAATTGGAAGACACCGGTGATTTCCGCAAGCAACTGGTTCGCGAAATCCGGCGGGTACAGCCCGACGTGGTAATGGTCACCGAACCTTACGTCCGCAGCATGGTATGGCACCGCGACCATCGCGTGGCCGGCCAGGTAGCCCTGGACGCCGTTTTCCCCTACGCCCGCGACCACCTTCATTTCGGCGAACTCTGGAGCGAAGAGGGACTGGAACCCCACAAGACGGGCGCCATCCTGTTTTGGGGAACGGAGCGCGCCGACACCTTCATCGACATTGGCGAGACAATGGAGGTTAAGCTGGCGGCCGTGCAGGCCCACAAGAGCCAGGTTGCCGACCACCCGGAGCGAGAGGTCGTGGACTACGTGTACCAGCGCGCCCGGGACGCCGGCTCCGAGGGTGGCTGCCAATACGCCGAAGCCTTCCGCCGCGTAAACTTCCGCACTGGGTAGGGTAGGTTATCCACGAACAGGCGCGAATGATCACTGGTTTACTGTAATAACGCAGGGGCAGCCACAAAGGCCGCCCCTGCGTCTAAGACCTTTCACGTTCCTGGAGTGGCGGGAATCGATCTTCCTTCCAAGAGCGATTTGTTGCTTGCAGTCTATCTACAGGCCCCGATAGGCATCCCGTCGGTGACTAATGCGAATTACGTAAACAAGAAGCTCCAAGCGTTCTACTTCATGGATGATACGATAGTCTCCAACTCTCACGCGACTCAGTCCTCGCAACGCTCCTTGCAGTGGAGCGCCTGACAACGGACTCTCCGTCAGGCTTCAATGGCCCTGCTAATCCTCCGACGGTCAACCCTGGGTAAATCCGCCAGGTCCTTGACTGCGCTTTCCTTAATCCTTACTGAGTAAGTCACGCTTGACGTCTTCCCAATCCAGGAACCTGTCGCTATGGTCGTTCAGTCTTTCCGTGGCCAGGGCCGCATCCTTCAGGTCTTCCAGGTAGCTCTCTACAGCTTGCCGTATGATGTCGTTCCTGCTCTGATTGGTAGCCGCCGACGCCTCATCCAGGGCCTCCACAAGTTCGTCAGGCATGGTGGCCGATATCTCTGCCATCTGATTTGCTCCTGGCATTAGTTGGCTTCCCATTGGAAAATTCTACAGCGGCCCGTCCCCGGGCTCCGAGAGCATAACCTCCCGCAGCAGGGGCAATGGCGGCGCACCGTAGGACAGCAGCTTGTCGTGGAATCCCCTCAGCGAGTACGCTGCCCCCTGCTCCCGCCGGTAATCATCCCGGAGCTTCAGGATCATCAGCTTGCCCAGGGTATAGTTCAAATACCCGGGGTCAAAGGTGCCCCGCAGCGCCTCTCTCCGTGCCGGCAGTTCTTCCATGTAGGCGTTGTCGATGAAGAACTGCGTCGCCTCCTCCAGCGTCATCCCCTGCGTGTGCATGCCCAGGGCGCACAGGTATCGGCAGTTGCGCACCAGGGCCTCCAGCAGCTGCGTTACCTGCAGCGCCTCCTGGCCCCGGGCGTACTCCGTCTCCAGCATCATCTCTTCCGTATAGTGGGCCCAGCCTTCGGTAAAGGCATAGGACGACGCCACCCGGTTTACCAGGGGCAGCGGGCGCCCGTAGCTGCTGTGCAGGTGGTGGACGAAGTGGCCCGGATAGACCTCGTGGATGGAGATTATGCGCAGGGTGTCATAGTTAAAATTGGTCAGCCATTCCTCCGCCTGGGTGGCCGTCCACGTATCCTCCACCGGCGTCACATAGTAGTAGGACTCGGTGGCCCGGGTTTCCAGCGAACCCGGGCTGTCCATGGCCGCGAAGGCGTACCGCATATAGGTGGGAGTCTCAATAACCTGGCAGCGGTCCTCCGCGGGCAGGGAGATAATGTCGTGGTCCAGCAGCGACTGCCGGATGTCCTCCAGCATGGCTTGGGTCTCGGGAATCAATGCGTCGGCGGCCGGGTGGTTCCGGCCAATCTCCCCCACAATCTCCCGTATGGAACGCCCCGGCCCGATGGCTGCCGTGGCCTCCGCCAGACGCTCCAGGTTCCGTTCCATGTTGGCCTGTCCCAGGGCGATAATGTCCCGCAACGGAACGTTGACGCCCTCGCCGTAGGCCAGCATGTCCGAATAAAGCTGGGAACCGATGGCAAAGTCCCCATCCACGCCCTCGGGCAGCCTGCCCAGCCGTTCCTCCAGCTTCACCGCAAAGCCATCCAGGGCCAGGGCCGCCCTTGTACGCGCCTGGTCGAAGCTTGCCAGGGTTTCCGCATCCCCCACTTCGCTCCCCGACTGGTCCAGGTCCACCCGGTAGAATCGGGCCATCCCCCGGTAGCTTTCGATGCTCATCTCCAGCACCGGACGGCTCAGTTCCGCCGTCAGGGCCGTGTCAATGACCTGCAGAAAGTCGGGGACCTGCTCCATGGCCTGGGTTGCGGCGCGCAGGCGGTCCACCAGGGGCGCGTAGTCCCGCTTAACGTACCCGCCCACGTTCAGGTAGCCCACCTGCCGCATGGGGTTGTTCTCCAGCGGCCGCATCTCCTCCAGGTTGAACAACTCCCGGCGCAGGAACAGTTCCAGGAGGCGATGGGTGAGGCGGTCCTCGGACTCAGATCCGTTGCCGTTGCCGTTCCCGTCGGCCAGCCCCGACAACTGTGCCAGCCCCCGCCGCAACTCCTCCACCCGGCGGGTTATGCGGTGGGGCGAAAGGTCGGGCAACTGTCCGTCATACTCGTGGCGGCCAATCCGCGAACCGGCGGTGGGAAAGAAGTCCCAGTGCTCCTTGACCAACCGCTCGGCCAAACTCTCAAAAGCGGCGCTCATAGCCATCTCTCTTCAATCCACCAATGAACACGAAGAATCACCAATGTCTTTCTGGGTTCTCTCCACGAGGGCTTGCGCCCAGGGAAGAGGTCAAGCCCAATCCTGGACTAACCCACTGGTGAACATTCGTGCCCATTCGGGGAAAAATACGCTCGTCCCGGGCCCGTCGAAGGACGTGTCCTTCGTGAATAAATGGACTAAACCAGTTCGCTGATCTGGATTTGCGGGCGGATGTCGGTGTAGTTGGGGGTGTCGCCCATCAGTTCCCGCCCGTGGGTCTTGAAGCCCTCGTGGACCTCATCGGTGGTATTGAAATACAGGTTGCCCACAGCCACAAAGGGCGCGTCGGCGTTGGGGTCGGCGGAACTCACCCCGCTCTCAATCTCGCTCCGCAGCAACCCCATCGAGTCCAGCCGCTGGTGCACCAGGGGCATATGCGTCCCCGTGTAGTAGTCCATATTAAAACTCTTCCCCTCTTCATTGGGGTAAAGAAAAGAAACTTTAATCATCGAAAAACTCCTTGTAGGTTTGGTGGTCTGGCTAGGAAGCCATTTTACAACAGGGGTATGGGGGTGACTACGGTGGACTTGGTTAAGTTTAGGCTTGCTGGCGAAAAGCATCAATAAATTCACCTTAGGATTCCACCACTCCTTGACTCCTGTAAACAGCCCTTTCGAGCCAGTTACTATTGTCGATATGTCAAGACAGAAATGCGGCCACAATTTGCCTCAGTCTTTCTAAGGATGAGTTTTTCCGGTAAAATCTGACCTACCTAGACAATCCATTCTGGGGTTTATCTCAGACATATGAGCAACCAGTGGTGGGAATAATGCCAGGCAGCATCAACTTAAGGATTGAGGGGCAGGACGAGGTCTTGAATCCAGCAGCCTTCATCAATGCTGTACGGTATTTTTGGGGTATGCTTCGAGACTTAGACTCGGCGCTTTCCAAGGGGGAGAAAGGCGCTATCAAGTGGGAGATTGAGTCTCTAACCAAGAATAGCCCCGCGGTTGTCGCATTTAGAGGTAGTTCTCTTACCGATAGGGATACGTTAGTCAAGATCGAAGACACATGCATCGGTGGATTGAGGGAACTTTCGGAAGGTAAGAGGCTTCCGTATTACTCGGATTCAGCTATCAGAAATGCCCTTCGACTTGCCAGATTACACAGTCCAAACAAAAGGAGCGGCTTAAGACTGATCCAGGTATTTAGTGACAGTCACCAGGTTGACTTGGGGCCCCATACAGTTGAAGGAATTCAGTCCCTTACCGAGTTCTCGTATGAGTCGGTTGGTTCAGTAGTAGGTAATCTGGACTCTATTTCAGTCCATCGGGGAAACGAGTTCCGCGTGTGGGAAGAGCTTGAGGCTCGTCCTGTAACGTGTCGGTTCCCGCCAGCAATCTTGGAGCAAGCTAAGCAAGCACTGGGCAACCGTGTTCTGGTCTCAGGGAATGTTAGGTCTAATTCCCACGGGCAGCACACGTCAGTGCTGGTTCATGGTATTGAGCTTTATCCTGAGGATTCCGAGCTTCCTACAATCGAGCAAATGTCGGGAATCGTCGACGACTTTACTGGAGGTATTTCTTTAGGGGACTACATAGAGGAAGTCCGAAGTGGTTGAACGCCTGAACCATCATATCTATTGGGACACCACCTGCTTCATTTGCTTCTTGAACCGGAGTGAGCTAGATCGGAGGGCTATTTGCGAGGATGTATTGAGGAATGCCAAAGAAGGTCATGTTTCCCTCTATACCTCGACCTTAACGATTGCCGAAACGCTGTATCCTAGGCGCGCCAACTTACCGAATCCCAGAAGATTAACACCTGATGAAAGTCAGCTTATCGATGGAATGTTCAGATGGAGTTGGCTCAAGAAGATTGATGTTGACCAACGAATCGCTTTCTATGCCGCGGAACTTGCTCGCGACTATAATCTTTATCCTAGTGACTCGATTCATGCAGCTACGGCAATTCTCACACCCTCTATAAGTACCTTACAAAGGTGGGATAGAGATTTCAGCAGAGTTTCGCACTTGGTTGACGTTGGAGACCCCAGCAGACTAAGCCTGCAAGGTACGTTCGACGATATCTTGGAACGTATTGGGCCTCATCCCGATGACCTCTCTTAATGATACGAGGCTAACTCAGCTTTAAACTGGCTGCTTCGTTGCACCGAATTTGTAAAGAGGTCGGTGAGGAATGGAAAACAATGGCACCCCTTTCTGCCGTGCTGTATGCCACACATTCCCAATTGACACCAACCCCCCAATACCCGATAATTCCACCCAACTATAATCATTCGCAAACAACAATGATTATTGAAGAGTTCAAGAAGGAGGATTGGCTATGGCGAACCAGGATATTGCCCTGATGGCCCACCTTATGCGCCGCGCCGGTTTTGGCGCCACCCGCGAAGAGCTGGAAGCCCTGTGCGAAAAGGGCTACGACAACGTGGTGGAAGAACTGCTCAACCCCACGGAAGAGCCGCTGGACCGCTTTGAAATGATGCGCTACCAGCCCTGGACCTGGCGTCCCGGCACCCTGCCCGGCATGGGCGCCGCCGAATGGCTTTGGTGGATGGTCAACACCCGCCGACCCCTGGAAGAGAAGATGACCCTCTTCTGGCACCACATCTTCGCCACCGGTGTGTCCAAGGTGGACCACTACGACGAAATCCAGAACATGATCACCCTGTTCCGCGAACAGGGCATGGGCAACTACAAGGAACTGCTCCTGGGCATGGCGAAGAACCCGGCCATGATTTACTGGCTGGACAACAACGATAACCACGCCCACGCGGTCAACGAGAACTGGGGCCGCGAGCTTCTGGAACTGTTCAGCATGGGTGTTGGCAACTACACCGAGGTTGACGTCCGCGAGTGCTCCCGCGCCTTTACCGGCTGGACCTTCGAGGCCAAGCTCCCCCGCGGTCCCCTGGGCCGCCACGACTGGCGCTTCGAATACCGCCCCGATGACCACGACAACGGCGAGAAGACCTTCCTGGGCGAGTCGGGCAACTTCAACGGCGACGACATCATCGACATCGTCTGCCAGCATCCTGCCACCGCCGGCTTCATCGCCCGCCACCTGTACAACTTCTTCGTGGCCGACGAGGCCCAGGTTCCCGCCTGGCAGGTTATTCCCCCCGTGGACGAGGATGCCATCGACGCCCTGACCGACGCTTTCATCGAGTCCGGCTACGACATCAAGGCGACCCTGCGAGTCCTGTTCACCTCCGACTTCTTCAAGAACGCCCGCTTTGCCAAGCTGAAGAGCCCGGCCGAAGTGGTGGTTGGCACCCTGAAGCTGGTGGGCGGCGCCGGATTCCCGGCCCCCGGCATCGGCGACCTTTCCCGACAGCCCAACTACATGGGCCAGGACCTGCTCAATCCCCCCAGCGTGGAAGGCTGGCACACCGGCGCTGAGTGGATCAACAGCGGCTCCCTGATGCGCCGCATCAACTTCACCGCCGACATGGTGGGCGACACTTCCCGCCCCGGCGTCCAGTCCATCGTCAGCCGCCTGCGCAGTCAGGGCGATGTGGGCCCGGAGCAGTTCGTTGACATCTGCCTGGACCTGATGGGCCCTCTGGATGTCAGCAGCGACACTCGCCAGGAACTGCTGGACCACGCCGTCCCCGGCGGCAGCCTGAACTGGAGCAACGAAGACGCCGCCACCGAGCGCGTATCCGAACTGTTGCAGCTTATCGTCTCCCTGAGGGACTACCAGTACGCCTAAAGTCTTGAAAACTTCTGGGGCGGCCATGGCCAAGGGCTGCCCCAGCCAGAATTGATCAGAAACCACAAACTTCCAGGAGGAAAAGCAAATGGCCAGTACCAAGAAAGACCCCGTGCTGGTGGTTCTGCAGCTTACCGGCGGCAATGACTACCTGAACACGGTAATTCCCATTACCGACCCCCTCTATCGCGACAACCGCCCGGCAGTGGGCGTGGCCGATGAGCGCATTTTGAAGCTCAACGACAAGGTCGGCCTGCACCCCACTATGGGCCCCATGAAGAACCTTTGGGACCAGGGCAACTTGGCCATCATCCACGGCGTCGGCTATGCCAACTCCCCTCGCTCCCACTTCCGCTCCATGGACATCTGGCACACCTGCGAGCCGGACAAGCTGGGCACCGAGGGCTGGCTGGGCCGTGCCACCAAGGAAATCGACCCCAACAAGGAAAACGTGGTAACCGCCGTCAGCTTCGGCCCCAGCCTTCCCCGTGCCCTGGCCCTGCCCACCGTGCCGGTGGCCTGCGTGGACGACCTGGACTCCTTTGGTCTGCTGACCGGTATCAACGAGGCCGAACAGCGGGACAAGATTCTTGACCGCTTCACCCGCCTCTACTCCCCCACCATCGGCACCGGCGCCGTAATGGACTATCTGGGCCAGACCGGTCTCGACTCCATGAAGGCCGCCGACATCCTGAAGGTAGCGCCGGAGATGTACTCCTCCAATATCGAGTACCCGGACACTACCATCGCCTCCAAGCTGAAGGGCATCTCCCAGGTGCACCAGGCCAACCTGGGCACCCGGGTCTTCTACTGCGACCACGGCAGCTTCGACAGCCACTCCAACCAGGTTGGCATGCACGACAAGCTGTGGACCGACGTTTCCCAGGCCGTGGAGAGCTTCTTCGACGACCTGCGCGAGAACGACGCTGCTGACAACGTCATAATGCTGATGTTCACCGAGTTCGGCCGCCGTGTCCATGACAACGGCTCTGGCACCGACCACGGCGCTGGCGGCGTAGCCTTCCTGGCCGGTGATGCCATTAAGGGCGGCGAGTACGGCGAATACCCGTCCCTGCGCCCCGAGCACCTGGAGCAGGGTGACCTGGTCCCCCACACCGACTTCCGCAGCGTTTACACCGCCATCGTGGAAGACTGGATGGGTATGGACGCCCAGCCCCTGGTTGGCGGCGTCTTCGAGAAGCCGGCCTACTTCTAGGCTGGACGCCAAATAACAAAACTGGAGAGTGCACAATGCTAACGCAAGTAGCAGCCGGGCGCACTTACGACTTTAGCCACTCCGTGGGCCGCGGCGCCCAGTCGGGTATGGGTTTCAGCCAGCCCGTGGCCGCCGCCCAGGGTCCCAATGGCGTCGTTTACGTCGTCAACCGGGGTAGCGAGGGAATCAGCAATGTTTCCTGGAATCGCATTGGCTACGGCGCCCGGGTTTCCCAGATTACCATCGGCGCAGAATGGGGCCAGGAAGAGTTCCTCGGCGAGTTCTCCAAGTACGGGGACGGCAACGGGGAGTATATCTGGGGTTCCGGCGTGGTGGTGGACAGCCAGGGTCGGGTCTATGTCTCCGACGAATGGCTGAACCAGATCAACGTTTATGACCAGGACGGTAACTTCCTGAACCGCTGGAGCACCGTGGAATCCGACGACGGCAGGGAGCACGGCACCGCCAGCATCGCCATCGACGCTGACGATAATATCTACTTGACCGACGGTCGCTGTCACGAAGTACGCAAGTTCAGTTCCGATGGCAAGTTCATCGCTTCCTGGGGTAGCCAGGGCTCGGACAACGGCCAGTTCAACGCTCCCTGGGGCATCACCGTGGATCAGGCTGGCAACGTTTACGTAGCCGACCATCGCAACCACCGCGTCCAGAAGTTCACCTCTGACGGACGCTGGATGGCCAGCTTCGGCACCCCCGGCACGGGCCGCGGCCAGTTGCACCTGCCCACCTCCGTAGCCGTGGACCCGGAAGGCGACGTTTACATCGCCGACTGGAGCGACAACGGGCAGCACCCAGGTCGCGTCCACATCTTCGACGCTGAAGGCGCCTTCATCATTACCCTCGTAGGCGATGCCCAGGAACTGTCTGCGTGGGCCAAGCTGACGGTGGATGCCAATGCCGACTATCTGAAGCGCCGCCGGGAAGTAAACCTGCAAAATATGGAATCCGAATGGCGTTTCGCCCTGCCCACCGGCCTGCTGTATGACGCGGAAAAGGGTCGGTTGATGGTGGTGGACAGCCAGCGCAGCCGCTTCCAGATATACAACAAGGTCAGCGGCTACATGGTTCCCCAGATGAACCTGTAAGCCCGGACTGACTGTTCCCATTGGTTGGGAGATTGGTTATGAAGAAGGGGCGGGTCGTAAATCCGCCCCTTCGTCGTTGCTCAAGGGTCGTTGTTCAAATCGGTCTCTGAAAGCGCAGGCAGGTGGAGAGAGAAAGTGCCCCCGCAATCCTCTCAGGCTTTGCAGGCGCGAATTTAACGCCAATTACCCGGAGGAAGAGGAAAACTGCCAATGGACAGGGAGCGGGAAGAATACTACATCGATTTCGCTGCGGAAAACCCGGAGATGCTGTGCTCTGAGGCCCCTGATGAGATTCTGGAGGCCTGCGCTGCCGAAGCGGAACCCACGGCCTTCATGGAGGAATTCCTGGGAACAGGACACGCCCAGTGGATTCTTCTTACCTACCGCCGCCGGCTTCCCCAATCCATCATCAATAACAACGTCCTGCAGCTTTGGCTGCGGGCCTGTCGCCTCCACACCCGAAGGCTGACCGGAGAATCCGACCCTGACTGGGGAAAGCCCTTCTTCTCAATCGAAGATATGACGGTTGTCTAGCTAATGCAGGCATCTGCGCCAGTCTTGCAATGCGCCCTCTTTAAACCCGCATTGCGTCCGGTTGGTGGGTAAGGTTACTTACTGAAGCTCTCAGCGTCACCGGGTGGCGGCTCAGTGAATTCCCTGCCTTCCCGCAAGGCCTCCTCACGGCGCTGGTTCCAGGCCAGCCACTGTTCTCGCTCTTCTTCGCGACCTTCCTGATGACCTTCCTTTAAGCCTTCTGCCTTCGCCTTGGCGTACCTGGACCTCAGGTATCTCTCAGCAAGCATGGACTGTTCCTTAATGAATTTAAGGCGAATGCGGCAATAAGAGCCAATTGCTACTCGCTGACGTTCGTCGGATTACCGGGTGGTGGCTCAGTAAACTCCCTGCCTTCCCGCAGGGCTGCCTCGCGGCGCTGGTTCCAGGCCAGCCACTGTTCTCGCTCTTCTTCGCGACCTTCTTGCCTTCCCTCGTCGCGTCCTTCCTTTAAGCCTTCTGCCTTCCCCTTGGCGTACCGGGATCTCAGGTATCTCTCAGCAAGCATGGACAAGCCCTCCACCAGGTAATAAGCAAATACTATCAGCCACGGAATTAAAGCGGAAGCTTCCTTCAGGGAAGCCATGGCCGTATCTATGTGTTGCGCGGTTGGTCCGGCAGTTGCAAACCCTCTCCATAGGCTCAAGCCGGTGGACAGGATGTACAAGATCGCGAATGCGACGTAGTACGGAATCAGGGAAAGCTGGCGAAGGCTCCAGATACTCTCCCTGCGGTTGTCGGGTCCCTTGCTTGCCACTCGCCTGAATCCTCCATCGCAATTGGATGTGAGCTAAGGCATAAAGCTCACGACTGCGATGAGAATTCTACCCGGCAAGCCCTGGAACCGTCCTGCCTCGCCTGACAGTAGTTATTCGAGGTAGTAGATGGCCAGAATCTAGTCGTCCTGGCATCTGAGGCAAACGAACGAGGCCCGGTCCTCCGGCAAGGTCTCTACCGGCACATTGCGCCGCCTGTTGCAGACCGAGCATACTGCCGACTCCAGTACTGGCGGCGGTATCGGGGTGGCGACAACAGTGTCGGCGCCCCGGAACCCCGTGTATTCGGGGTTCTGCTCCTTTATCCGCTGGAATCGTTCCCGATCCTTGCGACGGCTCATTGCGACCTCCCTTGCGGCGGGCCGGGCCTCGTTAAGTTGTAGCTAGTTGGCTGCTGGCTGATGGAGCAAACGGGTATTAGCGGACTTCCGCGACTGCTCCGGCCTCTTCCAGCTTGGCCTTGATGGTGTCGGCCTCGTCCTTGGCCACGCCTTCCTTGACGCGAGCAGGGGCAGACTCCACCAGTTCCTTGGCTTCCCGCAGGCCCAGGGACGTGATTTCCCGTACGGCCTTAATGACGTTAATCTTGTTGGGGCCGATGTCCTGCAGGCTGACATCGAACTCGCTCTGTTCGTCTTCGGCAGCGGCAGGGGCGCCACCATCACCGGCGGCAGGGGCGGCGGCAACGGCCACAGGAGCCGCAGCCGTGATGCCAAATTCATCCTCAAGAGCCTTGACCAGGTCGGCCAGCTCCAGCACGCTCATGCCTTTGATGGTTTCCAGCAGTTCCTCTTTAGTAGCCATGGGGCCTCCTTAAATATGTTTGTCTTGTCTGTGCTGAATTAGAGTGAAAATGCACTCCTAAGTTGCTTGCGGTATTGGCGTTTGGCAGGACCTGTTAGGCTGCCTGTCCTTCTTCTTCCAGTTGTCGTATGCGGGCCTGCAAAAGGCCGTCAAGGTTCTGCAACGGCCCGTTGAGTACGCCAAGCAGCCTGGTGAGGGGCGCCTGCATCTGGCCCAGGAGATTGGCAACCAGTTGCGGCTTGGCCGGCAGGCTGGCCAGCCTTTCCACCTCCTGGGGCTGCAGGGCAACTCCGTCGCCCAGGATTGCGCCGTGGATTGCCAGCGGCGACCTGGTGGACCGTATGTAGTCGCTCACCGCCTTCGCGGTGTCCACCGGGTCATCGTAGCCAAAGGCGATGGCTGTAGGACCCTCCACGATGTCGTTGAACTGGGGAACGTTGGCCTCCTCGGCTGCCAGGCTTGCCAAGGTGTTCTTCACCACTATGAATTCCACGTTGGCTTCCCGCATCCGGCGCCGCAGTTCGGTCATTTCGTTAACGGCTATACCAGAGTAACCCGCAGTCAAGGCGATGGAACAATTTTCAATCTTTTCCTTGAGTTCGGCTACCCGGTCTATTTTGGCCTGAGTCGGCAAATGGTTACCTCCTTGCAAAAAAATCCCTGCGTCTGCAAGGGAGACGCAGGGATAATCGGCAATAAAAGTCGATGAACCCGTTAAATGCGCCTCGGCAGGCGGCCCATAGTTGGACCCTTGGCTCCCGGGGGAGACCGGCGGTCTGCAGCGTGAAGGGTTATGTTTTATCTGTGGTTTCGGCTTAGGATCTGACCTCGATAACCTGTTTAAGAGCCTTTAAGAGATTAGCACGAAAAGCTGGAAAAGGCTAATCCGGCTTCAGAGCCTGTAGGGCGCTCAGGTCCAGGGGAATGCTGGGCCCCATGGACGACGTAATGTATGCGGATCGCAGGAACGAGCCCTTCACCGCCGCTGGCCGTGCCCGCACTATGGAGTCAATCAGCACTGCCAGGTTGTCCATAAGCAGGTCGGTATCGAAGCTGGCCTTCCCAAAAGCCGAGTGAATGATGGCCGTCCGGTCGGTCCGGTATTCCACCCGCCCGGCCTTGGACTCTTCAATTACCCGTCCCAGGTCCCGGGGCTGCACCATGGTTCCGGTTCGGGGGTTGGGCATCAACCCGCGACGGCCCAGAATCCGCCCCAGCTTGCCTATCTTGGGCATAATCTCCGGTGTGGCCAGTCCAACTTCAAAATCCAGCCACCCGCCTTCGATCTGGGAAATCAAGTCGTCGTCGCCCACATAGTCGGCGCCGGCCTGGCGGGCAATGTCGGCTCCCTCGCCGCTGGTGAAAACCAGCACCCGGATCTGCTTCCCCAGGCCATGGGGCAATACCGTTACTTCCCGCACCATCTGGTCAGCATGACGGGGATCCGCGCTGGTCCGGATGTGAATCTCGATGGTCTCGTCGAACTTGGTGTTGGAAAGCTCCTTAAGGAGGTCGATAGCCTCCCGGGGCTGGTACAGCTTGTCGGCATCGACCCTTTCCGCCACCGCGTCATATCTTCTGCTGTGCTTGGGCATAACTGTTAATCCCCTTCCACGCTGATGCCCATGCTGCGAGCGGTGCCTTCAATTATGGACATAGCCTGTTCTACCGAGTTGGCGTTCAGATCTTTCAGCTTGGTTTCGGCAATTTCGCGAAGGGCGTCGCGGCTAATGACTCCCGCGCTGTCTCGCCGGGTCTCGCCTGCTCCCTTCTCCACCCCGGCCGCCCGCCTTAGCAGGTCCGAAGCCGGAGGGGTGCGGGTCACGAAAGTAAAGGAGCGGTCCTCAAACACTGTGAGGTGCACCGGCACAATGGTGCCAGCCTGGGAGGACGTACGCTCGTTGTATTCCTTTACGAATCCCATAATATTGACACCGTGCTGACCCAGGGCCGGGCCCACCGGTGGCGCGGGCGTCGCCTTGCCCGCTTCCAGTTGCAACTTGATTACTGCTCTGACCTTTTTTGCCAAAGGGGCCTCCTAAACCTACGCGCGTTCCACTTGCAAGAAGTCCAGTTCCACCGGTGTTTCCCTGCCAAAGAAGGAAACCAGCACCCGCACCTTGCCCTTGCTCTCGTCAACGTCGCCCACCGCCCCCACAAAGTCAATGAAGGGACCTTCGGTGATGCGGACCGTGTCGCCGTTCTGCAGGCCAATTTTGATTCGTGCCGGGCCGGACTCAGACTGCTTGAGGATGGACTCCAGCTGGGTATCTTCCAGGGGCACCGGCTTCGGACGGCTGTCGTAGTCGTCCTCCGTCGAGATAAAGCCCGTGACGCCCGGCGTGTTGCGAACAACGTACCAGCTTTCGTCGTCCATGTTCATTTGTACCAGGATGTAGCCCGGGAAGAGCTTGCGCTGTTCCGACTTGCGCTTCCCGTCCTTGAAGATTACCTCTTCCTCGGTGGGAACCACTACCTGGAAAATGCGGTCCTGCATATCCAGGCTCTGGATGCGAAGATCCAGGTTCTTCTTGACCCGGTCTTCCTGGCCCGAGTAAGTATGAACAATGTACCAGTGAAATTCCTGGTCTTGTTCCTCTTCAGTTCGAATGTCTCTCTCAGTGGTCATAAGCCGTCACGCTCCCTTCAAACTTCGGGTCGCGGGCCTGTGCCATTGACTTCACAAGCCCGCCGCGCTGGCGGGCTTGCTGTCAATGGGCTGTAGTTTCATATCCGGGGCTTGAGGCGAAACCCGTTCCGCCTGCGCCCCCCGTAGCCTTTAGAAAAACCGGAACACGGCGAATATTCCCCGGTTAAACAACTCGGCAAACACCCGGTCCAGGCCTCCCAGGAAGAATCCCACGGCTACCGACAGGGCAATCACTATGGCCGTAAGCCGGGCCGTCTCTTCCTTGCTGGGCCAGACCGACTTGCGTAACTCCGACACCACTTCCTGCAGAAAGAGGATCGGGCTGACCCGCCCTACACTGCGCGGAGTGATTGGTGACTGGTTGCGCTGCTGCGCTCCGGCGCGTGCCATAAAAGACTACCGTACTTCGCGGTGAGTCTTGTGTCCCCGGCAGCGGGAACAGTACTTGCGCAGTTCCAACCGCTGGGTGTCGTTCCGGCGGTTCTTTACCGTGGCGTAGTTCCGCTCCCGGCATTCCCCGCACTGGAGAGTTATCACCCCACGGACATCAGCAGTCTTTCGAGCCATAATTCACCTTCTTCCTTTTTCGCCTGCCCGGCAGGCGAAGGGGACTATTAGTCCAGCAGCCTGGTGATGACGCCGGAACCTACGGTGCGTCCACCTTCACGAATGGCGAACCGCTGCCGCTCTTCCAGGGCGATGGGGGTGATCAGGTTCAGGATCATGGTGATGTTGTCGCCAGGCATGACCATTTCCACCCCGTCTGGCAGGGTAATTTCGCCGGTAATGTCGCTGGTTCGAATGTAGAACTGGGGCTTGTAACCCGAGAAGAAGGGAGTATGGCGGCCACCTTCCTCACGGCTCAGTACGTAAACCTCAGCCTCGGCATGCCGGTGGGGCTGCATGGAGCCTGGCTTTACCACCACCTGCCCGCGCTCTACCTCGTCCCGGTCCACGCCGCGCAGCAGGATGCCTACCGCGTCGCCGGCTTCAGTGGAGTCCAGCAGCTTGTGGAACATTTCCAGGCCGGTGGCCACCGTGCGGCGTACGTCGCCGGACCGGATAATTTCGATCTCTTCGCCCTGCTTCAGCATTCCGCGCTCTACCCGGCCCGTTACCACGGTTCCGCGACCCTTGATGCCGAATACGTCCTCAATGGGCATCAGGAAGGGGCGGTCCGTCAGGCGCTCGGGGACGGGTATGTAGTCGTCCATGGCGCTTACCAGCTCGGCCACGCCGTTCATGGCTTCGGGGTCGCCTTCCATGGCGCTAAGGGCGCTTACCCGAACGATGGGGGTGTCGTCGCCGGGGAAGTCGTAAGTGCTCAGCAACTCCCGTACTTCCAGCTCCACCAGCTCAAGCAGCTCCTCGTCATCCATCATGTCCACCTTGTTCAGGGCGACCAGGATGCGGGGCACTTCTACCTGGCGGGCCAGCAGAATGTGCTCACGGGTCTGGGGCATGGGGCCGTCCGGGGCGCTCACTACCAGCACTGCCCCGTCCATCTGGGCGGCGCCGGTAATCATGTTCTTGATGTAGTCAGCGTGGCCAGGGCAGTCCACGTGCGCATAGTGACGGCTGTCGCTCTCGTATTCCACGTGGGCGATGGCGATAGTTACGCCGCGCTCCCGTTCTTCCGGCGCATTGTCGATGCTGCCGAAATCCCGGAAGCTGGCCATCCCCTTCTCCGCCATCACCCTGGTGATCGCGGCCGTAAGGGTGGTCTTGCCGTGGTCAACGTGACCGATGGTGCCCACATTTACGTGGGGTTTGGTACGATCGAACTGCTGCTTGGCCATTTCTTGTCCTACTCTCCTGCTTTTCCTTTGGGATTGATGGAGCCCAGAGGCGGGATTGAACCGCCGACCCCGTTCTTACCAAGAACGTGCTCTACCGCTGAGCTATCTGGGCTCGTTACCCCAAAATTATAGATTAAATTTGGTTTGCTTGTATCCTGCATGTTTGGGTGGTGGAGGGGGCAGGATTCGAACCTGCGAAGTCCTTCCGGACGCCAGATTTACAGTCTGGTGGCTTTAACCACTCACCCACCCCTCCCTGCCTGTCCTCCGCTCCGTTTCCGGAGTGAGCTTCAACCCAGCTCGGCAACACTGGGTTTGGATAGTAATCTATGGAGCCCCAGAGGGGACTCGAACCCCTAACCTGTCGATTACAAGTCGACTGCGCTTCCAATTGCGCCACAGGGGCAGACACTATCTTCAGACTAGAAAAAGGCCCCGTAAAGTCGGGGCCACTACGCCAGCCTGCTTGATACGGGAAAATTATATAAACACCAGGGGTTGCTTGTCAATTGGTCGAGTCAACCCATGAGTCCCTAGTTCCCTATGGGTATCCTCGTATCCCGCCTCCCCTTCTCCAGGGGTGGCGCGCATGGGATCAACGCCGAATTAATCGCCATTCCCGCCGGGGCGCCATTACCCTACTGCAGCAAGACCAGCCACAGGCCCGGCATTAATACGTGCCGGGCCTGTGTCATTGCTTTCGGTTCAAACTCCCGTGCTACGGCCCTTCAATTCCCAGTTCTCCCTTCAGGTCGTCAATAACCTGGGTGCGGGAGCGGGTCTGCCACCGTACGCGGGCGCCAATGGGGGTGTTCTCGACTTCCGGATTCACCTTCAATGCCACGAATACCGGCCCCGGCTGGCCCAGAATTTCCTCCAGGTGGGTGGCGAAGTCTTCCAGGTTGTCGAAGGCGTAGGTGGCCGGGTAGCCCGAGCCCTTGGCTATAACGTCGTAGGCGATGTTCTTGGCGTTGGGCACAGGCTGGCCGCCGGTGGTGGCGTAGCACTCGTTGTCCAGCATGAAATGGTAGAAGTTCTTCGGCGCCTTCTCGGCGATGGTGGGCAGCGCGCCCATGTTCATCAGTATATCGCCTTCCGAGTCGAACAGAATCACCCGCTCGTCAGGCAGCGACATCGCCACGCCCAGGCCGAAGGACGCGTGCCCGCCCATGGCCGGGTCGCCCACTGGCAGATCCCGGTTGGGCTGGTCGCTTATCTGGGTCCAGTGCCGCCCGCCGCGACCGGGGATAACGATTGAATCGCCCCGGTGGGGGGCAAAGGCCTGTAGCATCTCCGCAGTGTCAATCATGTTGCCTCGCTAACTTTCCTGGTTGGCAGGAATTACAGGACAGGCCGCATCGCCGTGAATGGACCGAGTCGCAGTAGGCGGCCAGTACCCTAAATCCTGTAAATCCTGTGTATCGATGTTTGAATCTACCGGTTAAACCCGTGGTACTCATCCCCCACCAGCACTGCCACCGGGCGGCGGGTGCGGGACGCCTCTTCAAATGCTACGGAAATGCGGGGCGCATCCTCGCCATTCTCCACCAGGTAGTATTGAATGCCGAAGGCGTTCAGAAACCGCTCGGTGTAGGTGGCGGCGGTGTCCGTGTTCACGCCGTGGCGCGTCCAGCCGCGATAGCCCACCATCATTACCACCGGAATGTTCAGGCTCAGGCCCCAGCCCCGCAGGGAGTCTCCCGACTCCATCATCCCCGTGTTCTGGATGAGTATGACGGGCTTCTTGCCGCCTACCGTCAGGCCGGCGGCGGTGGAAAAGGCCTGCCCTTCCCGGCTTACTGGTATCAGGTCCAGGTCCGGGTCGGCCTCCATAAGTAGATACAGGAAGTTTGTCTCGCTGTCCGGCAGCCACACTACGTGGGTGACGCCGTTCTTCTTCATTTCAGCCATGACCACTTCGGGGCTGAGTTCGCCTTCCGCGTGTTGGGTCATTCTCTTACCTGCCTTCGTCGGGCCATGCCCGTCAGCTTTGGATTGGCTTGATTATAGCCCCGGTAGATACGATGTCAACTTGCCGCAAACTCCCCTGGCCCCCGGGCATAAGCACAGAACGCCTGCCGCGAACATGCCCTGAAGTGCGGGAAATAGTCAATCACGGAACTGCGGCTGTGTGGGGTGTCAGTGGGGCGGCCCCGCCAGGTCACCGGTGGTACGACCTTTCCCCGTGGGCGTTGTCGGGCAATGCGTAGGGAATCCCCCTGTAGTCGTTTATGGAGACCTCAAGCAAGGGCATACTTTTCGACATCGCTGCCTGTCTCGGCAGCTAACGGGGGCAAGCCGCCAGGGATCCAGCTAGGGGGCGTCGTTAAGAGCCGAGTTTCGTCTTTCCGGCGAAAGCTGGAATCCAGGTCCGTCAAGTAAATGGGTGATATGTTCCACGATATACCAGGACTCTGGTATATCGCCTGTTTATACCCGATACCTGACCGGCAGTAATGGCTAATTTGACGACACCCCTTATGGGGCAAGGATCCAGCCAATGGAGAAGGCAACAGTAGCTTTGCGGCGCAGTCCGACCCAAATCCCGCTGTTCCGGTCAGCCCCGTAAGCTGGATGTCCTCCGCTCAGGCGTTTTCCGATCCCCCGCTGCCCTGTTCCGGATGCTCCTCAGGCGCTTCCACCCGCAGGTCGGGAAGCCAGCGCAGCCACGACGGCAGGTACCAGTTGCCCTTTCCCAGCACCTCCATGCTCGCCGGCACCAGCACCGACCGCACCAGCGTGGCATCCAGGAACACCGCTATGGCCAGTCCGAACCCCATCAACTGGTTCACCACTGTTTCGCCGGCTGCGAAAGCCCCGAACACCACCACCATTATCAGGGCAGCCCCGGTAATAATCCCCGCGGTGGAGCGCAGCCCGTAGGCCACTGCCTCCGTATTGTTCTCCGTCTCATCGTACCGTTCCCTGATCCGGCTGAGCAGGAACACGTGGTAGTCCATCGACAGCCCGAACAGGATGGTAAACAGGAACAACGGCAGCCATGCGTCAATCACTTCTGCTTGCTGGAACCCGAACAGGCTGGCCCCCACGCCCTTTTGGAACACTATCACCAGCAGCCCGTAGGTCGCGCCCACCGACAGCAGGTTCATGATAATTGCCTTTATCGGTATCACTATCGACCGGAACACCATCATCAGAATGATGAAGCTGAGGCCCAGCACAAAGACAAATACGATTGGCGTGTAGAAATCGACTATCCCGTAGAAGTCCGCAGTCTCGGCGGTAAGGCCCCCCACGTACACTTCGGCGGGAACGCCGTCGAAGGCCGCCGGTATCAGATCCTCCCGAAGTGTGGTCAGGTGGCCGGTGGCTTCCCGGCTGGAAGACTCTCCCGGGAAAGGCAGGGTCAGCAGCGCAAGATCTCCGGCCTCGTTTATCTCCAGCAATGGCGGCACCGGGAACGTCGGGGAATCAACGATGGACTGTGTCAGCCCGGCAATTGCCTCCTGTACCTGCGGGTTGCTGGGGTCTCCGTCAATCACTATCTCGGCGGGACTGAGGACCCCGGCCGGGCTCACGTCCCCCACGGAGAATTTCTCCTTCAGGACCAGGAAGGCCTTCTTGGTCTCCGCCTTGTCCGGGAAGGTGTTTACGTCATTCAGGCCCGTATTGATGCCGTCGATGCCCAGGAAACTGACGTTGAAGTAAAACAGGGTCACCGCAACCATGGGTATGGCAATGGCGAGGATGCTGATCACCGGAAATCTGGTTACCGCCCGGGTGATCGACTCCCAGAATCCATGCTCCGTCTCCTCCGGCGTCTTGATGGCGAACCTGGCAAGGAACCGGATGGAAAGCAGGTCCACCTTGGGCCCAAGCAGCGCCAGCACGGCGGGCAGGAGCGTCAGGGTCGCCGCCAGCGCGGCTATCACCACCAGGATCGCCCCCAGCGCCAGCGACTGGTAGAAGGACGCCGGAACTATCAGCAGTCCCACCAGGGCCAGCACTACCGTCGTCCCGCTGAAGAACACTGTTCGACCGGCAGTGCGTCCGGTAATCACCACTGCTTCCCTCGGAGGCGTGCCGCGACCCATCTCCTCCTTGAATCTGGACACGATCAGCAAAGAGTAATCTATGCCCACCGCCAGCCCGATCATCACCACCATCATCGACACGAAAAAGACCAGCTGGTTCACCTGGCCGATGACCGCCACCGCCGCCATCGCAATGATGATGGACACTATCGCCAGCCCCAGCGGCAGCAGGGTGGCCACAACCGCCCCGAACAGCAGCAAAAGGACCAGCAGCGCTACGGGCACCCCAAACTGCTCCCCCTTCCTCAGATCCTCCTCTGCCAGTTCGTTATTCTCGTGGGCTACGCTGGCGTCCCCGCCAATCAGCACCAGAAAGTCGTCTGCGGCGTTGGCCTCCTCTACCTTGTGGATCACGTCTGCAACGTTGGACGTGGCTTCCTGGGAATTGCCTGCCAGGGTGTAGTGCATCAAAACCGTCTGCTGATCGAGGGAGACCATTAGCGGCAGTATCCGCGCCAGTTGCTCCTGGGGAATCAGCGGGCCGGCGTCGATGGCCTGGTAATAGTGGTACAGCGGTTCACCGTTTATTCCGCCTGCAATCGTCCCGGTACCCAGGGACACAATATCCTCGTGGACCGTCTCTACCTTGGCTCGAAATGCCTCGTCCTCCACCGTCAGGGTCGGCGACTGTATGATGACAATCTCCGCCAGCTTCTCCGGCCCCCTCATTCGCTCTTCCAGCAGGGCGGCGGCTCTCTCCGACTCGTACCGGCCGGCCAGCCGGAAGTCGGTAGTGGTTGCCGTCGGCAGCAGGCTCTGGATAAGGCCCAGGGCGACAACAACTAACACCACCCATACGCCGATCACTATCCAGGGCCGCCGGGAACTGAAACGAGCCAGCAATTCAGTCATATTGCACTCTCTTTTGCCTGTAGATGCCTGTTATCTATTCTCGTCTGTGAGGCGGCGAAACCGCAGTTCGCTCGCCAATTCCAGGATTCATGAGCCTATGATTCAATATCGGATTTCAACTGAGCCAATTGTGCCCAGCGGTCGGTGGTACCCATAGCCGAATTTCTGCCATCACGGCGTCATCAAATATTCGGGAATCAGCTACATCTTACACCCATCGCAGGTGCGCTTGTGACAGGAATTGCGACCTGTTATCTGCAATATTGCCACACCATAGCCAGGCAGTTCCTCCTATCGGCTTCGGCTTGGAAACGGGGCATCAGGGCCATCACGTCCCAAACTCAAACCATAGGAGGCCCACACCCCCCAAACCTCAAGTCATGTCGCCCTGAGCCTGCCGAAGGGCCTCAAATCCTTCCCGACAATTGGCTACGGGTCCGAAAGCCGGCTTGCCGAATCGTGCTTGCGCTCTCTAACCCTTGCGGAACCACAATTTCCCTATGCGCGACTTCCCTGGGCGCAGCCTCAGGGTATTTCGATTATTTTGGTAGAGTCTCTTCCACCGTTCGCCCTGAGCCTGTCGAAGGGCCGCCCGGAATGGTTCTCCAAGCTCACCACCAACGGACTCGAGGAGTTGCCACCGACAATCGGAAGACCCCGAGCGCAGCCCTCCACCTGATGACACCCCCGAACTGCGGGTGGTATCATATCTGTCGCGCCTTCACTATGGGCGGCAAAAAGAACTTTCAGAGATGAGGCAAACCCGTGGCAGAGGACCATCCCGTACCCGCTGGCTATTTACCGGCAGATGAAGTGGCGGAGGAGAACAACGGGCGGCGCACCCGCAACCGCCTGATCATCCTGGGCGCGGTGGTTGCCCTGGCCGTGGGTTATATGATCTATGCGGCCTTCCCCGGCAGCGCCCTCTATTTCCTCACGGTAAGCGAGTTCAAGGGCGGTGAAGAGTACCAGGACGGTCGGCTGCTTCGGGTATCCGGCAAGCTGGTACCCGACTCCTTCCAGCGGGAAGACAACGGCACCATGGCCCGGTTCCAGTTGGTGGACAAGGAGGGGGACGGAGCCGGCGCCAGCCTCGACGCCTCTTACGTCGGCGTGATGCCCGACCTCTTCTTCAATCCCCACTCGGAGATTATCCTGGAAGGCAGCTATTCCACCGTGGGCGTGTTCGAGACCGACAGCATCCTGGTGAAATGCCCCTCCAAGTACCAGTCCCTGGATGGAGAAACCCCGGAAGACTACAACACCTACAACTCGGGAAGCGAAGCCCAGGCCTCCTGACCCTTCCCCCTAATCCACCGTTCCCTTATCGGCTCAGCCCGCCATCCCTTTCTGCTGGGACGTCAAAAACCCTCCTGCCATCGCCAGGAGGGCCCAAACCCCAGTCCCCAATCCCGTCATACCTGCTAAACCGGTTATCCGGTCGCCTTCCTTACGGTCACGTCTCTCTCACAAAAAAGGGCATTCCAGAAATCCCCCGGCAGTGCAACGGCAATGTGTAGTTCAACAGCATCGTAATGAAGGGTTGCGGTTTAACCGTCATTCCGGCCTTGAGTCGGAATCCAGGATGGTTGCGTAAGGTCAACTACATGGTACAAGAGGGGCTCTGGATCCCGGTTCAAGGCCGGAATGACGATACAAACTTAGCCGTCATCATTTCAAACCAGTGGGCCCACCGGTACTCAAGATGGGTGATTGCCCCACTCCCCAATCTAACCCCCCGTCCCGTCTTCCTCCTCGCCGCCATGCAACTCCCGCTGCAGGTCGCCAATCTCCCGCTCCAGGTCCTGGCGGCGGCGGGAAATGAAAAAGGCGTACACGAAGAAAATAACCCACGTTACGGCGAACGCAGCAAACAGGAACCACAGGTTGGTGGGCGGTTGGCTCTGGAGCAGCATCACTGGCATTTTGACTTCACTTCCTTAAGGGCAGGCCCGCCGCACATGGTGTGCCCATATGGTGGGTCCAATGGCGCATTTCTCCGGGGACAGCATGCCGTCCCTTCCGTTCATTTCAGCGCCGAACTTGCTGATCAGCGACGCATCCTGCTCAAGAATCGCAGCGCCGACAGCCGGTCTTCCACATTGCGCAGGTGCATTCGTTCCAGCAGCAGGTACAGGAACAGTAGCAGGAACACGGCCAGGGAGTAGAACAACACCCACTGCATTATTGGCTCCAGCGCCCCCGCATCTGCCAGGGGCCCCACCACCGCCGATGGATGGATGGACCGCCACCACTGCACCGAGTAATACACGATGGGCACGTCCACGAACCCGATGATGCCCAGGCCCGCCGCATAAAGCGCGCCCTGGGACTTGTTCGGTACGTACGAGCGGAGCATCAGGTACGCCACGTAAATCAGCCACAGTATCAGGGTGGTGGTTAATCGAGGCTCCCAGGTCCACCACACCCCCCAGACCGGCCTGGCCCAGACAATGCCCGTCAGCAGCGCCAGGCTGACGAACACCACCCCCACCTCGGCAGCGGCATGGGCCACGCTGTCCCACTTGCTCTTCCGCGTCACCAGGTATCCAATGCTGGCCACAAACACCACAAAGAAGGCGACAAAGGAAACTATGGCAATGGGCACATGGAAGTAGAAAACGCGCTGCACTTCGCCCAGCACCGCGTCGGTCGGCGCCACCAGGAAAATCAGGTACAGATTCACCAGCATCAGGACGCCTGTGCCGACCAGCAAAACGCCGTTCAACCCTGGAAATGCCAAGCCGGACCTTGGGGAGGAAGAGGCTCCCTGGGCAGAGGCCAAAACGGTTCACTCCTCAACGATTATCGAAAAAATCCACGGACATATTACCAGAAAAACGGCATCAAACACCGCCAGCAGCGGCAGCCACCGGGTTACCACGCCCGTTTCCGGCCCGCTGCCCACGGCCGCTCCCGTAACCTCCACCGCCCCAATTAGCACCGGCAAAATGATGGGGAAGAAGAGCACCGGCAGCATCACCTCCCGCGAGCGGGTCTGCACCGCTATGGCCGAGAACAGCGTCCCCACCGTCGCGAAGCCCAGCGTGGCCAGCAGGATGGCCCCCGCCAGGGTCAGCGTGAACGAGGTGAAGTTGAGCAGAATGGCAAACACGGGCAGCAGGGCCGCCTCAATTACCAGCATAAACAGGAAACTGACCAGAGCCTTGCCCAGGAAAATGGCGTCGCGGCTGACCGGCGCCAGCAACAGACCTTCCAGTCCCCCCTGTTCCCGCTCCCGTACAAAGGCCCGGCTCATGGCCAGGGTGCCGGCAAAAGCGAAGGCCACCCACAAAATGCCGGGAGCCAGTTCCGCCACCCGTTCCGGGCTTACCTTCAGCGCAAAGTTAAAAACCACCACCACCAGGAACCCGAACACCAGGGCCGAGACGACAATGTCCCGCGAACGCAGTTCCAGCAGGAGGTCCTTCCAGACCAGGGCGGCCATCGGCCTGAGCATGCGCATCAGTTAACTCTGTAAGGCGGTTGGGGAGGCGCTATACAAAACAAAAATTGTATCAGACAGCCCATCCCAGGGTATGCCACATTGATTTGCGGCTTAAGGAGGAGGTCACAAGGGTTGAGGCTGCCAGATGCGAACAAGGCTGTGGTGGCGCAGGAGAAAATTACCGAGCATTTGCTGGCGTCAGCTAAAGAAGGCGGAAAGCCTGAAGCCAAATACTTCAGCCTTGCGTCCATCCGCCTGCCTGTCGGTTAACTCCCCACCCCCAGGTAATCCCCCGCCCCGTCAAAGTCCAGCCTTCCGTTAGACATTACCGCCACCCTGCTGCTCCAGGCCAGACCCAAGTCCACATTGTGGGTGGTCATCACTACCGACCGACCCGACGCCGTCCATTCCCGCAGTAATTCAGCCAGGGATGCTACCGAGTCCCGGTCCAGGCCCGACTCGGGTTCGTCCAGCAGCAGCAGCGAGGGCTGATGGAGGATGGCCCGGGCAATTGCCAGTCGCTTCTGCATTCCGTGGGACAGGCTGCGGACCCGACGGTCCGCCCGCCGGTTCAGGCCAACCAGCTCCAGTACTTCCTCAATCCGGCCCTTCAGGTTCTCCACGGAATAGAGCCGGCCGTAGAACGTCAGGTTTTCCCGGCACGTAAGGTCCTCGTAAAGGAACGCGCTGTGGGCTACCACCCCAACCTGCCGGCGGGCCGCCGCTGGCCGTCGGCGCGTATCAAAGCCCGCGATCCGGATGGACCCGCTGTCTGGCCTCGCCTGCCCCGCCAGCGCCCGCAGCAGGGTAGTCTTGCCGGAACCGTTGGCCCCGAAAAGGGCCAGGAACTCCCCCCAGCCCAGTTCCAGGTCGAGATCCCACAGCACCGGCAGGTCGCCAAACCCCTTGTGAAGGCCGGTTACCTCTATGGAATTATTGGTATTGCCCACAGGGCCGGTCTGGGCCAAAGCCGCTCGATGCTCCCTGGAAGAATGTTGCCGGATGTTGTCAGCCACCACTTCACGCTAATTCTACACAAGCGACAACGGAATTGAACAATCCCGCCCCCAGGGCATCGCATTTCAGCTTTGGGGCAAGCACGTCGTTCTCGCGAAGGCGGGAACCTCGAACCTGGAGGGAATTACGGCTCATTTGGAATTCTTCAAGCGCGATTGCCCTGCCCCGCCCCAGCGTCGCCATGGGCCATCCTGGGCAATTGCCACGGACTCCGATGCAGCCTTGTTATGGTGTGTTCCTTGCTGTTAATGTAAATGCGACCCTCTTCTCAACTGTCATCACCTGAAGGCGCTCCGGACTGCATAGCAGGCCAACTTGTTTGAAATGATGACTGCTAAATCTGTATCGTCATTCCGGCCTTGAGCCGGAATCCAGGCAGGTTGCGAAGGGTCAACTGCGTGGTACAAGAGAGGCTATAGATTCCGGCTTACGCCGGGAAGACGGACTAAACCCCCAACCCATCATTACAATGCCGTTAAACTGATAGTCTCTGATTCACCCACCAGGCGGATCCCCTGTTGCGCCGTCAATAAAGCCGGTGGAGAGAAAAGCCCGTGGAGGGGAAGCCCATGTTCAGCTACGGCCACATAAAGCATCGCAATATGTTCCTGCAGATCATCCTGGTGCTTATCACCCTGGGGCTCTATGGCATCTACTGGTTTCACGTCACCCTGGGCGAACTGCAGCGGGCCAACGGCAGGGGCCCCGAAGCCGGCCGCTGGAAGTGGACCATTCTTTTCTGTATCCCGCTGTTGGACTTCTTCAGTTTCTGGCATTACTCCGGCGAGTACTCAGAGTTTGCACGGGGAAAGTATCCCCGCATACTGATATTCATCCTGTGGATTGTCTTCTTTCCCGCTGTCTGGTTCCTGGCGCAAAGCGATCTGAACCGGTCGGCCAGCGTTCAATACATGGGCTGAAATCTGTGAGGAAACCTGCAAATGGCGGATATTAATAACCCGGCCGGTCCTCCCACCATCTTTTGCTCCAGTTGTGGCGTCGTTATGGAACACGATGCCCGTTTCTGTTCCAGTTGCGGCGCTGCCAATCCTCATGCGCCCGCCGTGGTCAGCGCTGGCAGCGGTGCGCGGCGTACCGACCACATCAAGTACCGGAATATGTGGGTGCAGGTACTACTGGCGATCATCACCCTGGGTATCTACACCATCTACTGGTTCCACGTTACCCTGGGGGAACTTTACCGGGCCAACGGCGCCGAGGACAGAAGGCGCTGGCTCTGGACGATTCTATACATTATCCCCATAGCCCAGTTTTTCGCCTACTGGCATCAAGGCTATGAGTACGACAAGTTCGTCAACGGCAAGTTTCCGGGCATTGTCATTTTTGTCCTTTGGATAGTTTTCGGCCCGGCGGTATGGTTCCTGCTGCAGCGGGACCTGAACGCCGCTGCCAAAGCCACCCAGCGCTAAACCACCCAGGAGAGTCCCATGGCCCACATGTACGACGACAACCCCATCTACTGCTCCACCTGCGGACGCGAATCCGACCCCAGCGCCCGCTTCTGCGACAACTGCGGAGCGACGCTTGAATCGCAGGCCGTCGCCCCCCAGTACGCCCCGGGTATGCCCTACTTCGACCAGGACGCCCGCACTGTGGAATACATGGGCTTCTGGATTCGGGCGGCAGCCTTCTTGATTGACGCCATTTTGCTTACCATTGTCAGACTGGTTATCCAGGGAGCGCTGGGCGACTCCATACCCGTAACTCTGTTTAATGTGGTGATTAACCTGGCGTATGGGGTGATCATGATCGCCTGGCGCGGCCAGACCATCGGCAAAATGATCGTTGGCATCCAGGTAGTGGACGCCAACGGCAACGTCCCCGGCATCGGCAGCGTGATACTCAGGGAAGTCGTAGGCAAGTTCCTGTCAACCATCGCGCTGTTCCTCGGTTACCTGTGGGTAGCCTGGGACAAGGACAAGCGCGGCTGGCACGACCACATCTCGGGAACATATGTGGTGCGTAAGAGCCGGGCAGACCGGACTCGCTGATCGAGGAGAATCCAGGAATGTTTTGCGTTACCTGCGGCCGGGAAGTCGGCCCCGAAGCCCGCTTCTGCGACAATTGCGGCTCGGTTATAGATCGGACCGAAGAACCCGCAACCAACTACGCTCCGGGGGAGCCCCAGCCCGTTCAACCTGGCTATGGCTCTGCTGTTAACATCCCCAATTACCTGGTTCAGGCGATCCTGGTCACCATCTTTTGCTGTCTGCCAGCCGGCGTCGTAGCCATAGTCTTTGCCGCCCAGGTGAACGGGAAAGTGGCCGAGGGTAACCTGCCCGAAGCTCGCCGGCTCTCCAGGAACGCCAGGATCTGGTGCTGGGTCTCCTTCGGCGTGGGCCTGGCCATCGGCATCATCTACGCCGCCGTCATCATTGCCGCCATAATCGCCGGCTTCGCCCTGGGCTGACAACGGTGTTGGAAGCTATCTACAACCGGGGATGGACCTTGGCCGACTTGCCCCTGTGGCGCTGGCGGTTCCTGCTGCTGGGCTTCGCCATGCTGCCCTGCCTCGCGCTCCTTTACGCCCGCAACCCCGAGGAGCAGGGCCTCTACCCCGTCTGCCCCTTCTACTTCCTCACCGGGCTCCACTGCCCCGGCTGCGGCGCCCTGCGGGGCCTGCACCAGCTTCTGAATGGCAATGTCATAGCCGCCCTTGGCTACAACCCTTTCGCCATGCTGACGTTGCCCTTCATCGGCTACGCCTTCCTCTCCGCCCTGCTGGTCACCACCTGGGGCAAACGCCTGCCCTCTCCCTTCATCCATCCCGCGCTCATCTGGACGCTCCTGGCCGCCATCCTTGCCTTCTGGACCTTGCGAAACGTCCCCGTTTTCCCCTTCGCCCTGTTGGCTCCCTGACCGACCCCCCGGATTCCTGCGGGCGCTGCCAACCGGTTCCACATGGGAAATCAGCATTCCCTGGCTGGGGAGGCCCGGAGCCCTACTGTTTTGCCTCCCCCCAACTTCATGGAAGGCATCGACGATGTGGCAGTTGAAACACTGAAAGCTCCCGAGGAGATTCGAAGGTCCATTACCCGGCCGGAAAATGTCCGGTTATACTACAGGCGGGTTGCCGGTACGCCCATCGCGGATAAGCGGGTGAGCGTAGTGGCAAACATCTCGGGACGAAGCCCGAGATTATTTGGACGCTGCCTGAGGTAATTCCCACGCCTGCCATACCGCCCCGCCGATGAGCGAGCGATGGCGCTGGTAGATATGAGGTACAACGTGCCAAGCTTGAAGATAGACGGCGTCAGCGCCATTAATGACATACCTCTCAACGTGTACCTCTACCCCTCCAGTCCGCCCAGTCATTCCTGACTCCAAACTTCTAACTTCTAACTCTTAACTCAGACGAGGTGCCCCATGCCTGTAACTTTCGGATGCTCCCTTCCCAGTCGCGGCCCCATGGCCAGCCCCCAGGCCCTGCGCTCCCTGGCCCAGCGGGCCGAGGAACTGGGCTTCGACTCCGCCTGGGTCAGCGACCACATCATCCTGCCCCGCCAGGTGGACTCCTTCTATCCTTATTCCCCCGACGGTGTGGCGGTGTTCAGCCCCGACCAGCCCTACTACGACCCCCTCTCCACCCTGAACTTCCTGGCCGGCTGCACCCACCGCCTGCGTCTCGGCACCCACGTGCTCATCATCCCTTACCGCAACCCCGTCCTGACCGCCAAGATGATCGCCACCCTGGACACCCTCTCCGAGGGCCGGGTGACCCTCGGCATCGGCGTGGGCTGGATGGAGGAGGAGTTCAAAGCCCTGGGCCTGGACACCTTCGCCGACCGGGGCGAGGTCACCAACGAGTACCTGCGCCTCTTCAAGGAGTTGTGGACAAAGGAAGAAGCGGAGTTCAACGGCCGCTTCGTCCAGACTTCCGGCGCCGGCTTCCTCCCCAAGCCCGTGCAGCAGCCTCACCCGCCCATCTGGATTGGCGGCCACACCGGACCGGCCCTGCGCCGCGCCGCCGAACTGGGCGACGGCTGGATGCCCATCGGCCTGCGCCCCCCTGCCATCCTGGAGCCCGAGGAACTGGCCGGCAAAATCGCCCAGCTTCGCCGCCTGACTGTCCGCGCCGGACGCCCCGAAGACGCGGTCACTCCCTGCTTCAGCACCGACATTGTGTTCAACCGGGCGGCCGGACCGGAGCGGCGGATGATGCACGGCATTGCGGAGCAGATAGCCGCCGATCTGCGCCAGTACCAGGACCTGGGCGTTCAAAACTTCATCCTGGGCTTCCCCGCCGACAGCGTCGAGGGCCAGCGGGAGGCCATGGAACAGTTCTCCCGCGAGGTTATGCCCCTGATACCCCAGTAGCGGCCCTACTCCGCCAGGGTCATTCGATTATTGTGGTAGAGTCTCTTCCACAGTTCGCCCTGAGCCCGTCGAAGGGCCGCCCGGAATGGCTCTCCAAGCTCACCACGAACGGACTCGAGGAGTTGCCACCGACAATCGAAAGACCCTGCCTACTCCGCTGGATTTATGGCTGATTGCCCCTTCGTCCCGCGCCTGTCCAGGGGTCGCCATCTGTGGTCAGCAGGTCGGATGTAGTCAGCAGGCTGGCGACTTGCCCGTCCGCCTCGGGTGTGCTCAAAGCTGCCCGTCTGCGGAAATGCGGGCTGAAGTCGAGGCCCTCATCAGCCTGCCCGAATACCAGCAGGTGGAGGCCGAGCCCACCGAACGGGATTCCCAGGGCAGAGACTACCATTAGGCCCGCCCTCGGCCAGGGTCAACCCGCAACGAAAAAGGGCGGCCGCAACGGCCGCCCCTCCCTGGTACTTCCTTAGCGCATCTTCACGCCCTAAGGGGTGTAGTCAAAAGCCGAGTTTCGTCATTCTGGCGAAAGCCAGAATCCAGAGCCGTCGAAAGAAAGGGTGATATGCGCAACGATATACCAGGACTCTGGTATATCGCCTGCTTACACCCGATACCCAACCGGCAGGAAGGACTAATTTGACGACAGCCCCTAAGAGACTATCTCAAAATCCCTTCCCCCTTGGCGGGCGAAGGTTAGAGCCTGTCCTGAGCCTGCCGAAGGAATGGGGGTGAAAAGCAATCTCTTTTGCTGTCGCATTTTGCCCAATGCTCTGCCTTGAATAATCTTGAGATAGTTTCTACGTGGACGAGCGCTTTCTAATCAGCGCTGTACTTGCGCTCCAGTTCATAAACCTCGTCCAGCCCCAGCAGGTTGGCCACGTCCCAGCGCGACCCGAACCGCGCGGCGTCCACCCGCCCCGTCTCCTTCAGTTCCTCAAAGGCTGCCATCAGTTGCTTGTAAATCAGCCAGATAGTGCTGCCGCAGATCATTACCTTGTAGCCCATGGCTTCCACGTCCCGGGTATTGGCCAGGTCGCCGTTGTACAGGCGGGGCATATCCGGCAGGTCCCGGGCGTAAATCTCCAGGTCCTCCACCGACTTGATGCCGTCCACGAACACCATGTCCGCCCCCGCGTCCCGGTATGCCTTGCAGCGGCGCACCGTGTCCTCCCACCCCGTGACGGCGTAGGCGTCGCAGCGGGCGATAATGACAAAGTCCGGGTCCCGGCGGGCGTCCAGCGCCGCGCGAATCTTCTGGACGTGCTCCTCCATGGGAACCACCTGCTTGCCCTCGAAGAAGCCGCACTTCTTGGGGAACGCCTGGTCCTCAATGTGGATTCCGGCCACGCCTGCGGCCTCATACTCCCGTACCGTCCGCTGGGTGGTCAGGGCGTTGCCGTAGCCCGTGTCCGCGTCGCAGATGACCGGAATGTCCACCGCGTTGGCGATGTACTTCGCGTTGGTCACCATCTCGGTCATAGTCAGCATCCCCACATCGGGAAAGCCCTTCTCCGCCGAGGTACCCGCCCCGGTCATATATACAGCGTTAAACCCCACCGACTCTGCAATGCGGGCATGCAGGGCATTACAAATAAACGGCGCAACAACAAGGCCGTCCGCGGCCAGCAACTCCCGCAGTCGAGTGGTAGGCCTGGTCTCGGTCTTCGCGGTAATGGTCATCGTGTTCCCCCTTCAAGTTAAGAGTTAAGAGTTGGAAGTTGGAAGTTGATTGCGGCGGATTCAAGGTCGAATTTCTTTGGTTCGGTCGCGCTTGGCAGTTTTCTGGACAGACCCAAGGAGTCGGCACAATTCCAATGCTTCCGGGTAAATGCTCTCAAACTCGGGTTCCGAAAGGTAATCAGTGTCCTTCAGCAGGCGAAGCCAGTAGGCCGTTTCCCGGGCCTCCTTGTAGGCAATAGCCAGCTTGCTAAAAAAGTCTGCTCGGGATTGTCCCCCAATTCCCTCTTCAGCGTTAGCTCCGATACTTGTGCCAGAGCGTAACAATTGTCTCGAATGAGTTTACTCCTTCTTCTCTGCGGATAGGTACTGATAAAGCCGGACCACCCTGACAGCAAAGGCATAGCTCTTAACCTGAATCGGGCTGTCATCCTTTGCCACTTCTAACTCTCAACTTCTAACTTCTAACTCAACTCGTAAGAGTTGACCATCCTCCAGCTCAGGTCCGAAGCCCAGCTGCCCTCGCTCCACTCCTCATTCGCGGCGTCAGACTCAAAGCGGAAAAGGGCCAGTTCAGATACTGAAACCTGCGAGGACAGTTGCAGCCCGTTCACCACGCCCTCGGCAAAGCGCGCCGCGCTTCGAAACACCTCAGAGGGCAGTCCCGAATGCTGCAAGAGGGCAAAGCGAAGGACTGGGGCATACCCTCCTACCATCAGGTTCAGGCGACTCAACGCCTCGGCAATGTCGGCTCGCAGCAGGCCAATGGCCCCCGCTTCCGCGGTCAACCCTGCTCCATCCGCAAATGCCAGGTAAACGCTACCCTTGTCATCGGTCTCGGCAACGGTTCTCTTCCGAGCCAGGAAAGCGCCCTGTTGTTCCCCTCGAAACTCTTCGGCAATCTTCCCCAGGATCACGCCCAGGGATGGCGCCTCCTCTTCGGGACAGTCGAAGTAGTCGGTAAGCGGAACGTGGACCGAGTGCATCTCTGCCGCCCAGCAGCCGTACTGGCTGCAAATCACCTGCCGGGCCCGGTGCAGCCCTGCGGTAAACGCGGGTTCCAGAATCAGCGAAATGCCATACCTTACTGACAACGATCCCTCCAATTTGAAAACGCCTGCATCCCGGCCTTGCCCGGTCGGTGGTCAACCAACTGCCGAACCTCGTAGGGGCAGACCTGTGTGTCTGCCCTTCCCCCTCTGTGGAACCCCTGCCACAATGTCGCCCTGAGCTTGCCGAAGGGCCTCAAATCGCCGCCACAGTACCAGGCAGGGGCAACTCAACCACCGCCATCCTCAGTCTCTCCGCAACAGAACCACCTCGCCCTCAGCGTCAACAATGTCGCCCTGAGCTTGCCGAAGGGCCTCAAATCGCCGCCACAGTACAAGGCAGGGGCAACTCAACCACCGCCATCCTCAGTCTCTCCGCAGCGGAACCACGTCACCCTGAGCTTGTAATGTCGCCCTGAGCTTGCCGAAGGGCCCGAACTCCTTGCAGTCACCCCGTCCCCGTACTCTCGCCCCTAATCCTCCAGCGTCGTAATGTCACCCGGGTCCAGCCCCAGCTCATTGGCCTTCAGCAGGCGGCGCATAATCTTGCCCGAGCGCGTCTTGGGCAAAGCCGGGGTGAACTCAATCTCGGCCGGCACCGCAATGGGACCCAAAACGCTCCGAACGTGGTTCCTCAGGGTATCAATCATCAGGTCCGACGGGTCATTGCCCACTCGCAGCGTAACGAAACCCTTGATCACCTCGCCCCGCAGTTCGTCCGGCTTGCCGATCACCGCCGCCTCAGCCACCGACGGATGAGACACCAGCGCGCTCTCTACCTCCGCTGAACCGATGCGGTGCCCCGCCACGTTCAGCACGTCGTCGGCGCGACCCACCACCATGTAGTAGCCGTCAGCGTCGCGCAGGGCCACGTCGCCCGAAGAATAGACGCCAGGTATCTGGTTCCAGGTGTCGTTGTAGCGGTCCGGGTCGCCCCAAACGGTGCGTGAGAAGTGGGGGAAAGGCCGCTTGATCACCAGGAAGCCGCCCTTGTCCGGTTCCTCAATGGGCTGTCCCTCCCGGTCCACAATGTCCATCAACGCCCCGGGCAGCGGACGCCCCACCCGGCCGGGGCGCGTCTCCATCGTGGCCATCGTGCCCAGGCACGGCCCGCCCGTTTCCGTCTGCCACCAGTTGTCTACTATGTGCGCCCACTCCCCGCTGCCGCAGATGTGCTCGTAGGCCCAGCGCAGGGCTTCGGGATTCAGCGGCTCGCCGGCGCAAGTCAGGAATCGCAGCGACCGCAGGTTGTACTGCTTGGCCGACTCTTCCCCGTACCGCATCAGCATCCGCACCGCCGTGGGCGCGGTGAAGATTACGTTGACTCCATACTTCTCGATTATTTCGTAGAAGACGGCGTTGTGGGGGTAGTCGGGCGCTCCCTCTCGAAAAACAGTGGTAGCACCGGCCACCAGCGGCGCATAGACGATATAGCTGTGTCCTACCACCCAGCCGATATCCGACATGCACCAGAAGACGTCGTTGTCCTTCACGTCCCAGAAGTTCTTGAAGTGGTAGTGGGTTCCCACCATGTACCCGCCGTGAACGTGTACCACGCCCTTGGGCTTGCCGGTGGTGCCGCTAGTGTAAAGGATGTATAGCGGGTCCTCCGCGTCCATTACCTCTGCTTCGCATTCAATGGACTGGCTGGCCAGCAGTTCCTCGAAGTCCACCTGCCCGTCCTTCAGGTCCTCCCGGGCCATCTCTCGCCGCCAGACCAGCACCGAAGCCAGCGAGTCACAGCCTTCCGCCGCCTCGTTGGCGATGCCGATCAGGTCCACCTTGTTGCCCCGCCGGTACCCCACGTCGCCGGTAATCAGCAGCTTGGCCGAGGCATCCTGTATCCGGTCCCGCAGCGAACCCACGCTGAATCCCGCATACACCACGCTGTGAATTGCCCCGATGCGGGCGCAGGCCAGCATGGTTATGGCCCCCTCAGGCGTCAGGGGCATGTATATGACCACCCGGTCGCCCTTGCCCACGCCCAAAGACTTCAGCCCGTTGGCGCACCGGTTAACCTGCTGGGCCAGGCGGGCGTAGGTATATACCTGCTCAGTGCCATCCTCCCCCAGCCATATCAGGGCCGCCTTGTTGCGCCGCTCCGTGGTCAGGTGGACGTCCAGGGCGTTGTAGCAAATGTTGGTCTGCCCGCCAACAAACCACCGGAAGTTGGGGTACTCCCACTGGAAAACCTCATCCCAGCGTCGGAACCAGTGCAGCCCCTCGGCGGCCTCGGCCCAAAACCCCTCCGGGTCCTCCATGGAACGGGCATACACCCCGTCGTAGTCCTGCAGCGCCGCCTGCGCCGAAACATGCGGCGGCGGCGGAATCTGCCCCGACTCGCGCAAAAGGTTGTCAATCTGTCCCTGCTGAACCATGCTGTTGCTCCTTTGGGGGTATTGATATTAGAGGTGGATTGCGGGAACTTGGCTTAACGGGAAGTTGTGGCCCCCCGACAGGGCAGACACATAGGTCTGCCCCTACCAGTGTGACGGGTTCTCGTGATCAAGCTGCCATTTAGCCGGGTTCTGGGAAATGTACAAGCGTATTGAATCCAGCTCTCTCTCGTTGCGAATAATATGCTCGAAATAGTTACGTTGCCAAAGTTTTCCCTCGAAAGGAGGGAAAGAACCGCTCTTCACGCCACGAATATACTCGTTGGTTGTCATGGTCTTAAACCACTGTACCATTGTTGGTAGGGGCGCACCTGTGTGTGCGCCCTGCCCGGTAATGGAATCAATCTTGTTATCGATACATACTATCCCGTGAACGTGGTCGGGCATAACAATATAGCTGTCCACAGATGCAGTGGAAAACTTCGATGCCAATTCTAACCACCACGTCGCGATCATCCTCCCTGCGTCATTCAGCAACAATTCGCCATCATTGATTTCCCCAAACAGGCAAGACCTGTTCTGGGTGCAGATGGTAACGAAATATGCTCCTGGCTGGCTGTAGTCATAATTCTTCAGGCGAATAGAACTGCGGGAGCGATCTGTCCAGTGGATGTTCATACTTCCTGGGTCCAGGGCAGAAACGCAGGTCTGCACCTACGTTTGGGTGAATTCTCCTTCGGGCAGCGCATCGGGAATGACTATGGTCTCCGGTTTGACACCGTAAGGAATGCTCCTCATCCCGTCTTCTCGTCGGTCCTTGAGGATCAAGGCAATGGCGCAGGCCAGGTCGGTACGACATTCTTCCTTGGTCTTGCCTTGCCCGTTGGCCCCCGGAATTTCCAGGCAATACCCGATGTACCAGTCGTCATCCTTTACGTAAACCACGGTAAATTCATTGTGCATAGTTGGCACCCCTGAGGAGACGATTTCCCCTATTCTAACCTTGCCTTACGGGCGGAACAACGTTTGGATGACATAAACGGTGATATGTGGCATTCTATGCTGACGAATTGCCTATTAGCCCAGACGAAAGTCTGTCCATAAATGAGTGCATGACTACGGGGGTTGCATCATGCCATTAGATGACCTTGTCGAAGTAATCGAAACCCTCCAGCAACGCATCCGCGACCACGGCGATTCCCTGCGCCAAAACGAGATTCGCACGCGGGTGGCGTTGATCGATCCGCTGCTGACTGCGCTGGGTTGGGATGTTTCGAATCCAGGGTTCGTGGCGGCGGAGTACGACGTTAACGGCAAAAGGGCCGACTATGCCTTGTTGGATGGGCAAGGCAATCCCGTAGTCTTTCTGGAAGCTAAACGTTTGGATGAGCCTTTATCCAACCATCGGTCGCAAGTTGTAGCATATGCCAGCGAGCTTGGTATTAGATATCCGGCTCTTACCAACGGCAAGGAATGGGAAGTTTACGATAATTCCAAGTTGGTGCCAATTGACCAGCGCCTCATTCTGAACGCTTCGGTCAGCAGTAATTCCTCCGCAGCATCTGCTCTACAGTTCTTACTATTGTGGCGGCCTAGTTTAGCAACTGGTAGGGCGATAACTGCGAACGAGCCTCTTTTCGACTTTGAGACCTCCACAAAGCCCGAGTCTGATAGTCCCATAGTCGATCCACAACTAATGCCAGCAAATGATGTCCGTTGGACGCGACTTACTGAACTAAGCAATCCACAGGGCACTCGCCGTCCAACAGGTTTGCGCCTACCTACCAACGAGGAGAGAGTCATAACTAACTGGTCGATGCTCTTTTCTCAAGTAGCGGAATGGCTTATTGATATCAATAAGCTTTCCCCAAACCAATGCCCAATAAAATTTCGACATCGGCAAAGGTATCTAGTCCATACAGACCGTAGGCATCCATCTGGTAAGGTCTTTAGGCGAAGCCATGGGTTATCCAATGGTCTGTACTGTGAGCTCAATTGGAAGGCTGACGAAATTGTAGATGCAGCTTCCTTCCTCATCCAGCAGTTCGACCAAGATCCTGCTGCTGTATTTGTGAAGGTTGGCTAGCTGAACAGTTCCAACGGAAAAGGAGAAACCCACCACCATGAAAGTCTATTACTTCAGCGAATTCCCCTACCACGAATACCCCGACGACGAGGGCGAAAAGTACCCCTCTCTGCGCCTTACCTTCCCCAACACCTACTTTGAACCCGATACCGCCACCGACCTGTTCAAGCGCTACTTCGACGAGTGCACCTACGTCGACGAAATGGGCTTCGACGGCATCATGGTCAACGAGCACCACAACACCCCCTCCTGCATGAACGCCTCCTGCAACCTGGCCGCCGCAGTCCTAGCCCGCACCACCCAGCAGGCCAAAATCCTGATGCTGGGCAACATCCTGCCCATCCACGACAACCCCGTCCGCCTGGCCGAGGAAATCGCCATGATCGACGTCATCTCCGGCGGTCGTGTCATCTCCGGCATGGTGCGCGGCACCGGCGTTGAAACCCTGGCCACCAACGGCAACCCCATGTACAACCGCGAGCGCTTCGAGGAGTGCCACGACCTGGTCATCAAGACCTGGACCACCCCCGGCCCCTTCCGCTGGGAGGGCAGGCACTACAATTTCCGCGTGGTCAACCCCTGGATGGTCCCCGTCCAGAAGCCCCATCCGCCCGTATGGGTTCCCGGCACCGCCAGCCCCGAAACGGCCCAGTGGGCCGCGTCCCACGGCTACACCTACGTGGCCTTCCTTACGCCCCTGGACGTAACCGAAGACCTGTTCCAGATTTACCGCACCACCGCCGCCGAGGAAGGCTACGAGCCCACCCCCGACAACTTCGGCTACCTACTCTGTTGCTACGTTGCCGACACCCAGGAGGAGGCCGACGAGCAGGCCCGCCACTTCATCTGGCGCATGGGCACCACCACCCGCGGCCCCCGCGAGTACATGAACCCGGTTGGCTACCGCTCCCAGCAGGGCGAGCAGGTGGGTGCCCGCCGGGCGCAGGCCCCCCCCCCCCCGCGCCCCCCGAGAGAACAGGACCCCGGTGGCCTCCCGCGCCCAGCAGGGCGAGCAGGTGCCGGCCCTCCGCGCCGTACGACCCCTCATCCAGCAGAGCTACGAGGAACTCAACGAGAACTACCACATCGTGGCCGGCACTCCCGACACAGTGCTGGAAAAGATTCGCTACCTCCACGACCGCCTGGGCATGGAACACCTGATCTTCTACGGCCAGGAATCAAAAATGTCCCACGACGCCACCATGAAGAACATCGGCCTCTTCGGCAAGGAAGTGCTGCCGGAGATACAGAGGTGGTAGAAGAGGGGAAAATTAGCTTGTAATTGCGGCCTTTACTGATCTTGTCCGAAGGGGTCGCCATAGTACCAGCGGTCAATTATCTCTTCGGCGATGGCTGCGTCGGCGGTAGAGGCATCGACTACGAATGCCTGCTTTACGTAGCAGAGCCTCCGTTCCACGCCGCCGCATATGGTCGCGTGGTTTGAGTTACTGAAATCCATTTCAAGTTTTCGGAATTTTTGCTGGAAGCTATGAGGGCCCAGGCTGTTTTTCAGTTCCTCGAAGAAACCACCCCCAAGAACGAAGTCGCAGTTTGACCTGCCAATTATTCCATGAACATCTTCGTTTTGTTCTTCTTTTAGTTTGGCTTCCAGCCTGTCCAGCTCCTGCATATTTGGGGCGAGGATGCAGAACCCGATACGATTGGCGACTCGTCTGCCTGCAAGTCGTTCGGTTTCCTTTCTCAAGGCTTCGACCCCTCCGGCAGTTAGCCATGACTCCCCACCTCCCCAATGGAATACAGCTGCCCAGTGAGCCAGCGTCGGAAAGTCTTCTGCAGTTATCCGTTTATCCGTAAAGACGATGCCCCCCTTTAATGTTGAACTCCCATTGAGCAGCACATCGGCCTGCAATACTCCGACGAAGGACGTTGGAATGGGCTGACGCATGTAATCTTCCTGGATACGGAATGCCTCCTCCAGGAGGTCTAGGGTTTCAAAGGTACCGGGGCTTGTGTAGATAGCTGCCAGAGTGACCTCGCCAGCTCGGGGAAGCATTATTGTACGCGTCTCCAGTCTGGACTTCTCGGGGTCAAGCAACGTATTAAGCAATTCCGAACGGTCTATTGTGAGTTCGCTTTTAAAGTGAAGGGCGCCCTTCAGAAAAGCTACAATCGTGGTCTCCCGGTCAGTAATACCATCCTGCAATGCGGGATGGGACATTATTTCTTCAACCCTGGGCCCCAGGTTGCCCCACGACTGTATTTCGGACAATGACTTCATCGCTGCCACGTCCATGGGCTCAACAGATTCCAGGAAGGGCATTGAAACAATCTCGAGAGCCATTGGGCCGTAGTCAAATGCGTATCTCTCTTGTGAAATTCCTTTCAGGTATCTAACTAGACGGAATTCATACTCGCCCAGGCCGTCTTTTACCCAGGGTTTGGCCAAAAGCTTGAGAAGCACAGGTTCTGCGATCGCGGCGAACTCCTTAAATTGCAGTACATGCGATTTCTCTATGTCCGTTAGCCCGTCCCTTACCCACGGGAGATTACCGATAGTGGTGGCAGAGTCCGGAAAGAGGATCTCCATATAGATGTCAATAATCAGGAACATTAGGCCAGTGATATTCACAGACATCCAGCCACGCTGATCACCGGAGTTATGTACTTTTATCAGGTTGCAGTTGACCGGTCAATCACCCCCTTGCCATCCAGGAGCTTT